>JAABUQ010001881.1_pt1 | contig 43385 bp, 36 predicted proteins | sample 5560001 | NCBI WGS metagenome assembly JAABUQ01 (sample SAMN10711888, study PRJNA513371) | rock metagenome | isolation source: Antarctica rocks | place: Antarctica: Victoria Land, Finger Mt nord | collected 2015-12-18 | reverse complement strand
TCAGAAAGGATTACCTATTGATCCAAGTTTAGTCATTTCGATGAAACCTACTCATGCCGTCAGCGAGCCTCATACTGTACGTGTGATGTTCTACAAGAGAGAAGGGGGGGCTGAGGCAATGCATCAGTTGCTTGCGTTGGAGCACCCCCCCGATGCTGTTTTCTGCTTTAACGATCTCATGGCACTTGGTGCCATACACCTACTTCACAAAGCCGGTTATCGTGTCCCTGATGATGTAGCCGTTGTTGGTTTTGACGATATTGAAGAAGGTCGTTTTTCCACTCCTCCTTTGACCACTATTGCACCTGATAAAAAGATGATTGGGGAACTGGCCGTCTCATTTCTGCTTGGGCGCATAAACGGCACACGTACAGTTGAACCTGAGCACGTTGAGGTGCCGTTTCAACTCGTCATACGCGAAAGCACTGCTGGCTAGCCAGTATAAAAAACTATTCAGGGCCCCTCTCGTGCCGAACATTGACAAACTTTAAAAGCTCATGTTATAGTTTTTACAACGTTATAAATCTAGTGGCCCGCATAAAAATGACAGGAGTGAAGGAGACATGGCTAAGATAAAAATCGACGTAGAACGTCAGCTTGGTTCTATTGACCCCCGTATTTATGGTGGCTTCATTGAGCACCTTGGTCGCTGCATCTATGGTGGAGTTTTTGATGAGCATTCTCCTCTCAGCGATGAGCACGGCTTTCGACGTGATGTTATGGATGCTTTACGTGCGTTAAACATGCCCGTGTTGCGCTGGCCTGGTGGAAACTTTGTGAGTGGCTATCACTGGCTTGACGGTGTTGGTCCAGTAGAGCAGCGACCGCGCCGTATGGAACTTGCGTGGCGTGTCGAGGAATCTAATCGCTTTGGCACCAACGAGTTCTTGCGCTACTGTGAGCTACTTGGCGTTGAACCGTATATTTGTGTGAACATGGGCAACGGTACAATGGATGAGGCGCAGTCCTGGGTAGAATACTGTAATGGAACAGGGAACACCTATTGGGCTAATCTGCGCCGTTCGCATGGTCATGAAGAACCATACAGAGTGAAATACTGGGGTCTGGGCAACGAAATGTACGGCACTTGGCAAATCGGTTCGCTTTCTGTAGAGGATTATGTCAAAAAAGCGAGAGAGTTTGCCAAGGTGATGAAGTGGACTGATCCCGACATTCAACTGGTCAGTTGTGGCCTTGATGGATTGCAAGACTGGGATCGTATTGTCATCGAGGAATTAGCACGGCTCGTTGACTTCCATAGCATCCACATCTATACAGGTAGCGATGACTACTATAGCAATGTGCTCTCCGCTCATCAGTCTGATCGGGCATTACGTAACTGTCGTGCCACTATTGATCGCGTGCGTTACCAACAAAGAATCCAGCATCCAATACATGTTGTGTACGACGAATGGAACATCTGGTTTCGCGAAGAAGCACAACCAAATACACCTTATCAGCTAGAGGAGCGCTATAACCTCGCGGACGCGCTAGCAGTCGCGACCTACCTGAACATTTTCATCCGTCATTGTCGTACTGTGAAGATGGCAAACCTCGCACAAATGGTAAACGTCATCGCACCCATTGTTACCAACAAAGACGGCCTTTTTCTCCAAACCATTTATGGTCCCTTACAACTCTACGCAACATATATGCAAGGTAGCGCACTCGATATCCATGTTGATAGTGAGGCATACGACCTGTTAGTAGAGAAATTTCCCTCTCATCGAGAACACCGCATTGTAGACTTAGGACCATTCAAATTTCTCGATGCAGCCGCATCCTACAACAATACTTCACACACAGTTACGCTTGCCGTCATCAATTGTGACTTAGAACGTTCGCATACAAGCACTATTCATCTAACAGATACATCTCTTCCAAACGTCATTGAGGTATACGAGGTAAACGGCACCGACCCAACGGTCGTCAATTCCTTTGAGTCTCCACACGCTGTAAAAATACAAGAGAAAAAACTTGAAATAACGGGCGAGGACCTGCAATATGACTTTCCCGCTCACTCGCTCACAATGCTGAGAATGCAGTTGTAGAGGCGTCATCTTGTGCTTGACACGTGCCTTCTATCCTGCTATCATACTGTGGCTACCGTATGCCTACGGCTGTTACATGCTCGCGTAGGCAAACCCCTTTACGCCACGAGGCGAAGCACAAAACTCGGTTCAATTCGTCTATTGTAAAGACGGAATTGATGTTTGAGATACGCATCTAGGAAATGGAACTGTGATGGATGGCTCTCCACCTATGCCTCCCACGTATCCCCTGATGCAATGCGAGGGGAGTGGGGCTGAAAATATAAGGAGAGAATTCATGTTTGCGGTAATTAAAAGTGGTGGAAGACAATACAAAGTTTCTGTGGGTCAGACGCTTGAAGTCAATCGACTGCATGTTGAGGACGGAGCACAGGTCTTGTTCGACGAAGTGTTGTTGATTTCTGATGCCGAACGTGCGATGGTGGGAACACCATTTGTCGCGAATGCATCGGTTGTGGCAACTGCGGTAAAACAGGCTCGCGGAGAAAAATTGATCGTTTTCCGATACAAACCAAAGAAGCGTATCCGTCATCGTAAGGGCCATCGTCAGGAATTGACTGTTCTGAGCATTGACGACATTGTAGCTGACGGAAAGAGCCTGATAACGGGCGAGGCTCCTAAGACGAAGGTTGTTGCAGAGGATGAGGGCGTTGCAACGAGCGCAAATGCTGATAGCATCGCACCTGTAGAATAGGCTTCCGAAGCCGAGATCGAGTGAGGGCATGCCCCGTCGTATCTCGTCGGATGAGGGTACTGAAAGCAATACAGAGGTATAAAACGTTATGGCACATAAAAAAGGTATGGGTAGCTCTCGTAATGGACGAGATAGCAATCCAAAGATGCTTGGTGTAAAAAAATATGATGGTGAACTTGTCTCCGCAGGCAGCATCATCGTGCGTCAGCGTGGTACAAAGATCAAGCCAGGTGTAAAGGTCGGTATAGGTCGCGATCATACGCTTTTTGCCTTGATCGATGGTTATGTCAAGTTTGGACATGACTCGCGCAAACGCCGCGATGTTAGTATTGTCACGGAGTTCCCCAATCGCCCCTCAATCGCAGAAATTCTTGCAAGCTTTGAGGCAGAGCAGACTGCTGTCGCTGGTCAGTAAGTCGTCGTTGTCAATTGATAAAGACATGGTAGGGGGAAGCCCTGTCACTACTATAGACGGTTTCATATAGTAAGCCATACAATGGCAGATAAGTATAGTAGTGACAGGGCTTCCCCCTGCCATGCCATTGGCTTCATGAATTAGTTGGATGCGATAGGTTTGTCCCTATCATGTCGCTCACATATCCCTGTCATATCCCTGTCATGTCTAATATCCATTCTGCTTATTCCGCTAAATATATGGAGCATTTATGTCTCAACCACTCCAGGAGACTCCCAATTACGTCACTCAGGAAATTGAAACGATACCGCAACCTTCATCAGCGCTTACTACATCATCTTCTAAAAGGGTTTCCTTGCTTGCATGGTATACGGCCTTCAAACATACTTTTTCTTGCTATTTAGCAGTTCATCTTGCCTTTCTTGTAACCACTATATATTCTGTATTATTTGTACTGAAAGATTTTTCATCCCAATCACTTTCGTTAGATACATTATTAGCCGTATGGGAGCGCAAAGATGCTGGACATTTCCGCTACATCGCGCTCTTCGGCTACACCGATTGGTGGCGTACCGCATTTTTCCCTCTCTATCCTCTTCTTGAAAAGAGTATGCTCTCATTTATTCACAATCCATATATTGCCGGGCTAATAGTTTCTAATGTTGCAGGCCTGCTTATGCTGGCTGTACTATATCGCTTGGTACACGAAGATTTCGGACAGCAACGAGCAGTACGTTCAGTTCTCTATCTCTCGGTGTTTCCAACCGCGTTTTTCTTTGCCGCCGCGTATAATGAGTCGCTGTTCGTCTGTCTTACCTTGCTCAGTTTCTACTACATGCGTCGAGGTCGTTGGTGGTGGGCCGGACTGTTTGGATGTTTGGCTAGCCTGACGCGCTCAGCAGGACTCTTGCTCCTCGTTCCCTTTGCCTATGAGTATCTTTACCAGCACCAGTTCAACCTAAAGAAATTTCGTATTGACATTCTAAGCGGAGGACTCATTGCTGCTGGTACAGGCCTTTTTGCGCTCTATTGCTTTGTTACATTTCACGATGCACTTGCGTTCTCACATGCTCAATCGCAATGGTTACGCCAACTTCATGCCCCCTGGGATGCCTATCTGCTCACGGTTTACTCCATCAGAAGCACAGGACTTCTTAGCTTCGTTGCCCTACGCAATATACTTGATCTTGTGCCAGACCTCTTCATACTGCTTATCATCGTACTCAGCTTCGTTGGTCCCTGGCGCATGCCGCTGCGTTTGCTTTCGTATAATCTTTATGCGCTTGTGGGATATATCTTCTTTCAACTTTTTCCTGTGATGAATGCATTTCCCTTGACATCGGTTCCACGCTTCTTGCTAGAACTCTTTCCTGCCTTTATCGTGCTTGCAGGCATTGGCAAACATCGAGGCTTTCATCTCAACTACCTGATGCTTTCAGGTGCGTTACTCTTTTTTCTTCTAACACAATTTTTGACGGGTCACTGGATCACGTAAAATAGAGAAGACAGAGATTGTCTGTACATACATCATGTTAAACTGGTACGAAAGCACCACTATTCAGTTGAAGCTTTTTAACCCTCGTGTCGTATACTATTGGCAAGGACAAACGTTTTCCCGAATACATGAAGGATTATATATGCGAGCAATTATAAGTGTTGACAATCGGAATGGTCTCATCGAGTTAGCGCAAGAGCTACGCAGCCATGACGTAACTATTTTCGCAACGAGTGGAACACTGAAAGCACTACAGGTCAGCGGCGTCGAGGCAGAGTCAGTCAGTGCCTTGACGCATTTTCCTGAGATACTCGATGGACGTGTCAAGACACTGCATCCCGCTATTCTTGGTGGCATTCTTGCGCGTCGGAATCTTCCCGCGCATGAAGAGGAGTTGCGGACGCACAACATGGCTCCGATTGATATTGTGGTGTCAAATCTGTATCCCTTTGCCAAAACCGTTGCACAACCAGACGTAACATTACTAGACGCATTAGAGAACATCGACATTGGCGGTGTGACATTGACACGCGCCGCCGCAAAAAATTTTCAAGACGTACTTATCCTGACACGTCCAGAAGATTATGCTCCTGTTATGCAAGAGTGGCGCGAACAAGGTGAAGTTAGTCTTATGACACGTCGCCGTCTTGCTGCTATTGCTCTGCAACAGACCGCGAGCTACGACACCACCATTGCTGAATACCTGCGTTCCTCCACCAATGAGAGCTTTCCACAAACAGTGACACTTCCTCTTGAGCTTGTTCAACCATTGCGCTACGGGGAAAATCCTCATCAGCAGGCGGCTTTTTACCGCTGGTCAGGAATGCGTGGTAACGACGCAACGTCGGCAACAGTGGCGGAAGCTGAAGTGTTACACGGCAAAGAGTTGTCATTCAACAACTTGCTTGATCTGGATGGTGCCTTAGCTGCTGTACAAAGCTTTACTGCTCCAACTATCGCAATTATCAAGCATACTAACCCAAGTGGCTTGGCATGTGACGAGACTCTTGTCGAGGCATACAAAAAGGCACATGCAGGCGATCCAGTTTCGGCCTATGGTGGTATTGTTGGTAGCAATCGACCCATTGACGAAGCAACAGCGCAGGAGATCAGTCAATTATTCTATGAGGCTGTTATTGCGCCAGAGTTTACGCCAGATGCGCTTGAATTGTTGCGTCAGAAGAAAAATATTCGCTTGTTGGCAACGCATCGTCCCGTTGAACCGCTGGGACCAGGAGTAGGTAAGCTGGATGTACGCTCTGTAAGTGGTGGACTTTTGCTACAGACGCCTGATGCCGTAGGAGAGCGTGACATAGCCTACAATGTCGTAACCGAGCGAGAGCCAACGTTGGACGAGGTAACAGACTTGATGTTCGCGTGGAAGGCTGTGCGCCATGTTAAGTCAAACGCCATCGTGCTAGCACATAAGCTAGCGCTTGTCGGCGTGGGAGCGGGACAGATGAACCGCATCACGAGTGTACAAATAGCAGTCGAGAAGGCCGTAGATCGTGCTCGTGGCTCAGTTCTTGCTTCTGATGCCTTCTTTCCCTTCGCCGATGGCGTCGAAGCAGCTGCGAAAGCTGGTGTGACGGCCATCATTCAGCCAGGAGGGTCTGTTCGTGACGAGGAGACGATTCGTATGGCAAATCACTATGCAATTGCCATGATCTTCACAGGCCAGAGGCACTTTAGGCATTGAGAACACACAAAAAATACCTGGGTGCCAATCGTACACGATTGGCACCCAGGTATTTTTTGTGTTATGCAATGATCTCGTCGGAAAAGAAGCGAACCCAGAGAACACAGACAGCAAGACCACCAATGAGGGCGAAGAAACCAACTGCACCATCATTCTGCCCTGCCTGTAATGGCTGGAATGGATAGAAAATGATGAGCGTGAGCCATATAAGCGTGAGTGATGCTGTCAGACTCAACTTGGTTGTTTCTGGACTAGCACGATAGAGAATATGGTAGAACACGAGGACAAGAAGACCGATAACTGCTACCAGAAGGATAAGGCTTGTTGTGACGCTGCCATCACCTACCCAGTCTATGACCAACGAGGATTTAATAAATAAGAAGCAGCAGACATAGATAAGCGTGAGAAGAACGCTGCCGACGACCTTGCGTATTTCTAGTGGATTATTCACTACAATAAAGCTCCTTTCGAGGAGTTGAGAAATTGAAGCGTCAAGGCGCTGTCAATAGAATGTATATCTGTATTGTAGTCCTACTTCCTCGAGAAATCAATATGCTACTCTGAGGAATCGTAATACGCTTTAGCAAAACGAGCCGTCCACCTTGCATTGTTGAGTAGCAGTGCTTTGTTGGCTTCAACGCTTTCACCTGCTGTCACTTTTGCCACGTGCGAGAGAATAAAGGGTGTGGTTGCTGCGCCACGGACACCTTGTGTTTGTGCTAGCAGTAGCGCCTCCGCTGTTGCATGTTCTAACAACGTTGGGTCCATTGCATACTGTTCAGGAATGGGACAACCTACCACGATACCGTTCAAACCGCATTCCCACTGAATACGTGCAGTCTGCGCTATAATGGCTACGTTGTCAACACGATGAGCTAAGCGACGTCCACTATGACGTACATAAAAGGCGGGTAGCTCGTCGGTCTGCCAGCCAAGAACGGGTACACCGTGTGTCTCTAAATATTCAAGTGTTAAGTCGAGGTCAAGAATGGATTTTGCGCCAGCACAGGCCACCAGTACAGGTGTGTTGCTCAACTCGATTAGATCGGCTGAGATGTCCATACTGGTTTCTGCGCCACGATGAACGCCACCAATACCGCCAGTAGCAAAGAAACGAATACCCACCATACTTGCGCAAAGCATCGTGCCTGCAACCGTGGTTGCCCCCAGTTGGCGCGTTGCCAGCGTTACTGCAAGATCACGCCGGCTCACCTTCTGTACGAAGGGAGCTGTACCCAATCTCGTGATTTCATCCTGTGCAAGACCAATAACAATTTTCCCATTGACAATTCCAATAGTTGCCGGTACCACATCCTCTAAGCGAATTGTCGCCTCCATTGCTTGTGCTACTGTGACATTATGGGGATACGGTAGGCCATGCGCAATAACTGTAGACTCAAGTGCAACAACTGGTCTTTGTTTGTGTAGGGCTGTCCGCACCTCGTCGGAGATTACGATGTGATCTGAAAAATTTTGCATGATTCCTTTGTCCATAGAAAAATTTGTATGCGAGCGTACACTACTTCTGTACTATATCACGAAGGGCTAGACATGACTCCTTGCGTGTTATTTGCACTTCCCAAAAGTACATGTTATATTACCGCTTGTACCTGTCCTCGCTCTTTGTTAAGGATAGATATCTGTTATACTGTAGATTTCTATAGGATAATACTATACGCGTTATACTAAAGATAGCCCCATCGAAGTTCTATGTGGCAATATACAACATAATGTAGGAGCGATAAAAAATGGGATTTACTAAAAACTTGCTTACAACCAGTGCTGTAATTGGTGGTACTGTTGGCGCACTTGCTATCTACAATAAAGTAACACAGTCAATGGCTGGCGAACTTGATACTGTCCTTCGAGGTGAGGAGCGTCGCTATCCCTGGAAATATGGTGACATGTTCTATGAGGTGAAGGGTTCACGTGATGCTAAGCCACTCCTGCTCATTCACGGCTTTGGTCCAGGTGCATCATCTTACGAGTGGCGCAAGAATGTTGATACACTTGCCGAACAGTTCCGTGTCTATGTGATTGACCTGCTTGGCTTTGGTCTCTCTGACCGTCCCGCAATTGACTATAGTGCCGAAACCTTTACCGACTTGATTGGTGATTTCATCAAGGAAGTAATCAATAAGCCTACAACCGTTGTGGCACATGGTCTCACATGTGCGTATGTTATCGCCACTGCCTTCCGCAAGCCTCAATTGTTCGAGCGTCTCATCCTCGTCGCACCCAATCCAGCCATTTTGCAAGAGTCGTTGCCAGGACCTCTTAGCTCCGTGTGGAAGGGCTTGCTACGCACGCCTGTAATTGGCGAATTTGTCTACAACCTGCTGACCTCACGTCAGGCTATTCGTGGTTATTATGACCGTCAAGGCTTTTACAACCCTGGTCTCATCACCGACGAACTGGTCGAGTACATCTTCACTACCGCGCACCAGTTAAATAGCCGTTACGCCGCTGCTTCGTTCGTTAGCAACTTCCTGACACTAGATGTACACGAAGAACTTGCCCGTCTCCAAATGTCCGTTGTTGCTGTGTGGGGCCGTGAAGCACTTATGACACCCTCAGGGTCTTCCGAGGCCTTCAAGCGTGTCAACCCTCGCATTGAGACACGTATCATCGACAAGAGCAGTTTTCAGGTTCAGGACGAACAGGCTGCTCAGTTTAACAATCTTGTCCGTGAATTCGCTGGCACTCCTGTCAGGTAGTATTCATATTCACAAACACAGCGCGGTTGCGAAGACATAACTCTTGCAACTGCGCTGTGTTTGTGCTGATTGTGGGTTTTAACGCTCTTAATAATGGCTTGTAGAGTGGGTTGGGAGCATGGCAGGGGCAAGCCCATTGAGTCCAACTCACTGCTAGAAGAGCCTGCAGAGCAGGTGGGAAACATGACAGGGCTTGCCCCTGTCATGCCGCCCCTAGAGCCATTGTATGAGTGATTTGGACTTATTGGACTTGCCCCTGTCATGCCGCCCCCTTACCTTATATCGCTCAACAACGCTCTCGCAATCACGACTCTTTGTATCTGGTTTGTCCCCTCGAAGATTTGTGAGACTTTGATGTCGCGCATGTAACGTTCAGCAGGGTAGTCACGAACGTAGCCAGCACCGCCGAGGACTTGTACAGCGTTGGTGGTGATCTCCATCGCTGCATCGGTGGCAAAACATTTTGCCATTGATGCGTGCATGCCCGCGCCTTGACCCGTGTCGAGTTTGTGGGCGGCTTCGTAGACGAGGAGGCGCGATGCCTCGATCTTCATTGCCATATCTGCGAGCATAAATTGAATACCTTGAAAGGTGGCTATCGGCTTGCCAAATTGTTTCCGTTCACGTGCATAGTTACGAGCGATGTCGAATGCTGCTTGTGCAACTCCAACTGCAACCGCAGCAATGTTGAGGCGTCCGCTGTCAAGCGAGGCTAGCGCGATTTTGAAACCTTGTCCTTCTTCACCAACACGGTTGGCAACGGGAATTCTGCAATCCTCAAAGAGCAGTTCACGTGTAGGGGATGAATGCAGGCCCATTTTACGCTCGGTCTTGCCAAAGGAAAAGCCAGGAGTGCCTTTCTCTGTGACTATGCAGGTGATACCGGACGAACCCTTTTCCTGCTTTGTACGCACCATGAGTAGATAGAGATCAGCCTCACCACCATTGGTGACCCAGAGCTTTGAGCCATTGAGGACATAATAGTCACTATCGCGCTCTGCTCGACATTGTAGACTTGCGGCATCTGAACCGGATGCTGACTCACTTAACGAAAAAGCTCCTAAGAGTTCACCTGTTGCCAAACGTGCTACCCATTTCTGGCGTTGCTCATCGTTACCAAAGCGAGCTAGCGACCCTGTAACCATATTGTGAACGGAGAGCCCTACGGCTGTTGCCATTTCACCCTTTGCTAGTTCTTCATAAACAATGGCACCCATAAGACGGCTGAGCATCGTCCCACCGTATTCTTCTGGCGTGGTCATGCCCATCAAACCTAACTCTGCCATCTTCATGTATACCGCGCGTGGAAAGAAGTGTGTTTCATCCCACCCCTCTGCATACGGTGTGATTTCTTGTTCTGTGAAACGGCGTACCATGTCGCGTATATCTGATTGCTCGTCGTTGAGGTCAAAATTCATGGCTTGTGTGTCCTTTATGTTGTGCTATGTCCTTTTTTAAGTGCATGATACATCAAGCTCTTACATCATATCACGCACTGCTCAGCGATATACTCCAATTGTTGTTTCACAATGGCCATGCTGCCGGGGCGTTTGTCAGGATCTAAATTGACCATTTGCATAAGCAAGCGATCTAACAAGTCAAGTGAGGCAACTTGAGGATGACTGAGGCGGTATGCGTGTAGAGGCAGAAAGCGAAAGGGCACCTCGGTGGGGTCGTTGCCTGTGAGCATCTGGTGCAGGAGCGCACCGAGGCTATAGGTGTCGGCACACGGTGTTGTTTGTGCCTTTCCATATTGCTCCGGTGCAGCGTACCCCGGGGAGCCAAAAGCCATTGTGTCTTTGAATTGCCCATGTTTGAAATAACGCGCGATACCGAAGTCGATCAAGCGAATGCTACCATTAGGAATTAGCATCACGTTAGAGGGTTTGAGGTCACGGAAGATAATTGGCGGGTGATGAGTGTGCATATAGTCAAGCACAATACACAACTGAATGCCAATGCGCAATACATCAATAAGTTGCAGGAAATGACCACCAATGGTCTGTTCCAGATAGCGTTCTAGTGTCTCGCCCTCGATAAAGTCCATGACAAGATACCAGTGTTCTGCATCTGTAAAGTAGTTATAGAGCTTTGGTAGACCTGGATGACGTAGATCAGAAAGCACTTGTACTTCGCGATTAAACGATGCTGTAGCATCAAGAATTTCCTGTTGTTGTAAACCAGTCAGACTAATCTCTTTTATGGCAACAATGTTGTTTTGAAAGAGAGTATCCTGTGCTTTAAAGACAGAACCAAAACCACCTTGACCGAGGCGCGAAAGAAGACGATAGCGATCCTGGAGAAGCCCGTTGGAGGCTACAACAATCAAGTGTGCAACGGTAGAAGATATTTCAGGAGGTTCCGGTATTTTTAGAAGATAAAGACAAGAGATACATACAACAACATTAGCTTCATTGAGCATTCCACAACGTCGACAATACATGTTTTTTCCACTCTACGGTAGAGAATGATAGATAGCCTTGTTCCCATTTGACAACATTCCCCATCTACTACATTATCTCACCACATTTTCTACTAGTCTATGCATAAAGACGTATATTCATCGGGAAAGTTCGATGTATGGCCTACAAGGGCTACTATTTTAGAAAAAAGTACAGCTTATTTATAGAAGATGAGCTTTATAAAAATACTCAAAGTATATTTTCCTTAACTAAAGTACCTAAAAGTACCTATTTTTCAACAAAAATACTACCCTTTCTTATTCTTCGTTCTATAATATGTTGACGCTGGCTTGTGTAGTTAAACTAGGGCATATACTATTTTATCTCCTGGGCAAAAGCGCTCTCGTATATTACTGGCGGGAAATAACTTGGTATAGGTGTTCTCGTGGAGAAAATAGACATTCTTCATGAGAACATACATGATGTTCTTGGAGAAACTTCCACAAAAACATGCTTACAGAAGTCTTGTCTTATATCATACGGAAAGAGAGAAAGATTATGGCAATGCTACCACTCACAGATCGTGCTGCACGCTCTACCCGCGCACAAGCCACAGCAATAAAGGCGCGAAATGTCTATGGCGCACTACGCGAACAGGTACATCGCAGGCAAGTGGTGAACGTCATTCTTTTCGTTATTGCTCTATTTCAACTGATTGATTTGCCTGGCGCTATAATGATGAAGAGTCCCGCCTCAGTTGGAACCGTTGTCCTGGGTCTAGCTTTATGCGGGGTTGCATTGTTGTTTAATCAAATGGGTAAAGTCACGGTTGTAAGCATCCTACTTATCGCGGTTGTAGACTTGGGCTGTGGTCTCATGCTGCTCACAACACCAATGGGATTGAGTGTAAGTGATCTGCCAACATTTGATGTGCTTATTGTATCAGAACTCATTGCAGTCTCTTTGCTTCCTCCCATCAGCGTTTTTCCTGTTGCTCTTAGTAACATTGCGTTCATTGTTGCTGACCTTGCCTTTCAGCCAAGAACACCTGAATTACATATGATGCTGACTTCTGATATGGGCTTTAACGCTGTCGCGCAGCCAATAGCTTTGCAAATTGTAGTAGCGGTGGTTGCCTTTATCTGGGTGCGCAATGCGCTCGTCGCCCTTGCAAGAGCGGACCGTGCCGAAGAGATTGCTGAAATGCAGCAGCGAGAAGCAGAACTTCAGCGTCGTGAGGCCGAGCGTCAACAACATCTCGATGCAGGAGTACATCATCTTTCACAGATACTGGTGCAGGCTGCAAACGGAGATCGAACTGTTCGTGCGCAGATGAGCCAGGATAATATGCTCTGGCGTATAGGAAATTCACTCAACCTATTGCTGACACGTTTGATGCGAACGGCACAATTAGAGCAAGAAAACAAGCGGCTCCGTGCAGAGGTGACGACGCTCATGGAGGCGCGACATATGGAAAGAATGAGAGCGCGCATGACACATTTTTTAGGAGACGATCCCCCGTTAAAAAATAATGGTCGGCAGGTCTAACTGTTGTCAAATTTACGTTCCACATCGTACTCGTTAGCACTCCATCTTTTTTAGAAAAGTAATCGTTGTTAGAAAGGATATCTATGGCTTTCTCCAATATTTGTTTTAGTCTGCCAACAGCACTTCTTGTACTGCTGGCAAGTACAATGCCTGCTTTTGGTTTCTATGTTGGGCGCGTCATGCACTCCTACAGACGGAAAGCGAACAGGTTACAGAACTGTGCAGGATGTGTACCTGCGACGGTCATGCAAGTGGCGCTAGAAGAAAAAACGTGGCGCGAAGGCTGGATAGTAAAAGCGGAATGGGTGGACGAAACAACTCAACAATCCTATATCTTTAGTAGTGGTCCACAAGAATTTCGCCCGAAGCAACGAATTGGAGACAACGTGTTAGTCCTCATTGAATCCAATAACCCAGTTCGCTACATGGTGGAACTGTGATACATGCGCTTCTGTGAGAGATATTTCTTATACAGCTTGCCATACCTGGATGGTGCAGCCGTCCGCGGCTTAAAAAAAGCCTCTCAATCCGTTTCTCACCTACGTCTAGTTTACTTCTCTCATAAAGAGATAAGGCGTTTGACATCAGATTTGACATCATACGCCCTAACATTGCTACAGTATTTGTTCTTTTTCAGATAAACCAGAGCAATCACATCCAAGCCAGATTCTCTGTGGGGCAGTACCCATCCGCCTTCTTCCCCTGGTTGTGCTGGCTGGTGGAAGTACGCTCACGCTGTGTTCCGGCAGCGATAGACCTTGAGGTGAGGGTTAACCACGTGACTCCTTGTAAGGTTGTCACCGTCCGGTGGCTGTGATGTCCCATCCGCATTTGGCTCCCACATGTTCGGCAGGTGGTCCGAAAGGGAGAATGTGTCACGAGCTGAGTTGCTTGTGGACGAGCTTGTTTCCTTGCCATAGGGAATTTCTTCCTGATTATGTGCTTGCTCATTCACCCACCAGTTTCTCATTTTTCGATGAGGTTTAGCGAAGGCAAAAGAGGGCCAGAACAGCCGCGACGTGCGTAGGCGGAGTGCTACTCTAGCACATTGCGCGGATAGGTTTGCTTCGCCTGAGCACTTTTCGATGCCATCCCGATTGTTGTGTGAGGGGAGTAAGCAAGCGAGCAAAGAGGTGGGCCAAGAAACTGCGAGGGCAGAGAAATGTCCCTGGTGCATTCCCACCAAAGATGATAGGTGGTTCTCTGATCCCTCTCTCTTTTCCCGAATAGGTCGCGTACTGAGATAGAAGACAGACCATGCTTGCATATGCTAAACTGATTGAGAAACAGTTTTCTCTTCGAGGATCTTTTCTGGACAAAGGAGTATGTTTTATGACACAGATGCCTTCAGATAAGGCTCCATCATCCTCTCATTTTTCTCTTACTGAGATGATGGTTGCACCATTGGCTGGTCAGATAATCGGACTGCATGACTCAGCCTTTGTGATAGCCCAATGGGCCGCTCCTGGGGCACCTGCGGGTCCACCACAGCTTATTGCCCCTTTCCATGTTCATTACGCTGATGATGAAGCATGGTATGTTCTGGAGGGGCGGCTGGCATTCCAGCTCGACAATCAGCAAGTCGAGGCCTCTGCTGGGACAGCCGTTTTCGCACCGCGTGGCGTGGCACATACGTACTGGAATGCTTCTCCGATGCCAGCACGGTACCTCCTCATTATGACGCCAACTATACGTAGTCTCATCGATGCGCTCCATACGTCCGTCGGACGCGACTCTGATGCTCTGCAAACGATCTTTCATCGATACAACTCAGCTCTCGTTTCATCACCATTTTAAACCGTTGCTCTATGATTAACTGGTTTTCTCAAGTATTCATTCCCAACATGGTTGCGAGCTTTTGCACTGGACGTGTCCCAAGCAGTTGTCGAACAGGCCGTGAAAGCAGCCCAAGGGGACCTTCGCATGGTGGCTCCTCTACCCGTCAGCGAGCAAAAACCACTCTCTCCTGAACCACCCTCTCTGGCTGGTTGATTGGGTATTGGCTCACTGTTCGCTTTGGTAATCCGCGCGAACGGATTACCAACACCTCATACACAAGATCAAAAGACATTTGGTAAACTACAGGAATTACTGGAGAATCTCAATGCCACTGACCTGGGCGTTATCGACCACCGAAGCGAACTGAAAGGTGATGGTGCCCGTCGCATCAGCCGTCACCGTAAACTGCCTGGTCACCGCTTTGTTGCTCGCGCCAGCCGCCGCCACGATATCAAAGTTACTCAGCTCCGACTGCCCATTCGCGCTCACATTAAAGACGCGTTGGCCCGCCTTCGTCCAGTACAATTCGGCAAAGTCCAGTTTCACCGTGTAGGCCTTATTAGGTGTCAAATTGGGAATAGCATAGCTAAAATTGCCTGCTCGGTTGGTCTGATAGACTCTTTCGGGCGCGGGATTGGTGACACCTGTGAGATCAACAGATGTTCCCGATGCTGCTACCGTTCCCCCGGTAAAACCTGTATCCGCGTTGAAGGATGGGAACCAGGCCGCCGAAGAGACCGCACCGCCCCCGGCGTTGATACGGAGAGCAGTATCCGTCGAAGGTGGAGGCGGAGGGGGACTTCCGCTCACCGTGAAACTTCCTTGCTGGCGGATATCACGTGACGAGCTTCCCACCATGACTTGATAGGTTCCGTTCTGGACGAGCCAGTTGTGGGCGTTCACATCCCAATAAGAGAAAGCCTGTGGGGAAAGCGAGAAGCTCACGTGCTGCGTCTGTCCCGGTTGCAGTGACACTTTGTGGAAGCCTTTAAGCTGTTTGGGAGGCTCAGACACGTTGGTTGAAGGGATGCCCAGGTACAGTTGCGCGACCTCGGCTCCTGCGCGTGATCCGGTATTGGTGATATCCAGGCTCACTGTAACCGTGCTTGTAGCAGAGGCAGTGCCGGGACTTATCGCAAGGTTATTGTATGCAAACGTTGTATAGGAAAGCCCATACCCGAAGGGGAACAGCGGTGTAATGTTGCTTTGATCGTAGTGTCGGTAGCCGACAAACACCCCTTCGGAGTACTGCACCTGGCTATTGATGCCCGGATACTGGGACGGCGTATTCGCGGGCACATCATTTGCACTCGCTGGGAAGGTCATGGGGAGTTTGCCTGACGGGTTCACATCGCCAAACAGCAACGCAGCCAGCGCGTTCCCATCTTCCTGTCCGGGATACCATGCCTCCAGAATAGCCTGAGCCTGATTGACCCAGGGCATAAGGACCGGGGCACCTGTATTGAGCACGACAATGGTATGAGGGTTGGCCTGCGTCACCGCCTCGACGAGTTGCTCCTGCGCATCGGAGATGCCGAGACTGGTGCGATCCGAACCTTCCGCTTCGTTATCATTGGCAACAACAATAGCAACATTCGAGGACTGGGCCAACTGCACAGCCTGATTGAACGCTGTATTCTGCCCTGGGGCATTCCAACCCAGCGTCATACGACTACCACCCCAGTTCTGATAATATTCAACCCTAATCGAATAGGCTTGTCCTCCTGTAAGTTGCAGGGACGCGCTTTGAACATTGGGCCACTGATCGCGCCAATTATCGATCACAAGCTGATTATTAATGTACACGCGACTCCCGTCGTCGCTGGTGGTGGAGAAGGCATAGGTTCCGGTTGTTGGTGGTGTAAGCGTACCGGTCCAGCGTGCCGACCAGCTTGTTGCCGTAACGCCAGGAGCGGGCGAATTGCCATTCCAGTTGAAGTTGATATTCGGATCTACCCGCCTCAAAACAGGTGTTCCAGATAACGTCATGTTGTTGAAGTATTCGGCTTGCAATCCATTACCGCCACCAGAAGGCGGCGTGAGGTATTGCGTTGAGAGGGCTGGTAGACTCCCATCCGGGTTGGTTCCCTCAGCATATTGCACATTGATGTTGCCACCTGCGCGCTTCGTGATACCTTGCAGCGGGGTCACAATAAACGGCGCGATCACCCCCGCGCTACCACCGCCGGCATCCTTGGGATTGATAGAGCCACCTGGACCAATGACTGCGATCGAATGGACCTGGCTACTATTCAATGGCAAAAGATTCTGGTTATTCTTCAGTAGCACGCTCCCCTGCTCCTCCGACTGCAGCGCGAATTGATCGTGAGCAGCGCTCGCAACGTTGTTCGTCAGTGAGCCTACCGGCGGATGATCAAAAAGACCGGCCGCAAACATCGAACGGAGAATGCGATGCACCTGCGTATTTAGCGTGGTCATGCTGACTTGACCATTGAGTACCGCTGTTTTGAGCGCATCCCCGAAATATGCCCCATCCCACATCTCCATATCAAGCCCCGAATCCGCGGCAGCCACCGTGCTATGGGTAGCACCCCAGTCGGACACCACGAAGCCAGAGAAGCCCCATTGCTGTCTCAATGCCTGATTGAGAATGAAGGGATTCTCACAGGCGTAGATCGTGTTCACCTGATTATAGGAACACATGACTGCGCCGGCATGCCCCTGCGTGACGGCAGACTGGAAGGCTGGATAGTAGATCTCCTGCAGCGTGCGCTCGTCCACATTGGCACTAACACCCCCGCGATTTTCTTCCTGGTTGTTCGCAGCGAAGTGCTTGACCGTGGCGATCACCCCTTGCGACTGAATGCCCTGCACATCGGCAACGGCCATCTGTGAAGAGAGGTACGGATCTTCGCCAAAACTCTCAAAACTCCTCCCCCATTGAGGCACGCGCAGAATGTTGACAGTCGGCCCGAGCACGACATTTGCCCCCTTGCCGGCTTCTTCACTTCCGAGCGCCTGCCCATACTGGTTCATCACCGATGTATCCCAGCTCGCGGCACCCGCGACAGGGGCAGGAAAGGCGGTCACCTGTCCCTGGTTATCGGACACGCCAGCCGGACCGTCTTCCAGGTTGACTGATGGAATACCCAGGCGTGTATTTGCGGGGATGTAACCAATATAGGGACCTGCTACCCCATGCACCATAGCGATCTTCTCGTCCAGGGTCATTTGTGCGATCAGTTGATCGGCACGCTGGTCTGGTGTCAGTGCGGTATTCATCCACGGTCGCTCTGCCACGAGCGAACTGGCTTTTACCTGAAGGCCTGGTATAGCTGCAATACCTATCATCACTACAAGAGTAATCAGGTTATACCATAAGCGTTTAGGTATATAGAGAGGAAAGCTGCGTTGCATATGACCTCCTTATCCGAAAGGATTCATCCATAGTGAACTATAACTCTTCGATAATAACAGTGTGAGAAGCGAGTGAGAGCAGATGCGCTGGTGAAGCATGGTGTGCTTTGCTCTGTTTCAGTTCTGTTCGTCGAGTACCTCGGCGACCAGTTCTATCGCTCTGGTCTCACCCACCAGTGGAGTGAGTCGCCTCAAACACTGTCCAATTAACTCAGTTTGTCGGGTCTGATGATAGTGCGGCGCACCTACCGCGTAGCCGTGCAGCCCCTGGTAAGCTGCTTGACAACGAATTTCCTACCAGGAGGCTTCACAGGCTCGATGGCGAATTACCAGTGAGCAATCCGCCATGGGCCTCAACGCTTTGTAGTTATGGGGTGTAGATCCCGAATTCATAGAGCGAGTAACCATATGCTGTTCCTCGCGCCGTTGCGTACAGACGAACGTACCTGCCCGATCCAGAGACGTTGAAGTCATCAACTCCACCAGCACCGGTTGTGGTTGAGTAGATCGATGTCCAGTTTGTGCCGTCGTTGGAAACCTGGATCTGGTACGCCTGAGCGTAAGAATTCTCCCAGACCAGCTGGATGTGGTTGATCGTGGTCACCTGGCCAAGATCAACCTGTATCCACTGTGGATCACTCCAGTTACTCGCCCAGCGTGTTGAAAAGTTTCCATCGGTCGCGTTCGATGCAGGATAGGGCGAACCATTGCCAGTGGCCTGGTAGGAAGATGCCGTCGTTGGCTTGCCAATGGCAACATTGGTCCCCTTGACTGGTGGTGGAATCACCTTGAACGAGAGTGTCTCAATGCCGACATTGCCCTGCCCATCGTACGCATAGACATACACCTTCCACGTGCCCAACACCCCTGGAGCCGTAACCGAGAACGAGCTCGCGCCAGTCTGCGTGAATGTCGCGTTCCGCAGCCCAGTACTTTGATCGACGTACTTACTGCTGAGCATCAGGTGATAGCGCAACGGATCCCCGTTCGGATCGCTGACATTCACATTCACGGTGAACTGACTGCCCGCTGGAACGCTGGTCTGACTGAGCGACATGCTTGAGATCACCGGCGGTGTGTTCGGCGAACTCTTCCCACTATAGAGTTGTTTCACCGTATAGTAGGAGAGCCGATTCCAGTGGCCCGTTATCAAGTTGAACCATACACCGCCGAAGTCGTTCTCAATGCCGTAGTTGAAGAGCGTTGCACCCAGCGCGACACCGGTGTGGCTTGTGATGCAGTTCCAGGCAGTTTGATAGCCCTGGCTTTTCTGGACGTCGGTTGGCTCGGTGGGCACACCGTTCTTGTCGTTGGGTACCTCCCACTCACCAGCAGGCCCGGACTCGGTGACGATATACGGCTTCGTGTAACCGCCGCTGATCCAGTTCTGTTTGACGGAGCAGACACTCCCATACGAGTTTACCGCGTACAAGTCGAGATGAGGCGCGTTCGCCTTGTAGTATGGCCAGGCACCGGTCCAGGCATCCGTCGAAGTGACTGGATGGGACGGGTCGATGGAGTGGATCGCCTGGGCGACCTGGTCGATATACTGGGCATAGGCATTGCGCTCCTGCTCCAACTGCGTCCCCGAATAGGTGTTCTGCAGATTGAGCAAGACCTCGTTGCCGACATCCCACATAAGCACGCCCGGATTGTTCTTGTACGTGTTCACCCAGTTCTTAATCGTATTGAGCTGGGTCGTCTTGTAGTTCGTATCATTGAGGTAATCATTTCCCTGACCCAACCAGAAGCCGTTGATGACCTTCATGCCAGAAGCCGAGGCAGAGTTGAGTAGCGGCAGGGTCGCGGCATCGGTACCCCAGGTACGCACGGTGTTGACCCCCATCGACTGCAGGTCAGGCATATATGCTGGTGCTGCCGCGGTTGGCGGTCCCCAGGTGACGCCTTTTACCTGGTAGGGTGATCCATTCACGGTGAGCTGCCAGTTGCCCTGGCTCCCGGTCACAGAGACGACACTAGGCGTCGTTGGCGTTGGCGGTGTTGTTAACGGCGTTGGCACTGGACCAGTCGTCTGGTAGACACCAACAGATGCAACGCTCAACGTGCCACCTGATGACGTCGCGCTGGTGGGCGAGGTGCAACCACAGACTCCGTTAGGGAAGGCACCACCGATAGCAAGATCAAAGATGATAAAGAACCCGTGATCGACTGCGGCCTGCCATGTGCTGACGCCGACCTGGCTCTCGTGCACGATCCAGACCTGCTGGTTGTCGATATACCAGCGAATCTGCTCGTCCGATTTGGTGCGATCGATGATCTCTGTATAGGTGTGATAACCAGTCTGACAGCCGGAGCAGGTAGCCAGTCCGCTGCCAAACCCATTGGGTTCGTTGCAGGCACCACCCGGATTGATCCCACAGTGTAGGGTCGCGGCATTTTCATTGCGTGCATTGACATCCTCCATGATGTCTACCTCACCAACCCCGGGCCATGCTTGACCGCTCGTGCGATTCCCCGCGCCTAGCGTCCAGAAAGCGGGCCAGTAGCCCAGACCATTGGTAGGATTGGGCTGCTTGAGTGACGATGTGATCTCCAGCATGCCTCCAGCGGGAGCCGCGAAGTCGCTACGCTGTGTCTCGATGCGACCCGATGTCCATGCGCCATTGGTGTTGAGCGCAGTGATGTTGAGGTGGTTATGACCGTCGAGGTAGACGTTGTTCGTCGAGTTGCTCATTGTCTCGACCTCACCAGTACCCCAGTGCGCTGGACCACCTGGAGAACTCGTTCCGGTGTCCTCGATCCAGTTCGACGTCGACGGAGCACTGCCAGCTGATCCACTGAAATTATCGCTCCAGACCGGTGTCCAGTTGGCAGGCGGCGTCGGAGTGAGTGTAGACGTGGATGTGGGAGTTGGCGTCGATGTGGAACTAGTGGCAAGGACCTCAATACCATTGACCTGGGCTTGATCGACCACAGACGTAAAGTGGATGGTGATCTTTCCGCTCCCGTCCGCTACGACGGTAAACTGCTTCACGACCGCTTTATCTGGCCCCCCTGCGCTAGCCAGGATATCAAACGTACTGAGTACCGATTGACTATTGATGCTGACGTTGAAGGTGCGCTGTCCCGCCTGCGTCCAATACGTTTCGGCGAAGTGTAGGAGCACTGTGTAGGCGGCACCAGACGTAAGATTGGGAATGGCATAACTGAAGGAGGGACCAATGCGATTCGTCTGATAGACCGCCTGAGGAGCCGGGTTACTTACTCCAGTGGTCGTAATCGTGGTGCTCGTGCTTGTCCCCACTGCCCCTCCAGTAAAGTCCGTATCGGCAACGAAGGGGGCAACAGCAGGACCACCGGCGTTGATTTGCACGGATGGAGAACCAGCCGCATGAGTGATTGGAAGGTGAGTGAAGAGAGGATAGGCTGTGAGAAGGCCAAGCATAATGCTGAGTAGCATAAGCATCTCAATCAGCCGTCGGGTAGATTTCCGGTGCCTCTTCGCACCGAGAGAATGTGCATCCATGATATCTCCTTTGTATCTTCTTGAATACCAGTGTCTCTCCATAAGTCGTCCATTCGCCGACTTGTACGTATGTTGCTTCTATAAAGGCGAAACAGCGGAAACTAGTATCCTCAGTCGTTGGGAACATTCTCTGCACGTTGGCGAGGAAAGAAGAAGGCGTGGTGAGTGACCAATGCTGGCCCATAAAAGATTGAGATACATGAGCATTCCTTCCTGCACTGAAGGAGTGGCACTCTTTTCCTCGTACCGAGAGAGTGTGCATCCACATCGGATCATTTCGATCGAAACAGAGCACCAATGCGATCTGAATTTCTCGACACTTTACGAAAACAATATCGGTATGCTATTACGACTATAATGAATTTTCTGCCGATTGTCAAGCCGATTGTCAAGTAGTACTAGTATCTATTTGGGAAATGAACCTCTTGAACCCGCTCCAGAAGCTGACCAAACAGCGGTCATCCATAGAAAGTGGCTCTTTCACAGAGAAAAAGGTCTGGATGCTTCTCGCCAGAACACAACTCTTCACACCTATACATTCGTATATTTTCGCAAGTTATCGATCATTCGATCCTGACGGTGTCAATGGATAAGCTGTCAGAGTTCATACCCACACGACATCTACGAGTCCTTCAGGCAACATCTGGCTTTCTTCGCGTATGTTCTCTGTAGTGTCTTTTCAGCGCGCGGGTGGCTGACAAGACTGGCGTTTGATCAATTGCGTGGGCAACACCACGCGCGTCATTTCCAGTTCTTCTCCATCGATCAAGCGCAGGAGCATCGTTGCCGCAGTGCGTCCGAGTTCCAGGCGCGGCGCATGTACGGTGGTCAGGGGGGGATTCATGATTTGGGTGTAGGGAAGATTGTCAAAGCCGATCACACTTATGTCGTCGGGCACACTCCTGCCCAGTTCATGGAGTGCCCGGTAGACGCCAGCGGCCTGGCGATCATTGCCTGCGAAGATCGCTGTGGGCGGTTCCGGCAGTTGCAGCAACGCTTGAGTCGCTGTATAGCCATCGGCTTCAGTAAAATTTCCAGGGCATTGTAATTGCGGATCAATTGGCAGGTGCGCCACGTCCAGAGCTGCGCGATAGGCAGCCACACGCTCGATTGCATCTCGCGCTAACGCTGTCTTGCCGATATAGGCGATGCGTTGGTGGCCAAGATTGATCAGATACGTGGTCGCGTCAAACCCTCCCTCCCAACTGGTAATCATCACCGAGGGCATTGTGGGCCGTGGACCACCCTGATTGTGAATGAGCACAAAGGGCACACCCGAGCGCTCGAGATGCTCAATGGCCTCTTCGGATGGGAGAACGATCAGGATACCATCCGTGGAGTGGTCAGTGACCGTATCGATCCATTGGACCTCTTCTTCAGTCCGGTAATGGGTCGAGGTTAGCACCATGCGCACTCCGGCCTCGCTCAACACCCGAGATACTCCCTCTAAAATCGGCAGAAAATACTCGTCGTCCAGGCGCGGTAAGATCAGATCTAGCAGCCCGGTTTTTCCTTTCCGTAAAGCACGGGCCGCACGGTTGCGCACAAAGTGATGTTCCTCGATTACCTGCTCAATGCGTTCACGGGTAGGTTGGGCCACGTCCGCACGCCCATTCAAAACCTTTGAGACCGTGGGGACCGAGACACCCGCGATCTGCGCGATCTGCGCAATGGTTGGGCGCACATCCATTTTATGCCTCTTTGCCATCTCTCCATCCTCTCAAGATTATTTCAAAAAATTTCGACATAGTATAGCACATTGGCAAGCAAAAAACGGTGTTTTTGTGTGTTTTTTCAACGAATATCAGTGAAATACGTCGGTATAAAACCAAATGTCCTTGACAACACTCCCCAAAATCAGTATATTGTATTTATGGAATCGATATCAGTTTTGTAAAATGTCGAAAATTTGCGACAGTTGTATGCGGACGATTGGTAGAGCGGTCTATGAGAGCGGCTGACGTGCCGCCGCTTTTGTAGGGATCTATTTACAGTGTTTTTGTAATGGAGAGTCTTTCATGGAGGAAAGAGAGATGAAATTTGCATGGCGGCTTCGTTTCACGATTTTAGCCAGTTTTTTCGTGCTGGCAGGCGTGCTGGGAGTATTCAGCCAGGAAATGCTTCCTCGGACACATGCAGCCTCGGGGAGTGGAGCATCTGGCGTACAGATTAACGCCGGGGGCAGCGCGGCCTCGCCCTTTCTTGCGGACACCGACTTTAGTGGTGGCGCTACCGCGAGTACAGGCAACACTATCGACACCAGCGGGGTTACGAATCCTGCTCCACAGGCCGTCTACCAGTCCAATCGCTACGGCAACTTCACGTATACTGTTCCCAATCTAACACCCAATACAAGCTATACCGTGAAACTGCATTTTGCCGAGACGTACTGGACACAGGCAGGACAACGTACCTTTAACGTGAGTATGAATAGTCAGCAGGTGCTCACAGGCTTCGATATTGTCGGCGCGGCGGGCGCAGCCAATAGAGCAATTGTGAAGCAATTCACCGCTACTGCTGAGGGTAGTGGCAGTATTACTATCCAGTTTGCCACCGTCAAAGATAATGCCCAGGTGAGCGGCATTGAGGTACTTGGTGGAACGTCATCAACCCCGGCACCGACGCCGACACTCACATCAACACCTGGAACTCCTGATCTCGGTCCCAACGTCTTCACCTTCGACCCTTCAATGTCCACCACGGCGATGCAAAACACGTTGAACACGGTATTTAGTCAACAGCAAACCAATCAATTCGGTACGAATCGCTATGCCTTGCTCTTCAAGCCGGGTACCTATAATGTTGACGTCAATCTCGGCTTCTACACACAGGCACTGGGTCTGGGGCTTATGCCTGATGCCGTCACCATCAATGGTGCCGTTCATGTGGATGCTACCTGGATGCAGGGGAACGCGACCCAGAACTTCTGGCGCGGGGCCGAGAACATGAGGATAAACGCTCCAGGCAATTTCGACAGATGGGCCGTAGCTCAGGCCGCGCCTTTACGTCGCGTGGATATGCACAGTGATATGCAACTGGATGATGGAGGATGGGCGAGTGGCGGCTTCCTCGCGGACAGCAATGTCACAGGTCAAGTGAGATCCAGCGCACAGCAGCAATGGTTATCGAGAAACGATCAATTGGGAAGTTGGTCAGGGGGCGTCTGGAACATGGTGTTCGTGGGTGTCAACAATGCACCTGCTGCAAGCTTCCCCAACCCACCTGAAACGGTCGTTGGTCAGTCACCCACTATCCGGGAAAAGCCGTTCCTCTACATTGACCAGTCTGGCAACTACCAGGTCTTTGTGCCCGCGCTCAGGACAAATGCGCAAGGAACGAGCTGGGCCAGTGGGTCAGAGGCGGGATCATCCCTGCCCATCAGCCAGTTCTATATCGCAAAGCCGGGCGATACTGCTACCACCATCAACAGCGCGCTGGCTCAGGGGAAGAACCTGCTGTTCACGCCTGGCATCTTTCACCTCAACGACACGATTAGAGTCACCCGAGCCAACACGGTCGTGCTCGGTCTTGGTCTAGCCACGCTCATCCCGGACAATGGTGTGATCCCCTTGAGCGTCGCTGATGTCGAGGGTGTCTCGATTGCCGGACTGCTCTTCGATGCGGGTCCGGTGAACTCCCCGATCCTGCTGCAGGTCGGCCCAGCCGGGTCCACGCAAAATCACGCGGCCAACCCAACCGTTCTGAGCGATGTTTTCTTCAGAATCGGCGGAGCTGCCGTGGGCAAGGCCACGCAGAGCCTGGTCATCAACAGCAACAATGTGATTGCCGATGATCTGTGGCTCTGGCGTGCCGATCACGGGAGCGGCGTTGGTTGGACGTCCAACACGGCTGCCAATGGTTTGGTCGTGAATGGCAACAATGTCACGGCATACGGCCTATTCGTCGAGCATTATCAGCAGTATAATGTCCTTTGGAATGGCAACGGTGGCCGAACCTACTTCTTCCAGAACGAGCTTCCCTATGATGCACCGAACCAGGCAGCCTGGATGAACGGGAGCGTCAATGGGTATGCGGCCTACAAGGTGGCGAACTCGGTCAGCAGCCATGAGGCCTGGGGAGTGGGCAGCTACTGCTACTTCAATGTTGACCCATCTCTTGTCGAGGACCATGCCTTTGAAGTGCCCAACACCCCAGGAGTCAAGTTCCACGACCTGGTAACTGTTTCACTGGGTGGTGTTGGCACCATCAGTCACATCATCAATAACACTGGTGGTCCGTCAAACTCGAAAACCACAATCGCCGACCTGGTGAACTATCCGTGATGCGCGGAGTGCAAGGATGATTAGCTGAGCAGCATGCGCCATGGCACACGGGGTCGTGGCGCATGTCTGTTTGCTGAACTGGACGATACGTCAGTGGAGCGAGATAGGTGGAATATCTAAGCTATTTGGAATATGCTATCTAGTGAAGCTGCATTGAAAAGCAGAGGATGATAGATGATGATAGTGATGATAGGAAAAATGATGAGCGGTGCTGTTCCCTCTTTAGGAAGAAATAAGGCATACTAGAGGCAGGAAAGACGAGAACTCCGTATTCCGACTGACAACAAGACTACTATTTCTACCTCCATCTGGTTGATCGGCAAGGGGAACAAGGAGTAAAGACCATGTTAAAGAAAACAGCCGCCCTTCCTCTCTCTCAAATAGCGCAAGACCGTGTTTCCGAGAATCGTGCACGTTTATCGGCTGAACGTCATCGTCGTAACTGGTCACAGTGTAAATGCAAACTTTAAACGGGTCTTGCGCAACCTCGCTGCTCCTAGAATAGGATAAAATCGAAGGCTATTCTGTTTTTCCTTTCTCATACCTTTCCCATCAGGGCAATCATATACCCATTCGCCTCTAAACTATCAACTTCCCATTCTAAAGTAGTGAAACCCAATCCTTTTAAGAGACCTTTTATGTTTTCAGGTCCTGGACTACTATAATGAAACTTTTCTCCATACATCTCTCCTATAATTTGTCCCTTTGAACCCCCATGAGTAAAAAGCAAGTATCCCTTCTCTTTTAACAATTTGTAGAGCTTCTCAAAAACGAGTTCATGTTCGTGAGGTTGGAGATGAAATAAGGAATCCCAGGCGACTATTCCATCAAACTTTTCATCCGTTTGATACGCAGAGATACTCACTTTGACAAATTTCCCTTGAGGAACATTTGATGCAGCTAAGTCGAGTAACTGAGAAGAAATATCAATTCCTGTAACTCGCATGCCTTTTTCTACCAGATATTTTGTGATAGGGATACCACTTCCGCAACCCACATCCAGAACATGAGCACCCTTTTTTAAAGAGTGAGTAAATGTAAGGACAGAGGTACTGACGCTTGAGCGTTTTCTACTTGCGTTAAATGAAGAGGCTATTTTGTTATAGGAGTCTTCATTGATTACCGTCATTGTCTCATTCTATCTCCTCCTAAGGTCCGAGCAAAAAGGCCCCTTCTCAACAGATAATACAAGCATACATTGTCCCTTTCGATCAACAGCATCAATTTTCACAAGGAGGAAATTATGCCTACACGTAAGAAAAAGCGTACCACACCAGAAGCCACCCCTTCAACGTCGGAATTGTCGTCCCCAATGCTGCCCAAACAGCAAGAGTTTCATCAGCATCTGCGTGCGCTGGCTCGCAGTGCTATTCAGGTCGTGATAGAAGAGGCGATGCGCGAAGAACTTGATCAGTTCATTGGAGCCGCATGGGGAGAGTGTAGCCCCAAGCGCAAGGGCTATCGCAACGGCCACTACACACGCGATCTAGCTACCTTCACTGGGCTCATCGAAGAAATGAAGGTGCCCAGAGATCGGGAAGGTCAGTTCCATACGCAGGCATTCGAGCGCTACAGTCGCTTTGAACCTCATATTGCAGAAGGATTGACGCAGATGTTTGTGGCTGGAACCAGTACTCACAAGGTGGGAGAAGTGGCTCAAACTCTCATGGGAGTCGCTCCCAGTGCCAGTACCATCAGCCGCTTAAACCAGACGCTCACCCAACAATTTGAAACATGGCGTGAACGCCGACTCCAAGAACATTGGCGCATTCTGTATCTGGACGGGGTCCATTTCAGCATTCGTCATGGAGATCAAGCCGATGCCACGATCATTTTAACGGCCTTAGGAGTCGATCTGAGCGGAAACAAAGAGGTTCTGGCTTTGCGTGCGTGTGCGGAGGAAAGCAAGGATGGATGGGCAAGCCTCTTGCACGATTTGCGAAGACGAGGAGCGACTCACATCGATGTGATCGTCACCGATGGTCACGACGGCTTGATTGCCTCGGTGAAGGAGCTCTTTTCGGCAACACCTCGTCAGCGCTGTCTAGTGCATAAGCAACGCAATGTGCTCAATGCCATCCCCAGACGAGAACGTGGAGAGGTCCAGGTGGAACTGATGGGTATCTGGGATCAAGCGAGCAAACAGGAAGCATTGATCCAGCTTGCCGCTTTCAAAGCCAAGTACGCTGGCCGTTATCCAGAAGCGGTCCGAAGTCTGGTGGAGGATGAAGAGCATCTGCTGACGTTTTACGAGTTTCCGGCATCCCTCCACCGATACCTTCAAACGACCAATGTGATTGAAAGTCTCTTCAGCAATGTGCGACAACGCACCGATCAGATTGATGTATTCACGACGGAGACCAGTTGCTTGACGATTGTCTGGGCCACCATCCAAGATATCCGCTTGCACAAACTTTCTGTGTGATGAACCGGAGAACTGACAGACGCGCGTAAGCAAGCAACCAACCAACCATAAAGAGTGGGTGGTTCAGGAGGAGATCGTTTGTGCAAAATGCTCTGCGCAGCAAGCACAATGGAAGAACTCCCTTTTTCATCTCTCACCGTTTTTTCTAGAGCGAGCTTCTACCCGGTTGAAGGTATTTTCTGTCTCTCGTATCATATGGATGGGCTATATATCTTCACATTTCTGCTTGCTTGTTTCATGCGCACCGTTACACAGAAAGCGGTATGGCATCGCATATCAAAACAATAGCAAAAGCATTTATAAGCAACAGGCAGCTTTATGATAGCTCACCAACGTTGGATGTGATGGCTGAGATATTTGAACAAAGTGACCAATACGTAGAGGAAACAAAAGAAATTTGGGTGGAAGTATATGCTTTTCTAGGCATATCAAGGCACCTCACTGGTGCCCCTGGAGCGGTGGTCACGAGTGTGCAAGCGCTCAATGGGAACTTGCTCACCGTTCCCTGGCAACAGGGTCTGGTCGAGGTCCTCGTCCTGGTGATTGCCCAGGGCCTCTGTCAATTGGGACAACGCCGTTTAATGACTCTCCTGACGTGGGTCTTCCTCGCCTATATGAGCATGATTGTCCTCTTAGGATTTGCGGGTCTTGTCTGGGTTGCGGGTGGACACGCTGTCCAGGGTGATTTCTCCGCGCACGGCTGGCAGGTCAGCACCGCGAACTATCCAGTCTTTGCGACCGTCATCGTCTCGCTATTAGGAATGGCCGTGCCGCTCAATTTAGGGGCGGAGGTGATGAACCAGCGTGCTGGAGGGCGTTACCTCCGCTGGGGTGTCATCGTCACAGTCGTCGGGTACCTCGTCGCGACCTTTGGTGTGCTGGTCGTCTTGCCTCCAAGTACATTGCGAATCCAGCCTTTATCGCAGAAATTTTTAGCCTCTCCTTTGGGCCTGTCCTGGGAACGTTCCTTGGAGTCCTCAACAACCTCATCCTAATTGTGTATTTCGTCTGTGCCACCGCAGCCTTCAACCTGATTTTCGCTCGCCTCCTGCTCGTTGCGGGAGTGGATTTGCGGCTGCCCCGAGCGGTGCAGCTCTTGAACCGACAACGCGTTCCCGCGAATGCGATGCTGATTCATCAAGCAATTGCACATGGTCGGCATCCATCATCTCAAAGGGGTAGTATTTGCGTGCTCGTGTCGAGAGCATGTAGGGTGGGTCCACGCAGAGCACCACGTCCGGGGCATTGTAGTACTCGATGAGGTCCAAGGCGGGTTGCGTCCGTATCTCCGCATCGCGTAAACGGTCCACCGTTGCCAGCAACCGCTCTGGAAGCTGTTGCCACAAGCGCAGATAGGCATGTCCACCCAGACCATTATGCTTCCACCCGCTCACCTGGTAGATCGTGCCGCCGTGGGCTTGCCAACACCGGAGAAGAAAGCGGCGTGCGTGTTCGACATCATTCTCGTGATACCAGTCCTTTTCAAACCGCTCGTACTCCTCTTCACACCAGGGGGTGAGTGTGATGGCTTCGACCAATTCATCACACCGCTCTCTCAGCACGCGAAACAAGGTGCAGATGGAGCCATTCAGATCATTGAGCACCTCGTGACGTGCAGGTGTCTTTGTGAAGAAACAGGCCGCGCTCCTGCATAGGGTTCGACATAGTGCAGGTGTGGCGGAAACAAGGACACAATCCACGCTGCGATGCGCCACTTGGCTCCTGGATACTTGAGTATCGGTCTGATAAGAGGTGTTTGGTTCATGCAAGATCTCCATTGTTTGTCCAGAGAGACTGCATCCAGTAGGAAGTTTTCATCGAGTGGAACCGATAGCGTTGTGTCTCTCGTTCACGAAAGTGCGCTAACCAGTCGCGTGTACACGCAACATGCCTCGCCCGCTCTGCCCCGCGTATCGTCGGCTCTGGACGAGTGTAGGATGTATTGCGCCAGGAGCCATAGCCCCATTCACCCATGCAGGGACGGACTTGTGGCCCCGAACTATCGGTCGAAAGCTCTATCCCTGCTTCATCACACAGCCACAACAACTCCCCCAATGCAGGGGTATAGCAGACGCCCCACAGATGCACGCGTGTGACTCCTTCGCGTCCGAGAAAGGGGATGACACATGCATCACCTTACGAAAGACAGGCATGATCTGTGGGGGAAGCTTGCCCGTGATGCACCAGCCGCCAAGCCCGAATATGTCTCCTCTTTGTAAAGAGGGCAAGACCTGTTCAGCGCACGCGAGATACTGCTTGGCAGAAACGCCTTGTGCAGAGAGGATGGGAGACATCCCTTGTGGTCGGTTCTTGCTCAGGTGTTGCACCCGGCCTAGCAGCTGGGTGAGGATTGAAACTTGTCGCGGAGTAGGCTAACATATAAATATAGAGAAGTTGCATCCAACTGCTAAGCCGGGTGAGGATTGAAACTTCGATTAGATGAATGTATCGATACTATTTGAAATGAATACTTACTCGCACATGTTGCTTAGACACTAAATAAGGTTGACATCACTTTTGACATCAACAGCATTGCGTAACGATGATGTTGAACGCGGGTCATTGCGTACAAATGTACCGTCTCAAGCGTGAAATCATGCTGGAAGTAGAGAAAAGAGTGCCCTTCTTTACACAGCTTGCCATACCTGGATGGTGCGGTCAACGCCTGCTGAGGCGAGGCGTGTACCATCCGGTGACCAGGCAATGGAGGTAACATAGCCAACATGTCCATGATAGACAAAACTTGAGTTCTTCGTGACCATGCTCCATATCTCTACCGTTTTATCGTTGCCACCAGAGGCAAGATGCTTGCCATTTGGCGACCAGGCGATACAGTTCTTCATGCCTTTTCTATCAACACCATAGGAGTATGCAGTGGTTCCTGTCAAAGCATCTCGAATGAGCACCCAATGATCACTACTCGCCGATGCAATGTATTTACTATCAGGCGACCATGCAAGTCCATTGATACGTCCAGCATGACTATTCATTTTCAAAACATCGCGTTGCAAAGACAGCATAGAGGTAAAGGTGGTAAAGAAAGATCTTTTGGGTGGCTCTTTGACTGGATACCACACTCTTACCGCACGGTCTTCACCTGCCGAGGCAATGCGCTTGCCATCTGACGACCACGCGACAGCGTATACAGCGGCGGTGTGTTGACGAAAAATATATTGGTTTGTCCCCAACGTAGCGTCCCAGGTATGTACGCTTTTGTCTATCCCAGCTGAAGCAATTTGTGAAGGAAGGGCATTTCCGTAAGCGGAAAGTATTGGCGACCATGAGAGCGCATTGACAGGTCCATTGTGTCCCTGATAGGCGAAGAAGAGCGTACCTGAGAGAGGATTCCATACACGTACTGTACCATCGTCGCTAGCAGAAGCGAGACGCGTGCTATCAGGAGACCATGCAAGAGCATTCACGCGGTCACGATGTTCCTTATAGGTCAAAAGTTGCTTGCCGTTGGCGGCATCCCACACCTGGACTGTTTTATCATAACTCGCCGAGGCGATCCATTTACCATTAGGCGACCATGCTAGTGCAGTAACACGACTACTATGTCCATAGCAGGCAAAAAGCATGTTCGACATAGGGAATATCTGAGGCACAGCCGCCCCCTTTGTACCTTTAGGAGTTTTGGGAATACTCGCGGGTGCTTGATAAGCTGTTGGAACAGTACTCTGCATAGGAAATGTTTGGCCTACTTGGTGCTGTGTGGCGATACGTTGAAGTTCTTGCTTCACAAGCAGAATACTTGTAGGTCGTTTGCTGATATCTACATGTACCATACTTGCAATTAAGGTATCAAGTCCGGCAAGGGTCGGTGTATCTTTAAGCACGAGAGGCGAAAAAGTGAAAGGTGAATCTGATGGATCATGGCCTGTTACAAGCTGGTGTAGCGTTGCCCCAAGGCTGTAGATATCGGCACGACCAGTTGTTTGTGATTTACCATATTGCTCTGGTGCAGCATAGCCGGTTGATCCTAGGGCCGTTGTGTCTTTGATCTGTCCAGGTTTGAAGTGACGCGCAATGCCAAAGTCAATCAAGTAGAGATGCCCCGCGAGTGTCAGCATAACATTCGCTGGTTTAAGATCACGAAAGATAATCGGTGGTTGGCGTGAGTGCAGGTAGCTCAGTACATCGCAAAGTTGAAGCCCGATAGTCAACGTTTTTGCGATAGGAAGTTTTGCGCCTTTCAGGTCTGTAAGATGGTCTTCTAATGTTTTTCCGTCGATAAAGTCCATCACCAGGTATGAGCGTCCAGTATCTGTGAACTGTTCGTAGATACGCGGTAGATGAGGGTGTGTGAGCCCTGCCAACATAAGTGCTTCACGCTTAAACGAAACCGTCGCTTCCAGAAGCTCCTGCGAATTCATATTGCTCTGGCTCATTTCTTTGATTGCAACAAGCCGATTGCCGAACTGCGTATCTGCCGCTTTATAGACTGCACCAAAGCCACCACATCCTACCTGCGCCAGAATGATATAGCGTTGTTTTAACACATGCTGTTGTGAAAGGAGACCTGTGAGTGTGGAAGAACTGTTTGACCCGTTCGTTATAGATATATGTAGTGACTGACCACAAGCCTTACAAAAGGTAGCCTGTACACGATTGGCCGCACCGCACGTATCACAAAAGAGGTAAGGTGGAAGAGTCATGCCAGAATGTCATCCTTTTCCAAACAAACATTTGTTCCTATTATTTCACTAAACGGTACAGTAGTACATATATAAAACGTTGTCAAGGCCCAAAAAAGCCCTACAAAGAAGAAGGAAGCATTGTCGAAAATGCGACAACGTGTTATGCTAGTTTTGATATGGTAAAGAATAGAGCAGCTATTGCTCATTATATGCGTCAGTTCGAGCTGTATGTATTATCTATTAAAGAAGGGTATGTTCTATGGCATCTACAGAAGCAGAAAAACCAACATGTCCTGTTTGTCATCAATCTGATATGGTGATGACAATGCAGGAAGCCTACGACTCTGGTGTGGCACGTTGTGCTCCACCCGATATGCCAACAAGAAACGTATCAATGATGCCGTATATTATCGCGTGCGGTGTCCTAGTAGGTATTTTTATCTTTCTCATCATTGTGCTTATTGGAGGGTTGGAGGCGAACTTCAATTCGACATGGATGATTGTGCTTGTCGGCTCAACGCTTATCACTATTGTGAGTGCGCTAATAACGTCGTACATTGCCTTCCAGCGCGTCGTCAAGGGCGATGCAGAGGTGACGGAGCGTTTCCCCGCGTGGGACCGTGCGACAGCTGCTTGGAACAAACTCCGCTACTGCAAGCGCGATGATGTTGTATTTGATCCTGAGATAAGTAAAGTTATCTCTAACGAGGCTGTTGCCGCCTTGCGCTCAATGGAAGAAGGGAGCGCAGAAAATGTCGCCAACACGCTCGTCAAAAAGTAGGTCTATAACAGAAACAGGGGCGTTGGCAAATTTGCCAACGCCCCTGTTTCTGTTATAGAAATTTAGCCGCCGCTCATTAAATTTTCGTCGGTAGCACGACGTTTGGGCCAATCAACTTTTGTTTCATCGGTAAAGAGAGTGCCAGCATTCGCTTCTTCCTCCTTTTGGCGTCTCTCGGCTTCAGCATACAAATTAAGTGCAGCGCGTGCGGCGTCAAAGCTAAATGACTGATTCAATGCTGGGTCACGAGCGACAGCATCAAATTGTGCCGCGAGGTTGCGAATAGTTTCTGCTTCTTTGATATTCCCATTTTTTACTTCGGTATATGCTTTCCGTAGAGTCTCTTCTTTCAGCCCCTTTGGAACTTGGGCGACACTTCCTGCTGGTTGTTGTGGTGCCGGAGTTGACCGAGGTTGCTGGGGTTGTACTGCTGGTTTAGCGAATTGTTGTTTCTGAGATACAGGCTGTTGTTGAGGAACTACAACTTCCACGTTCTTCTGTGCGGTTGGAACTGTAGTTTCGTCTGATAACGTAAGCCTGTGCGGAGCAAGAGCAATGTCATAGAGGCGAACGCCATCAATCAGTACTCCCCAGAGTGCAGCATGATCCTGAACGCGCTGTAAGACAAGCCCGTTGACCTGTTCCCACCGAGTTTCACCCTCTGAGAGAGGTATCGCGCTGCCATGTGTTGGACGCGTGTGCATGCCCTGAGGCCAGACAATAAAGTCTTCTGGTGTAAAGGTTGCAGCTATCTTTTGCAACTCTGCTACAAAAATATCGTGCAGACTTTCTTCCCAATTCTTTACGTTTGTGACGAGATTTGCATCTTCGGCTTGTAACTGATAGGTAATATTGCCATGCAATACCACATCTTCATCGCGCGTCATTTGTATGCGTTGTACAGGCGTCTTCCACGTAGTTACAGCAGTACTTAGATGATGTGAGACTTGTTCCCAGGGGAGCAGAATATTGAAGCCCGGGTAGAGTGTCCGTTTATATTTTCCAAATGAACGCACGATATCGACATATTCCTCTGCCACAGGATGAATATAGCGCTGTGCTAAAAAGATAGAAATACCAATAAAGAGGAGAAGAGCGATAATGCCTGCTATGGGACCAAAGAGTGCTAAGCAGCCGACAAGCATAAAAAGAAAGAAGCCAACAGCTGTATAGACAGCCCATAAACCATTTGTTGTTCCAGCATAATAGATTGCGACACCTTGTGCCAGAGCAATGACAATAATAATAAGAGCAAGAGGTAAGAACGTCTGCGGAGGTAGTTTCGCATGACCAGTAGCCACAAGTGGAAGGACAATAAGGCTGGTAAGCCCCGCGAAGAGCAGTGGTGCAAGAATGAATGAGGAATAATAGCCTAGCTGATTCGTTAGCTCTGCACGCGTAGAGGAAGGCTCACTTTCATCTTCGACCGGATCGTTTGTACCTAGATGTAATGCGTTAGTATCCGCTGGTAGTTCTTCCTGCTCTGGTGAAATAGGCGGAATATCTGTTTCGTCAGATGGTTCCCAGGAAGCTTCTGGCTGAACCTCAGTGATTTTGTATGCTTGAGGACCTTGCCAGGTAGAGCCTGAGTCTTTCCTGTCTAAAGGCATGGGTATGTATACCTTCCTCTCGTCATTGCTTATGAGCTCTGAAGCTTCTTTTTTGCACCACACGAACCACAACCCCCACCTTGAGTGCCACAACTGTTGCTGCCACACGAGCAGCCGCTTCCACATGAACCTGAACCACAACCCCCACCGCTTTTGACACTACAACCACTACAACCGCCCGCTTTACCCGTTTCGGCACTCGTAGCTTCTGGTACGTGCACCGGTACCTGAATAATGGCGCCACTTTCGAGCATGACTTCCACTGAGTCTTTGGGGACGTTAAGCGAAACGACTTTTCCCAAACCACTAGGCGTTGGAAGCATCACACCGATCTGTGGCATCTGTTGTTTTGCCTGGATATAATTATCGTTCTCATAGGAAAGACAACACAGGAGCCGCCCACAGACGCCAGAGATTTTCGAGGGATTAAGTGGTAGTCCTTGTTCCTTTGCCATTTTGATGGAGACAACGCCAAAGTCGGTAATCCAGGAACTACAGCAAAGGGTTTTCCCACAAGGACCCACGCCACCCTGTTGTTTTGCCTGGTCACGCGCCCCAATTTGACGCAATTCGATACGCGTACGAAATGCTGCCGCAAGATCACGAACAAGGGCGCGAAAATCGACGCGCTCTTCAGCAGTAAAGTAAAAGGTCAAGCGACTTCCATCAAAGGTGTACTCAGCCTCGACGAGTTTCATTGGCAACTGATGCTGAGCAATGCGTTCCCCACAGCGCACGATTGCCTCTTTCTCTTTGCTTTTAAAGGCAAGCATCATGCGCAGCTCGTCTTCGGTTGCCAGGCGCAGGATTGGTTTGAGTGGGTCGCTGAGATCGCTTTCGACAATTTTCTTGGATGCAATCACCACACGTCCAGCCTCTACGCCGCGCACCGTCTCGACGATAACATACTGGCCTGTGGTATATGTTTGGCCCTGTGGATCAAAATGGTAGATACGTCCAGCAGGACGAAAACGAATGCCAGTAATGATTACAGTGTTTTCAGTACTCGTTGCCAATGACATAGCTACTCAATCTTCTAGCGTTCTCTACTACACGGTCAATCCTGATATGACAGAGAAATCAGGGCCCCAACTACATGAAAGTTGACTGTGAACCATGCAGCGCCGTTGTTGCATTATGTACGATTACATTTCATTGGTGAGAAGGATGGCCTCCGCAACTTCACGCATGGACTTGCGATTGTTCATGCTAGCTCGCTGAATCTTGCGGAATGCGTCCGACTCAGATAAGCCTTGCTTCTCCATCAGGAGACCTTTCGCACGTTCGACAACCTTGCGGGTCTCAAGCTGTTCTGTCAATGTGCGCGTCTTCTCTTCCAGTGTGCGAAACTCGTTATAGCGTGCAAGCGCTACCTCAATAGCAGGCGTAACCTCGCTCTCACGCAATGGTTTGACGATATAGTTGACAACGCCCGCTTCTTTGGCGCGTTCAACAAGGGGTTGATCTCCGAAGGCCGTGAGCAACAACACTGGTGCAATCTTTTCTTGTGTGAGTGTTTCGGCGGCGGCAATGCCGTCCATATCGGGCATCCGAATATCCATGATTATCAGGTCTGGTCGTAGCTCACGGGCTAAATTGACGGCACTCAAGCCATCTCCTGCCTCGCCCACCACGAGGTAGCCCTGCTTGGTCAGCACATCTTTTAAATCCATGCGCTGAATTGTCTCATCATCCGCAATAATAATTCGTGTTGGCATCGTGTCACCTCAAAGCCTTTGGTCTTTCCCGACCAAGTATTACAAACGAACCCTCTCTACGTACACAGAGTATATCATACCCGTTGAGATGAGTCGAGAGGAAATATTAGCTGTAGACCTCTACAGCTATCTTCTCGCTCATCATCTCTGCCAACATGCGTGCTTCTCGCACAATTTTTTGCAGTTGTTCGGGAGTGATGGATTGACGACCATCACAGAGGGCGTTGTTGGGGTCCTGGTGAACCTCAATGATAAGGCCGTTAGCTCCGGCTGCGATACTGGCACGCGACATGGTGGGGACGAGTTCACGTTTGCCGGTGGCGTGGCTGGGATCAACAACGATGGGAAGATGCGTTAGTTCGTGAAGCAAGGGGACGCAGGAGAGGTCGAGGACGTTGCGCGTTTGTTGATCGTAGCTGCGAATACCGCGTTCGCACAGAATGACGTTAGGATTGCCTGCCGCAACGATGTACTCTGCCGCTAAGAGCCATTCGTCAATCGTTGAAGAGAGGCCGCGCTTGAGCAGGACGGGACGTTTCTCGGCATGGCGTCCAGCGGCGAGTAGCAAGGGATAGTTTTGCATATTGCGACTGCCAATCTGCAAGATGTCGGCGTGCTTGGCGACGGTCTCAACTAAATCTGGCTCCATTACCTCTGTGATGATAGGGAGACCAGTGGCCTCGCGTGCCTCGGCTAAGAGGTGTAGTCCTTCGATGCCAAGCCCTTGGAACTGGTAGGGTGAGGTGCGTGGCTTGAAGGCTCCCCCGCGCAGAATATGCGCTCCAGCACGCTTGACTGCGTGCGCTGTGCTAAGGAGTTGTTCTCTGTTCTCAACAGCACATGGACCTGCAATAATTGTGGGAGTTGTACTGCCAACCATCACCTGTTCGCAGTCATGACCTGCGCCGACGTACACATGGGTGTCTTCAGCTTTAAATACACGACTCACCAGCTTATAGGCTGTCTTCATGCGAGTAATACGCTCGACTGCTGCTTGCTCGTTCAGTAGAGCATGTGCTTCGCGGTCAATATGTGTGCCGTCAAGCACAATAAGCTCGTGTCCATCCATCACCGTAGTGGTGATAGGATGCAGGCTTCCTGTGATGCGACATACCTGCGTCATTAACTGTGTACGTTCTTCACTTGTGGCCTGGCTACGAATGGTGATAATCATGGAACAAATCCTCTTTTCAATATGTAGGGGTTTAATTCATTATCCCCTGTTTTTAGGAAACAAAAAAGCAGAGGTTGTTTTCCTCTGCTTTCCCAGCACGCTGGTGGTTTTTGTCGCTCAGCCTAAAAAGGCCCACCATCATGCTGGGGGGCTAAACCAATAATAAAAGCTATTCTGTTGTACAGGCTGTTTGTAGCTGAGCATTTTTATGATTCCGTTTGCTTTCTTGAGCATATCTTTTTCAGTCTCTATTATGATTATAGAGACTCTCTTCAAATAAGTCAAGCAAAATTCAGCAAGAGCGAGAATAAGGCTATCGTCGAGGCACGCCTCGACGATAGCCTTATTCTCGCTCTTGCTCTTATCTCTTTTTTTGGCGGCGTTGACTGTTACGATACTGCTGATAGAGCGTATCGTCGGAGCCTTTGACGCCCTGGCGTACAGTTGGCGGTATGACTCGTTCGCCGGGTGTCGTTGAGCCATTATTTTTCGTTTGTTGTTGACTGGCACGTCTCTGGGCAGCAGATGCACCGCCAAGGCTGCGAGGAATGAGATCGAAACGAGCGAGAAGAACAAGAATAATAACGAGGGACGCCAAAAAGAAAATGGTAGAGGTGTTCACGCGTAAAGGTGCACCGAAGAGGTTGAACCTTGTGAGTTCTTTTTCCAGGCCAAGGTATGTCAGAAATCTCTGTTCGTATAGGCCGAGAAAGTCTGCTGCAAGAAGGTAGATGCCTATACCAATAATGTAACGTGTCTTAAACATACTACGTTGCTTGGTGGCAGCGGGCTTTGCAGGAGTTGCAGTTGTGCTCTTACTCTCAGCAGCAGTAGCCTTGCTTGCCTTAGCGGGAACTGTTCCAACAGCTTCTATAGGTGCTTTGCCGCGTGTCGCACGGGCGAGACGAGCTTGCACAACATCGGCCTCTTTCGTCTCTTTTTGTGTCGTATCTTGCTCACTCTTTTTTACTGTTGAGAAAAATCGTGGAAGCCTGCGTGATGGTTGCTTAATAGGCTCTGGCGTAGGTACAACGAGAAGCTTTGGCTCTGCAATAGTCTGTGTCGCTGTACCTACAGAGTGCTCGCTCTCTGTGTTTTCTGCCTCGCTGGTTGAAGATGTGACGAGAACGGGCTTATTACGCTGTGAGCGCGCTGTCCGCCTCGTCCGTTTGTTACTAGAATATTCCTGACTCATACTTGACCTCCCGAACGGTCTGGATTGTACTGACTGAACGTGTTATTGTTATATGGATCGTCCTGATCAGGTACGATATTTTTTGTGATATTCTGCTGACCAGGAGAGGCGTTTTGTGGCGTTGCACCATCTTCTGGCTGGAGTTGTGGTGGTGCAGATTGGTAGTATGGTGGCAGAACATTAGAATATGACGATGAAGACGGTGCGGCAGGAGGCACAGAAGACACGGGTGACAAGGATTGCGATGCGATAGATGACTGTGGCTGTACAGGTTGTGCGGCTGCTGCATCAACTGCTGCAAGACCTGCACGCGCTATTTCATCATCACGTCCAGGAGCATTTCCACCACTTACACCGATACCGCCAACGGTTACGCCGCCAGAACGAATGGGCCAGCCGCCAGCCGCCATAATAAATTTTCCCTCAGTCATAGTCGCCATACTTGAGGCGAAACCAGGAATGCCTGCTCCCCACTGCGCGACCGCATCTGTGGACTGGTTGAACATAACCGCAGTGCTTGCCTTCGCGATACTGATATTTCCGGTCGCCCATCCATAGGGAGACATCATGCGCTCAAAGAGGACCAGATGGCCTCCGGCATCAACAATCGCAATACTGACAGGACTACGTAACTCTCTAGCGCGTTGTTTGCTGGCTTCCAATATTCTCCGCGCCGTGTCTATAGACATGCTCACGCCCGATTTACTCCTTCTAACGTGACGGTATTTCAGTGGTGACCTTCTCGTGCTGGCGAACCTCGACGTTGCACCTATTGTACATCATTCCACCTGTTTGAGCAATGTATCTACACTAAGGAGATGCGCTCTTTCATCCATATGAGATTATTATATTTCTCTTCGACCAACTGCTGTGCCAGGTCCCATTCTGGCTGGCTTAGTTCTTCCTGTACGAAGCGTGTGTGTAGCGCGTCTCCAAATCCTATCGTGAACGCTTCTGCTACTTGCTCCCTGGTGACATTCGGCACAAACGTATGAAGCGGTGTCGTTTTTGTTTGATACAGGGCGAGTGCCTCGGCTCGTGCGGCTTCGGTGGGAAAACGCAAAAACGAGAAGAACTCGCTAGAGCGGTCGTCGAGTGGAAGCGAACCCTGTTGTAGTAAGGCATCATCCTTCCAAACTTGTGCGCTACCAATGATTTTGAAGCCGCTTGCGGTCAGGTCTGCTTGTGTCGATGAGGCAAAACAGGCCGCCGATGGTTTTCTACTGACATGCTCCTCGCTTAATTCTGAGGCAATACCGAGTTGTTGGAGAGCGACTTGTAATCCCTGTGCAAGGTAGGCATAAGCGGCAACAACGCCCGAAGGAACATTCTCGCGTTTGCCAATAACAAGGCTATAGGTGAACTCGCCGCGGTGATAGACCGCACGACCACCCGTAGGGCGTCTCACAAGTGCAACACTCTGTTGTTGACAACGCTCCTGCTCGATTTCGCGCTCGACATTTTGAAAGCGACCAAGGGTAATAGCTGTTTGTGTCCAGCGAAATGTGCGCAGCGTGGGTGGAACTCGACCTTGAAGATAGTGTGTGAGAATAGCCTCGTCAATCGCCATGTTTAGCGCGGCCCCTAACGGCTCTGTGTTGACGAAACGATATACTGCTGTAGCCATGCTTATTTCTCCCTTACCATGCTACTATATGCTTCCACAACTATATTATCCCTGTTTTGCTCGTGCTATTTTCCATTTTTCGCGTTGTGCTTCTCGTACCTGTTCAGAGGCAGGCATGTAGTTTGCTAAGAACTCATCGCGAAATGTGACGTATGTTCCAGCGAGAATGGCAGTGCGTAGCTCGCTTGCGAGGCGCACCATGAAACGGATATTGTGAATGCTCCCGAGACGATAATAGAGTTGTTCTTCTGTACGAGCGAGATGGTGGATATAAGCGGCGCTATAATTACGGCACGTGTAACAATCACAACCAACTTCGATAGGATTGTGTTCGGCACGGAAACGCGCTCCTTTGATGCTGACACGGCCCTGACGCGTAAATAATCCGCCATGGCGTGCAACGCGTGTTGGCAAGACGCAATCAAACATGTCCATTCCTAGACTGACCCCCATCACGAGGTCTTCTGGTGAACCGACACCGAGTAGATGACGTGGCTTATTGCGTGGCAGTGCTGGTGTGACAACATTAAGCATCTCCCACATCATCGCTTTTGGTTCTCCAACGGAGAGACCGCCAATAGAAAGGCCAGGGAAGGGCATATTGCCGATGATCTCCGCACTCTGTCTGCGTAGCTCTGGTTCAAAGGCCCCTTGTACGATACCAAACAGGGCCTGTGCAGGATTATAGTGTTCTTTGGCGAGTAGCGCACGCTCTTCCCAACGGTGCGTGCGTTCCATAGCTGCTCGCGCCTCTAAGGGAGCACATGGGTAGGCTGCGCAGATATCGAGCGGTAGGATGATGTCTGCACCTAACTCGGCCTCGATCTGCATCACGCGTTCTGGGGTGAGCATGTGTGCGGAGCCGTCGAGATGCGATTTGAAGGTAACACCATCTTCACTCAGCCTGCGTAAATGGCCCAGGCTCCATACCTGAAACCCGCCGCTATCGGTCAGAATTGGGCCATCCCAGTGCATAAATGAGTGAAGGCCACCAAACTCAGCAACTAATTCAGAGCCGGGACGCAGCATCAGATGGTAGGTATTGGAAAGAATAATTTGTGTGCCTGCCGCACGAAGTTCCTCTGGCGCAATGCTTTTCACGGTTGCCTGTGTACCAACGGGCATAAAGATAGGCGTTTGAATCGTCCCATGTGCTGTCTGAAGTGTGCCAGCGCGTGCCCACGTAGCGGGACATTCCGCATCAATTGTAAATGAAAATGGTGGCATGTGTCTCTTACATCTTTATGTTGTTATTTGCAATGGGTAGCTGTGGGATATGTTTTCTTATAGCTTATTGTTGCTACGCGTATTTTCTCATTAGCGTCAAGGGGATGTGTTTTCATTTGATAAATTCCCTAGAGAAGCTTTTCGCTGATCCCACGTTTCACTCCTATATGCTTATGTAATTCAGCAAGAATGATTTCGCCTGGAACCTCATTCCTCGGAGCATACGTTTCTGGTTCATAGAAGACATGTATGCCATATCTTCGGAGCATACGTAAGCTTCTGATGAACGCTGGATGCGTATCAAGACCACCACCTTTACGAACAACAGGAACAGCAAGAATAGGTTTTTTCAGTCCTGTAAATTCGCATAGGAGACCAAGCGCAAGGGTATCACTTATCCCTAACGCCCATTTGTTGATGGTGTTGAATGTCGCGGGAAAGACGATAATGGCGTCTGGACGTGGTACAACATCGGGGTCTTCTGGTCGCTTGTACTGACTACGAACAGGATGTCCTGTTAGCTGAGTGAGCAGCGATACATCAACAAAGCGTGTGGCATTAGGGGTGAGAATGACACATACGTCCCAGTTTGCCTCCTGAGCGACCTTTACAACATTGTGTACCTGTGAGGCAGCATCAGTAGCACACGTAATTATATAAAGTACACTCTTTGCCGTTATGTCACGTTCTATTTTACTCTTCATACACTCATCAATACTTCTTTTAAGTTTTTCATGAGAGGGTGCTTTCCTATAGGAGTTATCTGAAGTCTATCATACATCCCTTGTACACGGCTAATGTGACGTTCTGACTTATAGCCTTTCGCTAAACCGATGCCTTGAATAGCTAAATTTACACCTTTTTCAATATCACCGCTATATGCATGAGCCTGTGCTTTTATGATTGTATACGAACCGTTATCCAATCTATGGACATATAGTCCACTCGTCGGTTCCTCTTTCCACCACCGTAGTTTCAAATGCCGTTTCCGACAAGCCAGAGCTACCATGTCCAGAGGCGTAGATGTTCCCGTGTAACTC
>JAABUQ010001880.1_pt1 | contig 43420 bp, 43 predicted proteins | sample 5560001 | NCBI WGS metagenome assembly JAABUQ01 (sample SAMN10711888, study PRJNA513371) | rock metagenome | isolation source: Antarctica rocks | place: Antarctica: Victoria Land, Finger Mt nord | collected 2015-12-18 | reverse complement strand
GAGAGGGGGAGGGTAGAGGATAAGCGGCGGAGGTTCGGGAGGTTTATTGGGTTGAGGGGGATGGAGAGTGCGGCTGGGGAAGGGGGGATGAGGGAGGAGATGGAGGCGTGGGTTAGGTGGGAGATGGAGCGGCGGGGGAGGAAGGGGGGGGAGGGGAAGGGGTGGAGGGGGTTGGGGGGGGGGTGAAATGCCCCATCGAATTTACCGTCGTGGCGACTGGTCTCGTAACAACGACAGATTCTCTCAAACCACATCCCCAGCCAGCTTTTCCTCCTCCTTGACAACTACAGCTTCATGCAGCTCCACCTCCTCGCCCTTCACGACCTCCCTCTTGAGCCTCTTCACCACCTTCTCCCTATTAACCACGGCGCTAGGACAGAGCCCCTTCACCGACAATTGGCATTCCCCACACCTCCTTCCAACGGGCAGACAGATAGTCTGCCCAAAGCCAACCAGCAGATGATTGATCTCATGCCACTTCTCCTTCGGCAACCACGCCTCTAGCGCTGCTCTTGTATCCTCTGGTCCCTTGGTCTTATGCCATCCGAATAAATTCGTGATTCGATGCACGTGGACATCGACCCCGATCCCTTCTGTCCTTCCCCAAGCGGCGCTCATGCAGAGATATGCCATCTTCGGTCCTACACCAGGGAGGGACATGAGGCCTTCGATCGTATCGGGGATGTCGCCGTTGAATTGGTCGCGTAGGATCAGGGCAGTGGCTTTTATGTAGCGGGTTTTGTTGTTGTGGAAGCCGACGGCGTATATTAGGTTGTTCAATGTGTTCGGTTCCACGGCGAGGATGTTGGGGAGGGTGAGGCCCGGGGCGGGTAATGAGGTTTGGAGGTTTTTCATTGCGAGGGCGTTGGTTGTGTCTTTGGTTTGCGAGGAGAGCATGAGGGCTATGAGAGTTTGGAAGCGTTTGTCCTGGACAAATTGGTCAGTGTTCTTGAAGAATCCTCGAACATAAAACGGGAAATTGATGGATGATATACTTCAGCGGAGAGATGTTCCTCAGCCAAGCTCTCGCAGCCCATCGTATCTACCGGCGCGAGTTTCTCCTTCCGCATGTCCCTAACAGTATCGTAGATTTCTTCCCAATTGGCCGGTGCCTCTATCCTGACCTCTCCATCTTCATGGACAATTTTCTTAGCAGGCTGCTTTTTCGCCTTTTTCACTTTGCCATTGACACCAGCTTCAGTTCGAATGCCTGCTTTCCTAGGTGACGTTCGCGTTGTTGAGCTGGTTGTGATTGTCGTCACAGCCGTAGAGGGAGTATCGAGACCTCTTTTGCGTTTCCGCGAAGCCGAGACACTGGAGAGAGCATCTTCTATATCTGGCACGTCTGATGAAGGAGATGACGAGCCATAGTCAGTTCCCTCCCGCTTGAAAGCGCGCTGTTCGTCAGCTTGTAAAGGGAGGTCATTGGACGTGAATGCTTGCAAGTTCGCTGCAGACGAGCGTGTCTGGCGTCGAGGAACGAACCCAGCTTTCGCAGTAGCTGTGAGGACTTTGGCAGTCTCACGAGCCATGCGAGAGGTTTTCATCTGGTGAGTTTAGAGCCTGGTAATTAGAAGCAAAGGAATATATATTCCGTACCTCTGGATACCTACCCCAGATTTTCAGCCCTATCCAAATTCGATCTTTCTGAGCGTTCATCGTCAAAACTTCTCGCTCTGCACAAATTCTGCCATTCCTCTACACAGCAACCATGCCAGCCGGCGACTACATCCCCGTCACAACCGGCGCGCTGAAACTCAAAGGCGTGAATCCCAGCTCAAAAGTCGGCAAGCACAAGAAGAAGCGCCCAAAACCCAGCGAGACAACGTCTTCCTCCAACATCGATTCCACACTGCAAGCAGCCGAGGACGAAAATGGCTCCATGGTGGTAGAGCGGACAGACAAACCGAAGGAGAAAGTTATAGAAGACACGATTGTATCGGAGAGTAAAGAAGACGAGAGTCAAAGCAGAGGCAAAACAGAAGCGGAGCTCAGGCATGAGGAGAGGAGGCGGAGACGGGTATGTCCTCTACCCTTCCCTCTCCATTCCCAATTCCCATCCAGCGTCTTTCATAATCCGGGGATGAAGCTTGGAAGATCTGAAGGATCCAGCTGATGTTGCGTTGCGGGTAGCTCGACGAACGGCTCAAGCGCGAAGGGACCAAGACGCACAAAGAGAGGGTGGAGGAACTGAATCGGTACTTGAGCAATTTGAGCGAGCATCATGATATGTAAGTTCGCACCTCCACTTGGTAATCGATTGGTTGGTTGGAAGGGGGAGGAGGAGAGGTTGTTTGAAGGGGGACTTTGGGGGACGTTGACTGACTTGTGGGTTGTATAGGCCGAGGATCGGACCTGGATAATACCTTGAGAGGACACAGGGAGGGTTATGTTTGCGCAGCTATCTGATATCGGTGGCAAAAGGCGTGCTGGGAGTATGTGGCAATCGACTGAAAGCCTTGATTGGCAGTCTTGGAGGAAAGGATACAGGTGATGGATGCGAAGAAGCGAACTATTGTGTTGTTCAAGAAATTACGTGTACAGCCAATCCGCTGAAAGCCCAACAACAGTCATATGCCACACAGGTAAATGTGAGCAAAGGTGTCCTCCCAGAATCGCTGCGTTCACTCGTTCGTACATCGTGTCCGTGTCCCTCGTCCTCCCAAATTGTTTATCCACGAATGCATGTCAAAATGCCCACCTCCCAGACGCACACAGACGTTTGCACCATACATGCTCGGTATCTCAACTCCACGCTCGCTCGCCCGCGCGCTCGGAACGATAATACAAATTGTATCCGTAAAGTGTGCGCAGAAGTATGCCCCGGAAACATCTCTAGCCGCCAATCAATCTGGTGTCCCGATCGTCAAATCCAAACGATGTGTATGCATGAAGAAAGATGAGGTGGCCCGCACCTCCAGATGTCCCGCCAAAGTGTCTTGAATCCTCCATTTTTCTCTGTAACGCCTTCAAAAGGACCTCAGAAGGCTGCTCCGTCCGAGATACCGCTGACCCTTTCAAATGCTCCTCGCTCGTACTCGCCTCTTTCCACGGGTGTAATGTTGGGCGTAACGTAAACGTCGTGGTAGGCATCGTCATCTGCGTCGGTCTCGTTGGTACTGTAGCTGCTTGATCGAGGCCGAGGATTGGTATAATAATGTCCGCCTCGGTTGCCGATATCGACCACGCCACGCCTTCGCCGTGAAGAATGGGAGAAAGTGCGCGAATGTTGCGAGGGGGTGAGGTGGTCGGACGAGTCGGGTGGTGAGAGTCGTTCGATCTGCCTCTGTAATTGTGTGACTTGCTCTTCCAGCCGCACGCGGGCGGATTGTTCATGGCGGATCAGGGTGACTAGGGTTGTGTAGTGTTCAACTGTGAGGCCAGGAAGCGATGAGCGGTTGCTGTAATCTATAGAGCTTTTGCGAGTCGAGGCGTGGTGAGTACCTAGTGCTGGTTTGAGGGTTGCTGCGACGCTCGTTGGACGAGGGTTTTGCCAGGAGTTGGACTCGGTCGAGAATTTGTGAGATGCGCGTGGTGTATCTTGGGGAATGACAGGGGAAGCCTCGACACCGGACCGAGCAGCATTGGAAGTGGAATAGCTCTCCACGGATTCCTGGCGCGTGGGTTCGAAGCGTGAGTCTCGTCTTGATGGCGACGCCGAAGAGGCCTGAAGTCTGGATATAGCATGTTCGAAATCCATCAATTTGATCTCCAGCGTGAACAGTCTCTCCTCCAAGCCCATGCGCTCTTCCGGCGGAATGTTGAAGTTGAAGTCTTCATTAACCTCCGCCGCGTCTTGCTCTTCAGCCGCGACATCGTCTTCACCTTGCGCCACCTCTGGAGACCCAATGCTCTTGATTCCATACGAGCCTAGGTCTGCACTCTGTCTCAAATATCGAATCTCGTCACTTCTAGTCCGCCAATGTCGCCACTGAATTGGCGACATGCGATGGTCAGATTGGCGGACTGCTCCAACAGATCTGGATCGTCGCTTCGGATTGCTGCCATTGGTGACTGCAAAGCCAATATTCCGAGCGTCGACGTCTTGTTCCTGAGATTTCTGGAGACCGAGGCCCGTCATGGCATTTGTGACTGCCTGAACTTCATCCCTGTTGAGTATAATGCTAGGCACGCTAGCCCGCCGTGGTCTAGGAGGCCTTTCGGGGGTGCGGCGCTCTGGTGGAGGAGGGACTGGGGGATCTGGGGGGTCGTAATGTTTGGGTGAAGGCTGGAAGGGTGGATGCGAGCTGAGGCCACTCGTTCGTAGAAGGTTGGATGGGCCAGAGGAGGGGCCTGTAGGTACGGAAAGGGATCGTCCTTTTTGGACTTCGATAGCAGAGGTGATAAAATTATCGGAGTCCTAAATTGGTAATTAGCATTGGATACGCATGGTCATTTCCTTTGAGGGCATTTTTACGTGGTTGTTGTACACCGCCGGATTTGGCATACTGATCCTGTCTTTCACCGCAGCTTTTCTGCCAAACATTCGACGGATTGTGTTTCTGAGTCCACCCCTCTTTGGCTTTTTGGTCAACGTGGGCTTCGAAGGGTCGGCCATGGTTCTTCGATGGTCTGCATTGTTCAACAGATGTGGATTGACCTCTGTTTGCCTCAATGCTTCTCGAGCCGCTTGGGCCGGCGCAGTGTATCGGACGGTATTCTGGGGCGCCACTTCCAGCTGCTTGTCACTGCCATTGTGTTCCATCGAACTCTCGAAACTGGCATCGCGGGAACCCTTTATCGATCGTAGTCGATGATCCATTGCATTGTCAAAGTCATGACTTGTCTTGTAGTGAGGGACTTCATGGACAGTCGGTAATCCTTGGGCATCGACCGCGCTGCCAAAGCTGCTGGGTCCAGTCAATGGGGAAGGTTCCGTTTGACTTGTGGTCGTCGAATCGGCCATAGTGATGAAAGGGGCAGAAAATAAGGTGAGGTTCAGGCCGGGGACCCAAAGTCCTCATGCCCGCCGTGCATCATAGTATGCAAGGGGTTTTGCAACTGTTTCAAGGTAATGATAGATGGAGCGAATTGAGGTCGGTGCTGGCCCAAGTAATTTGGTGCGAGGACGCAGTATTATTTAGAATGGCCAGATGAAGCATGCATGGAATGCTCCTAGAAGTTTCAAGCCTCATGCAGACGGCTATAAAGGCGTGCGTATCAGCTCATGCAGCTTGCAAGCAAGTGGTGGGGCTAGGCATTAGGAAGGTATAGTAAATATTAGGGGAGGGGATCGAGGGGATGGTGTGGTGGCCGTTTGATTAAGCCACCAGTAGTAATTGAGCGATGAATCAGGACCTTTAGCAGATCGGTTGTCGAGGAGGAATGAAGGGTTTTGAATGAAGACGCATGCCAGCCTTGGGAGAGGAATATTGAGGGCAATTGGATCTACCTGTCAACGAGCCAGCCTCTTCCGAATCTTGCGAATCAAAAGCTGTCAAAGATACGGTCAGATTGAAAATAGAATCGGCCTGCAAAGACTGACAAGGCACGGAGTAGATCTACACCGTTCAGCATCGGTTCATTGTTCGTCTTCCAATCTTAGCCCATTGAGTGGCTCAGTAAACGATAGTCGCAACTCTCGTAGGAAAGATTTTCGCAATCATCCTTGTTGAAATTGCCTTGATCTCCCGCCAAATCACCATCCCTGTTGTCTATCAACGGATGACCCCGCAGGTTCGTCTCTTGCAACATCCTCGGGCTTGAATCCTGAGACTCACCGCCCCGAGGCCATGGCCGTGCACTTTCGGTGCCGTCTGAATCCATTCAGACAAAGTTCATTTCAAGGCGGTCCCAATTCAGGGTCTTTACTCTAAAACTCCTAGCACCCGCCTCGGGGCCAGATGCAAGTCAGACTGTCATCCCCGATCATCCCCTTGCTAAGCGAAGGCTGAGCCATTCTTATGGGGGCCACATGGGGATATTCCTCGTACGGACTTGTGGCGAACGCGGTATGATATGGTGGTCATTAGCAGTTCAAAGGGGAAGGTGGATGGTACAAGACTGCAGAATCAAGAGAAGAAGATCCCCGGAATCGAGGTGGGAGAGGCTTCACGAGGTCAGCAGGTAACAGGTCAATTGCGTTATTGCGTCGTCCATCGACCGATTCCCTTCTAATATCCTTCCCCAAATTTTGTAGCAGATGACTAGGGGAAGTCGTTGATGCCCAAAGGGAGATCAATGAGAGGATATGGTCTGCGGCTGAGAATCATCCCTGGAAGAATCATTATGAGGTACAGCCAATGGTATTCAGTATCAGACATCCGACTTAGCCACCACGTTGCTTAGCGCAAATTGTTTCAAAGAACGATTATGCATTGCCATGTTTCTATGAGATACACAACGCTTCGAATGCATACTCCTCGTTATCCCTTCCGCCGTGTGCATGGAAGTAATAATGCCATTGGCCACATCGTCATATTTTGTGATCACCCTTTGATATGATCTCCTCGCCTGCTCCTTACCCCTGCTTGCGACCTTAGGTCGCTGTCACTATACTAGGAAATATTCGTAGAGGGAGCTTGAGGCACGAGCTCGGCTTCAGAAGAAATTTCATTGGACCAGCCAATGGGAATTGATAATATACCAGAACTGCTTTCAAACCCCACTTCATATCGCCCACAAACCAAACCTTATCCAACTTTGCTGTCAGTCAGACTTGCCCCTTTTCAGCCAGTCCTTGGGCCTCAAGGTCTTCTGCAATATATTGCTTGCCTCCATGTGGACTGGGAGGGTTCGAGCCGCTGACGTGAGTGGTCGTGGCCGTGTTCGAGGGGCTGACAGCATCTTTTGTTGTTGAACGATAGGCCAATGGGGCCGTGGAGCCCGAACCGGATTTGTCGAACATCTCGTGGCGGAAAGATTGCCCTTTTGATGCTTGACTTCGCTGGTCGATGGAAGCTGAGGCCCATAGCGAAGAGAGTGGAAGGAATAGGACGACTGCGGTGAGGGCGTTGGAATTTATGGCTGGGGTATGGAGGCAGTATTGAAGGATAGAGAAGAGAGCTGTACCAAGAGTTAATTCACGTTCTCAAATGTTTCCAAAGCAATAAGCACATACCTGGAACGATGAGCGTCTGGCAACCCATTATGAAGATGATTTGCATTGGACCAAATTGTCCCACCCCAAGTTTTCTTCGTTGGTTCAACGCAAAGCCAAGCTTCGTCACGAATACAGCACAGAACCAGCATATGCTGACAGAGGTGACTATATTGTTCGTGCTTGCCAGCCATTCGATGGGTACCTGGCTAACCGCACGCACAATATTCTCGGCGTTCTCGATCATGTAAACCAGATGGAACCCAATCGCCATCAGTGCAATCAGAATCGAGGAGGCGAAGATGAACCTTCGGTAAAGCTGTCGAATAGTAACGCAGATTACGCGAACTTGCAAGCACAGCGAGGCTTCCACGCAACAAAGGACGATGAATAAGAGGACCGTGGCTGTGACCGACATTGCGTAGTCTTTTGTCTGCACTTGAGAATAATCTTGACCAAAGTAAGCGTAAGTCTCCGAGAATGGGCCAGTGAAATAGAGGCACTGAAGTACGTTCCGTATGATGTTGAGAATGAGTGATACTGTGTTGATGATGAAAATTGAAGATTGGCGTTTATTCGTCTTGGTGAGGAGAAGTAGGACGATAAGTAGGACGACTGATGCCCCTATTTGGGTACCGAAGTTGACGCAGATCTCGATGTTGTAGGAAGCGAAGTCGTCGAGGTCCGGGATGGTGACGCTGACAGGTCCATTGGGTGTGATCAGTGTGAAGGATTGGCTGAAAGGGTCGAATGATACTGAAGTTGCCATTGTGACAGTAATCTGCTAAGCCTGAAGGTATGGGATGGTCTGGAGATGAGACGATTAGTGGCTCGGACAACTTGATGGCTAAAGGTGAGTCTTAATAGATGAGCAGGCAAGATGGTTCTGATCATGAGAAGAGCTTTGGAGAGCTGCAAAAGATGAGTTAGGTTGGAAGCGTAAAGAGATGGAGTAGACGGCAAAGGAAGTATCCAAGCGCTTGATATTGTAGTCCCCAACGGGGCTGAATGGGGCAGCGCTCCAAGCAACAATATTGTACTTTCGAGGTGATCAATCGTAAAAGCCTCTGGAAGAATAGCGCACAATCTATCCGTGAAGTCTTTCTACCATTCAAAAGGGTAGATTATCGACCAGCAAGCATATTGAGATAGGAGCTGCAGGAAAGAGCAAAATCGAGTCGGATGCTTTGCCAGATCGCTAAGCACTCTTCTTCTGGCCAAACAATGAGAGAATAGCGGAGCGCTAGAGAACAGAACATCATATTTTTCTGACGAATGCATCGACAAGAGACAATACCAGGGAGCCGTGAACACCAGATTTGGGTGGAAAATCCTTAGTATTGTTCTTGCGCCCACCCCACTTCGATCGAGACCGCAGAAACATTTCCAATACTGTTCATGTGAAGCGATGTGACACATCACTACTCAACTATGACTTGAAGGAGTTCGATTCCGGCAAATTGATAACGTGTAGGAAAAGTGAGAGAGAGAAGCTCTAAGAAGAGTGGAGGAGCTATACCGATGATAAGTCCAGCTCGAGCTAAAGCCAATCTAGACTAGCGCGAAGTGGAATTTGATGTTTACAAACCTAGGTAATGTTTCATGACTTTCTTCTCGTTCATGTCTGCTCTTCCATGAAATCGTAGCAAAGTTGTTTCCTGATCTCTACGGACGGTATCCTAGCTAATTGCATAAATGCCCGTAGCCAACGGTCGGCTTCCATCTCTGCTTCCTACGAAGGATTCTGCTCTGACCATAGGCTTATCATGAAACATTCCCAGAGGCGTCGAAAGCTCCTTGCAAATTTCGCAACCTCCAAGACCTCCTGCACATGTCAGCACATGTCCTTGTTGCTAGGTTGTTCAGCGGCACGAAACAGCTGTCGAACTTGTTCCCTGCCTTCCACAACGTTAAAGCCCACCTTGCACTCAGCTTGTAGTGTCCCGTAATTTGTCAAACATGGAGATACCGAGATCCTACTTGTTTCAGGAATATGAAAGGAATCACTGTTGCTTTATAGAAGAATGTCCGCTCCTCTTTTCGACATTTTTTTGATAGCAACTTCCACTCGGTGCTCACTTCGGTGCTTCTGAGTAATTTATTTTCGGTCTGGAAGCGACATTGACGTGGTGTCACGCCCATTGATTTAGCATCTATTCCACTACTCAGTGTTCCTCATCCAGATACCCTCTTACATCATCGAACACCTCATATTCCTCGATGTATTGCCTTGCCCATTCATTAGCTGTTGCGATTGCAGTATCAATTACCTTCTCTCCCGTTGAAACTGCCTCCGCAGTCGATTGGCGCAGTCGATCAATCTACCAAGTAATGACCGACAGGTTTGCCCGGACTGATGGATCGACAACGGCGCAATGCGTCAATGGCTATGAAGGCTATTGTGGCGGTACTTGGAAAGGCATAGCTCAAAAGTTGGACTATATTAAGGGCATGGGTTTTGATGCTGTTTGGATCTCACCAGTGACAAAGCAAATCGATTCGCCATCTGGGTCGAGAGGATATCATGGCTATTCGCAGCAAGATCTGTACCAGGTGAATCAGAATTTCGGAACCGAACAGGACTTGAAGGATCTGGCAAGCGCTCTGCATAAGAAGGAAATGTACCTTATGGTGGATGTCGTGACAAACCATTTTGGATACAGTGGCGACGTTGCAACTATTGACTACAGCACTTTGAATCCATTCAAATCCTCGACCGACTTCCACAAATTTTGCGAGATGCAGGATACCGATGATATGACCATTCTGACCACGTGCGATCTAGGGACATCAAGTAGTCCACTACCAGATGTGGCTACAACTTCACCCTCTGTTCGCGCCGAATTTAACAAATGGATCAAACAAATCATCTCAACCTATTCAATTGACGGTCTGCGAGTTGATTCCGTGAAGAATGTTGAACAAGAATTCTGGGGCCAATTCCAATCAGCGGCTGGAATTTACGCTGTGGGTGAAGTGTCCGATGGCCGGACGGACCATGCATGTCCGTACCAGAACAACGGCCTCGACGGCATCTTGAACTATCCCATGTACTTCCAATTGACGTACTTCTTCAACGACTCTTCAACAAAATCTGCAAACCTCCTCAACATCATGAGTGATGTGAGGTCGAAATGTAAAGACAGCACCCTACTTGCGCCTTTTGCTGAGAATCATGACCAAGCGCGATTTGGAAGTTATACCAAAGACATGTCATTGGCTACCAATGTAATTGCTTTCACGATGTTGGCGGACGGGATTCCCATCATCTACTCGGGCCAAGAGCAGCACCTTTCCGGCGGCCACGACCCATTCGATCGCGAGGCTATTTGGCTTACAGGGTATCAAACTACTCCACTTACCAAGGCAATCACAAGCCTCAATGCGATCCGAAAGCTAGCCATTTCCAAGGCATCCTCTTATGTTAATTACGCTCCGGAGGTCATCACATCTACCGACCATATCTTTGCCATTCGGAAGGGTGATATTGGGAGTCAGATTGTTGCAGTGTACAACAACCTGGGCCAAGATGAGAACACGCCGATATTGCTGCCAGTGACGACCGGGTTTGGAGTTGGAACGGAGGTTATGGAGGTGTTGACCTGCAAGCCGTCGATAGTCCAGAGTAAAACCCTGACTGCCAACGTGTCTAGAGGAATGCCTTTGGTCTTCTTCCCAACAGCTGGCTTGAAAGGATCAGGAATCTGTGGGCAATGATGCGCAGTCTAGACATAGAAGGCATTGCAATGAATGTACATATTGTTATACCTAGCACCACTCCGGATCCAATACACGTGGTCTTATCCAAGGGGGCAGGAATGAGCTCTGAGCTCGAAGAAGGATCCGGACGCAAACATAATGATTGTGCTCTCGCGTTTCTAGCGCCCGGTCATAGGGTTTCTTCTTCTAGCACAGGGAGAGTAGAGGCCTCCTTGCGCACAATCTATGCTATAAGTATGACAACAGGGATGGGAACGTCCCGTCCAAGTCATAATCACAAAACCTCAGACCTTTCAGCTGAACTCCTCCAGATGATTTGGAAAAGCTATGGGAATGTCCCTTCCAGAATCATAGTTTCAAGATCTCACATCATTGAAAGTTGGATTTTTTGGTAGATTTTATCAAAAGATTTCAGAAGTCCGTGGGAGACAACCGCTCCGACTGCGTACAATCTAAGGGACCGGCCGAGATTTCACTCGATCAACTCGACGCTGGAGGATGGAATCCCCTTGATTAGGTTTAGATTCATCGTAACACCGCCGTGGACGAGAAGGTATCAACGCGCTAATTGCTATCCTCTCTACATCATTACAGCACTCTTCTACTTGACGGACCTTGCAGCAGAATGTCTCGCTCCGTCCTTCCCTCGACTGTGGGCCGAGTAATCCAAGGCTATAACGATTGGACTGTCGATTCCATGCTTTCCCCTCGGTCAACAGACTGCATTCACGAGATACACCCAGCCTCCCTCCACCGCCTTCCCATGAATAACACGCAATTTTCCACCTATTTCAATCCCTTCCTTTCGGTCATTCGCGATTTTCAGCTCACGGTCCACAATACCGTTGTGGATACTGAGGCGAAAACAGTGGCCGTATATCTATATAGCAAGGGCGAAACAGATCTTGGGCCTTACGCGAACGAATACTTGTTGATGCTTCACATGGATGAGGAGGGAGAGAAGGTAGAAAGACTAGTGAAATTTGTCGATTCGGCTTACAGTAAGGAAATGTTTCCTAAGTTGAAGGAGTTGATCGCTAGGCAGCAGAAGGAGCAAAACTTCACACAGAATGGAAAGCCAAAGGAGGCCGGGGTATCTTGAAAGGAGTCGGACAGAAGGGACAGGCAGCTTAGGCCATCAATTCTTGTGCCTCAGGTCTACAGTTACAATTTGGCACATGCCAAATCGAGCAATGCTTTATTATAAGTAAAATCCTATCGATTGCTAAATTCGCCACATATCCACAAGAAAAATAAACCGACAAGACCATCTAATGCGAAAAGCAATGCAAAACCATCCACTCAGAGATTCTTTGGCGCAATTCCAAGTTGTGGCCCTCCAGATGCATCCGAGAAGACTATGAATTGCGACTTCAAGAAGATATCGCCGAAGATGGAAAGCCCGATGCTGCCAGCGCTTTGGATACCACCGAAGCAGCTACCGCTGGCTGATGCTGGAGCATAGTTGATGAAAGAGCCTGGAACAACAGCGTTGTATCCACCAATGCTCAAGGTAATATCTGGCAGAGTGGTCGAGCAGGCGAAGACGTACCCACCGTCGCTCTGGCTGTTGGTGGCTCCACTGACGGCGGCGTAGTATGCGGTCACAACATCGTCTTGCAGAAGGAGCAGAGAGGTCCCAGTGTCTGCAATAGATTTGATGCCTGCTCGCTCTTTAGTACTCTAAGAGTGGATAACGAAACCCAGGTGAAAACATACTCTCAGTCACAGCGCCGGCGGTACCAACTTGGTAGCCGTCGGTGGTGAAACCCCAGAAGCCTCGGGAGTTGTCCACGGGAACATATGTGACCGTGCCGGTGTGCTTTGTGTCATCAACGAAACCGAAGTCATACGTTCCAGGCGCTCCTTTCTTCAAATCCGCTGTGAACAGAGGTGCGGCGAGGGAGCTCTCGGCGTTCGAGAAAAAGGTCTGTTGTTTATCGCTGGAAGAACGCTCAGCTTCACAATTTCATCACGAACCAGGAGCAGCACTTACGGCGTCACAGTGTTGATGCTGCTGAAACCAAGGCCCAGGAGACCATCACCTGGGCTCTGGACAAACTGTGAGCTGACCGTTGAGGCAAGTTCGATGGCTTGCGCGGCAACGATTGTACCGCCAACATTCACGGTGTCGGTGTAGACGTTGCCACTGGAGGAACTCCCGTCGCCATAAGTAATTGACCATGTCTCACCCTGGAGTTGCTTGGCCGTCGAGTCAGGCGTATAGATGACGTGTCCCTGCTGCTCGTTGGCGGGCAACTCGTTGGAGAAGACCCAGCTATTATTTCTCACATTAGCACAAACACACGAAAAGTCGGGCATCTGGTGCTTACAGATCGGAAGAGCCGGTGTCAAAGTCCAATTGCAATGTCTGAGTCCCAATGGTGACGGCTTCCAAGTACGCCTGATCATATTGTTCTGGCGAAGCAGTGACCGTTCCATCGTTAGAGGAAGCGGCGGCGGCAGCAGCAGACTTGACTTTGTCCGGGACAGTGAGACCGATCTTCGAGTATTTGCCGAGGGCTTGGGCGTAGGCGATGGGACCAGCAAGCTTCTTCCCTGGTGTCTTGGCGTTGGACTGGGTGACGGTGAATTGCTTGTTCCCTGACACTTGAGCGGCGCGCTTCTGGGTGAATGGGGCGGCGGACACGGATGCGCCGCAGGCCAAAGCGGCAACAGTCAGTTCGACGATGTGCATGATGAAGACAGTAGAGGGTGGGTGTACTTTGGTAGCCCTTGGTCTTGGAGTAGTAGTCTTTGTATTTCGAATTTTGAAGCTTTTGATACTTTACAGGTGGACCAAACACCCTATTATATATCCATCAAGCGCCCTCAACCTGACTTCCTGTTCGAGGGTCTCAGGAGAGATCATCCTGAACCTCGGACGACGAGTCGTGAAGCCACTCAGCTCACCAGGATAGTCCCGGACAACAGCGAATTAAGTCTCGGAGTTCCATCCCAGTACCATTTGCCCCTTCTCCAAACAATTGAGAGATGATATCTCTCCCTCAACCAATGAACCGCGCCCACCCGATGACCGGATGCATGACCAAGCTGCATGCAAATGCGATGTGCGGTCAGTCCGTTCCGTCCAGCCAAACAACGCCTCCCACGGGCCTGCACTCGAGAAACGGGTTTCGCGAGAACATTGAAACAAGTAGGTCCTCCAGCCCATTGGCAGCACGCTACCTTGCCTGCTCCGAATCCAATGCGACTCAACGCCGAACAGCTTCTCCTCTCCTTGCGTACCACATAACGATCCAAGCTATAGGGACCGCCCGTTGGAGGGGAGCGAAGAGTAGGGCCGGCGATTAGACTGAAGAAAGCAGGGTTCCCAGCCAGCTAAACCTTCTATCAAAGCCATTTGGCGAGAGATGGCTCACATTAGATTCATTCAGGGCAGGTATCATACCATTGTCGCAACCAATCCAACCATCCTCACCGGCGGGACCCTTTCTAAGGTTTGTCAAGACGTTCCTCCTGCGCGAATGAACCAACGAATTCGGCCAGACCGAGGATTGGTAGGATTGTGGAGGGGAGATAAGGATAATGATCGTCATAGAGGCGTTACCACATCAGATAGGAGATTCTATGTCAAGCTTCCCCATACGATTTAGCGTGGGGCGAACGCCTTCCAGGTACGTACCCACGCCTCAAATCCTTTGCCTCAATCATTTTCGCAGCCTAGAAGAACAAGAAGGCGGAGAAGAAGGCGGCGCCCCTCTTCTACCTCTATACATAGGTCTGCTAGCAATGTTCTACTAGAAAGGCGAACCAAAGCAGGCAATGGATTTCGTGCAGCGAAGACACTCATGCAGGAACCCTCCACGCCCTCAAACACCGGCCGCCGATCATCCACAATCCTCATTATCCAACTTCGCAAACCAATTGGCCGATAACCAGACATCTCAATATCCAACACCCGCCCTCCATTTCCTTCCTCCCCCTCGTCCAAAATTAGCCATTCGCAAGCACCACACACATCTCCCCATCTTGAAATCTCCCACGGTCTAAAAAAAAAAGAAAGCCATTAAACCCCTCGGCCCTACAAACAAAAGCGCCCCAACCCTCCCCCAGTCTCGCACCGATATGCGCACCAACACCGCGTGACCACTGCCCCAACATTGGCTAGGATGCGGTACGTACCCCCCCGTAGCGCCCGAAAGTACGGGCAGTGACAGCCGAGGCGACCTGCTGGCTCGGGGGCCCTACCGTACGGGAGGGAGATAGATATGATACTGTGCCTAGGCGATAATCATGGGCCAACTTGCCTAAGGAGCGATAACAGGAGATGGTGACAGAATTAGATATAGAATTGCAATTGCGATTTACTTGTCACCCGATGTCATCGCCTCGGACGGCTTGCAACACCACCTGACCGTAATTAACCGTCGCCCGAGCGCCCAGAGCCGCGGTTTCCTGTTCCTTCCCTCCTTCCTTCCTGCCCCGCGTGGTGCGTTCCTGGCGTGAGCGGTCCGTGGTATTATAATGATACCGAACTTGTCTCCTTCCCCGACCGACGTCAGTACATCGCGTCCTCCGCACCGCACAGCCGGCATCTCAACCCCCGCGCGCGAAGCCGGCTTCCCTCTCTCCCCATTCGCTCTCTCTCGAGGATCGTGCGCGCCTGCCTGGAATTGCCCAGAAAGAAGTGATGACAGGCGCATCCCGCTCTGACGCCGTTCTTGCCTCCCTTCTATTGCTTGGGTTCGTATGAGGTTAAGTGGGTGACTTGTCTTTGGGGGGGACGAACACTCCGATGGCGAAACCTTCCTCCCGATCGATGGGGTTGAAGTGGGGTGGGTATGTGGTTTGAGTATGTCAGGGAATGTCAGGGCTGCGAGGTGCGACCCGATTCGGGCGATTCGGGAGGGCTTTCGTCTGGTATCTTCCATGCTGGAGGTTATAAGTACTGCTGCCTGGTTGGGATGGGTCCCTGTCCTTGGGAACGCTGTCTGACGCACTGGGATGCGTATACGCTTAGGTTTTGCTTATGGGTTTCGGTTTTTGTTTTTCGTTGTTGTTGTTGTTCTTCCGTCACGTTTGCTAATGTGTGCTGAAGCGAGGCGGGGTGGGGTGAGTGGTGGGGTGGGTGGAAGGCGAGGGGAGGGAGGGAGGGGAGGGGAGGGGAGGGGGGTTTGGATGTAGGTATTTGAGGTATTTTGGGGTTGTGAGTGGGAGGGGTGATGGTGAAAGTGTGAGAGTACGGGGAATGTCGCTCCTGCTGGTGAAGGGATGTAAGGGCGGTGGCTTTGGGACTTGTGGATGGTACGCTTGGGTGATTGTCGAAGAATATAGAATCTTCATGCCTTCCGCACACGTTATCAGGTATCTTACAAGTAGTAAGATAAACGCCGGGAACTGCAAATGCCGAAGATGGAATGATGCTGTGTATAGATCTCAATATACGCTCATCTTTGACGACTTGATTCAGACAACCAACTGTCAGGGACTGCGCTCCCCCCCAAGCGCCCGAAGCTTTGAGAAGCACCCTTCGCTGACATTGTTTCAGATTATGGACGCCACGACAACGAGGTGAGCAATCACATGAAGAGACCAGAACGAACTCGCAAGGGAGTGCGTGAGGAAAAGGACGACACCGGAGACAAAAATATAGAGGAGCAAACACCACGTCAAAGCCTCATACAGATCTTCCATCCTGGCCCCGCGGACGCTCTCAGAGAGGCTCTGTCGCGGCTCGTGGAGCAGGAACCAGATCCTAATCCGCAACCTCAATCGGATGCTGGGGCGCATGAAGTCGGCCCAGCGTTTTTGGCTGTTGTAGGTGGCGAGCAGCGATTTCTGGGCGTCGACGTTCTTCATGAAGTACGCTGCGCGCCGCATCCACTTTTTGCGAAGCTTGCCGTCCTCTGCATAGGGATGTGTCTGCATCCAGGATCGCCAGATTTCCACATATGCTTTGGCGGTGTCGACGTCGAGCTCCATCCACTCACCATGTTTGTGGGTGGTATTCCTACAGGGGATTTTCCGGCGCTCCTTGCCCAGATCTGTGAGGATCAGTCTCTCCGCACGTGAATGGAAACGGAATTTGCAATGCGTGTCGTCTACGCTCTCGATCTTGACGGATAGACAATTTTCAATTTGCTTCTGGCGGGTTTTCATCTTTTGTGTAGTCCGTCCTATTTTGACGTATCCTGGTTGGCTGATTGGTGCGCACGTGTAGATATATCCCTCATCCAGGTTTTTTGTTTTGGTGTCCTCCAGTATGAGCCTGAGTACAGAGTCGGCAACTCCTGGTGGATTTGTTGCTACTTCAAAGGGTTCGCAACCAGTGAAGCTTGTAGCATCGTTCGAGATATCCCTAGGACTTCGAACCTGGGTTAAAGGAGGTATAACGGTAGAGGATGGAACCTGGTCAGAAAACTCGGTCACGGTCGCTTCCGGCACGGAGACGTTGTATCCAGCACTCCCGGTTTCTTCAGGGTTGACGTCCGGACCTAATTCACCGGACCTAATCTTTCTCAGCGGAGCGGATGCCCTCCTACTGCCGACACCTTTGCGTGAGCGAGAATGGGACTGTGTTGATGGGGATTGCTGAATATTGGGATTGCTGATAGCCCTCCTTTGAGTCCTCGTTGTGCCAGAGATATTCTGGACAGGTATGCTGCTAGGATCCGGTGATGTGGTAGTATTTGAGGTGAGTAGTGGCGCGGTGATAAGAGGGTTTGATTCTGATGTGGTGCTTCCCTCGTTTGTTGAACACTCCTGCCCTTGGCGTCCTGGAGTGAATGTATCTTTCACTGAGCTCACCCTTTCAGCTCTAGCTTTTCTGTTCTCTTGCTCCTCGCTCCCTCTGTCGTCATCCTCTCTCTCGTTATGCCTTCTTGTTATATCACGCGTGTTTGGGGCTTTTGCTGCTTCGTTGTCATTCGGCCCATCATCCTCTTTGCCTTTCTCAATATCTTCTGTGGGTGTCTCTTCATGGGCGTTCTCGCGGAAATCTTTGTAATGCTCAATCTCCATAATTACGCCCTGTTTGTACTTCAAGAATTTTTCTAGTATTTCGGACAGATATTGATCTGAACAGTGGGAATGGTTTCGACACAACCAACGCCCAAGTAGCGAGGATACCGTCGAGTCATCTGTGTCACCACGAGCCATTTTTTCCAAGACCTGGCAAAACTCGCTATAGCATGACTGGGGGTAGATATCCACAAGCGGCCAGCACGGGTTTTTCGTACTTGAAGCAAGACATGTCCATGGGGTCTTGCGTTCAATCCAATCCATTTTAACCAGGAAGTTTTGGACCATGAGTTTAGCGAACTTCTGGTTTCTTATGGCCCACAATTCTCGTTCAGGTTGACTAACTTCCATGGTAGTTTCCATGCTAGCTTTGGTCAACATCATGATTTTCCCATGCTCTCTGCGCTTCATGTGCTCCTTGAGAAGGTCAACACATTTAAGGTAGCTCAGGGGAAAAATGGATATTTTCCCTGAAGGCTTGATCTTGGCGCTCTGGTGCGTTGAGATGGCCCCTGCACTGCCATCTCGTGATCCAAGTTCGACTCTTTCCTCAGAGCCTTGTCTCTGCTTTCGAAGACTCATTGGACTCATCTCCCCAGCCGAAATGAGCCTTCGTTCGTAATAATTCACGGTGTAAAAGAGGATCAATGTCGGTACGAGGCAACGCAAACGTACAGAGATATAGACAGAAAAGTTGACAGACGAGAACTCGAGAATATTTGGCTTTTTAAAAGTTCGATATGGAAAACAATAAAACTGTAAGTATAGCATCTGCAGATGCTGCCTGACGGCCCACAAGGCGCAGTACTCCCCTACTATCGCGCATTAGGTCAAGTTTACTACGACAAAGCTCTTAGCGGCATGAGCTGAAGTCAAGGCCGTTTCGCGAAAGGAAGAATGAAGGAAAGAAAGACCGAAATGGTTCCAAAGTCTTTAGGCTCTCACCTGTCAGTATCACATGAAGCGCTCATCCTCAGTATCGGGCTGTACCATTGCCAAAACTACTGGCCATGAGGTCGCAATTGGGAAGGCTGAAACGAAGTCAAGGCCGCAGCATACGTTCTGACTCGAACAACATCCCCATCGTTCGTCAGATGATGCTGGAAAGCCATGTGCTAGGAGACAAGCCTTGCTGTGACACATTGGCACAGTTGCGCTAACCGAATCTCTCGACACGCTAATTTGCCAGTCTCCTCGTATGGAGAGAATCCCAGCGCTTAGCTGAGGGGATCTCTGTGATTTTCTATTCATATCCACTCACGGAAAGACGGTTGCAAACCTAGATCTTGGTATCATGCGACAAGACAAGGAATACAGCAGGGTTTTCTTGTCTTCTTTCTTGCAGCTTTCGTCAGAGCCAGTCCATTTCGTAACGGTGGTCACGGTGTGAGTAGTTGCCTGAAACGTTGCGGGTATCGAGGCTGTATGGCATTGCCCACAAACGAGGACTGGCTACGATCTTCTCGGCAGGTTCGGGGAGCTGTACATGTGACCCTCAGAACCAAGGGTATGGATAGGTGATTATTGTTGGAGATGAATTGATGGTGTCCGGGCGTGCCGGGGAAGGGACTTCCGGTAGCCGCTCCCGGCTCACGCGATTTGGGAGTTTCTCCAGGAAAACGATTTTCATCCATCAGGTACTTTACTTTACCATCTCAAGAACTGTTACCGTTCGTCCAATCATTGGCAGAGCAATATTCCTTGCAGTGGGAATACTCAATCCGTCCAACTGAGCGACAAGGGACGCTGTTGCCTGAGGCTTCTCGCATCGATCAGGGGGAGGATTTGCCATTGTTGCGGGTTTCAGCTCTGGCGCAGTCCATTAAAGACCTAGCGAGTCTCGATTATAATGCGACAGAACTTAGGCAGAACGGGATGATACTGCCTGTGGACCCGTCTGAGCGAAAGAGCGTCTCCACTTTTGTCTCTGCAGTACTCGATTCAAGCCAAATGCGATGCGCCAAAGGGGTATCTACCTAGCAAACACCGTGCAATGATTCCAAAGATGCTGAGCCCCATTATCTCATGATGTGCGCTTCCTCTTCCTACCTCCGTTCTTCTCCACCGCGGGTTTTGCCGCCCCAACCGGCCCCTGCTTCACTTCGAACTCGTCGCTGCTAATATCAAGCTCGCCTCGCAAGACAGTAAGCCCGATGATACCTCTGGTGAAGCACCTCCATCCATCCTTCAACGTTGTTATAGAGGGATCATTCAATACAGCTATGATCATAGTCGAAGGCGAGCCGTCGGGCTCCTTTGTTGGCAAAGCGCTCGAGACACTCTTTGCACCGGCATGCAGAGCAATGTCCCTTAGCTCGTCGAAACCGCTTTTTCCGACATCCTTCTTCGCAGCTTGCGTGAAGGCGATGGTCCAGCCTTCGAAAGCTTTGACTCCATGCTTCCCACGCTCAATAGCCTTGTCCAGGCTTATTCCCCACTCCTTTTCTTTTTCTTCATCCCGTGCAAGATATTGACCAATATCCAACACCTTTCCCGCTTTGGCACTCTCAATGACCCAGTCGTCCGTGACAATTTCTTTACCCAATAGAACAGCCATGATCAGCTTGCTAGTTTTTTTGAGTTCCGATTTGCCAACGCATAAAATTGTACTATCGACGACGTTGTCGAGGGTTTTGACCTGGGATTTGTTGAGGAACCTTTTGAATTGTCTAGAGCTGCCAATACTGCTGGAGCTCGTGAAGACGACCTTGATATTGGATGTTTGAGCAGAGTTTGGCGAGTGTACTCGGATTGACGACCTTGTACTGCGGATTGAACTGCTCGGTTCCTCTGGAGATGCGATGGCCGATGCGTGACTTTCATGTTTAGCTGGGTCTTCTTTACCTGTGGAGTTGACTTTGCCAGGGATTTGGAGCTCTTGAGCTTGGATTCCTGAGGGTGCCCTGGTTTTTGCAACTTCAAGTTCTTTCGCTGTACTGTCAGCTTTGGCAGGAGTCTGGGGCTCCCGAACGCTGGGCTCCGATGGTCCCTCCACTCGGATGGTTCCCACTAAGCTATCTTGACTCTTTGGTGCAGGCAATGATGCTGGGCTTGGTTCACTTGCTCGATGGTTATGAGCTGGTTGGAGCCCTTCTCGTTGAGTATGGAATACGCGTTTGGTTGGGGACTTTGGCATATTCGGGGCTCTACCCCTAAAGAGACGTTCTGTGACTGTAGGCCTGACGACAGGAGATATGGCGTCGCGCTCCTGAACTTTGTTGCCAGAGAAGCTTCCGCTTTGAACGATCTGTGCCAAGCTATCTTGAGTCGGTTGTGCTGGTGATGACGTTGGGCTTGGCTCTCTTACCTCACGATTCGGGACCTGCAAGACTTCATCTCGCTGGCTAGCGAGCTCGCATTTAATGGGCGAGGGTTGCATTTCCATTCCATGATTTTCAGTGACTATTGTCTCACATTGAGGTTCGGAAGCGATAGGATCTCGTAAGTCTTCAGGATAATCCGTAAGTTCATCATCTATCATCTCGTCGTTTGAGAGAAAAGCCTCTGCAGTCTCGAGGTCTACAGAATCCTGGAGGTTTCTCTTTGGAGCTCTGTGGCTGGTATCTGTGCGTTGGGGCCTGTTCGACAAAACCTCTGGTATGGTCTGACATGGTGCAGATTGAAACGCCGGTGGTTGAGAAGGCGGCACGGCCTTCCTCTCGGAATCCGGTATAACATCGGAACTGTTCGCTGCCTCATCATTCCCACCTTTGAAAGCGGGCCCAATATGTGTTTGTGTTTGGTGGCAGGTACCAGCCGGCGATCTTCGTGGTGAGGATACAAGCCTTGCTGCTGGAGGAGTGACTAGAAGATCCGGCCGCAACAATGATTTTTGCATTGGACTAACGTGCTCAGTGTTACTTTCGAAGCAAGAGCTGGTAGGTTCAGATGAAGGAGATCGGATATCCTTGTGGGCTTCTGGGACAATGCTAAAGGTGAGACAGCCGATGTAGATAGCCTCCTCAGGACGCATAGGGTAGCAGGTGCGAAGTCGATGCGGCTTGAAACGGTCTAGTGGCATACTTCCAGATGGGAGATGGCCATCAGAGCCAAATGCAACTGCCTGCACTAAGACGTCCGAGACTGCTTCGACGGAAATGAAACCATTTTTGGTGTCTGCATCAAGCGTGAGCACGGAGTGTGCCTTTTGTGCGTGGAACAAAGCTCACGGAACAGGGCAGCAGATCCAAGCATCTGGCCACTCGGCTCAATCTTGGTGACACCAAAGTCGCCATCAGTTTCTTTATCAGCATGAGGGAGGTAAATGGAGTAACTGATCACCTCTTCGTTAAGGCTGACGAGGAGAGTTTCGGTCCTTTGGTCCCCATTCTGCAAATGCTGACGCAATACGACATTTGTGGTAGACATTATCATTCAGTATTTGACCAAACCCCCACAGGCACCGGGGTCTACTTACATAGAGCAGATACGGAGAGTGAGGACAGGGGGTGTCTGCAAGCAGTCGTGCAGGAGAAGCAGTCACCCAAGCGCCTAGCGCCTAGCGCGTCCACGAAAGCATGTGACGAATGAACCTTGAGACCGAGGCGGACAAGGTACCTGAGGTAAAGTGTTCAAGTTGCTTTCATTCACTGCTATTTATGTGTTGCCGACCACAAAAGTTCCAAATTTCACCCCTTGTACGTTGCTTCAACACCACAACTCTTCGACATGCAAGCGCTCTACACTCAGATGATGAACACGCAGGATAATTGGCCCTCAAATTTCAAACTCCTCGTCTAGCCAATGTCTTACGACTGTCTTTCCGGGCTCAAAAGCCCTTCTCTTCATCCTAACAATTATTGCAGCGTGAGAATGTCTCACATCGTGGATGTACACACGGTACTTCTTGAAACCAAGTTTGTCCAAAGCGTCCACCATCTCGAATTGTTCTGAAGACAGAGGCAGTGTTGCGAAGCCATCTATCTGATTCACTTGTTTGTCTGACTTCTCAAGTTGGCCGTTCTGAGACGGAACTGAGTCGCGCTTTGGCGGCTGATCTTTCGAATACGTTGCGGGTAGCAACTTCGGTCCTGATGAAATATTTTCGATAGCGCCCTCAATAGCGCTGCGTGCATTTTCGGCCATAAGCGGTATCCTGTAGCTTCCCAAACCAATGCCAGCTTTTCCCTCTTCGTGGAGGCGGATTCGCTTCTGACTGCGCACAGACTGAATGCCTGAATTCACAAGGAAGACGAAAGACCCGATTGGAACAAGAACAACGAGGAGGCCGAAAAGAGGTGCTTGAGAGAGCAAGGTTCCGCTGCTGCCTACCAACCTAGTAAAGAATGATGGACGCTTCCTTGGAGGCTTGACTGTGATAGGATGGGTCGGATCGAGGATAATGGGCTCATAGTCCTTGAGGTAGTTCATGTTTATTGTGTCCAGATTTGTAAAGGGGTCTGTGGTCGAGATGCTTGTGGTGTAATAGGGGGCAGATCTGTCGTTGATACAATTGGCGTACAGGACGCGATTGGGAAAGCGGGACAAAGCAATCATGAAAATGCTGCTGGGGTCTGCGAGGAGGGAAAGCAACGGACGCTTGGTATCCCGAAAGGTGTCGATGGTGAATAGCTGACGTCCAGAGGTAGAGAGGGTCCTCGATCCCAGGATGTTCCATATGCGATGTTGGAGTCCCATCACAGGTGCACGGACACCGAGATGGGGAGAAGCAAAGGTGGTGAAGTTCACAGGCGCAAGTCTGTCGAACCATCCTCTGGCGTAGAGCAGGCCAATAGCATATCGCGCGACGAGTCCCCCAAGAGAATAGCCAACAACACTGAGCTTCCTGATCTTTGTCCCTTTGCTCTCAAGATCTTCGATGTATTTTTCGGTTTCATGCGTGACTCTTTCGGCTCCCACTTCTATTCCATCATAAGTGTTGTTGTTGCTGTTGGTCGTGGCGACGAGTATGTGCAGGCTATCCTCGGAATGTTTGTCACGCAGCGCCGATGACATGTACTCCAAATGACCTGGATTGCCCCAAAGCCTGTCCATATTAGCGAAGCCAACAGAAGTATCATATTGGCGTTGCTTACCCGTGAACCAAGACGCAGACGTGGTCAGCTTCACGCCGTCCATCGCTCTTCAATCTCTCCTCGAAATCCATGATGTCTTAGATAAATGTCATATCCTTGGGTACAAAGAAGACAATCAAATCGATGGTGTTCTTATACAAAGAAAAAGAAAATAACTCCATGACCTTGTCCACAACTGCCCGATGATGATGACCGGGTGACATTGGCTTGTGCCTGGAGGCCGAATATTAGCCCGAGCCCGATTGCTGAGAGCGAGATTGAGTACGAGTACGGTGATCTAATCTTATCAATGCCGGAGCTCACATTATAATTCAGGCAAAAGGCGACCTGCGACTATCTCAATCTTCGATATCATTCTTGACTTTCGCTTCCGTATGCTTCAGTGATCTACCATCATCGGAGACTGCATTTCGGTCGTTTTCAGACGTCCTTGAGACACTTCTGTGACTCAGAGGTCGATCCGCTTCATAGACATAACCCTGCAACATCACTTCAACAGTCGGTCTCACCCTTGATGTCACTAAGTCAATACTCTACGAGAATACTGTCTCACTATTCTTTGATGCAGTGAGAGATTTGGTCTCTTGGGTTGTCTACTATCAGTCAGTTCAGATTCAAATGACCATTTAGCATCTTTCCAGCGCCTGCCTGTATCAACATCATAGCAGATCATGTTGCCGCTATTACAGAACTATCAGCCTCAATGCTCAGTCTGAATGCATTACTCCTCCGTTTCCTAGTCATCATGTTCTCTTCCACCGGGCTATTCAAACAGATCGAGTGCCCGGAGTATTCTCAGTGTACTTTACCAAATTGCATCTTCTCGCACGACTTCTTGGCCAGCGATGTTGTTGCAAATGCTCGGTCTATACCGCAGGATGATATTGACGAGGGCCAAAGCGACCTTGAAAATCCGAGAAAAAGGCGAAAGACCAGTCTGGTTGACTCCAGGCAGGCGGCAAAGTCGCCTCGCGGAGCCCCGCACGATGCATCGACGACCACCAGCTCTCCGCGATCCCTAAAAGCCTCGAGACCTATCTCCCCTCCGCCTCTTCGGCGTTCCAAGGTTATCGAAATCGCTCAGGAAAAAGCCAAAGCGGAGACCAAGCGTAATGGGGCATCCCTGTCGGCTCGTGAGCCTGCCGAAGTGTCCTTGAATCCACAGATGCTCGCCAATGCGCCTGCATCTCATCAGATTCGAATGCAGCTCATCGAGATGCTTCACCGCTACATGAATCTCCTCAACGAGGAGGTGAAGCGAAGCACTGACCCGTCAAAATTAGCGTTAGAACTCTCTGCTCGAGAACTTGTTATAAAGGCACTGAGTGAAGAGGAACGCATCGCAAAGCAGAGTCCAGCAGTCTATACGAATGTCGTCAAGAATCGCATCATGAGGCTAAAGAAGATGAAATTTGCTGAATGGAAGGAAGAACGATTGAAGGAGATTGCGAAACAAGCCGCTTTCGTTGCATCCGAGGAAGCCAAAATCATCCCCAAGGTCATTGACACCGGTCTGACCGCAGCCCAAGAAATTTCCTTCCTATCACGCCTCCTTGCAAAACAGCCTCCCCTTTCAAAATACGGCTATGTTGTCACACCACCAACCCCAGAAGAGATCGCCATAGCCGCCAAAGGCGTCGAAGCCGCCCAAAATTGGGAAGTCTGCGACCGCTGCAAAACACGCTTCCAAGTGTTTCCCTCACGACGAGAAGAAGACGGCGCCCTCGCCTCCGGTGGAAAGTGCACCTACCACCCCGCCAAACCTCGCCGCCCCATCCCCGTCGACAAAGCCAACAAAGTATCCCGAGACATGATATACGCCTGCTGCAACGAATCCCTCGGCACAACCCCGGGCTGCACCACGGCTGCAACACACGTTTACAAAATCTCCGAACCAAAACGACTAGCCCTCGTTCTCCCTTTCGAATCTACACCCTCTGACCCCTCTCCCCCTTCCCCACCAACGGCAGTCTGCTTCGACTGCGAAATGGGCTACACGACCCACGGCCTCGAACTCGTCCGCCTGACCGCCACCTTGTACCCATCCGGCGCACCCCTCATGGACGTCCTCGTCCGCCCCATCGGCACAATCCTCGACCTAAACTCCCGCTTCTCAGGCGTCTTCCCCAACGACTACGCCAACGCCCCGCCCTACTCCCCCACCTCCCCATCCACCTCGCTACAAATAATGGACTCCCCCTCCGCGGCCCGCGCCCTGCTCTTCACCCACCTCACCCCCTCCACGCCCCTCATCGGCCACGCCCTCGACAACGACCTCAACGCCACCCGCATCATACACCCCAGCATCGTGGACACCGTGCTCCTCTACCCACACCCCAAAGGTCTGCCCGTCCGTTGCGGGCTCAAGATGTTGATGAAGAAGCATTTGGATCGGGATATTCAGATGGGTGGGGCACAAGGGCATGACTCGAGTGAGGATGCGAGGGCCGCGGGGGAATTGGTTAGGCTTAAGGTTAAGGAGGTGTGGAGGGGGATGCGGAGGGAGGGGTGGGAGGTTAAGGAGGAGGAGTTTTTTCCGCCGGTGTCTGGGCGGGTGGGGGGGGGGAAGATGTTTGGGGGGTTGGGGGAGGGGTGAGGTGGAGGGGGGGGTGAGGGTTTTGGGAATGAGATGGCGTGGATGAGGGGAAATTCGCAAGGGGTCTTTTGTGAAGCTTGGGCGGATGGGACTCTGGAGGGCGTGAGAGCTTCATGAAGTCATGAACTCCTTTCTTTTGTTTCTTGAACGTGGTGAGCAAGGCAGAATCGCTATGAAATCTGGCATCGTCCTCTTCTGCATCGCATGCTCCTTGCGAGCCCTCAACGCAAGCTCAGATGGGACAACGAAATCCTCCTTGGTCACAATGCTAAGCCACAGCACCTGCTCATAAGCTAGATTCGATTTTGAGCGAAGCAAGCAAGGTACACGTTCTCACCTCGACTACTCTATTTCTTCGGTGCATGAGTACGCCTCAATCTTACATTGGGGTGCAGATCCAGTCGAAATGGTGTTCTCCAAGGGCATGGTCAAGGAAAGTGCTACAATAGTGGGAGTTGGGTACTGATAGTCGACATGTTGTTGCCGGGTGTAAGTTTTTGGCGAGAAGAAGAGCAAGGCCGCAAGATGACATGCGTTCTTCGTATCCGCGACAGAGACGCCTGGTAATAGACCGTTAGCGAGGGTTTGGCATGGAAGGTATGGAGATCTTGGTCAAGGATGGCGAGGAAAATGGACGTACTTCTGGATTTGCTTGCCCCACCTTCGCCTTATAAAATCATGTCTGAAATCCGCTCTACCCACCTCCCAACGAGCGATTTTGGGAAGACACAGATGCGTAAGGTCCATAGTGTCGAGATCCCAGCAATTTCTGCAACTCGGGCGCTCGGAAGAATCTCAGAGTCACTCGTAGCGATACAGTGCTCTCTGTACTCGAACGGTTCGGTTTGCGAGCGTAAGCTATACCGAGTAGTCTTTTCCAATTTCACACGAAATCTTGACGCATTCGCTTTGCAGAAGTCGTCGACATGAAGTCTTATTCCTTGGAGCAGTCGCGCTAAGTCGATGAGGCTCTCCAGATCCACCTTTCCTGGGAGCGGTCCTTTCTGAATAAAATACCTGGACCAGAAATCTCGGACCTGCAGGTTGTTTTCTGCCCTTATATTTTTGGCTGCATAAGAGTCGAAGGTCTCGATAGCACCATCCAGTACCAATGGGCGAAGATCATTCAACAACACACTGGTCAGAATAGATTTCCGTTGTTTCATATAGATTAAATGATAACAAGGAGACGAATGAATCAACGCTCTGAGAGATGAAACATCCGGAACATGGTGGCATATACTGGCTTTGATCTCTGCGGGTAGCTCCTCGAATGGAGAATCTGATGTTGATGAATGCGTTGGAGCCATAATGTGTACGCTGGGCCGTTGCTCCGGGGACAAGATCCTTCACACTCGGCTGCTCATTGTTAAGTGGAGCCTCCGAGGAATTTGCTCTCAAATTTTGACTCAAAGCAGGCTGTAAGGTGGAAACGTGATCCTCCAAGTGTGTTGAAATTGACGGAGTGATCGTTCTATGCTGGTCCTCCTAGTACCACTAGATGACTTCTCAGAACATAACACCGCGGCTAGTATCGCTCCAAGCCATCTGAGAAACGAAAAGTGTAGGAGAGATGTGAAATGCTGTAATTTATTGGCTCATGGACGTCTCGTAGATGAAATACACGCATCGCACTAGTGTAGCCGCTGGGGTATTTTAAACGAGCCTGAAACAACTCCTCGACTTCCACCCATCTCCAACCAACTATGGAAATCAACGATTGACATAACATTTTGGAGATGGCTCAGATGAAGTCAGCATCCTTCCAGTATCAGCTTGAAACCCTGTATCGTTGGAAAACCCCTTTCTTGGGACTCTTGACCCATTGGACGGTGGATTCGTCCAATGATTCTGCCAATGCAGTTGCCACACAAGAGAAAGAGATAGTTAAATATATGCTGATTATACGGACGTGAAACGCAGACGTGAATGACCTGATACCTGTCTCTCGTTTTTGCTATTCGACGAGGTTTGTCCAGCAAGCGCTGCGATTTCTCTGACAGACATTCCTCTTTGACCTCGTTGGTGATTTTGTATGGGCAGACGGACACTGCCCATGTGCTATTTGCAGCATTCTCTATGTCTATATATTGTAAAGTCGCTCAATCCGTTATCAGATCCCTTTTTCTACTCGACTCTCTTATGCAACGTCTTTTTGACTCGCAAGGTTCTCTTCGAGTTGGGACTTGTATGCTTGCGCACACACTGAAAAAACAATCTTCGATTATTCAATCACAGCACTTGACGACCATACCACACCACCATATAGCCTGTGCATTGGTCCAGAAGACACAGAGCACATCGAACCAGATACCAATCTCCCTACCCACCCAGCCATCCAAACTCCCAGTCCACCTACGCAACACCCCAACCATCCTCCGGCCCCACCAGCCATGCAAACATCCATCATCACAATAAAGCACCGCCCACACCGCCACCGCTCACCCACCTCGCCCCCAAACTGCCTCATCAAAATCGAACCCCGCGCACGCCAACGAGGCTCTCCCTACACAACCTCAATCATCGAGATCCACCCCCAGAATCGCTACCGCACGCTCTCCCCACCACCAGACATCATAACCATCGAGCCTTCTCTCCGCCGCCATCGCAACACCAGCCTCCCCCCAATCATACCCATCCCGCCACTGGAGCAGCGAAACCGTTCGCGTTCCCCCCTGTCAGAAATCGTCGAAGTAGAGCCGAGGCGGCGATATCGTGCCCGAACACCCCCCATCATCACCGCTGCGCCGAGGGAGAGTGTGGAATACTCGTCTCCATCGCCTGAGATCGTGACGAGCCAGCCGAGGAAGAGCGTTCGTTTCTCGCCTGACCTGCCAGAGGTCTTCGCGATTGAGCGCGAGCCTTGTCAAAGCGGTTGTGAGAGCGGCTGTCGTTTCGAAGCAAGGCCTGGGCGACGGGTCGATGAGCGTGATCTAAGGCTGGTGGGGTGGGTGCCTGAGATGAGAGGATAAGGGGGGGGGAAATTAGTTGGTGTGGTGTGTTAGATTTGGGAGATGGTGGGTTGATGCGTGATGAGCGATGAGTGATGGGGACGTGGAGTGATGTCTTAAAGTCCATGGTTGGGATGGGGTACGATGAGGTAGAAAGGAATATCGAGGCAAACGTTGTAGGGGAAAGGAGAGCGGTGCGGATTCATATCATATGGCTCAGCCGCTATGTTTTCCACAATAGGATTTCCTCAGCATTCCAATTCGATTGAGTCTTCGGCTTCAATGCATGCTATTTCTTATGCGGACGTTTTCCCGCCATGCACGCAAAATTCCATCCGCCCGGGTATCATCCTCCCATGCAGATCCCAACCATGCATACATGAGTCCATCCACCGGCGTATCTCTCCCATGCAGATCCCAACCACGCATGCAAAACCGACCTGTCGCAAGCCCATCCATCTCTTTCCTGAGCGCCCTCGCAAATGCACGTCGTAGCCCATATCCATATCGCATGCCTATGTACAGCCAGACCCTCACGAACTCCACCGTTGACGATCCCCAGTCATTCAGACCTGATCATACCCTTTCGCAGCCCAGCCCCTATCCCCCAGCACCGGACTAAGCGCCTTGATGCTATCGCCATCGCCTCCCGTCACTCTCCTGGAGCCCTTACTCGGCCGCTTGATAACCAGACTCGGTCGCTTGCCCAACTCGCCCTGCAATTTTCCCCGGAAGAGGAGCGAGACGGCGCGCCAGGATGTGGTGATGTAGATGACGCTGTTCCAGAAGCCCATGAGCGGCAGGACGATGCCGGTGGCGTAGCTGAAGGGGAGGGAGACCACATCCGGGTGGAAGACGGAGTAGACTCGGTTGATCGAGCTGGGGACCCAGGTCACGAGGAGGGAGACGAAGAACAGCAGCGCGACTTTCGTGTAGCCAAAGGCGGCGGCGTTGGCCTCGTTGGCGGCTCGGTTTCGCGTCCGCTCGATCCTCGCTCGGGTCGTCACCGTGGGTCCTTCCGACCGCGGGCTCACCATCGGTGAGCTCCCGATCGTCACGCTGTACGGCGCGTATCCGTTCGGGCTCTGGACTTGCTGCGGCCTCGGTAACTCATCCCCTGCGGAAAAGAATTCGGTTTTTAGTGGTGTGGGTACGGGGGATTGGAGAGTGGCTAGCTCTGAGGTAATGTGGATTTCCGTTGTCTTGTAGTCCGTGAAAGGGTTTTCGACTGGCGCTATGTGGCCGGCCGGCGAGCTAAACGCGCGTAGTTCGCGACGCTTGATGAAGATGTGGCGACCCGCTAAGAGGTAGATAATGAGGGAGATGGCGATGCAGCACCAGGCGGGGACGTAGACGAGGGCCATGCGGAGGACGACCCAGTGTATGTCTATCGAGCACCAGAGGGTTGCAGGGCCGTAGATTCGACCGCGGCCGGGGGTGCTGATCCAAGTGCAGATGAAGGCGAGGAGGAAGGGGAGGACGTAACACATGATGTGGTAGCGCCATTCAAGGGCTTTGAGCTGTTGAGCGTTATATTTGCGGAAGATGGTCAGGTAGACGTTGATAGCCATCGCGAGGTTCCAGAGGGCGTCCGCGGGGAGGAACATGGGGAACCTGTCAGCTATGGTGGGTTGTGGGTGGGAGAGAAAGGCTTACATTTGGATTAGGAAGCTTTGAAATTGGCAGAGATGGGAGTCTCTCCCCGCTCGTACGCCGGCTTGGGCCATAAGGGTTGCGATGTTACAGAGAGTGTTTCCCCATGACGCATAGAATATCAAGCGATTGACTGGCCTTCGAAACGCCGAGGAGTAGGTGAAGGTGAAAAAGATGAAGGAGGTGCCGAGTAGGGAAAAGCAAGAGGCTATTCGCTCTGTCGTTTCGAGGTCGTGTAATTGGCCGGCCGTCAATGATTTCGACATGACGAGCTGGCCTGCTTGAGCCTGGTAGATCGTATGTTTAAGCTCTAGTAAGCAGTGGATGTTTGCATAGACTCTCAGGTGAGAGCAGTGGTGAGCATTATCCGTGTATTATGCAATTCATGTTGAAAGAAGCGGTAGGCACAAGCAAAGCAATTCAAACTCTCGAGTAGAGGCAAAAGAAGAGTATGAATTGTGTTAACACAGATTTTCTAGAAAAATTCTCGAGACATCATCACACAATCATGGCGGTAGGGGATCTCATGGTATTCATAACAGGCAATTAGTGGTCCTCTACTCCTCATTTGATGATTACTCTGAATCAGTACGGCAATTCTCACATGTGGAAGGATTTTTGATAGCTTGACGGCACGGTCTGACCAACAAGACGGTTCTGGACCTCGAAACATGCTTAATGGAATGATGGGCGCAACTGCTCCTGACTTCTAGTGGAGGTTCCGAGGTTAGAGCTGCCGAGTTCAGGTACGAAATTGTGAAGGCTTGAAGACGAGCAGGGATAGCCAATGTGTATTGTGTGTGGCCCCTGCAGGCAAACGGCCATGGGCGATTTGACAATTACTTACCTCAAGAGCACATGGCAACTTGAGTAGTGGCTGTATAAGCGATCAATCAGCTCTCGGGGTGCGAGTCAGCACTATTGCAGTGAGAGCAATTATCCAGCGCATCTGAGGGAAGATTTCACGCTATCAGTTCATGCTCAATTGACAGAAGTCCATGTGTCTTGGGTGCAAAGATCCCCGCGGTATAAGGGATGCCTGTGTCCTTGCTGGCTTGCTCTATGAACGGTTGCTTCTTGGCGTAATTACTTATAACAGAATGCAAACAGGCAATTGAGGGCGGCGAGAGAAATTAGGTAGAAAGCGTCTTGGCCCGAGCTGGTGCGTGCCCCGAAGGAACGAGGGAAGCAGTCGTGCTCCTGTGATCTACAGCGGGGATGACCCTTGCAGTGGGATACTTTCTACAACAGTGTGACAGCGGGGTTGCCAAGGCCCAATTAAACCGTCAGATACGCGACATGATCTAGATTGCGATGGAACATCGTATGGCGACAGAGGGCATTAGCTCTATTGGCTTGGTTCCTAGTCTGAGGTGAGTTGCGATGGTCTGATGGTGACATAAAAAGGTGGTAACTGCTCTACCCAAACATAAGCCGGCCGGTTGACGATGTTACATCCCTTTCATCCTCCGCATGGCCATATATTCCCTCCAGTACGGCAGTGCAAGGGCGGAAACATCGACAGTAAGGCAACACGGCTACGAATCCTTCGTGGTGCTCGCTGCTCGCCGATAGGATGTTTCTAGGACTAATTCAACGTGCCAAGAAGAGGCAAAGTCCGGTTGAGAGATGTGCCTCGCAAATCCACTGCCCCCTCTTGAATTCCTTGCAATGGAATCTGCTCTGCGCTAAAGGGATAACGCATCCACTACTTCCTCTACCCGTGGTATCATGGGAACTCTGTCTTCGAAACCAAAGTCCGTTGCAGATCATCCTTGCTCTACCTGAGAAGTATAGACGAGTACGAAGTGCTTTGCACTGATCGGCGGGGAGAAAAGAAAACTGAGCGCCTGCCTTTCTATGTCTGGGACAAAAGCCTTGTTCTTATGGTACTCGGATCGAGCGTTAGATACCTAACTAGAAATATCAACGAATGAAGCGGAATGCTCGGACCCAACTCGTCAAAAGATGGGCGTCATGTTTGGGAAGCTAGCAAGTCTTGGGCCGCATTGGCCCTATGCTGGGTCTTGAGAGTTGAGAACTTCAAGTCTAAGAGGCCACTTGCAGGAGAGTTTCACTCGCATCGCTCAACAGCCATACTAGCAGCTAGTATACATCTCCTCCCAATATCGACCTCGTCTGTGGATGAAGTTATGAGTGACTTAGGATTAGCATTGCAAACAGGCATGGGCACACTTTAGTGAGGCCAGCATTCCCTGGTGCAATTTAATATGTGATGGGCCGGTATTGAGACCGCGAACCTACCTCATCCTGCTGATAGTGGCTGAGGAAAGCCTCAACCAGCGACACATGGGTAGCTGGTGTACGGTAAGGTCAGGATCACAACGATAGCCATAATAACTCGCCAACAACGACTTCTTGGCCTGAGTTGAAGATGCTCTCATTTCCGTCTAATTGTGGTACCTGCATCCAACCAAATTGTTGCCTCAGTTACTCAGACTCTATATACTAACACCCTTCGGGGTTAGCCGCTGCTGACTACGCACGCAATAGTTATAGAGTCTGAGCTCAAGAATGTATAATTTTCTCAGGTACGGCTTAACTTTGGTGATAAACCCCCAAATTCTCCCGCTTAACTTTTTCAACTCCAAAATTTACCCTTTACAAGGTTATAACAACAACAATATTATATTATTTTAGTATAATAATAATCCAATTTATATAATAAGATATATACTTTCATTTAATAAGCTTAGAATCTCGAAATTCCTATTAGAAGAAAAGTTAGAACAATTTTAAAAAAAATTCTATTAACAAAGTCCAAAATCCAACCCTTCTCTAATAACAACGAGAATACCAAAAAGCTCCGTTATACCTCTCGGTATTTACCTTAATATAGAAGACTCTCCGATAGAGAAAGATATATAATAATATGTATTTAATATTGAAATCTTGAAGTAAAGGTAAGAATTTGCAAAGGGGGTTACCCGGGGCGTAGAGTTTCAACTTTTCTTTTGCACCTAAATAACTTTTTTTTGGCTTAATAAAATCAGTCAACTAAGACCTCGTTTGAATACGCTCGAGAAGGAGAACAATCTTTATATAGAAAGTATATAGATATTATGTGATAAATATAGAGATATCAAAGTAAAAGTGAAAAAATGAAAAAGGGAGAGCCCGGGCTCCCGGGCGCAAAATTTCAACTTTTCTTTTATATTGAGATAACTTTTTTTTGGCTTAATAAAATCAGTCAACTAAAACGCCGTTTGAATACGCTCGAAAAGGGGAATAATCTTTGTATAAAAGATACATAGATATTGTGTGATAGAAATTAAAATACAAAAATAAGGAAAGGATTAAGCCGTACCTGAGAAAATTATACGTTCTTGAGCTCAGACTCTATAACTATTGCGTGCGTAGTCAGCAGCGGCTAACCCCGAAGGGTGTTAGTATATAGAGTCTGAGTAACTGAGGCAACCAAATTGACGAATCGTTGTTAACTTTGGCAAGGCATGGCTGAGTCATCATGATGGCATGGACCAATTTTTGGAAATCTACAGGCACGGTTCACGGTTGTGCATGCTATGAGTATCGTGTATCTGTTCATACAGGCATACTAAACATGTGCGACGGAGCAATGGCCCTTCCCTCTCATCAAGTGCACCATGGACCCGGTTTTCGGTGACGAGCATCGGAGCTTTTAGCTCTCGAATTTCCTCTCCACGTCTCCCCCATTACACTCAGCATGGAGGCTCCATACCACCCATCGTTGACCCAACCTGACGTTGCGGTATGGAAGAACTTAAGTTGGGATGTGGACCTGGCTGAGCACAAAGAAGTCGACAGTCTCAAGGACCACAGCGACGAATCTACAATTCGACTACTCCGCGATTTCAACAGCACGAAGAGCCAATCATTTCAGCCAACCATCTTCACGGGATGGGACCAATCCGATATCTCGCCACTCCTTGACTATTATGTCATCCGCCCTTATACCTCCTGGGCCAAGACGGTGGTTCGGAGGCCCACCGATGTGGTCTTCCTCACCCATATCCTCCTATACCTTTCCACATCAATACCCAGTGCCCTCAGACTATACATCCATTTCACATGGCCACACGCCGTGCTCCATTACCTCATGCAGGCATACTACTGCGGCGCCTTCACACTGATGCTCCACAATCACATTCATAACAATGGTGTACTGGCGACTGAATATGCTCTGTTTGACAACTTATGGCCGTACATTTTGGAACCGTTGATGGGCCATACCTGGAATTCATACTACTATCATCACGTGAAGCACCACCACGTGGAGAACAATGGCCCCGGCGACCTGTCTTCAACGATACGCTTCCAGAGAGACAATCCCTTTCACTTTTTCCTCTACGTTGCCCGTTTCATAACGCTCGTCTGGATAGAATTACCGCTGTACTTTCTCCGCAAGAAAAGGACATCCTTGGCTATTCAGACTGCCGTCTCAGAGCTTTCATCCTACGCTGTAATATACGTGCTGGCCCGGTACAACATGCGCGCGACAACCCTTGTGTTGATATTACCGCTTTTGCAAATGCGCATTGGGATGATGGTCGGCAACTGGGGCCAGCATGCTCTAGTCGACGAGGTGGACCCGGATTCCGACTTCCGATCCAGTATAACCTTGATCGACGTCCCGGTGAGCAATCCCCTTCTCCTTACCACCTTGCCTATTTAGACAGCCACCCCTCAAACACCTAACAGTCCCACCCCCCCTAGCTAACACCCCTCCCCTTAGTCCAACCGCCACTGCTTCAACGACGGCTACCACACCTCCCACCACCTCAACCCCCGCCGGCACTGGCGCGACCACCCCCTCGCCTTCGTCAAAGCCAAATCCCAATACACCGAAGGCCGCGCCCTGACCTTCCAGAATATCGACTACATCATGATGACCGTCACGTTGTTGCGGAAGGATTACATGCGCTTGGCGGCGTGTTTGGTGCCGATGGGTGATCAGATCGGGATGAGCCAGGGGGAGATTGCGGCCATGCTGAGGGGGAAGACGAGGAGGTTCTCCGAGGAGGAGATTTTGAGGAAGTTTGGGAGGGTGGGGTGAGGGGTTTGTGGGGGGGTTTATATGTCCATGCCTTTCTTTTCTTGGGTTGGGGGCGGGGGCGATGAGCTCTCGGGTGTTTGTGATCATAGACTTAGACTCGGCTTCTTTTTTCTTTCTTTGCTTCTATACCTACGTCTACGCATCTTGGTGTGCTACCGCGAGCTGAAGGCTAGAATCCACCGGGCTCTCCCTTTTGGTTCATTGCATTATCTTCGAGCAGGCTGTACCTTGCTTTGTTCGACCGCCCCTTCTCAAAGACTTGATGACTCTGGAGGCCCGTCCAGGGGGGGAAATATGATGCGAATGATGTATAGCTACTTTACCTACTTTCAAGCGACCCTGTGATGGATGAGGAAGGCTACGCTGAATCGGCTTCTCGGGATAGCTGGGCCTCGTGGGTCAACGTGCAAAAAAAGCAGGGTTCGGAAGCTGTGGATTGGCGAGAAGGATGGTATTTGGACCAAGGGGAGAGGAAGGTGAATGGGAGATTTTGGGATCGTTGGGATAGATAGTCGCTAATAGGGTGGGAAGGATGCATAGCACGGAGTGTGAATGCGAATGGGAGGCTCTGCGTATAACATTAAGGAGTAGGAGCACAATGTACAGTACACGTTCGAAGCCATCCCACTCGTCAACAAAGTATTCGATTTGATACTTCAAGGTGCGATGCGCTTCCCCATTGCGTAGGCTATCGTAACGCCCTTGTTCTATATATACTCCAGCTCTTTTCATCATACAGCGCCGCGTGGGCTATGATACAAGGACATCACAAAAGATCACCACTCATCGAGAAGCAAAAAGGCCGGCCAGGTGGTCCCGGCGGCGAAGTGGTATCGTGCTCACTGCGCGGAACCATGCAAGAACCTCCAAGATAAAGATTTCCAAACGTGATCCCAGTGGGATGGAAGGCTCCAAGAACACCAAAAGTCAAGCTCTTTCTATTCAAAACCGGTGGAATGCGATCGACGCCCAACGCCGCCCAGAAGGCTGTCGCCCTAGTTTAGTCGAACCCGCCCACGGAGTCCACCCACGAAGCTTTGAACATATGCTGCACCAAACTCGCCTCCGGGTCCTGCCCGCTGCCCGAATGGCCCTGGCCGGTGCAAAACCCATCGATCGGTAGGACCAACACGTCCCCGAACAGCGTCGGCTTCTGCATGCCCGAGCAATTCAGATAGCTCATCTCTGTGCCCGTCACATCGCTCATATGCTCGAACACGGCATTGGTATACACCATGGGCCCCGTCGTGTTAAGCACATCGTGGAACTTGGGCTTGATGTCCGCGATGGTGGTGCCGCTTTCTTCCGCGACTCTGATTAAGCCTCCCACGACGCGGTCGATAACTTTGGTCATGATGGGATGGCCTGGCGCGGCGGCCATGGTGGATTGCGCGAATTGCATTTTGGCCATGCCGCCGCGGGGTTCGTCGTTGCGCTCGTCGTATTCGATGCCGACGATTGCTTTGACTGCTTTTTTATCGATGGAGGCGGGAATCCACTCCGCGAACGGCTGTTTGCACTGCGTGTCCGTGTCGCTGTACACGCCCCCCTCGCTTTCGAGCAGCATGTACCGCATTAGATCCGAGCGCAGGACGGGGAGGGTCAGGTTTTGGAAAGTATGGAGGATTCTGGGGCGGTTGCTGTAGTGTTTGTTTGCGAAATCTTCGCAGCCTTTGGCGGACATGAGCGTGTAGCATGTGTCCTGGTTTTTGGTGGGCCAGGTGCGGATAAGGCCGGCCATGGCATCGTCGAGTTCGGTGTAGCCGAAGAAGATTTGCCATATCTTCGTTGGGATGCCTTCCGGTTGGGTCTGAGGTATTAGGACGGTGTTGTCAATGTCTAAAGGGTCGGAGGAGGAGGCTGAATTCGGGGTGCGAAAGTGTGAGGGGATCGAGAAGGAGGGTTTTTGGAGGAGGTAGAATACGTAGAAAAAGGCGGCGAGGGCGGCGATGCCCCATATAATGCGCGGTTTTCTTTGAGAGGGGGGATCCCATGACATGGGTTTTTTGGTGAGGGCGGGAGAAGGGAGGGGATCGTATGCCATGGTGACGGTGCTTGGGCGATGAAATGATGTATCCACCCAAACAGGGGGGAGCATTCATTATATTCATCCTGAGCAAAATTGCAGGCTGTGCCAGTGTCAGCGGCGAGGGGATCACACATATTGCGGCGTAGCTCACGAGGCATTTGGTCAGCCCAGGAAACATTGGTGGAGGTGGACGTAAGCATTCCGATTTAGAGAGTGGACTAGGAAGGCTTCCCTGCTGCCACGGCAGCGATGCCGTATCGTTTGTGTAGTGAGTTGTTGGGAAAGGGACTTAGGCGGGCTTGGGTCGCAAAGGCTTGGGGAGAGTGAGGAGTCGAGGTTCAAAACGCGGTCGAAATGTTATGAAACCATCGTCGAATCCATGGCCCAGCCAATCGCATACCGTGTATTTTGCTCTTTGAAGTTGGAGTTTTTCCTAAAGGGGCTTAGTGGTAGATCAAATATGGCAAAGCCGGCACTACCTAGCTCCCTCCAATTGTGTTTTTAGACAGCTCGATCTCGTCGGAGTGATAATTTAACATGAAAATTCATCGTTCTTTGAATCAATCAATGGAGATACAGTATCGTTCAAATAGATGAGGACGGAACAGAATTACGGAACCGTCATTTCCAGTATTGGGGATGAACTGCCTTTACAGGTTTCCACAGGATGCCCAAACAACTCAGCATGATAGCAGGGAGACGGAATCCCACGAGATATACTGCACGAGCAGGACAATGTCCAATTTCGCCTTGACTTACTGAAATAACAGAGGAGAATTGGAGAGCCCACTATGAAATTCAAGGCGCCGTGATCTACAGATAAGTTTGGCGGAGTCAACATGGCGATGTACGTATCATTACACTCCACCTGTCTGTTCATTGAAATATAATAGATATTCAATTGTTCTTTCGACGTATAGACTGGGGGCTTCTGGCCCTACGTTCGCATAGTTGGAAAACCCGCTTCTCTCATGGCTAGGTACATGGAGTGGATCACAGCATTTCTCTTAAAAAGGAATTGTGAGATTTCCAGGAGCCCTCATCCAGTGTACATTCTGCGCAGCCGTCGTGCACTGCTTCTAATACATCGTTCAATCCAAATCCACTCACGACAATTGATGGCTTTGGGAATGACTCAAGATTAGAAAGGTAAAAGGTTTGCATGAGGGATGGGTTTTCGACTCATGGGAGCAGCCACGTTAGCCATAAGAGTGTTACTCGGAGCATTACATTCAGAGTCATTTTCACCGAAACATCGACTACTTTCTATTCTTTGAATCTTTGAAACATTTTACTACTGTTTCTAGGCCAAGAATTGTTTCAAGTGCCCTAAATTATCTTACAGCCTCAGCGCTTAGCCTCGCAAGCGATCCTTATCGAACGGATTGACGCTGTCAACAATGCTAAATGCAGAAAAGGGCGCTAGGTTCGTGCCTGCCATGATCGCAATTGGTGGACCTTTGGAAGGAGGATTCTGGCGTGCATTGGGTCTGTCTGAGAGTTGTTTGGGTTTAGGTGGTGGATTGTATGGCCACCTCCATACTCTGACTCAAGAGGGGCCCGGGTCTCTGACCTTCTTGTGCTTGATCATCTCCTCTCTTTCGACTCTTTAGACAATGTCTTCCTTCTTTTGTGCACACATTCACTATTTCTCTAGATATCACAACAGTTAAATGAGGTCTTCTGTTCTCTGAACGACTGTCACTCTCCACATACTGCCATAACAATGTTACCGCATTTACATGAACATCTACCGAGACTTCTCAGCGTATTGTATTTCATTCGTTGTTCATACTCAGCTCCAGCGCCTTCCTCACCTGCAGCCCCTCAATCTGCCCCTTCGACAACAGCAGCCCTCCCGAGTACCGCAAAGCCTTCGTCGTCACCAACCTCCGCACCTACCACGTCGAAGACGACAATAGCGGTCATCACAACTCTCGCGATTCTAATCTTCCTCTCCAGCTTCTCAGCACTATACATCCTCTACAGAAGGCCCCGTCACCCCCCTCTCACTGCGTTTGCCTCACACCATGCCCGCAAACCCTCCAAACCCTCGTCGCTTTTCACCACCACATCCTCACCAACAGCGTCCCCCCAAATTAACAGCAGGCCTTCACCTCTCCCTCGAGATCCAACCCCCAAACAACCTCGAACACCAGCCCCAGCGCCATTGTATGCCCTCCCTCTCGCTCGAGGCCTCCGACAAATGACATTTCAAGAACTTCCCATGTCGCCGAACAGTACAGCTAGAGCCTATGCTTTAAGCATGGGATCAAGGAACGGTATGGTGGTGGGGGCGGGTAAGCCTCTGCCTGCTACACCTGGGGAAGGGGAGGCTGCGTTGCCTTATCCGAGATCGCCCGAGAAGGGATTTGGAGGTGTGGAATGGGGGAATGATTACAGGATAGGGAGAGTGAGGAAGTTTTGTGAAGTTGAGGGGGAGGGGAGGGCGTGGATTTGATGTGTGCGAAAGGGCCGGACAGGGGTGGGTGTGTATCGCAAGTATTGCGAGGAACGATAGATCTGGCTTAGAGCAATCTCTTTTGCTATTGCAATGGCCGTGGCGAAGGTGGGGGATAAACGAAAGTGCTTGTTCATGTACTACGTGACTGTTTGGTTGCGAATCTGCTTGCGGTCAAGTTGATAGAGGCAGTCACTGCGCAGATGCCTCCGAGGCTGTGTTCCTCTGCCGCAAGGCAACCGGGTGGTTTCCCTCAAATTCTATTAATTATTCGTATGAGGCATCAACTGGAATTTACTCGGTGCTAGCGACGAAGCCATCGGTGAAGTCTTGGGTTGCCGGTTCTGTCTATTGCAGTACAGGTTAGTAGCCTGTAGTCAGACACCAATGCAACCGTACTATCCGGCTGGTGAGGTAACGAATGTGGGTCGTTGGCGGTAGGTACTATTATCCGTGGTGAGCATTAGAAAACGCTATCGGGGACGCTCGGCCTTTTGCCTTGGGGTTGGTATTAGAGGCATTATGCAAGGGACTGTAGCTTTGAATATAATGAGATCAGGAAGGCAGAGGGCGATTTTGCTTTCACCACGAAATGTTAGTAGTGGCAGTCAGCAAGGTTTGGTATCGAAGCCTAAGGTACCTAGTGGGTCTTTTTGGAAGATGAAAAAGTGCCTTTCATTTTGCATACATGGATAGGGGCCTCGGCCATGAGAGATGCGTAAGACTCTGTTTCAAAAACACCACATCAATCGGAGATGTTTCCGTAAGAAGACATTGCGAGCTGGCCCGGAATATGATGCAGCTGAGTGCATGCATATCGAAGTCCTGAATTTACCACCGAAGTTTTGTCAAAGATCATATCTACTGAAGCTCCCCGAGATTCTATCAAATGATCGGCTACCATCACCTCGAATCGCCCTTTGATTATATGCATAACACCCGAATTTCTGGAAGCCTACGGCCGCCACCACCAGTGAGTATAACTCCTCGGTGCTCATGATCTGTGATTACAGTCCCTGGGCTGACTATATCTAGCCAAAGACATCATGATACGGAGCTGTTAGAAAAGGTCAGACACTCATTAGCCTAGCCTTTTTAATCATCCCATCTGTTTTCTCTATCAAATTTTCTCAAGCTCTGCCTGATATTTTCTCGAAGCACTCCAAATGAAAGATTCGGCATCATTTGTCCTCGCAGTGCTTATGCAGGATGGCTACGGGAAGCTGCCTTCCAACGAATGGCATCACGACTCCACCAAGCATTCTACTCTTCTCGTGTTCGCCTCCTCTGCATTTCATAAGCACACCTAGAACACACTTCTGTCTTCCTTTCTCTTTCTTGTCCCCACAAAAGAAGTCCTACCGCTTTTGCTCTGTTAAAAAGTCCGTTGATAAGACCTCATGTCGGAGATCTACCACTTGAGCTACCGTCGTCTCTCTTCTTGCCTTGTTCTACCCAGACACTCTCACCGCAATCATTGAACATCGCTATCATGGAAGGTTTAATTGACTCGGCAAATTCCCGCAGATCCTCGAGTTCTGACGAGTCGGCCCATTCTACTATCTCTAGGCCCAAATATCCCCCCTCCCAATCTTCTGAGGACTGCAACAGCGACAATACCGACATCATGATCCGCCGCGCAGCCACCATTGGAAGCAAGCCACACGTCTGTGTGGTGGGCGCTGGTATGGCTGGACTCAGATGCGCCGATGTCTTGAGCCGGAAGGGGATCAGAGTCACCATACTCGAGGGGCGGAGTCGATATGGTGGACGGGTGAGCCAACACAAGTCGTGAATACCAGACATAGACTAATTGTGGCCAGATCCACCAGAGTGACAAGTTGGGCCATTTGGCTGATCTGTGCGTACTCGCCGTGATCACCTATCCTGACTCTCAACGCTGATCACTGTACAGGGGACCAAATTGGATACATCCAGCCGAAGACAACGAAATCCTTAATCTCGCCGATAAGCTCAAAGACACAACGTTCTCGCCCCAATTTGGAGATTGGCAGGGGGTCTACGACGAAGACGGCTCTAGATTAGACGCGACGACCGCGAGAGATCATTCTGATGTTTTTTGGGATCTGATAAACGAAGCCTTTCCCTACTCCAAAGATAATTGCGCAACTATTTCTCCAAAAGCCTCTCTCATGGATCACCTCAGAGCAAAGGTCCTCGAAAAGACGTCAGACAAAATCTCCTCCAAGATAATCCTTCAAATGGCCTCCCTGTGGGGAGACTATGTGGGGGAATCTGTCGAGACGCAAAGCCTGAAGTACTTCTGGCTGGAAGATTCCCTTGATGGAGGCAAGCCAGCACCCTCGTATCATAAGTTCAATCAACTCTAACCCATCTCAGAGAATCTTTTCCTAGCCAGCACCTACAAAGCCATACTAGACCACGTAGCTAAGCGTACCCTCGCTGCTCCCCTCGTGGAGCTCAAATACTCAACCAAAGCCACCTCCATCGAAACGAAAGCTTCAGCCGGTTCCAACCCAAGAGTATACATTACAACTGATACAAACACCACCATCGAATGTGACGAAGTCGTTATGACCGCACCTCTCGGCTGGCTCAAGAAAAACCTCTCAGCCTTCTCACCTCCACTCCCCCAATCAATGACCAAAGCCATCGATCACATTGGCTATGGCCGGCTTGAGAAAGTTTACATAACATTCCCGAGTTCCTTCTGGCTCTCCAACCCGCCGAATCCCAACACCAGAACACCCGACCCATTCTTCATCCAATTCCTCTCCCCCAATTACGCCCCCAACCCAAACCCCCAAAAATGGACCCTCGAATGCGTCTCCCTCGCCCACCTTCCCCCCCCCACCAACCACCCCACCCTCCTCTTCTACATCAACGGCGACGTATCCCACCACATCACCACCTC
>JAABUQ010001879.1_pt1 | contig 43420 bp, 50 predicted proteins | sample 5560001 | NCBI WGS metagenome assembly JAABUQ01 (sample SAMN10711888, study PRJNA513371) | rock metagenome | isolation source: Antarctica rocks | place: Antarctica: Victoria Land, Finger Mt nord | collected 2015-12-18 | reverse complement strand
TACAACATCCTTGAGTGGACGACACGGCTGACTCATCGCTGTCACCTCCATGACGGTGATTCTTTTCCCAGAGTCAGCCTACGTCATCCACTCCTTCCCTTCCTTCCCGAGAATGAAATGACCCTGCTTGGCGAAACGAGCAACATTGTGGTGTCCGCGGTTTGTACGTATAACGATGAATGTGCGTCGAAGCTCATAGGGCGAAAGAACGTCGGCATCGACGCAGCCAAGCTGACCACAAGCCGTAAGATTCCGGGAAGCGGCTAACGGGCGGCCCTGTCGGCAAGACCTTCTTAACAATCGGAGGTCGTCATGGCCATGTGAGCGGGGAGAACAGGTATGGCTTTCGACATCTACCAGACGGTCATGGATGAGGACGGAGAGTACGACGAGGAGGCGACGCAGGACTACATCGAGCAACTCCTGGCTCTCTTTGCCGCTTCCCCCGAGGGCCAGAAGGCGCTCGCCGAGGAGGGCAATTCGGGCTGGTCGCGTTTGGTGATGGACTACGGGGTTAGCTACAGCCGCGTGACACCCGCCGCGATGACGCCCAGCCAATTGCGTGCCGTCATCTTCGATCTATTCCCGCGCAAAGTCGTCGCCAAGCCGGGAGATGGACCAAAGATTATCCGCGAGTTGCGGGCGTTCTGGACCTTTTTGGAGCGTGAGTTCCATGTGCCCAACGCCCGTGCGTGTCGCGATATACTGGACGAGGCCGCCGCGCGCCGTCTGGAGCGAGAGATGCAGAACCCGGCCAACTTTGGCATGGCCAAGTCGTTCTTTAGCCTGGGCTCGGCGCGCGGCTTTGACATGACGGACCCCGACGAACTGCAGTCCTTCACTGCGGCCTACAACGCCGAATTGCCGCATAGGTCCGAACCGGATGATCTAGAGGCGCCGGATCACGGGCTATCCGGTCCCTATTCGCCGTTGCCGCCGCTACCGCTGATGCAATCCGCGAGCGATAAGAAGGCCAAACGCAAGATGGCCCAGCAGAGCCGCAAGAGGAATCGCAGGAAGAAATGACCACCAGCCCAACACTGCCGAACGGCCTACGAGGGCGGGCCCAGGCGCCGCATCAGAAACGACCGCAACGCGGCTGTGTAGACCATGGGATCGACGTTCCACTCCTGGGTATGGTCAGCCCCGGCGACGCGGATGTAGGTCACGAGGTCGGGTCGGGCGCGGGCAAAGGCGTCGCTCGGCCCGATCGGTACCACCGTGTCCTCGGTCCCGTGGAACAGCAGCGTCGGGGCGCGCAGTTGCGCGGACCCGCGCAAGGCGTCGATGGGGTCCAGGTTGGCCAGGCCCAGGCGCGCCGCGACGATGCGCTCGGCTACGAACGTCAGCACTCCGGGCAGGTGGCGCTCATCCGCCGCAAGGTCGAGCGTGGCGCGCCAATCGAGCGCCGGCGCGTCGAGGACGACGGCCCGCACCCGGTTGGCATCGTTTGAGCGGCGCAGGAAGGTTTCCACGATGCCGCCGCCCATCGACCAGCCGTAGAGCACGACATCGTTGGCTTTGTGGGCCAGCGCGTAGCGCACTTCCGCCTCCAGGTCGCGCCATTTCGTGTCTCCCAGGTGATAGAGCCCGTCGGAGCTGGCCGGCGCACCCTGGCCGTTAGGGCGCCGCGAGGCGCCAGGCGCCGCCGTCGTCATCGCTGTGGAACAGGCCCTTGTCGGAGCCGGCATACACCGTCTTACCATCGGCAGCGGCGAGGAGCGTCCAGATGCGCGGCGATGCGTTGTCCGTCGGTAAGGGCAAGCCCGCGCCGGACGGCTGCCAGGTCGTCCCGCCGTCCGTGGAGCGGTACACCGTCTGGATGTCGCTGAGGAGGAGAGTACGGTGGCGGGGAAGGGCGGCGAAGGCGACAACGACGCCGTAACTCTGTCCGTGAGGGGACCACGCGACCGACCAGTGGGCGCCGCCATCCAGGGAGCGATAGGCCTGGGCCTGAAAGGTCTGGAGGCCCGTGCCTAGCAGGGCAACGGACTGTTCCCACGGTACAGCGAAGAGGATGCCCGCATCGCCGAGCCTGTTGAGGGCGTCGTCCGCCGCTCCCTGGCGTAGCGCGAGGCTGCTGATCGCGCGCCACGTGCGGCCATCGTCGTCGGAGCGGTAGGCGACGCCGGGCAGGAGCCGCTGACGGACGACCGGTTGTTGCAGGGCCAGGAGTGAGCCGTTGCCCAGTGCCACCACGCCACGGGCGGTCTCGGTCGCCGCCTTCGGGCCAACTGGTTGCCACGAGCCTCCGCCGTCCGTACTGCGTGCCAGGGCGCCGCGACAGAGGAGGGTACCGGATATATACTTCTCGTCCGCGGGGCACACGTACGACATAATGAGAGTGCCACGCGGTGAGACGGCGATGTGCAGTGGCACGATGGGCGTGCGGGGCAGGCCGTGCGTGCCGTCGTCCCAGGTTTGGCCCCCGTCAGTGCTACGGTACAGGCGAAAACTGCTGGCGTTGGTTGTGATCAGGAAGCTGGCGCCGGCGACGAGGGTGTTGGGCTGACCCGGCGGGACCACGATCGTCCCGACATCGATACCCGTCGGGAATGCCGCGATAGCCGTCGGGCAACGGCCACCGGATGCGGCGCGGTAGAGGCCGCCCCTCGTGCCGATCAGCAGCGTGCCTGCCGGCCCGTTGGCCAGCGCCGTCACCGCGCCAAGGCTCGCGCACGTCGCGGCAGTCGCGTGACCTGTGACGCTCAGGCTTGTTGCGGCGAACTTGATGGGCAAGAGGGTCGCCGATAGAGCAAGCACGCTCGTCAAGACAGCACGGGTGAACCGGATAGGTCGTATCATTGCGCTACCCTCATCGTTTCCGTGATGACTGCTGTGGACCTATAGTAAGGAGTCCAACCTACCATAGTAGCGGTAGTTTGGACTCCTTGGGCGAACTGAAACGAGCCTTGAGAAAGGCGGCCCAGGTTTACCGCTTGGTGTACTGCGGGGCCTTACGGGCGCGCTTGAGGCCGTACTTCTTACGCTCTTTGGCGCGGGCGTCGCGCGTCAGGAAGCCTGCCCGGCGCATGGTGATATGCAGCCCCTCGTCGCTCTTGACCAGCGCGCGCGCAATGGCGTGGCGCACCGCGCCGGCCTGGCCGGACAGCCCGCCGCCCTTGACGCGGACCACGGCGTTGAAGCTCGCCGCCAGGTTGGCCTCCGCCATGGGCTGGTTGACGACATACTCCAGGGTGGCGCGGCCGAAATACTGGTCGGCCGGCCGGCCATTGACCACGATGGCGCCGCTGCCCGGCACCAATCGCACCGTCGCCACGGCCGTCTTACGCCGTCCCACAGCGTAGTGGTAAGGTACTTGATCTGCCATCTTCTCTCCAATGCGAAAGTGATTAGTGACGAGTGAGGTTTACCAGCCACTAGCCACTAGTCACTAACCACTAATCACTCTGTAGCGCGTGGCGGGTTGAATCGACGCCTCGAGGTCCCGCGGCGTCTGACCCTGGTGCGGGTGGGTGGGGCCGGCATAGACCTTGAGCTTGCGGTACATGTCCCGGCCCATCGTATTGTGGGGCAGCATGCCGCGGATCGCGCGCTCCAGGATGCGGTGCGGCTGACGCTGCAACACGTCCTGGTAGTTGCGCGTCTTCAACCCTCCGGGGTAGCCGGAGTGCGAGTGGTATTGCTTCTGCTCCGCGCGCTTGCCGGTGACCTCGATCTTGGCGGCGTTGACAATAATCACGTAGTCGCCCGTGTCCATATGGGGCGCGTAGATCGGCTTGTGCTTGCCCTTGAGGATGTGGGCCACATCGCTGGCCAGGCGCCCCAGCGTCTTGCCGGCGGCGTCTACGACGTACCATTGGCGCTCGATCTCGGCTGTCTTGGGGGTAAACGATTTGGGAATCTGTGGATGTGCGGGCACCATGACCTCCTTTCTAATAAGTCACTTTAACCAGATATAATCCCTGCGCCGGAGCGGCGGGGCCCGCCGCTCCCACGCGGCGTGAGCGTAAAATGGCGCCCACGTCGACCGGCGCTAACCGGCCGCGCCCCACCTTGAGTACCGTGCCGACGACCTGCCGCACCATGTGGCGCAAAAAGGCGTCGGCTTCCACGTAGAAGTATACAAAGGGTTGCGCCATCCAGCAGCGCGCCGTCAGTAACGTGCGCTCCGTGCCGCCGCGCACCGTCGCGCCGTTGCGCGTGCGCTCCATCGGAGACCCGAAGGCGGCGAAGTCGTGCCGGCCCAGTAGGTGGATCAGCGCCTCGCCCATCCGCTCCACGTCCAGCGCCTCGGCCACATAGTGGCTGTACAGCCGCCAGAACGGTGAGGGCGCCGGCGCGTTGTAGACCACGTACTCGTAGGCGCGGCTCCGCGCGCTGAAGCGCGCATCGAAGTCTTGCGCCGCGTCCTCCACCTCGCCAACCACGATGTCGCGCGGCAGCGTGGCGTTGAGGGCGCGCCGCAACGTGGCCAGCGGCAGGACCGTCGCGGAAACGAACGAGATGACCTGTCCGCACGCATGCACGCCGGCGTCGGTGCGTCCGGCTCCGATGATACGCGTCGGTTGCCCCGTCACCGTCGAGACGGCGTCCTCGAGGGCGCCCTGCACCGTGGGCAAGCCTGGCTGCCGCTGGAAACCGGCGTAAGCCGTCCCATCGTAGGCCACGGTGCAGCGGATGGGGCGCACTGCTCGCGGCAGTCCCTCCGTTGCCCTTGCCTCTGCCCTTGCCTCTGTGGCCTCGATGCCCGTGTCCAACGCCGACGCGCCCATGGGTACGCTACACCAACTCGATCTGGGCCATGGGCGTGCCGTCGCCCTTGCGAATGCCCATCTTGGTGATGCGCGTGTAGCCGCCAGGTCGATCCACGTAGCGCGGACCGATCTCGGCGAACAGCTTTTCCACGGCCTGCTTATCGGGCAGGTCGGCCAGCGCCAGGCGGCGATGATGCACCGTGGGCTGGCGCGAGAGCGTGATCAGCTTCTCGACGTGCCGCTGCACCGCCTTGGCCTTGACATGCGTCGTCGTGATGCGCTCGTGCGCGATGATAGCCGACATCAGCGACCGATACAGGGCGGTGCGCTGGTGGGTCGGCCGGCTGAGCTTGAACCCCGCCTTGTTGTGCCTCATGTCCCTATCTACTCCACTTCACTTCTTAGACATGGTTCAGTTGGAGCCAGTTCTGCTTGACAGTTTGAGCCCTTGATAGGCACAACACTGTCAAGTCCGTTTGAACCTTGTCTTATGCGCGTCAGTCGTCAGTCGTCGGTCGTCGGCCGTCACGCGTGCCCTTGGCGGCTGCCGGGGCAAGCCCTACTCCTCGTCCTCGTCCTCGAAATCATCCTCGTCGCCGACCCCGCCGCCGCCGTACTGCTCCTGGCCGCGTTCCGCCGAGATAAAGTGCTTGGCGATCAGCCGGTCGCGCAACTCGTCGAGCGACTTGCGCCCGAAGTTGCGCACGTTGAGGAGTTCCTCCTCGTTTTTGTCCAGCACTTCGCCGACCTTACCGACGCCCGCTCGCTTGAGCGAGTTGTAGGCGCGCGGCGAGAGGTCGAGCGCCTCGATCGGCGTGTCGTACAGTTGCGGCGGCAGCACGCGCGGGCCGGCGATGGCCCGCGGCGAGTCCAGCATGTCGAGTTGGCCGCTGAATTCGGCGATCTGCTGGAAGTGCCGCGTCAGGATTTGGGCGCTCTGGTTGAGGGCTTCGTCCGGCGAGATCGTCCCATCGGTCCAGATCTCCAGCACCAGGCGCTCATAGGTGGTCATCGGGCCGACGCGCGTGCGCTCGATGACGTAGTTGGCGCGGCGGATCGGCGCGAAGATCGCGTCGATGGGGATGGTCCCGATGTCAATATTCTCGCGCTGGTCGATCGGCGCGTAGCCCTTCCCGCGCTGGATCGTCAACTCGGCGTGCAGCGACGCGTTGTCGTCGTCGATGGTCAGCAGATATTGGTCGGGGTTGACGACCTCGACCTGGGTCGGTACAGTGATAGCGCCGGCAAGCACTTCGCGCGCGCCGGCCACGTCCAGGTCCACCTGGATGGGCTCGTCGCCCTCGTACTTGATCCGGACTTTCTTGAGGTTCAGCATCACCTCGGTCATGTCCTCGCGGACATCGGGGATATCGGAGAACTCATGGTGAATGCCGTCGATTCGCACGGCAGTGATCGCCGCCCCCGGCAGCGACGAGAGCAGGATGCGACGCAGAGCATTGCCCAGCGTCACACCGTAGCCCTCCTCCAGCGGCTCGATCTCGTAGCGACCGTGCGTCTCGCTGTGGGCCACCTTCTCGATGCGCGGCAGCGACAGTTGTTCGAGCAAAGCTTTCCTCCCAGTAGTTAGTAGCTAGCAGTTAGAAAAAACTAACTACTAACTACTACCGCGAATAATACTCGACCACCAACTGGTCGTTCACGTTTTGATCGCAGTCGGCGCGCTCGGGCACGTTGAGGACCGCTCCCTCGAGCTGGTCAGGGTTGAGCGACAGCCACGGCGCGACCGTGCGCGACCGAATCAAGTCGGCCACGCTCTTGAAATACTCGTTGTTGCGCTTGTTCTCTTTGACCGCGATGCGGTCGCCCGGCTTGCAGTGGTACGATGGAATGTCGGTCTTCCGGCCATTGACCGTGAAGTGGCCGTGGCGCACGATCTGGCGCGCCTCGTCGCGTGAGGTGGCGAACCCCATGCGGTACACGACGTTGTCCAGGCGCAACTCCAGCAGCTGCATCATATTGGTGCCCGTCACGCCGGGACGCCGCTGCGCCTCCTCCAGCACGCGCACGAACTGCGCTTCCAGCATGCCGTAGATGCGGCGCGCCTTCTGCTTCTCGCGTAGCTGCAGGCTATACTCCGACTGCTTGCGGCGGCGCTGGCCATGCTGTCCGGGCGGGACCGGCCGTCGCTCAACGGGGCATTTCTTGGTCAGGCATTTCTCGCCCTTGAGGTACAGCTTGATGCCCTCTCGGCGACACATCCTGCAATCCGGGCCGATATAACGTGCCAAATTTTTCCTCCGTTAAACGCGCCGCCGCTTGGGCGGACGGCAACCATTGTGCGGGATAGGGGTGACATCGGTGATCGAGTTCACATTCAATCCAGCCGCGGCGAGGGCGCGGATCGCCGACTCGCGGCCGGCGCCCGGCCCCTTGACGAAGACGTCGATCTGGCGCATGCCGTTTTCGACGGCCTTGCGCCCGGCGGCGTCGGCGCTCAGCTGCGCGGCGTAGGGCGTGCTTTTGCGCGAACCCTTGAATCCGGCCGCGCCGCCGGAGCCCCAGCAGATAACCTTGCCGGTGGGATCGGTGATCGTCACGATCGTGTTGTTGAAGGTCGAGTAGATGTGCGCCTGCCCGACCGGAATGTTCTTGCGTTCGCGGCGGCGCACCCGCGTTGCAGCGCCCCTGCGCCCGCCACCTGTTCGTGCGTCTGCCATTCGTTCCTCCCGTGGAGAGTGACTAGTGGCTAGTGGCTAGTGACGAGAACTAGTCACTAACCACTAGCCACTAGTCACTTATTTCTTCGTCGCTTTCTTACGCGCGCCGACCGTCTTCTTGGCGCCGCGCTTGGTTCGTGCGTTGGTTTTGGTACGCTGACCGTGCACCGGTAGGCCGCGCCGGTGGCGAATGCCGCGATAGCAGCCGATTTCGACAAGGCGCTTGATGTTCAGCGCCACCTCGCGGCGTAGCTCACCCTCGACCCGATAGGTGCGGTCGATCAGCTCGCGCAGGCGGTTGACCTCATCCTCGCTCAGGTCGCGCACGCGCGTGTCCGGGTTGACGCTGGTCTCGGCCACGATCCGCTTTGCCGTGGTTGGACCAATGCCAAAGATGTACGTGAGGCCGATCTCCACGCGCTTGTCGCGCGGGAGGTCGACGCCGGCTATACGTGCCATTCTTCCTCCAGTGACTAGTGGCTAGTGGCTAGTGGCTAGTGGTTAGTGACTAGCGGTCAGTGACTAGCCACTCGTCACTAACCACTAGTCACTTACCCTTGCCGCTGCTTATGCTTCGGTGTCGTGCTACAGATGACCATGATCACGCCGTGCCGCCGGATGACCTTACAGTTGGGGCACATGCGCTTGACCGAGGCGCGTACTTTCATCCCGTTTTTTCCATCCCTTCCCGGCGGCCCAAACCGTAGTCGGCGGGGTCGCCCCACATCCGCGACGGATCGCTGGGACGCGAGAGGATCTCGTACCCTGCGGCCGTCACGGCCACGCTATGCTCGAAGTGCGCCGAGAGCGAGCCGTCCGCGGTGACGACGGTCCACTTGTCGTCCAATGCCCGCGTCTCGTCGCTGCCCAGATTAACCATCGGCTCGACCGCGATGACCATACCTGGCTGGAGCAGGGGACCGCGCCCCCCTTTTTCCGGCCGATAGTTAGGCACCTGCGGCTCTTCCCACATCGAGCGTCCGATGCCATGGCCCACGTACTGGCGCACCAGGCCGAGGCTCTCCGACGCGATGTAGTCTTCAACGGCGGCTCCGATCTCATACAGGTGCGAGCGCGGCCCGACCTTTGAGATGGCGATGGCCAGCGCCTGTTTGGTCACGTCGAGGAGGCGCTGCGCCTCCGCGCTGATGCGGCCCACAGGGACCGTGATCGCGGCATCGCCATGCCAGCCCTGGTAAACCACGCCCACGTCGAGGCTGACGATATCGCCCTCCGCCAGCACGCGCGTGCCCGGTATGCCATGCACGATCTCCTCGTTGACGGAGATGCAGGTTGCGCCATCAAACTTCACTAAAGGGAAGCTAGGCTCACCGCCACGGCGACGAATATGCGCGGCCGACAGGTTGTCGAGCTCACGCGTCGTGATGCCGGGCCGCGCGTTGTCGGCCAGCAGCACCAGCGTGTCGGCCACGATGCGGTCCGCCTCGCGCATGATGGCAAGCTCGCGCGGCGACTTGAGAATGATCCGTCGTTGAGGTTGAGCCATGTGAATCGTGCCTGTCTCTTTGTTAGTTGCCAGTTGTCAGATGTCAGTTGCCAGTTGTCAGTAGAACGATGTCAGGAGCTCTCTGGCAACTGGCAACTGGCAACTGGCTACTTGATAAAGCTCTGGTAGTTGCGCATCATGAGTTGCGCTTCCAGCTGACGCATCGTGTCGATGACCACGCCGACGATGATCAGCAGCGCCGTCGCGCTGATGGTCAAGCTGGCGGACGTGTTCAGGAATATCTCTCCGAAGAGTGGCAGCAGCGCCACAATGGCCAGGAAGAGCGCGCCGGCGAATGTCACACGGTTGACCACGCGGGCCAGATAGCCCGCCGTCTGCGCGCCCGGACGGTAGCCTGGAATGAAGCCGCCATTCTTCTGCAACGTCTCGGGCAGCCGTTGCTGCTGAAACTGGATCGACGTGTAGAAGTAGGTGAAGCTCACCACCAACAGGAAATACACGATCCAGTAGAGCGGCGAGAGACTGTTGTAGGCAAAGGTGTTGAAGAACCAGTCCGCGATGTGCCAGGGGATACTGCCCTGCACCGCCCAGGCCCGCACATACGAGCCGATGATATAGGGCGCCGTCACGATGGAGATGGCAAAGATCAGCGGGATCATGCCGGCCGAGTTGACCGGGATCGGAATGAACGTGCTCTGGCCCTGCATCACGCGCCGCCCTACCACGCGCTTGGCGTACTGCACGGGGATGCGCCGCTGCGCTTGCTGCACGAACACAATGGCCGCGATGATCAGCGCCGACGCAATGGAAAGCACGATGATCTTAAGCAGGTCCGTCGAGATCTGCACGCCTACCAGCCCGGGCAGGCGGGCGATGATCCCCGCGAAGATGATGATCGAAATGCCGTTGCCGATGCCGTTCTCCGTGATCAACTCGCCCAGCCAGATCAAGAACATCGTGCCGGCCGTCGTCGTGATCAGGAACTGCATCGTCGGCAGGAAGGTGTGGGCGTCGAACAGGCCAAAGTTGGTCAGCACGCCCTGGCTGGCCAGCAGCGCGCCCTGTCCCAGGGCCTGCAGCATGGCCAGCGGGATCGTGACGATGCGCGTAATCTGGTTCAGGCGCTGCCGTCCGGCCTCTCCGCCTTCCTGAACCATTTCTTGCAGGCGTGGAATGACCGGTTGCAAAATCTGCAGCGAGATCTGGGCCGTGATGTACGGGTAGACGCCCAGCAACACAATGCTGATGCCGCCCGTGCCGCCGCCGAATAGGGAGAGCAATTGGAAGAGATTGCCGCTGCCGTTGCCGCCCTTCAGCAGTTGTGAGAATGCGGAGGCGTTGAAGAACGGTACCGGGATCGACGCCGCGATGCGATAGACGACCAGGATACCGAAGGTGAAGAGCAGTTTCTTGCGCACATCGGGCAGCCGGAACGCGTTGACAGTAGCCTGCAGCATCGCCTGCTTACTCCTTCACGCCCGGGACTGTCGCCGTACCGGACGCGTCGGCGTCCGCTGAGCTGTGCTTGTCCTTGCGCGCCAGCGTCTCTTCGATCGTTCCGCCCGCCGCCTCGATCTTGGCGCGGGCGGGACCCGAGGCGCGATCCAGGCGCACGATGAAGGCCTTGGTCACCTCGCCGTCGCTGAGCAGCTTGATCGGCTTGGCCTCGCGGTTCTTGACCAAGCCGGCCCTCTTGAGGCTCTCGGTCGTCACCAGCGCGCCGCTCTCAAAGTGCTCCTCGAGTAGGTTCAGATTGATGGGCAGAAACTCAACGCGGAACGGACTCTTGAAGCCCTTCTTATAGGGCATGGTGCGGGTGAGCGGGAACGCGCCGCCGGCGAAAGGCGCTGGCTTGGCGCCGCCGGAGCGCGCTTGCTGGCCCTTGGTGCCCTTGCCAGAGGTCTTGCCCCGCCCGGAGCCCATACCACGGCCAACCCGACGGCGCTCACGGCGCGCGTCCGCATTGGGCCGCAGCTCATGTACCTTCATGTCTCTTACTCTCCTGCCGTCGTCGCCGTGACGCCCGGCTCGCCGGGGATTTCTTCCACCTGTACCAGGTGCGCCACATGCTGCACCATCCCACGGACCGACGGCGTATCGTCCCTCTCGATGGTGCTGTAGAGCTTCTTAAAGCCCAACGCCTTGATAGTGTCTTTTTGCCGCTGTGGGTTGCCGATAGAGCTGCGGCGGTAGGTGATACGCAATCTACCGGGCACCGATGGCCTCCCTTCCAAAGAGCATACGGTTCTCGCTGATGCCGCGCTGTCGCGCCTTATCCGCGGGGTCCTGCATTCCCTCCAGCGCCTGCATCGCGGCCGTGACCACGTTGACCGGGTTTGTCGACCCATACGATTTGGTCAGGATGTCGTGTATGCCGGCCGCCTCCATCACCTGCCGGATCGGGCCGCCCGCGATCACGCCAGTCCCCGGACCGGCCGGCTTGAGCATGATCTTGGCCGCGTTGTAGCGGTGCTCGACCATATGCGGGATGGTGGCCCCACGCATGGGGATACGGATCAGGTTTTTCTTGGCGTCGTCAACGCCCTTACGGATGGCATCGGGCACCTCGCCCGCCTTGCCCAAGCCCGCGCCGACCACCCCGTTGCCGTCGCCGACCACGACCACCGCGCTGAAGCTGAAGCGCCGGCCGCCCTTCACCACCTTCGCCACGCGGTTGATCTGCACGATGCGCTCCTGCAGATTCAATCCGGCCGCATCGATCTTTGCCATACGTTCTCCTTGAGTGGCTAGTGGCTAGTGGTTAGTGACTAGCAGTACGGTCGTGTCCGTACTAACCACTAGCCACTAGCCACTAGTCACTTAGAAGTCGAGTCCCGCGGCGCGGGCCGCGTCGGCCAGCGCCTTGACGCGGCCGTGATAGATGAATCCACTGCGGTCGAAGGCGACCTTGGTGACGCCGGCGGCTTGCGCGCGCTCACCGATCAACCGGCCCACGGCCACCGCCACGCGGACCTTGTGGTTCTCGCCAAGGCCATCCGCGCCGTCGACCGGCTCGGGCAAAGGCGCGTTGCGCACGGCTGGATCGAGGGATGACGCGGCGGCCAGGGTATGGCCACGCGTGTCGTCGATCACCTGCGCGTAGATATGCTTGCCGCTACGGAAAACGCTGAGGCGTTGGCGCAACGGCGTGCCGTTGATCTTGAGCCGGACGCGCCGCTTGCGGCGCAGTCGGTAGGCGCGCGCGTTATGCTGCTTAATCATTCCTACTATCTATCCCTGAGCGGGCCGGGGAGGTGTCTATCAACCGGTACGCCGTCCCCATGTCCCCGACCCAGCGCTACTATCCCTACTTCTTCTTGCCGCCGACTTTGCCGGCCTTGCCGGCCTTGCGGCGCACGATCTCGTCGCTATAGCGGATGCCTTTGCCCTTATAGGGCTCCGGTGGTCGCAGGCGGCGGATCTGAGCCGCCGTCTCGCCGACTTGCTGCTTGTCGATCCCCGCGATCACCACCCGGTTCTGGCCCTCGGTCGTCAATCGCACGCCCTCAGGCGCCACGACCTCGACCGGGTGCGAGTAGCCGAGCGCAAGGGTCAACTTACTACCGGCCATCGTCGCGCGATAGCCGACCCCGGTGATCTCCAGGGTGCGCGTATACCCGTTGGTCACGCCGACGACCATGTTGCTGACCAGCGTCCGCGTCAGGCCGTGCAGCGCCTTGTATCGCTTTTCCTCGGACTCGCGCTCCACGACAAGATGCCCGTCCTGCCGGACCACGTGGATGCCGGCGGGAACAGCGTGCGACAGCTCGCCCCTGGGGCCTTTCACCTGCACGATCCCGTCGGTGATCGTCACGTCCACCTTATCCGGCACCGGGATAGGCGAGCGACCGATGCGCGACATAACGTTATCTCCTTTATTTGGGCAGAACCCACATTCTACCATATTTCGCAGATCAACTCGCCGCCGACGTTTTCGCGCCGCGCCCGCGTCCCGGTGATGATGCCGCGCGGCGTCGAGACGATGACCACGCCCATGCCGCCGAGCGCGCGCGGGATGGTTTTGGAGCCCGCGTAGAGGCGGCGCCCCGGCGAGGAGAGTCGGCGCAGGTGCGACATCACCGGGCGGCGTTCCTCCGTGTACTTGAGGTGGACGCGCAACGCCCGGAAGTTGCCGTCGGGCACGACCTCGTAGCGGTGGATAAAGCCCTCATCCTGCAGGATGAGGGCAATGCTCTCCTTCATCCTGGAATGCGGCATGTCGACGCTGGGGTGACGCCGGTTGATTGCGTTGCGCATGCGCGTCAGCATATCGGCGATGGGATCGGTCATACTCATGGTGTACTCCTCCCTACCAGCTTGCTTTGACCACGCCCGGCAGCTCGCCCTTGAGCGCGCGCTCGCGCAGGCAGATGCGGCAGAGGCCGAACTTGCGGTAATAGGCGCGCGGCCGTCCGCAGACCTGGCAGCGGTTGTGCTGCTGGACCTTGAACTTGGGCGGCCTCTTCGCCTTGGCGATCATCGATTTCTTGGCCAATTGAGTCTCCTCTAGGCTGCCCTGAACGGCATCCCTAACAGTTGCAACAGGCGGCGCCCTTCCTCATCGGTGCGGGCCGTGGTCACGATGCTGATCTCCAACCCGCGCAAGCGGTCGATCTGATCGTAGTCGATCTCCACGAAGGCCAGCTGGTCGCGCAGGCCGAGCGTGTAGTTGCCGCGACCGTCGAACGCCTTGGGCGAGATGCCCTGGAAGTCGCGGATGCGCGGCAGCGCGGTCGAGACCAGACGGTCCATGAACTCCCACATCCGCTCGCCGCGCAGAGTGACCATTGCTCCGATGGGCATACCGGTGCGGAGCTTGAACGAGGCCACCGACTTCTTGGCCTTGGTGACGACCGGCTTCTGGCCGGCGAGAATGGTCAGGTCACGGGTTGCCGCGTCGAGGGCTTTGGGGTTGGCCACGGCCTCTCCCATGCCGATATTGACGACGATCTTGTGGATGGTCGGCACCTGCATCGCGTTGGCGTAGAGGAACTCGCGCCGCAGGGCGTCGACGACCTCGCCGCGGTACCGCTCACGCAGGCGCGGCTGGCGTACGTCCGCTGTCATCGCTCCCGCTTCCTCCTATCCTGGCCCTTATCGATATCCTGGTCGCAGTGCTTGCACACGCGCACCTTTGTCCCATCATCCAGGAATGCGTGGGCCACGCGCGTGGGCTTGCCGCAGTTGGGGCATACCAGCATCACGTTTGATATGTGGAGCGGCGCCTCGACATGGATAATCCCTGCCTGGCGCACGCCGGGACGGTTCTTCACGTGCTTGGTCGCGATATTGACCCCGGCGACCACCACGCGGTTCTTCTCCCGGATGACGCGGTTGACCTTGCCGGTCTTGCCGCGATCCTTCCCCGCCAGGATCGTCACGTTGTCGTCGCGTCGTATATTTGCCATCGCTTCGCTCCTACAAGACTTCCGATGCCTGGCTCACGATCTTCATGAAGCCCTTCTCGCGCAACTCGCGCGCGACGGGGCCGAAGATGCGCGTGCCGCGCGGGTTGTTCTGAGCATTGATGATAACCGCCGCGTTGTCGTCGAAGCGGATGTGCGAACCGTCGGGACGGCCGTACTCCTTCGCGGTACGCACGATGACCGCGCGCACCACCTCGCCCTTCTTGACGGCGCCGCCTGGCTGGGCCGCTTTGACGGAGGCGACGATGACGTCCCCCACGCCCGCGTACTTGCGCGCCGCGCCGCCCATCAACCGGATGCACAGGATCTCCTTGGCCCCCGAGTTGTCGGCCACGCGCAGGCGGCTCTCGTTCTGGATCATGGTCGGTTTCCTCCAGTGACTAGTGGTTAGTGACTAGTGGCTAGTGGTTAGTGACTAGTTCTAGTCACTAACCACTAGTCACTAGTCACTCAGATCCTGCGGCGCGATCGGCACCGTCTCCGCGACGGTCGGCGATTGGGCGCGCTCGTCGTGGCGGATAATCTCAAGCACGCGCCAGCGTTTCTCCTTGGAGAGCGGCCGGCTCTCGACGATGCGCACCGTGTCACCTGCCCGACACTCGTCAGCTTCGTCGTGCGCCTTGTAGCGCTTGGTCGCGCGAATGGTGTGTTTGTAGAGGGGGTGCCGGTAGCGCGATTCCACGGCGACCACCACTGTCTTCTGCATCTTGTCGCTGACGACGCGCCCCGTCAGTTGTTTGGCTCGTGGACTATAGGGCATCGGCGGCCTGACTCCTTTGCTCGTCAATGAAAAACTTCAGCCGCGCGATCTCTTTACGGACCGTCTTCAAGCGCGCGTAGTTGCTCATTTTGCGCGTCGCGAGTTGGAACTGTGTCTTGACGAGATCGTCCTGGGCGTCGTGCAGCCGCCGCTCCAATTCCGCCATCGGCAGCGCGCTCAATTCCTGTGTGATGCGCTTCACTGTGCGACCTCCTCCTCGTCGTCCTCGGGCAGAGGGACGGGCACGTGCTTCTCGATCACTTTGGTCGCGATCGGCAGCTTATAGCCGGCCAGCCGCAGCGCCTCCTTGGCCTGCTCCTCGCGCATGCCCGCGATCTCGAACAGGATGCGGCCGGGCTTGACCACGGCCACCCAGTGATCCGGGGCGCCCTTGCCCGAACCCATGCGCGTCTCCGCCGGCTTGGCCGTCACCGGCTTGTCCGGGAAGACCCGAATCCAGATCTTGCCGCCGCGGCGCACGTAGCGCGTGATGACGCGACGGGCCGCCTCGATCTGGTTGCTTTCCATCCAGCAGGTGCCCTGCGCCTGCAGGGCATACTGGCCAAATGCGATCTCGTTGCCGCGCTGGGCCAGGCCCTTGCGCCGGCCGCGATGCTGCTTGCGGTACTTGACCCGCCGTGGCATCAATAGCATGTACTCTCTCCTTTTGAGAGTGGCTAGTGGCTAGTGGTTAGTGACTAGTTCTAGTCACTAACCACTAGCCACTAGCCACTAACCACTCCGTCGTCCGCCACGTTGCGGCCGGTCGCCGCCGCCACGGCCGCCGCGGTCGCCGCCACGACCACCGCGGTCGTCGCGCCGCGGGCGATCCCCACCGCCGCGGCCGGATGGCGGGCTGCTGGTCGGCTCGACCATCTGACCCGGCTTGATCATGCCGCGATAGATCCACACTTTCACGCCGATGACGCCGTAGGTGGTGTGCGCCTCGGCGATGCCGAAGTCGATGTCCGCGCGCAGCGTCTGCAGCGGCACCTGGCCGCGGCGCTCACCCTCGCGGCGCGACATCTCGGCGCCGCCCAGGCGGCCCGCGATGGCCACCTTGATACCCTTGGCCCCGGACTGCATGGTGCGTTGCACGGTTAGCTTGATAGCGCGGCGGAAGGCCACGCGCCGCTCCAGTTGCTCCGCGATGTTGCGGGCCACCAGGATCGCCACCAGGTCAGGGTTGCGCACCTCGAGGATATCGATCTTGACGCGCTTGTTGTTGGTCATCTTTTCCAGCGTCTTGCGCAGATCTTCCACGTTCTGGCCGCTGCGCCCGATGATGATGCCGGGCTTGGCCGTGTGGATGGTCAGCGTGACGCGGTTGGCGCCGTCGCGGTCGATATCGATCTCGGCGATGGCGGCGTTGGCGTGGCGCGTGAGGATATACTTGCGCAGGCGCAGGTCCTCTTGCAGCCGATCCTTATAGTCACGGTCGGCGTACCAGCGCGCCTGCCACGGCCGGATGATGCCGAGGCGGAAGCCAATGGGATGTACTTTCTGACCCACGATTACTCCTCTCCCCTATCCTCGACGATGACGGTGATGTGGCTGGAGCGCTTCAGGATGCGATTTGCGCGGCCCTGGTTGCGCCGCCACAGGCGCTTGAGGGTGCGGCCGTCGTCGGCGTAGATGCGGTGGATCCACAGCTTATCCGCGTCGAGGTTATAGTTGTTCTCGGCGTTGGCCGCCGCGGATTTCACCACTTTGTAGACGTCGCGCGCGGCATTCTGCGGCATGAAGCGCAGCATCGAGAGCGCCTCCTCGACGCTGCGTCCGCGCACGGCGTCGCAGATCAGCCGCACCTTGCGCGGGGTAATGGGGATGTCTTTCGCGATCGCGCGTACTTCCATCTGGGCTACCTCACGTTCGTCGTCTTGCTACCCGCGTGGCCCTTGAACGTACGGGTAGGGGCGAACTCGCCCAACTTGTGGCCGACCATATTCTCGCTAACAAAGATCGGCACGTGGCGGCGGCCGTCATGCACGGCGATGGTGTGCCCCACGAAATCGGGGAAGATCGTGGAGTCGCGCGACCAGGTGCGGATGATCTGCCGCTGGTTGCCCTTGTTCAGGGCCTCGATCCTGCTGAACAGCTTGGGGTCGACGAACGGCCCCTTCTTCGTTGATCGTGACATCTGTCCTCCAGTGACTAGTGACTAGTGGCTAGTGACTAGAACTAGTCACTAACCACTAGCCACTCTCACTTCTTCCTCCGTCGTACGATGAACTTATCCGTTTGCTTGTTGCGGCGCGTGCGCACGCCATAGGCCAGCTTGCCCCACTTCGTCTGCGGCTGGCCGCCGATGGGAGCACGGCCCTCACCACCGCCGTGCGGGTGGTCGCGCGGGTTCATGACCGATCCGCGCACCGTGGGCCGGCGTCCCATATGCCGCGATCGCCCGGCCTTACCGATGTTTTGGTTCTGATGGTCCAGGTTGCCGACTTGGCCGATGGTGGCGCGTCCTGTCACCGGTACCAGGCGCATCTCGCCCGAGGGCATGCGCACGGTGGCGTAATTGCCCTCGCGCGCCATCAACTGCGCTCCTTCGCCCGCGGAGCGGACCAACTGGCCGCCACGGCCGGGGTAGAGCTCGATGTTGTGCAGCGTCGTGCCCAGCGGAATGTTGCGCAACGGCAGGCAGTTGCCCACCCGGATTTCGGCCTCGGGCCCGCTCATCAGGCGGTCACCGATCTTGAGGCCGTTCGGCGCCGTGATGTAGCGCTTCTCGCCGTCCTCGTAGAACAACAGCGCAATACGGGCCGAGCGGTTAGGGTCGTACTCGATCGTGGCCACCTTGGCCGGCACACCGTCCTTGGTGCGCTTCCAGTCGATGATGCGGTACATGCGCTTGTGGCCGCCGCCACGATGGCGCGTCGTGATGTGGCCGTGGTTGTTGCGGCCCGCCTTCGACTTGAGCGGCCGCAACAGCGGCTTGTGCGGCTTGTCCGTGGTGATATCGTCGAAGGCCGCCACCGACATATCGCGGCGGCCGGGCGAGGTCGGCTTATAGCGTTTGATGGCCATGTCTACACCGTCCCAAAGAAGTCTTCAATCGTCTGACCGCGCTCCAGCGTGACCACGGCCTTTTTCCAGCTCGACGCATAGCCCCGACGTGTGCCCGCGCCCTTCTCTTTGGGCTTGTAGGTCATCGTGTTGACGGCCGCGACCTTGCGGTTAAACTGCTGCTCGACGGCCTGCTTGATCTCGGTCTTGGTCGCCTTGAGCGCGACTTTGAAGGCGTAGCGATGCACGTCGAGGTTAGTCGCGCTCGCCCGGCGTGGCGTGGCCAAATCCGTCGCCTTCTCCGTGATGATCGGACGTTCCAGGACTCTGTACAGATCCACCGCTTAGTACTCCTTCTAGCGTGCGCAGGCCAGCCTGCGTAAAGACGATATGGTCGGCGTCGATGGCGTCAAGCACGTTGAGCGTGTGCGCCACGACGGTGCGGACGCCGGGAATGTTGCGCGACGAGCGGGTCACGTTTGCGTCGGGCACCGGCAGCACGATAGTGACGCGGCGTGCCAGGCCGAGCGTGTTGAGCACCGCGATCATGTCCTTGGTGCGCGGCGCGGCAAAGTCGAAGCCCTCCACCACGTGGATGCGCCCCTCGGCCAGCTTATCGCTAAGCACGGAGCAGAGCGCCTTGCGGCGCATTTTCTGGGGCATGGCCTGATCGTAGGAGCGCGGGTGCGGGCCGAAGACCACGCCGCCCTTGCGGAACTGCGGGGCGGTCATCGCGCCGTGGCGGGCGCGTCCCGTCCCCTTCTGTCGATACATCTTGGCCGTGGTGCCCTTTACCTGGCCGCGCGTCTTGGTGTCGTGCGTCCCGCGGCGGCGATTGGCCTGGATGCGCAGCACGGCCTGATGGATCAGGGTATCGTTGCGCTCCACGCCGAAGATCGTGTCGCTCAGTTCCACCGCGGAGACGACATCGCCGGCGGTGTTGTGTACCTGTGCCTGAGCCATGTCGTCCTCCTATCGACCTGTCTGGTTTTTATTCTCGTATTGGTCGGGATACTTTTTGATAGCTTTGCGGACCATGACCATGCCGTTGCGCGGGCCGGGAACGGCGCCTTTAATCAGTAAAACGTGGTTCTCCGGGTCGACGCCGACCACCTGCAGGTTCTGCTGCGTGACGCGCACGTGGCCCATGTGGCCGGCCATATGTTGGCCGCGCAGTGTGCGGCCGGGCGTGGTGCCGGCGCCGACGGAGCCGGGCGCGCGGGTGCGGTCCGACTGGCCGTGCGTCTTGGGTCCGCCACGGAAGTGCCAGCGTTTGACGCCGCCCTGGAAGCCCTTGCCCTTGGAGACGCCCGTCACATCGACGTAATCGTCGGGGTTGAAGATCATGTCGACCGTCACGCGCTTGCCCAACTCGGCGCCCTCGGTGCTGCCGCGGAACTCGCGCAGCACGCGCGGCCGGATCTCATTGTTGCCGGTGTGCTTGCGCACGTGACCGAGGCGCGGCTTGTTCAGCTTGCGGTTGTGGCCGAAGGCCAACTGCACCGCGGGGTAGCCGTCGCGCTCGGGCAGGCGAATGGCCGTGACCCAGCAGGGTCCCGCTTCCACCACCGTCACCGGCAGGGCTCGCCCATCGCGGGAGAACACCTGCGTCATGCCGACTTTGCGGCCCAATATGCCGTTCATCTCTACTCTCTTTTCCTCTCCAGCGGTAGGTCCCGGAGCAACAGCAACGCTCACTGCCTACATGCGAGTGGCTAGTGGTTAGTGGTTAGTGACGAGTAGGACGATTGCGGCCGTACTGCTAGTCACTAGTCACTAGCCACTAATCACTTATAATTTCATCTCAATATCGACGCCGGCCGGGAGGGCCAGCTTGGCCAGCGACTCCAGGGTACGGGCGTTGGGGTCGAGCACGTCGATGAGGCGCTTGTGCGTACGAATCTCGAACTGTTCGCGCGAATCCTTGTCGATGTGCGGTCCGCGGATGACCGTGAAGCGCTGGATCTCTGTCGGCAGCGGGATCGGGCCGGAGACATCGGCGCCCGTCGTGCGCGCCGTCTGCACGATCTGCACGGCCGATTGGTCCAGGATCTTGTGGTCGAAGGCGCGGAGCCTGATGCGGATGCGTTGCTTTGCCACGTTCTCTCCTAAGTGATGAGTGGCTAGTGGCTAGTGGCTAGTGGCTAGAAAAACTAGCCACTAGCCACTAGCCACTAGTCACTTATTGCTCGATCTTGGTGACGACGCCGGCGCCGACGGTGCGGCCGCCCTCGCGGATGGCGAAGCGCAACCCCTCTTCCAGCGCCACGGGCACGATCAGCTCGATGCCCATCTGCACGTTGTCCCCCGGCATCACCATCTCCATGCCCTCCGGCAGCGTGATCGCCCCCGTCACGTCCGTCGTGCGCAGGTAGAACTGCGGCCGGTAGCCCTTGAAGAACGGCGTGTGCCGTCCCCCCTCCTCCTTGGCCAGCACGTACACCTCGCCCGTGAACGTCGTGTGCGGCTTGATCGAGCCGGGCTTGGCCAGGACCTGCCCCCGCTGGATGTCCGCCCGCTCGATGCCGCGCAAGAGCAGGCCCACGTTGTCCCCCGCCTGCCCCTCGTCCAGCGTCTTGTTGAACATCTCCACGCCCGTGACCACGATCGAGCGCGTCGCCGGCCCCATCCCGATCAGCTCCACCGACTCGGTGGTGCGCACGATGCCGCGCTCGATGCGCCCGGTGGCCACCGTCCCGCGCCCCTTGATCCCGAACACGTCTTCGACCGGCATCAGGAACGGCTTGTCCACCGCCCGCGTCGGCGTGGGGATGTAGCTATCGACGGCGTCCATCAACTCCCAGATGGGGGCCGAGGCCGGGTCCTCGCGGTTGCCCGCCGCGCTCTCCAGCGCCTTGAGAGCGGAGCCGCGGATCACCGGGATGTCGTCGCCGGGGAACTCGTAGCGGCTGAGCAGCTCGCGCACCTCCAGCTCCACCAGGTCCAGCAACTCCTCGTCGTCGACCATGTCCACCTTGTTCATGAAGACGACGAGGCTGGGCACCTCGACCTGGCGGGCCAGCAGGATGTGCTCGCGGGTCTGGGGCATGGGGCCGTCGGCGGCGGAGACCACCAGGATGGCCCCGTCCATCTGGGCGGCCCCGGTGATCATGTTCTTGATGTAGTCGGCGTGGCCGGGGCAGTCCACGTGCGCGTAGTGCCGCGCGTCGGTCTCGTACTCCACGTGCGCGATGGCGATGGTGATGCCGCGCGCGCGCTCCTCGGGCGCGTTGTCGATCTGGTCGTAGGCCTTGAAGCTGGCCTGGCCCTTCGTGGCCAGCGTCTTGGTGATCGCCGCCGTCAGCGTCGTCTTGCCGTGGTCCACGTGCCCGATGGTCCCCACGTTCACGTGCGGCTTGTTCCGCTCGAATACCTTCTTCGCCATGTGTCTCTCTCCAGTTGTTAGTCATTAGTCGTTAGTTCTTAGTCTGTTCTGACTAAGAACTAACGACTAACAACTAATGACTAACTACTACACTTTTGCTTTCTGCATAATCTCGTCCGCCTTGGTCTGAGGGACGAAGTCGTAGTGCGAGGGCTCCATCGTGCTGGCCGCGCGGCCCTGAGTCATGGAGCGCAGGTCGGTCGTATAGCCGAACATCTCGGCCAGCGGCACGTTGGCGCGAATGACCTGCGCGTTGCCGCGCGACTCCATGCCGTCAATCTGGCCGCGGCGGCTGTTGAGGTCGCCCATCACGTCGCCCATAAACTCCTCGGCCACCGTTACCTCGACGCGCATGATCGGCTCCAGGATGCCGGGGCGGCTCTTGCGGATACCCTCCTTGAAGCCGATCGACGAGGCCAGCTTGAAGGCCATTTCCGAGGAGTCCACCTCGTGGTAGGACCCATCGAACAGGATGGCCTTGACGTCGACCACGGGATAGCCCGCCACCACGCCGGTCGCGGCCGCCTCGCGAATGCCCTGCTCCACGGCCGGGACGTACTCGCGCGGTACCGTGCCGCCGACGGTCTTATTCTCGAAGACGATGCCCTCGCCGCGCTCCAGGGGCTGCAGTTCCAGCCACACATGACCGAACTGGCCCTTGCCGCCGGTCTGGCGCACCCAGCGACCCTCGACCTTGGTTCCCTGCTGGATGGTCTCACGATACGCGACCTGCGGCCGGCCCACGTTGGCCTCGACCTTGAACTCGCGCATCATGCGGTCGACGATGATCTCCAGGTGCAACTCGCCCATGCCCGAGATGATGGTCTGGCCGGTCTCGATGTCCGTCCGCATGCGGAAGGTGGGGTCTTCCTCCGCCAGGCGCAACAGCGCCGTGCTCATCTTGTCCTGGTCTTGCTTGGTCTTGGGCTCGATGGCGACCGAGATGACCGGATCGGGGAAGTTGATGCTCTCCAGCACGATGGGATTTTCGGGGACGCAGATGGTATCGCCGGTGAAGGTGTTCTTGAGGCCGACCACGGCGGCGATGTCGCCGGCGTAGACGGTCTGGATATCCTCGCGGTGGTCGGCGTGCATCTGCAGCAGGCGGCCGACGCGCTCCTTCTGGTCCTTAATTGTGTTCTGCACGTAGGAGCCGGCGTTGAGCGTGCCCGAGTAGACGCGCACATAAGCCAGGCGGCCCACGAAGGGGTCGGTCACGATCTTGAAGGCCAGGGCCGAGAACGGCTCGTTGTCGCTGGCCTGGCGGATCGCCGCGGTGTCGGTGCGCGGATCGGTGCCGATGACCGGTGGCACGTCGAGCGGCGAGGGCAGGTAGGCCACGATCGCGTCGAGCATCTGCTGCACGCCCTTGTTGCGTAGCGCGGAGCCGCACAGCATGGGGTTGAACTTGCCGGCCAGCGTGGCCTTGCGGATGCCCGCCTGCAGCTGCTCTTCGGTCAGGTCGTTGTGCTCGAAGAAATACTCAATCAGTTCCTCGTCGGTCTCGGCGACCTTCTCCAGCAGTTCGGCGCGGTAGCGTTGCGCCTCCTCCAGCATGTTCGCCGGGATGTCGGACTCGACCGGGGTCATGCCTGTGTTGTCGCCGAAGGTGATGGCCCGCATGCGGATGAGGTCGATCACGCCCTGAAAGTCGTTTTCGAGGCCGATCGGGATCTGGATCGGCACCGCGTTGGCGGCCAGACGATCGTGGAGCATCTCCAGGCAGCGCACGAACGAGGCGCCGGTGCGGTCCATTTTGTTGGCGAAGATGATGCGCGGCACGTTGTAGCGGTCGGCCTGGCGCCACACCGTCTCCGACTGCGGCTCCACGCCGGCCACGCCGTCGAGCACCACCACGCCGCCGTCGAGCACGCGCAGGCTGCGCTCCACCTCGACGGTGAAGTCGACGTGCCCGGGCGTGTCGATGATGTTGATGCGGTTATCTTTCCAGAAACAGGTCGTGGCGGCGGAGGTGATGGTGATGCCGCGCTCGCGCTCCTGCGCCATCCAGTCCATCGTCGCCGCGCCCTCGTGCACCTCGCCGATCTTATGGATCACGCCGGTGTAGTAGAGGATGCGCTCCGTCGTCGTCGTCTTGCCGGCGTCGATGTGCGCGATGATCCCGATATTGCGGGTTTTCTCCAGGGTGTATTGCCGTGCCATGATGTCCTCCAGCGGCCAGTGACTGGTGGGTAGTGGCTAGTCGGACTAGCCACTACCCACCAGTCACTGGCCACTAAAACCGATAGTGTGAAAATGCCTTATTAGACTCCGCCATACGATGCACTTCCTCGCGGCGTCGCACCGTGGCGCCCGTGTTGTTTGCCGCGTCCATCAACTCGGCTGCCAGCTTCTCGGCCATCGAGCGGCCGGAGCGCGTGCGCGCCGCGCGGATGATCCAGCGGATGGCCAGAGCCTGCCGGCGGTCGCCGCGGATCTCCACCGGCACCTGATAGGTCGAGCCGCCGACGCGGCGGGGCTTGACCTCGATGACCGGCGTGACGTTGCGCATGGCTTGCTCGAACACCTCGAGGCCCGGCCGCCGCGTGCGGCCTTCGACCGTCTCGAGGGCGGTGTAGACGATCTTCTCGGCCAGCGACTTCTTGCCCCGCGTCATCACCGAGTTGATAAACTTGGCCATCACCCGGTTGTTATAGCGCGGATCGGGCAGGAGCACGCGCTTGGTCACTCGTTGCCGTCGTGGCATCCCAACTCCTATACCTTTTATAAACGCTCGTTCTTTGCACATACAGAGGCACTGCCGGGTCCGGGAACGGACCTTCACTGCAGTGCCTCTGACCGTATTGTTTCCCTGGAGCCTACGATGTAGGCGCCGGGGATGCCTGGAACTGGTTCGCCCTAGAGGGGCGCCTTAGCTCTTCGGCTTCTTCGCCCCGTACTTGGAGCGACCTTTTTTGCGGTCTTTCACCCCAGCCGCGTCGAGAGTCCCGCGCACGATATGATAGCGCACGCCGGGGAGATCCTTGACGCGGCCGCCGCGCACGAGCACCACCGAGTGCTCCTGCAGGTTATGTCCCTCACCGGGGATATAGGCCGTGACCTCGCGCCCGTTGCTGAGTCGCACGCGGGCGATCTTGCGCAGGGCCGAGTTCGGCTTCTTCGGTGTCATCGTCTTCACCTGCGTGCAGACGCCACGCTTCTGAGGGCAGCCGCTCAACTGTTGCGGGCGGCCCTTGAGGGCGTTGAGCGTCCAGCGCAGGTCTGGCGCCTTCGACTTCTTCATCGTCGGCTTGCGTCCGTTGCGAATCAACTGTCGGATCGTCGGCAACTCTTTGCTCCGTCCTTCTCGTGGCCCGCCACGGGGGCCTCGCGCCGCGTCTACGGCAGGCTCGCGGGCATAAACGCCCCACGGCACTACACGTGGCCGCAATTAGGAAGTCTATCAGGTCTTGGGACCGATAGCAAATTGAGCGTCAGGCCGAGCGCCCCACGATTGTGAGGCCGCCTGACCTTGTAAGGTCAGGCTGTCGGCACTCACTATGGGCGCGGGAGAGAGGAGTGGAATTAGCCGATGCGCGGGATGCCGCTACTGAGCAGCGACTGTACGGTGATGGCGGCGCCCATCAGCGCGACGGCGCAGGCGGAGATGATGGGCAGCACGCGCACCGCTCCGTGATGTAGCGGCAGCCGGTCCGTCAGGTGGCGGGCGTACGCGAGCAGCAGGCCGATACCCGTCAGCACGCCGGCCAGCCCCAGGCTGAAGGCGACGATCAGTAGCAGTCCCAGGCCGACACGATGCAGGGCGATGGCGCTGAGCAGCACCACGAGGGCCGAGGGGCAGGGGAGCAGACCGCCGCTGATGCCGAGGGTGAGCAAGCTGCCCAACGTGACCTCTTGCCCCGCGGGCGGCAGGTGGCTGTGCGCGCGACCGAACGGACCATGGCGATGCGGCGCCACGCCGTGGTCGTGGTCGTGGTCGTGGTCGGGCGCGTCATGTCCGGCCAGGAGGCGCGGCCGCCACGGATGTCCGTCGTGGGCTGAGACGGGAGGCTTATCGTCCAAGAGTTGCATACTGTCCCTCCTCATATCCAGAGGTCTCGTGCATGTGGTCATGGCAGGGCGCCGCGGCCGAGCCGACGGTGCGGCCATCGGGCAAGTGGATGTGCGCGGGACCATGGGCGTCGTGGGCGTGGGCGTGGGCGTGGGCGTGGGCGTGGGCATGGGCATGGGCATGGGCATGGGCGTCATTGTGATTGTGATTATGGGCGTGGCCGCGCATACCATCGTGGCTGTGGGCGTGATGCGCGACCGGACGCCGCAAGGCCATGATGCGCCGCACCGCCAGGGAGAGTCCGATGGCCATGATGAACAGGCCCGAGAGGGCGCCGAGCCAGGGGTACAGCCGGTCCGGCACGACATCGCGCGAGAGCCACAAGGTCACGAGGCCGAGCGCGAAGACGCCGACGGTGTGCGTCGCCGTGACCGTCAGACCGAGCAGCACGGCGTGCCGGGCCGTGGCGCGGCTGCCCACGATGTAGGCCGCCACGACGGTCTTGCCATGCCCCGGGGAAAACGCATGCAGGGCGCCGAGCGCCATGGCGATCAGCAGCGAGAGCGCCAGCACGGCCGGCGGCATGTCGCGCCGCGCGATCAGGCTGGTCAGGGCGTCCGTGCGGCCCTGCGCCCAGGAGACGGAGCCGGCCGCCGGTCCCTTCACGGTCAGGCGTTGCGCCAGCGTCGACCACGTTCCGCCCGGGCCAAGCAATGGCTCCTCGGCCTGCTGGATCATGGCCGCGGGCGCGATGTCCGGCGCGTGGCGCGCCGCCTGCCGCGCCGGCGCGACCGCGACCGTGGCGGCCAGGTCCTGCGGCGGGCTGCTGGTCGCGTCGGAGGGGTAGACCGTCAGCGCCTCGCTGCGGCTGGTAGAGGGTGTGGAGGGCGCGGAGATCGTCGCGTCGGACGCCGCCATGGCCACGATCTCCTTCCAGCCGGCGCGGTCGGCGAAGTTGCTATCCTGGTAGTCCAGGGTTCCCGCCGCTCCTGGCAGCGGCGCCTGCAACACCAGATAAAGGCGTTCCGTGGGCAGCCCGCCCGCTCCCGGCGGGAAGATCAGGTCGTCGGCGCGCAGGGACAGGCGCAGCGGGCGGCCATCGAAGCGCAGGCTCAGCCCGCCTGTCAAGGCGCGCGCCATGGACGCCAGGTAGGCGCCGCGCTGGGCCGGCGCGAGCGTCGCGCTGTGGTCCGCGTTGAGGTTGCCCAGCTCCTGGAAGGTCGGGATCTCGGCCAGGTCGACCACGTAGAGCACGCGCACGGCGGCGCGGCCGATGCTAAGGGCGGCGTAGTGGTTGATGCTGAAGTTGCCCATGGGATGCGCGCTGGCGGTCAGAGTACCGGTCAGCAGCGCGGCCAGGGGGGCCAGAACGAGGGCCAGAGGCCGAAGCGTGCGGCGCATGGCGCGTCCCTTTCTCCCTACTGTCCGGGTTGGACGCCGACGCCGACGCGCACGCCGCCGCCGCTGCCGGTGGAGGGCTGGCGCCCGGTCGTACTATGGGCCGGGCGTATCGACTCGATGTGGCGTAGGGCAGCGATGGCCAGGGGCTCCTGGCGCACGTCGAAGAGGGGATTGAGCATCAGGGCGCCTTGCAGATAGGCCCTGGCGCCGACGCCGTCGCCGAGGGCGTTGTCGATCAGGCCCATGTGGTAGTAGAAGCTGGCGTCGCGCGTGCCCAGCCGCAGCGCTTGCCGCTCGGTGGCCAGCGCGCCGCTGTAGTCGTGGTTCTTGTACAGCACCCAGGCCAGGATGTCCATGGTGCGGATGTCGTGCCGCCATGTCGCCTCGGAGCGCGCCAGGCGCAGCGCCTCGCCCAGGTTCTGGTCGTGGTCGGCGTCGAACAGCGCGCGGTCGATCCCGATGTTGACGTGGTTGACATCGTAGAGGTGGAAGATGAAGCCGGCCAGCGTGTACTGCTGGCGCGCCCGCGCCAGCTGGCCCATCGCGGCGTAGGTGTCGCCGAGGGCAATCACGTACTGCGGCAGCGGCACCTGGGCGATGGCCCGATTGTAGTAGTCAACGGCGAGGGCGAAGCGGTGCTGGCCGGCGTAGAGGCGTCCCAGTCCGGCCAGCGCGTAGATGTCGCGCGGGAAGGTGCGCAGCGCGACCTTGTACTCCTGCTCCGCGGCCAGGGGCGACCCCAGGAAGAAGTCGTCGTCGCCCAGTTGGGCCTGGCACCACGCCACGTTCTCGGCGTAGGCGGCGCCGGCCGTGATGGCCAGGCGCATAATGCTCAGGGCGCCGGGCGCATCGGCGTAGAGCCAGTGGACGTGCGAGGCGCGATTGTAGGAGGCCAGGCCCGGTTTGAGGTCGACCATGCGCTGGTAGTCGCGCGTGGCGCCTTGATAGTCCCCGAGCTCCAACTCCGCGTCGCCCAGGATACCGTACGTCTCGCTGTGGTAGGAGTTATCCCGCAGCGACTGCCGCGTCATCGTGGCGGCGCCGCGGAAGTCGTGGCGGGCCAGGCGCACCCAGGCCGCGACCGTGAGGCTCTCGAAGTTGCCGGGGCTACGGTCCAGCGCGCGCCGCACCGCCTCGTCGGCCAGGTTGTAGTAGGTGATGTCGCCGTTCTCACGCGCCTTTTGCATGTACGCCGCGGCGAGGTTGTTGTAGGAGGAGGCGTTGTCGGAGACGACGGCCCCCTGCTGCAGAGAGCGGATCAGGCGGTCGGTCCCCCCGGACGCGCCGGCGGCGACGAGCGCGGGCCCGCCGCCCGGAAGAACGCCGACGGTGACGTCGGGGGGCGCGCTGGCGGTGGACGCGCCAGCGTTGAACAGCGCCGGCAGGCCAAAGGCAAAGAGCAGGGCGCCCGCGATCCAGACCATGGTGAGAGCCGGGCGGGCTCGTCGTCCGTGCATCATATTCTCCTTAGACAAGGGTGACCGTTGGTGAGCGACCCGCCGGCCGCGGGCCGCTATTGCGGCGCGTGCTGATGGTTGCGCCCAGATGCACGGCGTGGCCGGCGTCGGGGACGATGGCGCGGGTCGCTATTGCGGCGCGTGCTGGTGATTGCGCCCGTTATACGGCGTGGCCGCGAATGGGAAGACGTGGTTGAACGTGGGCGCCGTGGCCGAGAGGCCCGTCGTGTACGGCCCCACGTGTCCGGGGGCGTTGATTACCTGGTCCACGACGATGGCGGTCGAGTCGTCGGAGAAACGCCGCCCGTTGGGATAGCCCGACGCGATGCACGCGCCCTGGAACGGACTGTAGACGTTGTCGTTGCCATAGGACGAGAGCACATTGAAGCTCGAGCCGGGGCAATGGATCGCCGTGGCCGCGTCAGGCGCGTCGCCGGCCTGCAGCGGCGCCGGCGCGGTGGAGGTATCGACGCGCAGCAGGTCCGGTCCGAAGATCGCCGCCAGGTCGGTGCGATTGGTGGTCTGCACGGGGATGCCCAGGGTGTACTGTATCAGGCGCCCCGGCTCGGGGTTCAGGGCGTACTTGGCGAACTGCGCGTCGTTCTCGGGCTGAGACTGGTTCCAGCGGTCCTTGTCCCGCAAGCCGACGAAGATCTCGTCAAAGAGCGGGTTGGCCATGCGGCCGACCTGGCGCCACGGCCCGGTGCTGTAGGCGCTGGAGACGTTGGCCACGCCCTCATCCCCGTAGTTCGTGCCGGGGCGCGGGCTGACCAGGGTGTCGCCGCCCTGCGCCTGCTCGCGCGTGATCGGCCGCACCGTCACGGCGCGGCGGTAGCTGGCGGCATAGATGCCCATCACGCACTCGCCGTTGGGGCATTGCGGCGAGGAGAGTTGCGAGAGCGGGATCTGCAAGGCCATCAGGTGCACGTTGTAGCCCTGCAGCGAATTGACCGGAGTGCCGGGGGGCCGCAGATTGAGCCGGTCGAAGGTGCTGGCCAGGTCGATGTAGAAGGCGTCGGCGCGCTGGCCGGCGAAGACCTTGATGCCGTTGGCCAGCGTGTAGATGCTTTGTTGCGTGTAGGGATCGAGCGTGGCCGTCGTCTGCGCGCCGGACTGCGCCGGGTTGTCGCCGCTGTTGGGGGCGTTATTGGTGCTAACGGTGCCGCTGATCGCCTCGCCCTGGTTGTAGAGCGGCGTGGTGCGCCCGATGTTGTCGGGCGGCTGGAGCAGCGTGCGGCCCGCGCTCAGGTCCGTCGTGGTCCCCGTATCGTGGTTGACCAGCGCGACCGTGTAGCTCTGCCGCACGTTCTGGTGGGAGTCGCCCACGCTCATGATCGGGCCGAGGTCGGGCGGTGAACCGGTGTCGCAGCCCGCGCCGATGCCATACGTCACGATGGTGTTCGTACATAGGTAGCGCGTATGGAACGCGAACGTGAAGGTGAGGTCGGACCGTCCGCTGAAGACGGGGACCCGGTTCGCGTCGAGCTGCGCCGTGTTCGCGATGTTGATGTCGTAGCGCACGTCGTCGGCGAATTTGTAGTAGTTGGGGCCGTCGGCGGCTTCCTCCAACGGGATGTAGCTGACGGCAAGGTTGAGCACCTTCTGGCCGGCGTCATTGTTGCTGACGAAGGCATACACATCGTTCTGGTCGGCGGTGGGGTCCTGCGTGATCAGCGGGGAGTCGCGGTGGCTGGCCGCCCCCGCGGGCACGGCCATCGTCGCGGCCAGTCCGAGCAGGGCGACGAGGCCGACCAGGGCTCGTCGGGGTGGAATGGGTGAGAACATGGTGATTTCCTTACTCCTCTTGACTATGTGTGTTGTGGCTGTCTTTCCGTGGCGCTGCTCGACGTATGGACCTCCTTCCTCGGGCTTGATCGCCAGCCCCTCGCCCCGCGTGGGCGGAGCGGCCGGCCCGCGACCGCGGTCGCGGGCCGGCCCTCATGATGCCCAGGCGTCCTCTCCTCGCCGGCGCGCTACCGCGCCAGGCCCTGTGTGTCGCGCAGCGTGCCGCGGTCGGGTGCGAAGACCGTCTGCTCCGCCACGAAGCCCTGGCCGCTGACGGAGCGCAAGGCCGTCCCGTGGAGTCCCGTCACGCCGCGGAACATGCGGTTCACGTCGATGGTGTAGCGTCCCGCCGACGCCACGGAGACCCTCCTGGTCACGACCCGTCCGCTGTCGCCGTAGACGCTGACGTCGACCGTCACCGTGACGGGCGAGGGGTTGTAGAGCAGCAGGAACTCCCTGTTGCCCGCCGTGTCGCCCCCGGGGAAGCTCCAGCGCGCGCTCGCGCCGTTGCGCCCGAACACGTCCGAGCCGGAGACGCGCGCGGCGTTAGGCGAGCCGGAGTACTGCGGCCGCTCCGCGACCACCGGGATGTTGCTCGTGGCCATGATGGCGATGTCGCCGGCATGCACGACGTCGTTGAGCCGGATGGTGGCGCGGCTACGCGGGGCCACCCGTCGCCGCAGGCTGCCCAGGGACCCGCCGCCACGGCCGAAGAAACGGGCCGTGACCAGCGCCGGGGTGTCGCCGGGATTGAGGATCGTGAGGTAGCTCTCGAAGCCGTTGGCGGTGTTGCCCCCGGCGAAGAGCCAGCTCGTCGAGGCGGTGTTGATGCCCCCGCGCGTAGTCAGCCCATAGCCCCCCTTGCCGAAGGTCAGGGTGCGCTCGACCACGATTGGGAGGTCGGACGTGGCCACGATGCTCAGCGCCCGGTGGGGCAGCAGCCTATCGACGCTCGTGACGAGGTTGGTGTGCGCGGGCACGGTCACGACCACCTGTGCGCCCGGTACGCCACTGGCGGGCAGCAGGCGCAGCCGCACATGCGCCGCGGCCGTGGCGTTGGGGTTCAGGATCGCGATGGTCTCGTGGAACGTCAGGCCGGTGTAGCCCTCCGCCAGGTACCAGCGGGCGGCCAACCCCGCCTCACCGAGCAAGGCGTCGCCGTCCTTGCCGCGGCGGGTGATGTTCAGTTGCGCGCTGATGTCCCGGTCGGCCGTGACGGCCAGGCCGAAGGGGCCTGCCGAGCGCATCAGGCCCGCGACCGCGATGGATCTCTGTGAGGTGGGGTTGACGGTCACCGTCGCGCTGTCCGTCGCGCCGTTAGCGAGGTAGAAGGTCAGCCGGACGCGCGTGGGCCGGCCGTTCGTATTAAGCAACTCCACGGACGACCGCCCGTCCGTGCCGTTCAGGCCGCCCGCGAAGTAGAATTGCGCTGCCACGGGCAACACACCATTGAGCATGGCCACGGCCGTCACACGGCTGTCATCGCCGATGGCGCCGACCGTGTTGGACCCGCGCAACAGGCTGCTTGGCGCCACGAATGAGGCCGTAAACAACCCGCTGGCGGTGGTGATGATCGGCGGCAGCGTGGACAGGGCCGCGCCATTGAGTGAGAGCACGACCTGCTCGTGGCGGCTGAAACCCGCGCCCCGCACCGTTACGATGGCGCCGGGACGCGCCGTCGCGGGCCGCAGCGTGATGCGCGGCATGGCCCGCGGCGTCGACGGTCCGCCACCACCGGGCAGGGGTGTGTTAGTGACCGCGGGCGGGACCGGCGCGTTGGCCGCCGGCGTGGGCGACGGGGTCGATGTGCCAGGCCGGGCCGTCGCCGGGGGGATCACCGTGCCTGTCGGCGCCGTGGTCGGTGGGATCGGGGTACTGGTCGGCGTTGTGGTCGGTGGGATCGGGGTACTGGTCGGCGTTGTGGTCGGTGGGACCGGGGTACTGGTCGGCGTCGTGGTCGGTGAGGCCACCATGCCTGTTGGTGTCGTGGTCGGTGGGACCGGGGTACTGGTCGGTGCCGCGATCGTTGCCGAGGGGGTACCTGTCCCCGTCGAGACCATCGGCGTACCGGTCGGCGCCGTGGTTGGTGAGGCCACCGTGCCTGTTGGTGTCGTGGTCGGTGAGGCCACCGTGCCTGTTGGTGTCGTGGTCGGTGGGACCGGCGTGCTCGTCCCTGCTGTGGTCGCCGTCGTGGTCGGTTGGATCGCCGTGCCGGTTGCCGTCGTGGTTGGCGGGGCAGCGGTGGATGTCGCCTGCGAGGTGGATGTCGCCTGCGAGGTCGCGGTCGGCGCCTGGGAGGTCGCCTGGGATGTCGCGGTCGACGCCACGATGGCCGCGTTGCCTATCTTGGCCACGACCGCGTCATAGATCCCGTCTCCATACGTTCCCTGCGCCGCGTTCGCGGTCGGGAAGTCGGTGGAGCGGGTAAATCCGGTCACGTAGGCGTTGCCGGCGCCGTCCAGCGCGATGGCGTCGCCTTCGTCGTAGTCGCCGCCGCCGAGGTAGCTGCCGTAGGCCAGCGCCTGGGGGCCGCTGGCCGTGGTGTCCAGCTTCGCTACGAAGGCGTCGGATTGTCCCCCGCCGTACGTCGCCTGTGCCGCGTTGGCGGTCGGGAAGTTGACCGACACGGTGAAACCCGTGACGTAGGCGTTGCCCGTGGCATCGACCGCGATGCCATTGCCCCCATCATCGTTGCCGCCGCCGAGATAGGTGCTGTAGGCCAGCGCGCCACCGCCCGCGGTCAGCTTGGTGACAAAGGCGTCTTGCCCGCCACCGCTGGCGGCCGCGTAGGCGCCCGGCGTGGTCGGGAAGTCGGTGGAGCCGGTCGAGCCCGTGACGTAGGCGTTGCCCGTGGCATCCACCGCGATGCCATAGGCTTTGTCGTTGTTCTTGCCGCCGAGGTAGGTGCTGTAGGCCAGCGCGCCACCGCCCGCGGCCAGCTTGGTGACAAAGGCGTCTTGCCCGCCACTGCTGGCGGCCGCGTAGGCGCCCGGCGTGGTCGGGAAGTCGGTGGCGCTGGTATATCCGGCGACGTAGGCATTGCCCGTGGCATCGACCGCGATACCGCGTCCCTCGTCGTCGCCGGCGCCGCCAAGGTAGGTGCTGTAGGCCAGCGCATTGCCCCCCGCGGTCAGCTTGGCGACAAAGGCATCCGTAAAGGTGGCGCTGCCGCTCTTGACGCCGGCGTAGGCGCCCGTGGTGGTCGGGAAGTCGGTCGAGCGAGTTGAGCCGGTGACGTAGGCGCTACCGGCGCCGTCCAGCGCGATGCCGTAGGCCCTGTCGTCACCGCTGCCGCCGAGATAGGTGCTGTAGACGAGGGCGCTCCCCGTCGGGCTCAGCGCGGTGACAAAGGCGTCCTGCCCGCCGCGGCTCGCGGTCGCACTGGCGCCCGGCGTGGTCGGGAAGTCGGTGGAGTCGGTAGACCCCGCGACGTAGGCGTTGCCAGCAGAGTCAACGGCGATGCCCTGGCCCTCGTCGTCGCCGCTGCCGCCGAGGTAGGTGCTGTAGGCCAGCGCATTGCCCCCCGCGGTCAGCTTGGTGACGAAGACGTCGGCGCCGCCGGCAGGCGTGACGGAGTAGGCGCCGGTGGTGGTTGGGAAGGCCGCGGAGGCGCCGCTCGCATCGGGGAAGGCGGTGGAGTCGGTAAATCCCGTGACGTAGGCGTTGCCAGCGGAGTCGATGGCGATGCCCTGGCCCTCGTCGTCGCCGCTGCCGCCGAGGTAGCCCGAGTAGCCTAACACAGGGTCGATGACCAGGGGGGCATGCGCGTCATAGCGGTCCACCTGGATGCCGATCTCGTGCGCGCCCATGAGCACGTAGCGGCCGGCGACGCTGTGCCTGACGCCGCCGACCTCCTGGTAGATGACCGGCTTGTCCTGGCGCAGATCGCCAGCGTCCGTCCGTAGCACAAGGTTGCCGCGGGCGTCGATGCGTAAGGACCGCGCCCCATCGATCGCGAGGCGGATAGTCCGCGGCTTGGCGCCGGGCGCGAGCACCACGTCGTACTCCAGGCGGCCCTGGGTCCCGTAGTAGACCAGATTCACGCCGGGGTAGATGCCGCGGTACTCCACGCGGGCGTAACCGGGCACGCCGACGTGCCAGGCCCGCGGGTTGGCGCCAAGCAGGTAGTTGCTCGTACCGGGCAGCCGGTCCAGTCCGACAACCGAGGCATGGGCGTTGGAGGCGACGAAACGGAGGCGCAGCATGGTCGTACGTGCTCCGGGCTGTGTCCGCGGCGGGGTCCGTGGGGCCGGAGTAGAGGCGCGCGGGTGCGCGGATAGCGGCGAGGCGGTGAGGGCCAGCACCGCCTCGGTCGCGGTCAAGAACAGCGAGTAGCCACTGCCGTGAGCGAGAAACCGGACCCGCCCATCGGTCTGGCCATCATTGGCGTCGAAGCGCAGGGACCGTGTGCGATAGGCGTGCAGCAGCGTGGCCGTGTTCATGGCCGTACGCCCGAGGGTGTGTTGGGACGGGGAGCTGAGCGCGGCCGGCGCTACCGTCCTCCGAGGCAGCGCCGCCAGACGCCCTCCGAGCACGCTCGTCCCCAGCGCCGCGAGAACGGCCAGAGTGACGACATGCGTACAAACTGAATAGCGAGGCATCATTTCTCCCATCGTCCCATCTCGGGTGGACGCGCGGTAACACGTGCGGTTTGGGTCGTGTGCAGGCAGGGTCTAAGCAGTTGAGTCATGAGCGCGCGGCGCATGTACGACTCTTGTCGTTCTGGCTATCCGAGCGGCCGCCGTTGCCCACCTTGGCGAGATGGGCGGCCGCTCACATGGCCAGCGCGTCGGGGGAAGGGGCACGGTCTGTGAATTGTCGTTGGCACACGGGCAGGCTAGGGCATTCTGGGAGCGCCCGCGCTCCCAGGCCAAGAATTCACAGGCCGTGGGGGAAGGGGAGCGGCGCCGACGAGGAGCGTGATGCTACTGGAACCGCGGGTCGTTGCCGATGGAGGCGGTGGGCTCCCGGTTGGTGAAGCCGATGACGGGGCAGTTGACGATGAAGCCAATGAAGCCGGCCGACGTACACCCCGAGTCGGCGCTGGAATGGCGGGCTGATGGGACCGGGATGGCGTCGATACCATCCCGGTCCCGCCGCTGCTCACGTGTGACGCGAACGCTCATCTCAGCTTGACGCGACAGGCCCTCATCAAGCTACCGTGGCTACCGCGGCGGAAACTGCGAGTAGGGGGCCGGCGAGGCAAGGTTCGCGGTCGGCGCCTTCGCCGTGAAGCCGATGATCGCACAGTTGATGTTGACGCCCGCGGAGCCGTACGGTTTGGGCAGCCCGGTGGCTGGGTCGACGCCCGTCATCAGGTCGGGCCGGGTCGCGGCCAGGTTGAAGACGGTGTTTTCATCGAGCTGGCGCTTGTTGAGTCCCGCGCGCACCGCCTTGTCGGTCCACAGGCCAAGCTGCGCGTCCCACAACGGGCTGTAGGCATCGGCGTGCCGGGGGTCGCTCAGGGTGGGGAGATCGCCGAACACATTGAGGAGGTCGCCGCCGTTGCGCAGAGCGGTGATCAGGGTGGCGTTGGCGGCCGAGGCGTCTTGCGACGCCTGACCGTCGAGGACCAGATGCACGAACCCCTGGGCCTGGGAGTTTTTGGCGCCCGTCTGGCCGTTGATGAAGCCGAAGAGCCGCTCGCGGGCAGACCCCAGGAAGTCGTCGCCGCCGTTGAACGCCGCGTGGTCGAGCGCGGGCACATAGGTCGCACGTTCCAGCACCGCGGTGAGGGGTTGGCCGGCGTCGGTGCTCAGGTAGAGAATCGGCTGACCGGCGTCGAACCCCTTGACAAACAACATATCGACCCACGACTCCAGGAACTGTCCGGAGGGCGCCGTCGCGGGTGCGATGTGGATGCCGAGGACCCGATCGGCCGTGTTGGTGTGATGGACGACGTCGAAGGGGCCGTCGCCGGTGGCCACGATGGGCGCGTCGTAGTAGATCGGCGATCCCGCGATGCGGATGAACGGGCTGTAGCCCGGGCCGGCCACGGCGCCGGGCTGCAACGTCGCGAGTGGGAAGCCGTGCGGCCCAGGGACCGCCACCCGAGCGGGTCTGAAATCGGGCGCACCCTGGAAGTGGACCACCGCGGGACCGAACGGATTCTGCTTCGGCGTTGGGCTCCCGAGGGTCACCGTCTGCACGCAGGCGGGACAGCCGATCCCCATGTTGGCGAGCTTGGGCGCATAGTTCAGGCCCAGGGTATGCGCCGCCCCGACGTCTGAGGAATCCAGGAGGACGTACCACACCCTCTTCCCATACGCCACGCCGGGGTACAGCGGCAGGCGCACCGTTTCCTTGCTGAGATTGACCTGGATGGCGCTCTCCTCAAACAGGTGGGTGCGGGGCAGCAGGCCGCTCATCTGTCCCAGTCCCGTGGCCTCGCCCGACAGGGGGGCGCCGCCGCGGGCCGTCGTGAGGGCGGCGCTGGCGGACGCCGGGCCGTGCCCGGCGAGGGCGGTGGGGATGAGCAGGGCGAGCGCCGCCGCGCTCGCGGCAACCGTGCGTTTGAGGTGGGGTATCCTTGGCATCGAGAACTCCTGTTTTTGTTATCCCTTGGCGAAGGGCCGGTCGGAGGCGGCCACAACTGGCGCCTACTCTCGATCATAGCGGCAGGGTCTTACGGGGCCGTGACGAAGATTACGGAAGGATGAACGTTTTGCTGTGCCTGTGCTCGACGTTGCCGAACGAAAAGTCAGAACTCTCAGGTTGTCATCTTCTCGTAATCTTTGTCACCGCTGCGTAAGACGGTGGCGCTATGCTTGGACGTAGCTGCGTAAGACGGTGGCGCTATGCTTGGACGTAGTCGCTGACGTGGCTGGCACTCACGGGCGGCACACCTGGCCGGGCCGGCGGCGCGATTCCACGGGCACAGACACAGGGTTAGGAGGGGAGACTGATAGCAAAGACAACGGCTGAGATGATGATCGAGCGCCTGATCGACTGGGGCGTCGACACCGTGTTTGGGTTTCCTGGCGACGGCATCAACGGCATTTTCGAGGCCCTGCGCACGCGCCAGGACAAGATCCGCTATATCCAGGTGCGCCACGAGGAGGCCGCCGCCTTCGCCGCCTGCGGCTACGCCAAGTACACCGGCCGCCTGGGTGTCTGCCTGGCCACCTCGGGACCCGGCGGCATTCACCTGCTCAACGGTCTGTACGACGCAAAATGCGATGGCGTGCCCGTGCTGGCCATCACCGGGCACACCTTCCATGACCTCATCGGCACGCACTACCAGCAGGACGTCGACCTCGACAAGCTGTTCATGGACGTGGCGGTCTACAACCAACGGGTGATGGGGCCGGCGCACGTCGTCAACGTGGTGGACGAGGCGGTCAAGACGGCCCTCTCCCAGCGTGGCGTGTCCCATATCACCATCCCCAAGGACATCCAGGAATGGACCGCCTCGGACACGCAGCGATCCCCGGCCAACGTCGCCAGGCACAGTGCCGACCTGTACGCGCCCGCCTGGCCCATGCCGCCGCGGGACAAGCTGCGGCAGGCCGCCGATCTGATCAACGCCGGCTCCAAGGTAGCCATCCTGGCCGGACGCGGCTGCCTGACGTCCCGTGAGGAGGTGCTGCAGCTCGCCGAGAAGGTGGCCGGTCCCATCATCAAGCCGCTGCTCGGTAAGGCCGTGGTCCCCGACGACAGCCCCTACACCACCGGCGGTATCGGTCTGCTCGGTACGGCTCCCTCGCAGGACGCCCTGCAGGAGTGCGATACCCTGATCATCGCCGGCAGCGGCTTCCCTTACATGGAGTTCCTGCCGAAGCCTGGCCAGGCCACATGCGTGCAAATCGACATCAACCCGGAGCGCATCGGGTTGCGCCATCCGGCTGACGTCGGCCTTGTCGGCGACTGCAAGGCCGTCCTGGCCGCGCTGCTTCCCCTCATTCACCGCAAGGAGGACCGGAGCTTCCTGCAAAAGGCCCAGGAACGCATGAAGGAGTGGAACACATTGATGCGGGAGCGAGGCACGCGCACCGATATGCCCATGAAACCGCAGGTCGTTACCTACCACCTCAATAAGCTCCTCGACAACAACGCCATCGTCTCGTCTGACAGCGGTACCATTGCCACGTGGGCCGCGCGCTACATCGAGATGCGCGACGAGATGCAGTTCTCCCTATCGGGCTCCCTGGCGACCATGGCCAACGGCCTGCCGTACAGCGTCGGGGCGGCCGTCGCCTACCCTGGACGGCAGGTGGTCTGTATCGTGGGTGATGGCGGCTTCACCATGCTGATGGGTGAGGTCGCCACGCTGGTCAAGTACAACCTACCGGTGAAGGTGATCATCATCAAAAACAACACGCTGGGTCAGATCAAGTGGGAGCAGATAGCGCAGGAGGGCAACCCAGAGTTCGGGGTTGATTTGCAACCCATCGACTTCGCGGGCTACGCGAAGAGTTGTGGCGCGGCCGGCTACTGTATTGAGGACCCAGCGCGGGTCGAGGCGGTTCTGCGCGAGGCGCTCGCTCACCCCGGTCCTGCCATCATTGAGGCCGTCGTGGACGCCAATGAGCCGCCTATGCCGGGCAAGATCACCATGCAACAGGCGCTGAAGTTCGCCGAGGCGCTGATGCACGGGGACCGGAATCGGTGGGACATCATCAAGACGGTCATAGCCGACAAGGTGCGGGAAGTCGTCTAACGACGGGATAAAGGACAACGAGAGTGGCTCTGACATTTGTCTCGCACCTGACCGACGCCCCCCTGCCGGGCTTGCCCCCCGCCACACCTGGCAGCAGCCTACGTCGCCTGCTACCTACATCGCTGGTCCATGAGGGCATGGTACTGGACCAGCATATCCGCGAGGGCCGCTTCCAGCGCAGCCTGGCGCTCGTCGCTGGCCTGTCGGGGCTGCTCAGCGGTCTCGAGGTGACCTACGAGCACTACCGGGGCAGCTACAGCCAGCGCGTCATGTATAGCCCATTAATTATGGGCCTGGCCCTGTTCGTGGCCGGCCTGTGGGGCGCGCTCAGCCGGCGGGCGGCGCGCACGGTACTGCCGCTCGTCTCGCTGGTGACCATCGCCGACGGGATCATCGGCTTCGGCTTCCACGTGCGCGGCATCGCCCGCAAGCCGGGCGGGTGGCGCTTCCCGGTCTTCAACGTGATCATGGGCCCGCCGGTCTTCGCCCCGTTGCTCTTCGCGGTGGGAGGCTATCTGGGCCTGATCGCCGCGCTGCTGCGCCGCGAAGACGACCCGCGGTTGCCGGTCCTTCCCGCCGCGCCCGTCGCGCCATGCTCCGGGAGTCCTCTCGCGGCTTCTCTCTCTCGCGCGCTCCCGTGGGGGATCGCGCGTGAGGTGAGCGCGGTCGGGCAGGGGGTGCGCGAGGGACGTTTCCAGCGCCAGTTGGCCGTTGCCACGGCCGTCTCGGCGCTCTTCAGCGGCGTTGAGGCCCTCTATTCACACTACAAGGGCACCTTCGCCTATAAGATGCAGTGGAGCCCGGTCGTGCTCACGCCCCTGCTCGTCGTCGCCGGCGTCGGCACGATCTGGAGCCGCCGCATGGCCCGCACCCTGCTGCCGGTGGTCTCCGTCCTGGCCCTGCTCGACGGCGCGGTCGGCACGTTTTACCACGCGCGTGGTATCCTGCGCCGCCCGGGCGGGTTGAAGCTGCCCCTCTACAACCTGCTCTATGGCCCTCCCATCTTCGCCCCCTTGCTGTTCGCCTCCAGCGGCTTCATGGGCCTGCTGGCCAGCCTGTTGCGACGGGAGGAGTGATGGCGGAGCCGCATCGACATCCCGACCGCCTGCCCGTCGACCCGGCGACCGGGCGGCCGCTGCCCCCGCGCGCGCAGCCCGGCTACTACCCCGGCTTCAGCACGTTGAGCCAGCGGGACACCTGGGACGAGGCGACCCGCACCGTGGTGCTCACCCGCGTCGAACATGTCCCCCCGATCCGCTTCTTCACGCCGGATGAGGAGACCCTGATGCGGGCCGTGCTCGACCGCGTCCTGCCGCAGGACGACCGCGACGAGGCGCACATGATCCCGCTCGTCAACTATATCGACGAGCGATTGTCCAGTGGACGCATCGACGGCTACCGCTACGAGGACATGCCGCCCGACGGCGAGGCCCATCGCCTGGGGCTGCGGGCGATCGACGCCATCGCGCGCCACCTGCACGGCGCGCCGTTCGTCGCGCTGGGGCCGCGGGAGCAGGACGAGGCGCTGCGGACGCTGCACGACTGCGATCCGCCCGCCGGCGCGGAGATCTGGCGGCGCATGCCCGTCGCCCGCTACTGGTTACTGCTGGTGCAGGATGCCGCGGACGCCTACTACGCGCATCCGTACGCCTGGGATGAGATCGGCTTCGGCGGCCCCGCGTATCCGCGCGGGTACATGCGCCTGGAGGGCGGGAAGCCGGAGCCCTGGGAAGTACCGGAGCGCCGTTACGCCTGGGCCCCGCCGCCAACCGCACTCTCCGGCGAGGATACGCCGCTGGGAGGGCCGGAGGGCCAGGTGACGGGCGGCCAGGAAGGGACCCACTAATTGAGCGTCGTTCGCCAGGCTCCATTGGACGAGCAGACAATCGTCAGCCCGCCGCTGATGGCTACAGTGAAGGAGAGCACAGGGTGAAAACACCGCTATTCGGGGGGGTGAAAGGACCGAAGCCCGGCGAGCACATGCTCGGACCGATCCAGACGATCGACGCCCCGATGCGCCGGTATCCCCCCGACGAGGAGGTCGACGTCTGCATCGTTGGCGTCGGCTCGGCCGGAGGGGTGCTGCTGCAGCGGCTGGCCAGGGCCGGCTTCAGCGTCGTCGGGATCGAGGCCGGCCCGTTTTGGGACACCGAGCGCGACTGGGTCAGCGACGAGGCTGGCTCGCACGCGCTCTACTGGAATAACCTGCGCATCACTGGCGGGAAGAACCCGCTGGCGCTCGGCGCCAACAACAGCGGGCGCGGCGTCGGCGGCGGCTCAGTCCACTGGGCCGGCTTCGCGCCGCGCTTCCACCCGTCGGACTTCCGCGTCTACACGGAGGACGGCGTTGGGGCCGACTGGCCCATCTCGTACGCGGACCTCAAGCCCTACTACGAGGTGCTGGAGAAGGAGATGCCGGTCTCGGGGCCGGCCTACTTCCCCTGGGGCGACCCGCACGGCTACTCCTACGGCCCGCACCCCACGACCGCGGTCGGCGACGCGCTGATCGCGGGTTGTACCAGGCTTGGCATCCGCGTCTCGGCCGGCGGCCCCGTGGCCATCAACGCGGGCGCGCACGGCGACCGACCGCACTGCATCTACCGCGGTTTCTGCATCCAGGGCTGCAAGGTGGGGGCCAAGCAGAGCACGCTCATCAGCCACGTCCCCGACGCGATCCGCCATGGCGCGGAAATCCGCGACAACTGCATGGCCGCGCGCGTCAACGTGGGACTCGACGGGCTTGTCACGGGCGTGACCTACATCGACGAGCATAAGAACGAGCGGGCGCTGCGGGCGAAGCTTGTCCTCGTCTGCGGCTACGCCATCGAGACGCCGCGCCTGCTGCTCAACTCGGCGTGCCCCGGCTTCGAGGACGGGCTGGCCAACTCCAGCGGGACCGTCGGCAAGTACCTGATGGCGCAGGCGGGCAACGTGATCCTGGGGCGGTTCCCCGATCCCATCCGCATGTATAAGGGGCCGCCGGCCCACGCGCTGACGGAAGAGTTCTACGAAACGGACCCCGCGCGCGGCTTCGCGCGCGGCTTCGCCGTGCAGACGGTGGGGCCGTTGCCGATCGCCTTTGCCAAGCAGATGGCGGTCGCCAAGGGCGCCTGGGGCTGGGGCCTGCGCCGTGTGATGATGGACTACAACCACTGGACCGCCCTGGGCCTGCTCGGCGAGTTGCTGCCCTGGGAGGACAACCGGGTCGCGTTGGCCGACGAGCGCGATGAGTACGGCCTGCCCGTGGCCCGGGTCACGTTCAACCTGCATGACAACGACAAGCGGCTGATCGCGTTCGGCCAGGACAAGGTCGAGGAGATCATGTGGGCGGCCGGGGCCGAGGAGGTCGCGCGGGAGGCGCGCTTCGCCCATTTGGTGGGCGGGGCGCGCATGGGCGCCGACCCGCGCGCCTCGGTCGTGGACGGCTTCGGCCAGTCGCACGACATCGCCAACCTGTTCGTCTGCGACGGCAGCATCCTGCCCACGCAGGGCTCCGCCAACCCCGGCCTGACCATCCAGGCCCTCGCCGCGCGCACGGCCGACTATCTCATCAGCGAGAAGGACAACGTGCTGGCCGGGCGGCGTGGGTCCGGCAGGACGACGCCGATCCGGCGTGAGCTTTCACCGCACGGCACGTCGGGGCGCGGCGTGCCGCGCTTCAAGTCAAGGGCTCTCGCCGGTCCCACTCGTGAGCGGTCAGGAGGATCGGACATATGACACGCTACAATGACGCCGTGCCGATCACGCGGGTCGAGGTCGCCGCCTTCACTATCCCGACCGACGCGCCCGAGGCTGACGGGACCTATGCCTGGACCGCGACCACCATCGTCGTCGTCGAGGCGCTCGCGGGAGATCGGCGTGGCCTCGGCTACACCTATGCCGACCTTGCCACGGCCCGGCTTATCCAGGACACTCTGTGCCCTGTCGTGACGGGGCGCGACGCGTTGGGCGTGCCCGGTTGTTGGGAGGCGATGGTCGGCGCTATCCGCAACCTGGGCCGCCCCGGCATCGCCTCCATGGCTATCTCCGCCGTCGACGTCGCGCTCTGGGACCTCAAGAGCCGCCTGCTCGACGTCCCGCTCGTGACCCTGCTCGGGGCGGCGCGCGACAGCGTCCCGGTCTACGGCAGCGGCGGGTTCACCTCGTACTCCGTCGAGCGGCTACAAACGCAGCTCGGCGGGTGGGTGGAGCAGGGCATCACGCGCGTGAAAATGAAGGTCGGGACTCATCCCGCCGATGACCTCGACCGCGTGCGCGCGGCGCGCGCCGTGATCGGTCCCGACGCCGCGCTCTACGTGGACGCCAACGGCGCCTATGGCCGCAAACAGGCGCTGGCGCTGGCGGATGCCTTCGCGACGTGCGGCGTGACGTGGTTCGAGGAACCGGTTCCCGCGGACGACCTGGAGGGGCTGCGCCTGATGCGCGACCGCGCGCCGGCCGGCATGGACATCGTCGCGGGCGAGTACGCGTACGACCTCCCGTATGTCCGTCGCCTGCTCGAGGCGGGGGCGGTCGACATCTTGCAGGCCGACGCCTCGCGGTGCGCCGGGATCAGCGGCTTCTTGCGGGTCGGGACCCTGGCGGAAGCCCACAACCTGACCCTCTCGGCGCACTGCGCCCCGGCGCTGCACGCCCACGCGTGCTGCGCCATTCCGCGTCTCG
>JAABUQ010001878.1_pt1 | contig 43442 bp, 37 predicted proteins | sample 5560001 | NCBI WGS metagenome assembly JAABUQ01 (sample SAMN10711888, study PRJNA513371) | rock metagenome | isolation source: Antarctica rocks | place: Antarctica: Victoria Land, Finger Mt nord | collected 2015-12-18 | reverse complement strand
TAATCCCCCCCCCCCCCCCCCAAACTGTAGCCATCCTCCAACACGAATCCACGTGAACACAAGAATTCAACATACCCTGATATCCACAAATCCCATTCGATCCTCCAACCCTTGGAACGGTCCTCCACCTCCGCTCTCCCTCTCTACCTTCCCCGCCCAGGCGCGCCACGTGACAGGCTTCAGCTCCTCCGCCCCAGACACAAGTCCGATGCAGATCAGTATGACCGATATTATCGTTTCGAGCGATATGTCCAGGGGGAGGCCGGGTTTCATTGTGTTTTGTGGAGGGGAGGAGGTGGAGGCGTGGCCGACAGAGATGAGAGTGGAGTGTTCCCAGGCGGAGTAGCACCTATGGCGTAGCATTGGGGTCAGCGAGCTATATTGGGTTGGATTGTGAGCTTGGGGAGACATACGCGTGGGATAGGAGGAGGACGCCAAGGAGGATCAGGGGGCGCGAGAGGGCGGATGGCATTCCGGATTATTATAAGTGGCGTGAAGAGCACAACTCGTCTCGAGGTGGAGGAGCCGATCAGTGTTCGACTTGCGACTCAGTATGCAGGTACGGAGCAGTTGAGGTCGGCTGTCGTAGGTTACGGAGTTGCCTTAGCGTCAGGTAAATTACTTGTATTGAAATATTTACTCACCCCTCAAAACAGATTCCTTGTCTACGTTGCCTGTCTACGCATCTAGCACCAGAAGCTACATTTTGTATTATGCTCTCAAGTCCAGCAAATATTTTCCAGCAATCCAGGCCGAAATTAAACAACCCTACTCTCACTCTGTTGCAATCACCTTGTCCAGGATATTCCTAGCTTGATGCACTGGCAAATCTCCTTCCGTGTCTGGACCGAAAAGCTCTCGTAGGTCCTGTGCCAGGAAGTCCCGCGCTGTCGCTTCCTGCGAGTGTCATTGCTCAGTATACATCAGACATTTGCCTCACGATTATCCCTTACTGCGTCCTTGAGATCTTCTTCCTCGTCCTTGGATATCGTTGCACATGCTGCCACTATGTCTTCTCCCTGCATACTTAATGTCACCAGCTGTTCCGACCTCGCTATAATAGCGGCATCTACTCCGTTCATCGCAGCACAGCTTTGATGACTATCAGAGTTGTGGTCCCGAGTGCCTAGTTGAGGACGTACTTACTGTGTTCCATAGCTTGAATTCTTCCTCCCAGAACGTAGGCTTGGTTCAAAGTCAGTATTGCTCTAAAAGAGGTGCTCTCTTCGTACTTGTATAAGTACGTAATCTGATCCTCCACGTCTTCCGCCTGCTCCTCGAAGCGAACCTCCATGTAACCATATGCTAAGTACGGCCGAGGCTTGAGAAAGCCGTTCTCAAAGATCTCATGGAAGTGAGTTGCCCCTAATACCTTTGGTCTATTGTCGCCCAGCCCAAGAAAATATTCAAAGACGCCGCATGCGAGACCAGCACCATCTGGCAAAGTTTTCAGCTTTTGTCTGTACGGGTGTGAATGCATACCTACCGCTTGATTCTGTGCCCTTGCCGAACTCATCAACTATGACTAGGCTTCTCGATGTAGCCTGCGTCATGGCAAGGGCGACTTGCTGAAGATCGATCATGAAAGCGCTCTGGAATCTTGAAACCGTCTCTCGTGTAGCTATTCGTGTGAGGATCTTGTCTGTCAAGCCAATTGTCGCTTGGTCGGCCGGGACGTAGCACCCAATGTGCGCCATGTACACAATGAGTGCTATTTGCTTGAGATGCACGCTTTTGCCAGAGTAATTCGGGCCTGTCATCATCAACATACTGGGTCCTTCTAGGCGACCGGCGTCGGCAGTGGTCTGAGAAAGCACCGCAGCCAGCCTTTGGCCCCCCGCGGTGGCTAGGTCCGAGGTGGAACCTGCAGTCCCACCAACAACGAAGGTGTCATTCGGCACGTATGAAGGAACAGTAAGTTCTTGCAAGGGGTGCCTTTACTTGAATTGTCAACCCCCAAATGCAGGACAGCCGGAAAGTGAAGACTCAACTTACCGACCGCCTTTGACATCAATGACGTTTCGCTGTGTCACTCGCGGCCTAGAGTATTTGTACATTCTAGCACCCTGCGCAAGGGCAAGGAAACTATCACCGTTAACCGAGTGCGAGCCCTCGACTTGCCTCCTCTCACCTGTCTAGTTCTCCACATATGTCAGATGCACATTTCAGCATTTCCTCCGCTTGCAAGACTGCCTGTCCAAGCTCGTGGACAATCTCGATTTCCTTGTCTGTAGTCGTCCCACCTGTTAGCGATGATTTGGTCTCCAGAACACCCCGCATTTGCATACCGCATATCACAGCATATAGGTCGCCGAAGGTGTTATCTAGTTCCCGCATGCGCTGGTCTTTATAGTACGCCCTATTCTCAGTAGAAAAGATACGTTCCCAGCGCTCTTCTTCAGCTTCACCGCCCTCGTAGCTAGCTTGCCCTGTCTCTGGGACCATGGAGATAGAAATCAAGAAACCGATCTGAGGGAAAAAGATGACATTCAAATCAAGACTGTATTGAATGGGGATTGTCGCAACAATCTCTTGTGAGATGCGGTTCAACAGGTTTTCGATCCCGTCGTACGTTCGCTTCATTTTATCGAGCTCTTCGTCGATACCAGGGTTGACGACGGTGCGATGCATCTCATCAGATGCATGAAAATCGATCTTTTTGAACAAGTGAGCTATTTGATTGTATATTCGCAGTGCACGTATACGCACAATATTACTAACACTCTGTCCCACCCTCGCAAGCCCGTGGTTATCAAATTGCTCAAAGATCTGTGGAAACGTTTACTATCTTCACGACTTTAGTACCGCCATTTCCCGACCCACCTTCTGGCCTATCACACGTTTCTCAGCACCGATGACCTCCCTCAAAGCATCTCTGATTTGCAGAGTATAGAAGGCGAACTACTAGGTTAGCTTCTGCGGTACAAATCATGAACAGACTGACCGAACGGAGACTGGACCAAGCACTGGCTTTGATTCCCCCCTTGTTGGCTCCATTGCTAATGCCTTTTCTCAGATGAACCATAACGGTCCTCATGTTTTTGACATGCCCCAAGTGCTTGATGATATTCTTGAAAGGGACTTCGTTATCAGGCCGAAGGAAGACGCTTGCAGTGTCCAATCTCTCATTGATAACATCGAGGTCTAAACTTGGGCGTAGGAAGAATTGTCGAAGCAGCTGTTTGCCTTGAGGTGTCCGCGCAAGATGGTGGAACAGCCCATAGACCGACAATCCTTCCTTGGAGCCTGATGAAGCTTTCGTTGGTCCTTGACTGTGCGTATTTGGACTCGACTCGGCCTGGATTATCTGTAGAGAGGCAAGCGTGTCTGCATTGACAAACCTGGGAGTCCTAATCAGTGAAGAACGACAGAGGCGGACAAGCCATGAAAATACATTGTATCTTTGATGCTGAACGTTTCTACAGTGGAGATGCGAAATGAAGAATTTGCGTTGACTCCAGCAGGAAGGTACTCGACAGCCTTGCGCCGTCCAATGTAAGTCAGAACAGCGCCAGCGCATCCAATTGACAGACGGCTATCCATGTCGACCAACGACGACAGCTTCAGAACCTTGCCCTGGCGATTTGTGAGTCCTAGTTTGTTCCCATCTTCGTCATCCTCGTAGCCCTCATTCTCTCCTGGAGTAAGGAAGATGACTCTTGTTCCCGCATCCGAGGCAAGCTGGACATTGATCAGCTTTTTTTTTCCAGCATCGTAATCAAACTCTGGCGACGGGCGAAATTCCAGTACGTAAGGGAGCCGAAATGCGTTGTCTGTAGAGCCAAAGTTGTAGTGTGAGTGCAAATCGGCTATATGTAGTTTTTGAGAGCAACGTACCGTCGTCATCATCCCCTGGTCCACGGCTTCTACCCTGAGAGTCAAAGTATGCTTCGACTTGCTCCTCTACCCTCAGGGACAAAAGGACAACAGTGGGCTGTATGTGAACCTTCACTTGTGACTATGAGCCTTTTTTGCAGGAAAGAGTAGCACGTATTCTGCTCACAGGTTTCCACGACCTCAAGCCCTCCACCGCTTACGTCTGAGAGGAGTAGCAGCCTTTCGTCTCTCGCAATGTAGTAACAACATCCAACGTTGCCTCTGCCCCTCATATTCACTGCCATGATGACCTCACTCATGAAATCATCGTCCTCTTGTGTAAATGGGTCTGCATCGTTCTCAGGTCCTGCAGCTGAGTCTGACGCTTCTGATGTGACACGAGCTTGCTGAAAGCTGACACGAGGGTTTGACGATGGAGCAATCGAATTAAGTCGACTACTCGGTGTATGTTCACTGGGGTTCGCCCTTCTGGACTGCGGGCAAAATCTCGAAGGCTGCGAGCGCTGGGCAATGGAAGAGGGAGCCGCTGACGACACGAAGGGGCCAGTCCTCTGGCTTTGAGATGGGACTGCTGCAGCAGAGCTACCATGACGGCGTTTTGCAGGCACCATCTTGGTCGCTGGTGGGGAAGACGGAGTTGACGTGATGATTGACAAATGGAGATGTCAAGGTAGAGTCAAACGATTGAACAGCCGAGGCTAAGAACCAATATTATTGAAGAAGCATTTGCATATCCAGATAGCACATAGCCACAAATGTCACATTTACGCATGATGGGATGGTATGAAAGAGACTTCATGGATTGAGGGGGATGGAATACACACAGTAAGGTAGGTATCACAATAATTGAGCTGAGTGGGTATAGTTCGAGGGAGTCAAATGCAAGACCAACACCGATCTACAACCATTACAATAGGACGACTCTCATGACTCTAGAACCTCGGGAATGACAATCAAAGAGGTCTTGTCGTCGCCCAATCGAACCCGGGCGGTTTGTCCTGTTCGAACTTCTCCCCGAATAATCCTGTCTGCAAGGCGGACGCCAATCATCTTGGATATAGTGCGATTCAGGGGCCGCGCACCATAGCGGGGATCAAAAGATCGCTCCGTGAGCCACTCCTTGACCTCTTCGTCCACACTCAGAACAATGCGGCGGTCGTCAAGCCGTCCCTGCAGTTCCTTTAAGCGGATGTTGACAATGTCGCGCAAAGCTGCTTTAGAGAGACGGCGGAAGAAAATGAATTCATCGAGACGATTGATGAACTCCGGAGGAAATGTAGAAGATACCACCGCCATGATCGCCTCCTTTGTTTGAGCTGAGATCTCTCCGTCCGAGTCCTGCTTCAATGGATCTGCGTTGACCAGAATGTCGGCCCCAAGGTTCGACGTCATCACAATGATCGTGTTCCTGAAATCTACACGGTGACCTTGCGCATCTGTGAGGAACCCTTCATCAAGCACTTGGAGCAAAAGACTAGCAATATCTCGGTGAGCCTTCTCAAACTCGTCGAACAGGAGGACCGCGTATGGCTTTCTCCGAACAGCTTCGGTCAGCTGCCCAGCATCCTCGTAGCCAACATATCCTGCTGGAGAGCCCAAGAGCCTGGAGACTGTGTGCTTCTCCTGAAACTCGCTCATGTCAAATCGGATCATGGCTGCCTCGGTTGAAAACAAGAAAGAGGCAAGCTTTTTACACAATTCCGTTTTCCCAACACCCGTAGGCCCCATGAACAGAAACGACGCTATGGGCCGGTTGTCCCCTGAGAGCCCTGCTCTTTGGGATCTGACTGAATTGGCAACCGCAGTGAGAGCCTCGTCCTGGCCGCGGATGGACTGCCGCAGGGTATCTTCCATGTGAATGAGTTTGTCAATCTCGCCAGACATCAGCTTGGTCACTGGTATGCCCGTTTGCCGCGAGACCACTGACTCGATGTCAGTAGCTGTCACCGAGTCGTGGATCAACATTTCTCCATATTTGCCGGTAGCTGAGTTTTCAGCACCGTCTTTGGGCAATTGTCGTTCAAGCCGTGGGATTGTAGAGTATCTCAATTCCGAAGCTGTGCCATAGTCACCGGTTCGTTGTGCCTGTTCAAGTCGAACGCGCGCTTTCTCCAACTCTTCCTTCGAGTTCTTCAGTGCTGCAATCTCAGATTTCTCTTTGTCCCATATTCCGGTCAATCTCGCAATATCCTCCTCTTTGCTTATCAAGGACCCTTGAAGCTTCTTCCTTCGCTCGACGCTAGACACGTCTGTTTCTTTCCTCAAGCTCTCCAATTCAATTCGAATGGTCATGACCTGACGATCTAGTTCCTGGATAGCATCAGGCTTGCTTTCTTGTTGCAGCCTTTGAGCGGACGCCGCCTCGTCGACGAGGTCGATTGCTTTGTCTGGGAGAAATCTGTCGCTAATGTATCTATTCGATAGGTTTGCCGCTGCCACGAGAGCTCCATCGGTAATCCTAACGCCATGATGGACTTCATAGCGGTCTTTGATGCCTCTCAAGATCGACACTGTATCTTGTACAGAGGGTTCGCCTACAACGATTGGCTGGAACCTTCTGGCCAAGGCCGCGTCTTTTTCTATCAGACGATACTCATTCAAGGTAGTAGCACCGCAGCATTGAACCTCTCCACGCGAAAGCGCTGGTTTGAGCAAGTTGGAAGCATCCATTGAGCCTTCGGCCTTGCCCAACCCCAGGAGAGAGTGCATTTCGTCAATGAAGAGTATAACCCCACCGTGCGCATCCTCGACCTCTTTCAGCACAGCCTTCAAGCGCTCTTCAAAGTCCCCTCTGAACTTGGCTCCGGCAATCAGTAATCCAAGGTCAAGGGCCACCACACGCTTCTCTTTGATAGACTCTGGTACATCGCCTCGTACGATACGCTGGGCTAGGCCCTCAAGGATGGCAGTCTTACCTACGCCAGAGCTACCGACCAAGACCGGGTTGTTTTTCGTCCGCCTCGAGAGGATCTGAATCAGCCTCTGAACGTGCGAGTCACGGCCTATCACGGGATCGAGTTTTCCTTCTTTTGCTTTGGCTGTCAGGTCGATACCGTAGCTCTGCAATGCGGCCTTTTCCGGTTCGCCGCCCAGATTCATCCTATGGGTGCCTCCTGGAGGGTGAGGTCGGCTTGCATAAGAACGAGTAATGACATGGGAGGAGAAAGGGACGCAGGGTAGCCTGGTTGGTTGGTAAGCTCTCGGTGTCAGCCAAGCGGGAGGAGCTGAGCCCAAGTGTAGGCCTCTGATGCGACTGCATGGCTCCCATCGTAGGGTGGACGAGGTTGTTGTATGGGACGATGCGCGGACGAAGGACCTTGCAGGTGTCACTCGGGGCGTCATATTGAATTTGCAACGGCTCTTAGTGGGAGCCTTGAGTCAGATGGCAGCGGTGGCATTGTACTGATAACATAGTCCTAGTATGGCCCATGGATATCAGGCTAAGGCATTGTGACGACCTAAAGCTAATGTGCTGATGGTCAGAAAAGATTGTCTTTGGAGGGGAGCTTTCGCGCCGAAGTTTCTCCGCCTGCATTTTCCAAAGGTGGTGAAACTTCGGGCACCACAAAAATATTAAATATCAGATAATTAGATATTCTGGCATCACACTCACTAAGCTCTACATAAAATTCACAGTTTATTCAGCTCTCTCGCTACAATCCATAGACAAGCACTTCACAATGGGTTTCCTAGATTTCGTCAATGATGCCGGTCTTTCCAGTGAGATCTACGCAACAATGCCCATGTTTGAGTCATTCTCACACTTCCTCTCGCAGCTTTGGATTCATGGACACGCACGAGGAGCTATATCACTGGGTAAGCTGAAGGGCCTATTTGTCTGTACAGCCGCATGATGAGAAATATTTTGGTCCGTGTTGATGATGGGACTTAAGACCCCCAAAATGACTATTCCAAAGCGCCTTGTGCGCATCTCTGACCTTAAATTTTCTTCTTTCTGGGAAAGTCGAGATTGCCTAGAGAAGACGAGTCATGCTGACAACATCTAAGCTATGGCCCCTCCCAGGCAGATGTTGCCTGCTTCAGAGCCCTGAAAGGCACCCCCGAAGTAGCCAAATACCCCCACGCCTACCGTTGGTACAAGCACATGGTCACATACGAGTCAGAGTTCTCCTCTCTCCCCGGTGACCCATCAAAAGCCTACACCACTTACGGTCCCGAGAAGAGCGAGTTGACCATGAACCCCAAAGACGCTCCTGCTTCTGCTCCCGCCGATGAAGAAGATGAGGACGATTTGTTTGGCAGCGACGATGAGTCGGAAGACGAGGAGGCCAAGAAGACCAAAGAGGCAAATTTGGCGGCGTACAAGAAGAAGAAGGAGGGAAAGACGAAGCCGGCTGCCAAGAGCATTGTCACCCTGGACGTTAAGCCGTGGGGTATGTCGACCAATCTGTCTTGCTCCAACATTTCCCCTTGCTCAGCACTGCATTCCGGCCTCTTCCAGAAATTTGACGGATGCGGCTGCTGATTGTATGACAGACGATGAGACAAACATGAAAGAACTCGAGTCCAACATGCGCGAAATCTCAATGGACGGGCTCACATGGGGTGCTTCCAAGCTGGTGGCTGTTGGATATGGTATCAGCAAATTGCAGGTCAACCTGGTGGTCGAGGACGAAAAGGTCTCGATTGACGACCTGCAAGCCAAGATTGAGGGGGATGAGGACCATGTTCAGTCTACGGATGTGGCTGCTATGCAGAAGCTTTAGGAGGATGCGTTGTCGAGAGCTTTCACTGAGGTCCCGAGCGATGAGCGATGTGTCGATACATTGCGCATGTGCATAGTTTGTGACTATGAGGTGGATGACGAATAGCATCTGACTACACTAGATCACAAAAGCTATGAGATGAAACGCTTGCCCATGATATCCTCGATCTTAGGTCTGTTGATCTCGTCTCTGGCTATGGAGGCTCACTGGCTCTGGAGCAGCCAACGCAGGTATGCTGTGACTGCACATCCAGTCATAACAGACAGGCCTTCGTGCGATCTATTATATCAGCTCATCATCAAGCTCTCAACATATCTCATCCACATGAACTTAGCCCGACTCATCCACCGTTGCCTTTGAAATGCCCTCTCACCGTTTGCGTGGTCTTATTCCCCCTCCCTTGTGTGCTCATTGGGTAATGCTGGCGCTCCTCAGCGTTTCCGCTTGTGATCCACCATCGAGGCGACCTTAACGATGTCAGTACCATTGCACTGTTTTCCGAGGCTTTGCTAGTCCCGTTGTGCCATCCTTTCGCAGTCGATCTAGCCCATGCGAGGTAAGTCTCAGCATCTATGCCCAGGGCCAAGTCGTGCTTGTGGGATTTTCATGGTACCGGTGCCAATGGCTCTACTCCGCTTTCGTTCTGCGACCCTTCCTGTGTATATCCTCGCACATTTGATCCAGTGGTGTACGCGTTTACTCTTGGCCTTGGTACCAGGGCAAGTAGAGAGGAAGCCTCCATTGCTAGGATCGCAATCAGCATCAGTTCACACACAAGGGACAGTGATCCCTGTGACATGCTTCTGTGGACTCAATCAGCCTCGTTCAGGGCCCGTGTAGTCTGGTATTTACCAGAAGTAGACTCGTGGAGGAATTGGTAGTGATTATGGCAATCCCAGTCCACATGTGAGCTCGGGCACTCTATTTTTGAGGCAAGGGTATGAGCGAGCTACTACGCTCTTCTACCATTGTTACTGTGGTGGAGAATTGCGCAGAGTGTTCAGGCCTTGCGGATCGTAGATGAGCACTTTGTTGTGTCTGCCAACACTAAAGACAGAGCCACCAACAGATCTATCGAGCTATGAGAGTATGAAATGAAGGTTTGAGCTGACCGACGCACTCATTGTTTGATGGATGATGGCGGTGAAGACCTCAAATGTTATTGGGGTATGGGTTCATCGGATGAAGCCTTCCTTGCACAGGCTTGATGTCGAAAGGCCAGGACCAAGATGTTACTACGAAGGCACGGAAGGCCCGCCTATAGCTGCGAAGGTCTAGGTGGCGCAAATTGACTATGGACTGTTGGGTGTGAGCAAAGAGTCGATGGTAGGTACCAGTAGTGAAGAAAAGGAGGCAAGACGTAGGATTGACTCTGGGCGCCCAGGGTACCAATGTTGTCCTCAGAATATGGTTTGAGGATGGACTATGAAGTGGTGAATGTAAGTGGATCAATTGATGCGATATCGAAGCAAAGGCGACAAAATATGAAAGTAGACCACTGTCAGAGGCGATGAACTCGCTGGTCGAAGCTGAAAAGTGGATGTGAAGCAGCTTGGGAGTGGGAGTGAGTCGATTGACCAAGTATAATGCATCGCTAGAGGTTCCTTTGCAAGACGCTATCTTTGCCGACTTCCTCCATTCTACATGGAATTGAGCGACAGGCCTCTTCGGTATCGACGTTCAGATATGGTAGCTGCTGCACTGCAGATTCAACCCATCGATGCCCGGTGTCCTTGGTCTTGGTTGCTTTGATGCGCAGAACTCACCAGCACGCCCATCGACCAGGGATATCACCCCCGAAACCCGGAAATAATTGAGGTGTGACGAAAGTAGGTTGCCATGTACCCCAGTCAGGCCGTCAATCAGTACCCTCAAAATTACCTCGGCCGAACCCATCTGTTGATCACCTTTCGAAATTGCTGAAGCTATCGCTCTATAGATGACCTATCAGTGTCCTCTTGCTTGACCGGCAGCCAGGACGGAAATTGTCCTCGGAGCAGACAAGGATTGCTCCTACAACCTGGGCCACAGGGGCATGTTTGCTACTTGAAAAGCACTCATAACGTTGTGGATCTGGGCCGTGGTGGAGACCTTTTCATAGCACGAGTCCTGGCAGCTTGCGGATGAAACATGGCTGTGCGGACTGGAGAGCAGGTCGAATTTGAAAGTATATCTCCATGAACATGGTTTTCTAGCTTGACCGACGTTGAATTTAGTTCTCCGTCTTAGGTCAGACTTCAACAAGAGCCCGTAATGCACGACAGACTGTAAGAACAGCCTCCAATCCACGAGCGATGATTACGGAATATAGATTGACTGCTGACAGCATATGTAGCTTGTGCCTATTCTCAGCATCTAGGCCATAAAAGAAATCCGGATGTAAAAATTCTTGCCATCAACCAACTACTTGGAAAGGGGTGTTTAGATCATAGTTCCTGTTGTAGACTACCAACGCCCAACGCAAAACCGCCGTCGGGGCTCGTATGTGTGTGTTGGCGGACTTCCGGGGCGAAGCAAGCATCATCGTTGTTATGACTTTGCTGCCATTTATCAGTCCATCCATTGGCTCGTGTTGCCTGTTGCAAACAATCAACGCTGGACAGACTGAGAAGCACAATGTGAATGTGATTGCCCAACAGGAAAACATAGAAAAGGCCGCGCAATCAGGAGAAATAAAAGAGAGGCTAAGCAAAAGCGAGTTACTTACTCTACTCCGCTACTAAGTCGGCTGAGATCACAATCTGGGACGTACTAACCTCGCTACTGGTGCTAGGCAATTAGAAATCCCTAGGATACGAAGCTGACAGCAAGCGAGTATTGGTCAGCGTTTCTTTCTCGTCAGCTGGAACGGCTCTTTTGTCCCACCGTCATCCGAGAAACCAAAATCATTGTGGCATTGAAGAAAAGTATGACCGAACATGATGAGGTAGGATACACAAAGATTGGTAGTAGTCTTCCGAGCGCGGCACCGCTAATTTGAACCAGGAAAGGATCTGATACAACGAATAGCATCAAAGACGATCATACGGATTTTCAAAAGGCTGAAACAAAGTTGGAAGATCACATTACATCAAGGCATCTCAGGAAGAGCCAATCGAATGGTTGCATTGAAAATGCGGTTTCACAATTCACACATTTAAATCTGTGCCACCAGCGCACATATGATTCCACGTGGCTATGGAAGGAGGAGGGGAGATCGTCAGGTACATTCGGTTAATGCTGCTTCGCATGGACACTGACCTGGTGTGAGTGTCTCAGTCACTTGAAGCCAAGGATTCTCAAATGTTGCTTGAGCTGGAGTTTGGGCTTTGAGATACCTTCCATAATAATCGCTAGTGCAATTAGTGGCTCAGATCGCGCAGTACCTCCGTACCTTGGACCTCGGTAGGATTCCCCACCAACCAACCACTCAACGAAGCACGGTTGAAACACACTTCCGCTTCCGAGATAAGGCAGTAGGTAGCGTGACGAAACACCACCACCCACGCCCCGGGCTCTCTCGGCGATATTGATTTGTAGTTCTACGCATGAGATCTCAATGTCTACAAACAAAAGCTGTGTCTCACTGCCATTCTTGCGTTCCTCGCTCCAACCTATGTTCCCACCCAAAAAGCGATTGACGGAGTGCATGTGACGGCGCAGGATGTAGGACTTAACATCGGCATCGCTCCCATGAAGTCGGAGTCCAATCATTCATGGCGCGGTTGTCGCAATCCTAGTGGGGGAGAGCAGTTTCCAGCCCTAAGCCAAAAAATAGAAGCGTCGTCATAATTCTACACTAGAAGGACGCCATCCCGATTCATCAATAGTTGTGCGTGTATTGCCTTGTTGACCGATTCGTGAAAATGGATGAAAACGGCATTTCAGCTCCGATGAATATTCTTGCAATCCTGGTTCTTCAAATGTAGCTTGCATATTGATCGACCCAGAAAATCACGGAGAATGCTCAAAGAAGCAAAGGCTGGAACGCTGACACGAACAGGCTTAAGTGTAAGGCTGAAGTATGTTTTAGCCTCTAGCGAATCCTCGTTCAATCAGATTAGGACAGGAGATGTGGTGATGATGGCAGTCCCGAACCGCACCTCGCACACATCTCTCAACCCGAAATTAGTAGTAAAGGTATGGAGGTAACATGCGTTTGGCGAGAAGGAAGACCACAGTTTTGTGGAACGGCGCACAGTCTTGAGTATGGATCGATGGCGGTCCTAGTGAAAGGAATAAGGAACATCCACAAGATCAGGAATCATGGAAGATTCCACGCTAAACCTTTACGGAGTCCGTTGGGTGCGAAGCGAAGGAATGAAACGGCCAGAAAAGGGAAAATGGGGGGTTTGAGGCGGAGTCTACCTAGCGCAACGCGACTGGCGGTCAATGGTCAAAGGATGTGAAGAACTAAAGAAATCTAAAACAGCGGTGTCCTATCAAAAGGCGAGTCCACTATCCACGAAACCATCTCTCTTTGGCAAGTCCGCGAGTCCGCTGTTAGCGTCATCTCCATCGACGAACGGACGGAGTTAGTATAGGGACTTCGTAAGTATTTGTCAAACGCGGTCATGTGCAGAGTGGCCCTCCCTAGCATTGGGACTTGGTAATGGAGGATCTTGAAAATTCCTCAAAGCGGTGAGGATGAAGGTAAGTAAGGTAGTCTTGTCACACTGAGATAGCCTTTTACTGGAGTGCATTTGGGTACATACATGTGATCACTAACAAAAATGATCATCGTGCAGTATGTGGATTTAGAATAGTGACGCCCACGAGATAACGGTGACCCGAGGGAGAGGAGAGTTCTGAGGCGCACCACAAGCTCACATGCGCTACGGGCAGCGGTCAAGGCAGAAATGTTCTGCGATCCTTCGATAGTGGGGAGATAGACAGAAAGGGGAAGGGGAAGGCGAGGAAGATGCAACGGCGCTGATAAATCGAGATAAAGGGAGATGCGGTGTATACGCGGTGTGGAAGTTGAGTCACACCTCAAATTCGCAGCACGAAGTTCACTGTGCTACAGCAGACATACACCACCACATTGCCAGTTGCAACGTTGTAAATAGATGCGGACAAGGTCCTTAAGGCGTTCCGTAATTCTGTTCTTAGACTTAGAAGAATAGATCCATCGACCAATTGGAGTGGGATCCAACTTGGCCACAACGGTTCCCCGCCATGGGCATTGCGAAATAAGAGCGGATGGATCCGAGAACCAAGGCGGTGGATAGGAAAGGACGTGAGGCAGGGATTGAATAGTGTTCTGACCTTTGACCGCCCTTTTTCGCTTTTGATTTCAGGAGGTACCTAAGGCAGGCAGTATCCTTTTAGTGGGAATATTAGTTCACAGCGACACTCGCACCAAGTAGAGTTGCAGACTGCAGTCCGTTGGAGATATGGCTTATTGCACTGCCGCCTCTACTACCACAATCGACTATCCGATTCAGGTTGTAGGTGCCTGCAAAGGGGTGACTGGATAGTGGGGGTGTGAGCTGGCGACTGTATGAAGGAAGCTTTACAACGGTAAGGTAATGTAGGCTTTGCTGGGGATTCCGTGGGATCAAGTCAATTAGATCCAATTCCAATAATAGATCCTATTGGGGCTGTATTAGCTACCTTTTTCATGCCGGAGCTAAACCCCAAAAGAGTCTATTTGCTCCTATTTGTGGCCCATTACTCCCAGTCCTCACAGCTAGAATCTTCCATTCGGAGCCACGTTTCTATTGTTAATCCAAGCTAAGTCGGCCTATCTCCTGCTGTCTCGCCTAAATCCGCTTGTTGGCCCGAGGCTCATGAAGAAACACATTGAAGCAACCAGAACTTCAACCAACTACTCGAGCCTAAATATCCAAACAGTTGATTGAAACCAAATCCTGATTGGTTGCCTAATTGGCCTTCGATGTTATGCATGCCCCAGCTGCAAGGCTGCGTCCTGCTGTAGAAACTAAAACTCCCCCACCCCATTGCCGGATGCCGGACTTCTCGCACGCGCCTTCGCCCACTGCAACATTTCGAAGTAACTCGTTGCAACTTGCAAGGTTACTACGATCCATCACCCAAGCCCCCCAAATTTGGAAATTGGTCGCTGGGAACGCCTCCCGTTTGTAACTTTGCCCAAGCCCCCCCGCAAAAGGCGCGCAGTGCAAGCCCCTGTGATTTCGGACCTGAGTGGGGACATCAAGTCACGGACTTGGACCCCAATCCCATTTCGCCAAAGCTGCACAGCTGATGATTAATCTGGGATCGACATTTAGGATGCATAGGGCCACGTTCTGCAAGGCTGGCTTAAGTCTTCTCGGTAGTCTCCATGTGCGAGCAGGGATCCCGCATCCTCGCATCATTGCTTCCGGAGCAAGGGTCCCAGCTCGAGCTACAATATACGAGCCTTCGAATAGTAAACACGGGCCCAATGTTCCTCCGCCGCAGGCAGATATATTAATGTAACCCAACCTCCCCCCCCCATTTCCTCCGACTCACCTTATATTCCCTCATACATCATATTATTCACACTCCACCGTTCAAAGTCTCAGGCATTCCTTCCGAACCACACTTCCTCTTCCCATTCTCTTTACTACTGCCAACCCCTGCCCACCAAGCCACAGCCTTTCGCCTGTCCCCTTACACACACCCCACCATGCAACGCCATCATAGCTATTCTGTTCCCTACACTGGCCCAACAGCTTCCTCCAAATACTCCTCATCACATAGCACGAGCAGTGCCTTCAGTGCCAGTGCCAACCCCAATGAGGATTGGACGAAGATCTCCGACCTTGCAGAACGAAGGCGGATACAGAATCGCATCGCTCAACGCAATTATCGTCCGTGAGCAAAGCTGCTAACGCATAAGCATGCACTGACAGTACAGCAGGCAAGAAAATCAAGAGACGCCTCGAAGATCTGGAGAAGCGAGCTGGCTCATCATCATCTCCAGAGCAGATACATGCAGAGCTTGCTCCTGTACATGCCAGGCGGAACAGTGCAGCAAAGAAGCAAAAGTCGAAACCGGAGCCTGCCCAAAGACATGGACGCAGGAGATCGCCTGAACCATTCATGACCAACGCAGTCAAATCGGAAGTGTCGCCGCATCAGTATGGCCGAGACTCGCTTTCACCACCGCCTTCTTTCAACTACCCCACTTACTCTTTGCCCGACCCCACGGTCCATTCCTCCTACCCGCAGCATACACCATACAATGCATTACCGTCTCCCTTCCCCGATTATCCAGAACAAGCACAATACCTACCATCGGTTTCCAATACTTTACCAAGCATGCCTTCATACGAACCAAGCCCTCCGAAGCAGGGCGGGTTCTTCGACGATGAGAATGTACTGAACCAGTATAACATGGCCTATTCGCCGTTCACCAGCATGGATATCCCAATGCAGCAACAGTACCAGGACTCCAACGCTCATGTAAATATTCCCGAGTACAGTTTCCCCTACTTTCAATAATACTCTCCGTCTTCTGGCTTTCTCTCCTCTTTTCTTATGAAAATATCAGGATTCTCTCTTTCTTTCTTCTTCAAAAAGTGCAACGACCTTCGAGACTCATGTCTTTCGTCAGCGATTCACGATATCATGACTGACGGCAGCAACGACCAGACACCGCCGCTCTCGCATTCACACTCTTTTGACCATTCCAGAGACACGTCGCCGTCGTTGATGTTCCCTGGCACACCGGTCTCGCTATCGGAATCGCCCCGGCTGGCCTTTCGATAAGGAGTAATTCTTTCACTTTTCAGCATGGAGCTTCATAGGCTTCGGGGAAATCATGATGATGGATGTACGAATAGGGATCTTGCGGACATAGGGTCGCAACTCGATATTACGCTCGAGTCTGAGGTGGATGTACGATCAGATACGAGAACATAATTCAAAAACTGCCTCATGTTGGCGATCAGTCTCTACATCTCCCATGCCTTTGCTCTGACATAACTTTGACTTTGGTTCCACTTACTATGCGTCCCAACATGTTACGACGGGTGGCAGTTGTTGAAAATGGTTGTGTTGGTTTGGCTTGAGACTCGATCTTCACTAGTAGCGACTCTGAAACCGGTAAACAACTCGTCGCCCAGATTACCCAAGGAACCCAAGGCTGCTCTTCGGTTTCATAGAGGCGCGTCTCGCCCAAAGCGTTTGTAGGTAACATGCAACTAAAGCGAGTGACGAGGGACTTTCACTACCTACTTTACTTACCTACAAGCACATTTCCATAATCGGTCGGCAATCGCGATTGTCGCGCAAAGTAACAGAACTCTAGCGGAACGCTTCCGTTTTCTGTGATGAACATATTTTTTAGATTATAAGATGCTCCACAATGCTGGATCCTCGTACGCAAATCAACCCAGTTTTTCTCGCCAATCTCTGCCTAAGAGTTACACAGTTGCCTTAACGATATCATGGCTCGACTCAAGAGGCAGCGATTGACAGTAGACGGCCACGAGAAAGTCACCGCATCTACCACTGACGACGACGCCCATAGTCCTGGCGAACAAAGTTCCCAGAGCAGCTTGAAGGCTTCTACGGAAAAGCCACAAGGTGGGCGATCATTGTTCGTACGATCACTACCAGCTACAGCAACAACCGAGACTCTGACCAGCTTCTTCTCCCACTCTTACCCTCTGAAGCATGCCACCGTAGTCCTCGACCCGTCAACTAAAGAGTCAAAAGGCTACGGCTTTGTTACTTTCGCAGATACCGAGGACGCCCATACTGCTCGACGCACCTTCAATGGGGCTCTATTTGAGGGTCGCAAGATCAAAGTCGAATTTGCTGAATCGCGGCATCGTCAAGAGAGTGGGCAGGATATTGTGAAAGAGAACACGGTCAGTGCAGGTGGAAGAGAGGACCGAAGACAGCATGTCCAGCCGCCGTCCAAGCTCATTGTGAGGAATCTTCCCTGGACCATCAAGAATGAAGAACAACTAGCGACTCTCTTCCGTAGTTACGGCAAAGTAAAACATAGCACCATGCCCAAGAAAGGAGGTGGTCTCTCCGCTGGCTTTGGCTTCGTGACCCTGCGAGGACGTAAGAATGCAGAGAAAGCGCTGGCAGGCGTCAACGGCAGAGAGATTGATGGACGGACACTGGCTGTGGATTGGGCTGTTGAAAAGGAGGTTTGGGAAGGTCTACAAAATGGCAGCAATGACATGGAAGCTGTTGATGCTGAGGCCGGAAGTACCACAGCGAACGGACGCGAAGACAGTGTCAAGTCAGAAGACGATGTCTTCGTTCCCGTTAATGACCTACCTCCCAGTGATGTCGATTATGGCGTGACTACTCGTAGCGAGGACAAGCAAGAATCAGAAGACAAAGACAGCGAAGACAGTGCCAACGATGAACCCAAGCCTAAGCAGACAGACCACAGCATTTTTGTACGGAATCTCCCATTCACAGCCACACATGATTCGTTGCGGGACCACTTCAGCCCGTTTGGCCCTGTGAAATATGCAAGGGTGGTGCTGGACCAAGCCACGCAACGGTCAAAGGGTACGGCTTTTGTTTGTTTCTTCAACAAAGAGCATGCAAGTGCCTGCCTTCAAGCAGCTCATAGCCTCCGACCTTCCACTCAACATTCAGGCAAAACGAACAAACGCGCTGGTTCATCTTCGACGAAGCAGTCGTTGCTTGAGGACACAAGCGTCGACCCGTCGGGCCGCTTCACCGTTGATGGACGAGTACTTCAGATCTCTCAAGCCGTGGATCGGACCGAGGCGGCACGCCTCTCGTTTGCCAATACTAGCCTACGCAATGCAAGGGACACGGATCGACGACGCCTCTATCTCCTCTCTGAGGGTACCGTATCATCCAGCAGCCCTTTATTCGAGAAGCTTTCCGCGACCGAGCTCAAAGTGCGCGAGGATAGTGCCAAACAGAGGGCAAACCTCATCAAGAACAACCCAACTCTACACATTAGTTTGACACGTCTTTCAGTGCGCAACCTACCACGAAGTATGACTTCGAAAGACTTGAAAGCGCTCGCGAGAGAAGCTGCTGTCGGTTTTGCCGCAGATGTCAAAGCAAGGACTAGACAGCAATTGTCGAAAGAAGAGTTGTCCCGAGGCGGCAAAGAGATGAGAGAAACAGAGAAGGCTCGAAAAGCAAAAGGCAAAGGGATAGTCAAGCAAGCCAAGATTGTCTTTGAGAGTAGAGAAGGAGGCAAGGTGGCAGAGGGCAGTGGGGCTGGTAGGAGCAGAGGCTACGGGTTCATTGAATACACCTCTCATAGATGGGCTTTGATGGGTCTCCGATGGTTGAACGGGCACGCAGTGGAGTCTTTCAAAAACGAATCCAATACGACACCTCCTAGGAAAGCTATAAGGGGGAGGATGAAACGTCTTATTGTAGAATTCGCTATCGAAAATGCCCAGGTCGTCCTACGGCGACATGAGAGGGAGGCCAAAGCTCGGGCAAGATCGAACATGGTCACTGAAAAGAGGGAGACTGGGGAACTTCCGGGCAAGAAGAAAGCACTCAGCAAAGACCAGCTTATGGCGAGGACAAGGAAAGGGATGAAAGCAGAGCCTTCCAGACCCAACGATATGACGAAACATGTTGGATTTTCTCAGCATGGATCTAACGACGGTGCAACGAAACCAGAAAAACTGGTCAGACGTCAACAAATAATTGGGAGGAAGCGAATCAGCCGGAAGACAAGGAATCAGGGGAAGACATCTTGAATCATACTGCCTTCACAACATTCCGGGTGGACTATAACCCCAGAGTATCTTCGAGGCCAGTGGATTTCATGTCGCAGCTGTCCTGCTGTCGACCTCTTTTCCTGTGATTGCCATATTCGAGAATTTACCGGACTACACTGCACCAGAATTCAATCCTCCCACGCATCCTGCAGCCTTGCACTGCAAGCCACCGTATTCCCCACGTTTCGCCGCGGGCCGGTGAATTATCGCTCGAATCGTGTCAATCGTGAACGTAACAAACAGCACAGCCCCATCCACGGACTCAGTCGACTATCAATCACCCCTCCACCTTCCCAACAATGTTATATCGCTTCTTAAAAAATGTAGACCAATCCTTGAGTACCCCCTTCTCCTTCTCCGGTAAATCGTCCCACTCGGGCACGCAGTCCTCTTGTTTCAGACTTGACTGGGCCAGCGCCCGCGAGGCATCCTTCCCCGCAAAGACTGCCGTTTCAAAGGGCGGTCAGCGCAACTTGTTCCATTCTCCATCTTTGGCACGGATAGTGGAGGCTGCTTTTAGGAGGAGCCATGGCGGTTGAGTAGGATCACGCATACCATGATAAGCCCCTCCCGGAGCATAAGCAGAATTGCCCGAGACATCGAAGACGGTGCCCATGATGGCGACGTAGGTGGGATGGGAGGTGTCGGTACCTGCGACGTTTCATTGCGTTAGCGAGGGCGGAGAGATTTGGCCGTGGCAGCATCGGAGGTACCATTGCATTTGGCTAGGTCGGCCGTGGTGATTGGGTCGTCATTTGGGGGATTCAGCTTGGGGGGATCTTTGGGCGCAAAATTCTTGGGCTCCTCAACATGGCCAGTGCCTGCGCCTGGTGCGTCTGCCATTGTCTTATCCGTTGAGATGAATTGATTGTTCAGATGGAGAAAGCAGGCAAAGTAGCGTGCTGAGTGAGAACACCTCGAGGAGGAGGGGTTGATGGCTCCAGAATTGCCGAGGTGCCCCGCGCTAATCGATAAGGCATCGCTGAATCCTGCCCGGAGAGTGCTGCCCCCTCCTTACCTGCGTCCAACCCAAGGATGGGTGATTGAAGTGAAGTGCAAACTAAAGATTGCAGTCTATTGATGGCCATCATCTTGCAGTGAAATATCGAGTTTGGGGTAGCAAGAACATGATGGTCTATATATTTGCATGGCTTGTGGCCGCCTGGAGTCTCTTTATCTACTCTCATGGCTCCCCTCCAGATCTGCCGTGGACGCAAGGGCCACAACACGCATTGGGTCTCAATGAGGATGTCGACATCGTGACTGGAAGCGCCTTCTCCGGCTTGACCACCTTCGCCAATCTGCCATACGCGAACTGTTTTGCAGACTCTCCTATAGAAGAATATGATATTGCCATCCTAGGGGCACCATTTGATACGGTCAGGCTCCCAACATTTCCGTCCGAGGCTCGAGCATTTCGGTCAATTCACTCGTTCCGAACGCATCGAGTCATTTACAATACCTGCTGATGTCTGCAGGCGGTGACGGCTAGGCCTGGCGCTCGGTTTGGACCCGGCGGCATTCGGCGAGGTTCGAGGCGCATGTCTCCTTCCCACGAGTGGAGCATATACTCAGGTGACAAGTCACTCCATGGTGTTTGACTCGCGGGATGGACTCTGACGAGGCCTCTGATAGGGGAGAATGTGTTTTTGGATTGGGCAAAGATCTTGGATTGTGGGGATGCTCCGTTGACGTTCCTTGACAACACTGTTGCCCTGAAGCAACTTGAGAAATCACATAGGGTCGTGGCTGGTCGTAAGGGCAAGTCGGCAGCCAAGTCATCGGCGCCACGGATCATCACCTTGGGCGGAGACCATACCACTACCCTCGCTGCTCTGCGCGCAGCAAGGGCCCATTGGCACCAGGCCTCCGTCATTCACTTTGACTCTCACATAGGTATGTCGAGACTAGCAGCATCATTGACCAGAGAGCATTTTGTGCTAAATCTCTCGAGATACATGGGATCCCAAGGTTTTGGGTGAGTTCTCCTTCATCGCAGATCTCAAGCTGGTGGCTACTGAGTTCAACATCAGGAGGGGGCTATTCCCATTACGCGTGAGCACTCAGACTTCCCACTCTTCCCTTCAATCAAAACATGGTCGTGAGCTAAAGATCCATGGTTCAGGGGTGTTAATCATGGTAATGGCCCACCAGCGTTGAAGTTACCTACTGACATCAAGGCCAAGGAACCTTTCTCCACCTTGCACACGAGGAAGGCTTGATTAGCAACTCGTCGATCCACGCAGGGATTAGAGCTCCTGTATTCAGACGCAAGGGAGACATCCGTAATGACATTCGGTGTGGATTCGAGACCATCGAGGCCCGAGATATTGACCTTATTGGCGTGGGAGGCATCATCAAAAGGCTCCGGGACAGAGTCGGCAAAAGTGAAACCTATATCTCAGTCGATATCGACGTCCTAGATGTGGGTTATCTTCCACTCTTGACCAGCAGTGAAGTCTGACTCGCCCGCAGCCTGCTTTTGCGTACGTCTTTTTAGAGCTCTACTTCCCTATTGTGAAATGAGTCTTGAGCCTAAAGCGATGTCCTCGGAGTCCTTGCTCCAAGAGGATATTTCCCGGCTCTAGGCTATGGTGAAAACGCAACGCTGACTTCCGAATCCTTGCATCAGTCCCGGGACTGGTACAGCAGAGGTTGGTGGATGGAGTACACGAGAGCTCCTCTCGATCCTCGATGGTCTCGAAGGAATCAATGTCGTTGGAGCGGACGTGGTAGAAGTCGCCCCAGTCTATGATAACGCTGGCGAGACGACTGTACTAGCTGCGGCAGATGTTGTGAAGTCGCTACTGGCATTAATGGTACAGAAGCCAGTACAGTCAGAATGAGAAGGGATGGTGAATGGAATCGGATGTTATTGTAGATGCGCTCGAAGCTCGATTATCTACCGGGTATATAGACACCAAGCGCTGTTCTCCTTTCCATGTCTTTTCCCGCGTATGAGACTCTGTTTCAGGTACATGCATAATTTAGGCCGAAACCGGAAAGATCCTAATAAACATAGATACGTATACTCGTCCATCCAGAAATTCAAAATTAACTGTATAAGGAGGAGCTCAATGTCACAACGACATACTTTACGTTACCATGCTCATCCTTGGTCGGGGTCCAATGGGTAAAGAACTTTTCCTCATTACGCATTTTGAGCGATCGAGGGGTGAAGATGTTGATACTCGCGGAGATGGCCTGGCCCTGTTTCAAAGACTGCTTCACTTTTGACTTGTACTCCCGAGGTAAGTTCAGCGTGTGCTGGGCGAAGAACTTGAAGACATCATTGCCAACAACCTCGGTGGCCGTGCGGTTGGTGGTGCCCAAAATCTCGACGATGCCAGGCGAGTAGTGCTGGATGACAAACGTTTCGTATTTGACGACGAGATACTGCAGGACAGGTTCAGTGGACAAGGCTGGGGAAACCGGGGGCAATAGCGTTACCTTGGAATATGTAGTATAGAAAAGCTCCATCTGGGTCCGAAAATTCATGTTCTCAATTTGCTTTAGCAAGGCTGGCTCCATGCCAGCGTCTTTGACCTCAACATTTTTCGTGCTTTGAGGAAGCTTTGGGGAACTTCCTTTGCGGCCGAAGCCGAAAAAGCTTCTCTTTTCCCTTCTTTGGCTATGTACAGAGGCCGCAGCCTCTTTGTCATCCTCTGGATCATCAGACATGGACAGGATGCGTAAGACATCAGTGTTGCTCCGGATGGTGGTTGAACAGTTGATCTGGCCGCCGATATAGAACTCAAGCCTGCCATTGGCATCGTATAATGGAGCTGTATGGAGTGAGCGACAGCGGTGAGTAGACCACCGGATGTGGAATTGCTTACCGACATATAACAAGTTCCAGAAAGGTTCTCCGTTCTTTTTATAGTTCAGCAGCAGCTCAACGATTTCTTCTTGCGCGTCGATGGAGGTTCTCAGACGTTTCGTAGCGTTCCGGTCTGTGTAGTTACCCTGAAGGAAGCGACAATTACGAGGTACGACCTCTGATCTTTGGTATCCGGTCACGCTGACAAAGCCATCTGAAGCATACATGATGGGATTGTCGGCTTTGCTGTCCCAAGGTCAGCAAACTGCCCAGAGTCCTCATGAAGAGTGTTGTCGAGCCTTACTTGGGATCCGTCAAACAGAAACAATCCCCTAGGCCTTGGTACTTTCCCCGGTCTGTCGATAACGCCTTCGCGGCGCTATTGGTCATCTGGTACTTGACGAAGCGCGGATAGACCGACGTTCTCAAGATGCTCTCGACATTACCTTGCGCCTCTCCAAATATCGATTCCATCGAAGGCAAAGTGGTTGTCGTGCACGTTTTGATATCCGCATTTATCCGCCTCATCATACTCGTTGGTATTCCTATCTGTTTCTCGGAATCATTGGAGGTGTAGGAGAAGTAGATATCGGACATGATGGTGGTCAATTCGTCGAGGAGGGCGTTGTAGCGGTCGACCTGGAAAGGAAATGCTCCCCGTTAGCTAAGGGTTACACAATCGACTCGAGGATTGGGGCACCTTTTCCAAGAACTCCATGTTCTCGCCGCACATGCGAGATTGACTGAACTTTAAGAGGCGATGCGCTGTGGTTGGGTTGTGCAGTACGATCTGGAAGACGTCCTGGCTGAAGAAATCGGCCAGTCCACCGGCGCCCTTGCCCATGCTGGAATTGGGCTTGGTGGGACTGGAGAAGGAGGCTTGAGGGGCGCTGTAGCTTCTCGAGTCGTCTGCATTGCTGTGCGTGTCTTGGTGCTGGGCGAGTTGAGAATTGGCTTGGTGGTCAAGAGCGAAGAGGTCACTGCTGGATCGATCGCCATTTGCAGCATGGCCGTTGCCCTGCGTTCGGGCTGCCATCTCTCTTGTCACCAACGACATAATCGATCTCTGAGGGTTATGACGAGACGAGTCGCTAGTGCGATTCATCGACCCAACGACAAAAGGAAGTCACGCTCATTTGCGTAATATATCAATATTATTATTATTAGTGCATCGAGGTTCTGTCATGGTGCATGTAGTTTGTGGGGGGGGGACCCTTAGAACCTTGCCCCATCGTCGGTGCTTTGTCCCCCCGTCGTGCCCAGTAGGCAGTAATTAATCCCGGCAAGTGGTCACTTCCTGCGTAAGGTAGGTAGGCTAGGGGAGAAGAACTGGGGGGCAATTAAACCAATAGGCAGTCTTCCTCGGTTGCTTTGGCTTCGACTATCATCAAAGACTTCTGTGACTTACCTATCAAGGGCTACCTTATCATTAACCATTGCTAGTCTTTCAAGCTAGATGATCTCGGTAATCTGCCCTAGTGGCTATTGCCGAAAGATCTCATCTCCCGGGATGATGGATCGCATTCGGATAAGGAACCCCCCCGTAATAATCCCAAATCCCAATACATTTCACCCCCCCTCCCCCCCAAGGGGCCAGGGCTGCGGGCAGTGGGAGCTGCATTTCTAGGGTTAGTCGTCCCGCAGCAAGTTTGAATCTTTAGGCCGAGTGTCCCACCCACTTAGGCTTCAAGCCCCCGAGCCGGGCAGCTAGCCAGCCACCCTCCCACCCCGCCCGTTCGATGATCCCATCATTTGTGTTCGGATAACTCCATGTACTCCGTACCCATCTATCACTGTCACCCATCCAATTTCATGCCTTCTGCTCACTCCTATTTGACACTTTCCATTCTCTCCTCAAATTGCTATCTTCACCCGCCGCCCAACATTCCTTGAGTCCACCCTGAAGGTTGTTTAGTCCGGGTCCCCGACTGCTAAAAGAACGGATACAGACTTCTCCCGGCCTCTGTGAATGCTGCTCCATGGACGCCATCCTTCATGTCGACGGGTCAAGCAGCGTACACAGGAGAGGAAGTGGAGGGACCTCGTTCGCCGGCTGCCGATTACGGCCTGCGCGATAATTTTGATCCTTCCAAATACGACTTCTATAACCCAGCATCTCGCAACGCCCGAACAGGGTGAGTCCGCCCAGCTACCTACTCCATGTCGTATTTTCCAGGAGTCTGCGCTGATGAAAACTTCTCTCTTGCAGGCAATGCGTGACAGCCGATTCCGCTCTTGAGAATAGCCTACTATCGTCCTCGGATCGCCATGAGTCCCACAGCCCCCAGCCCCTATCTCCAATAGAAGAGTTGGATGACGACTCCCACTCCGCCCACACACAGCAGAAACATGAGGTGGATTCGGAGGAAACGCCGGGAACGTCTGTCGAAAACATCACTGATCGTGCCGCGTCTCTGCACTCGGGTGACTTTGCCTCGAGTAAGGACAGAGCGGGAACCATTTCTCTTGAAGATCGTGTCGAGTTGCTCTTCTCTCGTCAGCATCTTCAAGCTGTCCTTGCCGACCCGTCTCAGGGGAAACGATTTACGTATTTTCTACGTGCGTACCGGCCAGGGTCTGTGCCCCTTTTGGCCTACTACCTGGATGTTATGAAGGCGCTGAAAAGTGTCGCGTATGCCGAGGCTATCATCAGCGGCTTGGACCCGATCTCTGGTTTTCCTTTCACCGCAGAGACTAGCAGTGTTTCGATGCCATGGGTGATGCAAGACAAGGCAGAGAACACACTCGACGTACTTGCGAAGGAGGACTTCCCATCTTTTGTGGCATATCACTTCGTCAAGATCGTCGATTTGGCCTTGGCAGACCGGGTGACAGGACAGCAAGATACGTCTTCGCGTGCATTTGCAGACGGTCTAGCTGAAGTCTTCGTTCTTTCGGACCCTGCACGGCCTGACAATCCAATTGTCTTTTCATCAGAAGAATTCCATCGAATGACAGGCTACTCACGACAAGAATTTCTTGGCCGCAATTGCCGCCTTCTGGGGGGTGCCAGGACGAGTGGCTCCGGCATAAGTCGATTTCGAGCTTCTCTGGAAGCGGAAAGGGAGCATTGTGAAGTGTTGCTCAACTAGTAAGTTCCCTGGTCTCTATTGAATTGTATTTGCTGCACGCATATCGAAATAATTACAACTGGTCCTCATGACATGCCAAATCGCTACAAGCAGACGTTCATCCATGTGTTGTCGTCCATAGGCGATTGGGTACACAGAAGGTGGGACAATTGATATTTTGCGAACTGCTCTACTCCCAACGAATGCTCAGTGCTATCAGCGTCTCTTAGTCTTTTGTCGAATCCGACCATACGATATGTCCATGCTGAGTCAGGACCACCTTACTTAGTCATCGCGATGGAAAACCCTTCATAAATCTGATCATGTGCGTCCCTCTGCGAGACCAGGCAGGCAAAGTCAGATATTATGTAAGCCTATTTATAAATTTCTCGGGCCTCTATAGTCTGCTAATGGGTGTAGCTCGGAGCTCAGTTGGATATTACCAGTCTTGTCAATGAATGCACAGACCTCGAATCGCTTCGAAAGGTTGTCGAGCAGTACGAAAAAGGGATCGGTGAGGAATACACCGCAACCACGCTTGCGGAGAACGATGCATTTGATCAGCTAAGCGAAGCGTTCAACCCACAAGAGCTCGAAAAACTGGCGGTGCTGCGGTGGCAGCGACAGCCAGCGTTCGATGCGGAGGCCAAGTTCGAGAAACGGGATTTTCACAAGGAACGAGAAATAGAGAATCCTTTCAGACTCTTTTCTCCAGATGGCACGTTCCAAACCAGCGAAGACGGTGGGGCCCAACCTCTCGGCTTCTATCAAAACGTAAATGCTCTACTCAAACGCTGTGGATATGATGCTAATGATATGTAGTATCTCCTCATTCGACCCGGCTCACTTCGTATTCTCTTCGCTTCTCCAGATCTTCGCTCTCCGGGAATTCTTCAATCACCACTTATGGACCGCATCGGGGGAAGCTCGAGGGTGCGTCAAGATCTGACACACGCTCTGGAAGTTGGTCGCAAAGTCACCGCAAAAATTGAGTGGATTTCTGAGTCAACCCCAAATGGTAAGACCTGCTGGATCCACTGCACTCCCTTGCTTGGTGCGAACGATGCTGTCGGCGTATGGATGATAATCCTAGTCGACGTCGAGGACGAGTCAACCTTACCTCGTGGACCGGTTCCACCTAACTCGCAGCAAGAGAGCGATTGGGAAGATGCCTCCGCAGCCAATACAGTCCCGTGGAGCACCAAGGAAATCCAAGGCGATGATCATGTCCCATATGGCAGTGATAGTTTTGGCGCAAAGGGGGCGAGGGGAAGTCTGAGGTCACGCCAGCCAAGATTCTCTGCCCCCCCAGAAGCTGTAGATCCGCCTCCATCGACTATGGATTCCATGCCAGGCCCGGGCCCTCGGATTGCTGGAAGAGTTTACTCTGCAAAGGATCGAGGGGTAAATCTCGCCGACGTAGGCTATGACGACAGACCGTCCAGCCCAGATGAACACATGGCGCAGCGCACCAACCTGCGGCCGACAATGCAGACCGCTGAACGCCCTTCCTACGATGGGAACAAAGAGAGGAAGTTCCCTATCCATATGCCAGGGCGGTCTGATGAATTCAATGAGACGGACAGACCAGCAGCCCGGAGAACATACAAGTCTCTTTCTCCTTATGGACTTCTGTTCAAAGACTAGTGGCTCAAACTACCACCATTTTTATGAAACGTCGTGCAACCTGAGCATTGCGGTGAGACGTGTGTACTACGTGCCAAGATGAAAGCGATCAATCTCTTAAATTGGAAAAAATGTCGTCTCGGGGGGGATTTCTACGTGAGTTAATGCGTCGTTTCACCCCAGAGTCGCAGCAAGATCACATTGAACAACAATGGTGCTTTTTGTGTTGACACATTGACGACGCTATGGCGTCGCTCTGGGAACAACGTTACTCTGAACCAATAGAGGCTTCATTGGTCGGGGATGCATAGCCTAGCGCCGGGCGCTGTGAGGCTGTCCATGGCCATCTATTTTATACTGACTTAGCATGCGATGAGTAACCCACTATAATAGCATGCCTAGGAGTCTCGAACTTGGGTAACGGATTCAGTGATTCATGTTTTGCTCGTGAGAAGGACATTCTATTGTAAAGGCTATTTGTCTTGGGAGACCGCGAGAGCATTGAAAGAAGAGATAAATGGTATGCGTACATATTCTCCAAATCTTGACCCGAAAAGCATTCATTGACGGCCGTTTCTCCCTGGCCATTGAAACCCGGCGGCTACTCCAGCGACGGTCATTCGCTATCATCAAAGTACGAAGCATTTAGTGCGGGAGAGAAAGCTCTTCGTCTCCAGAAGACAACCTTCTCCACGTATAAGATCAGGCTCTTTTCTCATCGTCTACATCTCAAGGCAAGCACTTAGCTCTCTCACACAAACTAGCATTGGCTTGGTTCCAAGAGTCACGAAAGAGCACCAGCCGCTAGACGTCACGATGATCAAGGACATCGTAAAATCACAGGGTTTGATTTACATCCGGCAGAGCATGTCACCAACGCTGTGTCACAAGTGAAGAACACTGAAATCTGCCAATACAAGACTCTTAAGACGGTCGAGTGTTTTTGACTTTACCTCACTGCAACTGTCTCCGCCTTGGTCCACATTGCGGTCGTTGGCTGTGCAAAGCTATCAGGTGAGATTGCGGAATACGGCATGATCATTACGAATTCAGCAACAGTGCGGGTGTGTACTGTTATCCCATATGAGAGCTTTGCCGGCCTCACAAACCTATCAGGCTTGCCGCTCTACGTGAAGAAGATTCAGCAAATGGAGCACCACAACAACACGCCTTTGCCCAGATTAGCATCGTGCGTGTTATCATTTGCGATTCAACGATGCGCCAACTTAATCCAGGAGATTTATGGGCTCACGAGACCCAATGTCAAGCTCTCGTTTCACTCTAAAAAAGCAAGGCTGATTCGGAATATTACCGTGAGGCATTGACTCCTCCACGTCTAGAGTGTCTGTCCTAGCCTACGGCTCCGGCAATGTCGATAGATTCGATACTACCGCGACCAGACCCACATGCTCTGGGCAAGTTGAGGAATTACCTCTTGCGTTATTTGCAAAGATATGTTTAGGCGTTTCAACATCAAGGCTCATCCTATGAATCATTTTGTGTATTATTCTCCCAACTCACAAAATGTTTTAGAAACTTCAGAACAGGATACAGATCGCATTGAAAGCAAAAACGATTGCCCAATCTAATGTCTATGAGCTTCCTTGGTCCGATTTGTTCTCGGATGTTTCGTCTCATCGTTGAACCAATTCAAAACCACCTTCCCGACCGGAATATTGCATTTGGCATGCTCCGCTCCAACCTGGATACCTGTCTCCATGCAGGACGCGTAGAAGCGTTGACCCTGTTCATGATCTTTGAGCGTCCAAACACGTACTGATGTTATGAAGCTTCCCGAGCCATTTCCCCTCAGCCATCGACAAGCGCTGTTACTCGTCATGTTGCCATACGCGTACCAGCCCTCAAGAAGGACCTGTCTATCAGAATCATCAAGGGTCTGTGCCGTTGATGGTGCGATCAACGATTAAGGCCCATCCATTGACTGTTACGTCGGTACCGCTAATTCCATCCACCGCCGGAAAAGCCACGCATGAAGATACGGAGTCAGCATTGTCCTCAGAGTCTGGGTCCCAGTGACGAGATCCAGGGGACTCATCTGGTATGATGCATGTGGGATCATCAGACACGCCATCGATGACTCGTGGTTTTGGCATTGCCGTGACAAGATTGGCTACCATTTCAAGCAGGGGGAGGCTTGTGCAGAGGGCGATATGCATATTTCGTGGAACTGTAAGTAGCATGGATAGGCCAAGATGTGTGTGTAAGGGAAGACGATGATGCCTAGCTGGGGCTCCAAAGGCCACGGTGGTATCCAACGACGAGCGTAACAAGAGATCGAGATGCCAGAGGCTCCATTCAGTGGAAGAGACTTTGTGTTTTGTTTGGGAGAACGAACAGGCCTGCTGGCGGAGAATATCAAGGAGAAAATGCCTTAATGCTATGATGCTCTTGAGGCCTGAGCATGACTACGGGATGGGCCCTTGCTTTCTTTCGACGTGATGTGCTAGCGCTCGATGTTACAGACCGAATGAAAGCTGGTGCAAGCACGTATGAAGTTCAAACAAGTTTTTGGATATCCAACGAAATGCTACTTCAGTATTACATAGATATTATAGCAAATATTGATCCCTTGCACAGAGCCCGAGAGCACACTGCTGAAGTCAAGCCGATACCCAGAACCAAATTCCAGCATATCCTGTGTAGGTATTTGCGTTTCACCAAGATGTGGGTGGTACAGAAATCCATTTTCTCTAGTCCTGTAATAGGTACTCAGAAATGTTGTCTTGGATGGTAGTAGCGGCTTGAATAATAGAGGCGCGAGTGCCAGTTTGGGAAATTGCGACCCTGAAGTAGCACTATGACGCGTGGTGTGGGAATGCACACACATCAAACCGAATTGCAGAGGCTTGAGGGCGATGATGGACGCAGTGGAGGAGGCACAGAAGTGCAAGAGGTGGCCCGGAATGGCACACTCATATTGCCCCAGTCACTGTACTGTCCGAGACGTGCACAAATCTGGATAGCGTCGCAAGTTGTACCTCGAATAGCAATAGCTGCTGGCAATGCTGCTTAGATCAAACCTAGTATGCACCAGATGTTTTGGAATTCAGGTCAAATACAGGAGATTTAACGGTCCAAGACTGCAAGGAAGTGACACAACGATGCAGTGCCAGAGCCGCTGCACTTTGAGGCAAGCCATTCGGAGGGACTGTGCTTCTTTCACTGTCTCGACTGCCGTGGCGTTCAATTCTTTCCGAGCATCGCGGCAAATATTCTACTTACACACTGGAAGTGTAAGAGCAAGCTAATGCTGCAGCACTTGGACTGATGAGGTCTTGAATTCTTTTGGAAGGGACGAGTGTAAATATTGAGATACTCCCCGAGTCATTGGGAATTGGTTCATGGCTTCTCCCACTCCATCGTCTTCACGTACTCTCTGACCTTCTCTGTCTACACTTACCCTTTGTACCTCTTACCGAACCCTCGACCGGGATAAATCATTGCCGTTGCGTGTCTCACTCCACACTCTCTTCACATGCACCTTCGCAATCACTTGTCCATTCCTCCTTGACCGCCTTCACCCTCCCTAAGAACTCTTGCCAGCTCTCCTCCGCCGACCCCTCTTCGTATCCCAAGATTACATTCTCAGTCCTCCCATCCTCAACACCCTCCATCACTTTTTCGTTTTCCGTAATCCCGGTTCCCGCAACCCCGCTTTGCTTCATCACGCTGCTTGGGAAAGCACCATTGAAGAGAGTGTTGAGTTCTTTGGTGGCAGATTCGAGGGCGGTGAGGGTAGGGTAGACCTAGGTGGCACGGAAGATATCGGAGTCAGTTATGGTTGACTTTGCTGATCATACGGATTGTCTAGGGGGGAGACGGCATCATGAGGGATTCGACTGGGTTGAGAAAGGAGACGCTCGGATACGAACGTACAAATACTCGCGATGGGTGGTTGAAATGCGCATGGCCATTGTAGAGTATAGATACGCGCAAGCGATAGAGAGGCTCTGGAATGCCCTGGTAACGGTTGCTTGGGGCTCGCCAGAGCGTTTCGGATGAGGGTGGAGGGGCGCGCCAGAGAGGCTGTTGGTAGGGTTTGAGGTCGGCGACTTCGAAGTCTGTCATTTCCGTAGTAGAAAGAAGAGAAAAATCTTTGTCTAACGTTTGGTGTTTCCGCGGAAGGCTGAGTATTGAGAGCGGGTGGAGATGAAATGAGATGTGCTTGAAGATAGTCAAGGAAGAATGTTGGGGTGATTTGTCTTGTTTGGATTGAAAACGAGAAGGTCGGTTCTTGGGGTAGAAGACAGGCATCTATTTATACTATTGATTCAACGAAAATATCACTCGGGCTTTCTCCCACTTTCGGTAGGATGAGGCTCGGCATGGTCTGATTATCACACGCATCTATGCTTCCAAGCAAGGAATGAGAACAGTCTCCGGCCCGGAAACACGAAGTGGCCTCACACTTTGAGATCGAGCGATCCAGAAACGGAGAAACTGAGAAACTGCTGGAAGAAATGCGCGATATCACGAAAAGATTAATTATTCAGGGGTTGGCAACAGAGAGGTGGTGTGATCAACACATGATTTCTCGTGCGGGTCAGCCTGGACTTCGGCAATACTTTCCAATTCTCGTGCAAGGACGTGACAATGACCAGATGACCACTGTTTCCGCAACTATTGCAAGAGAATAGTGTACACGCACGGTGAGGATCCTTGCTTATCCTTGTAACGGTCTGTACTTATCGTCTCCAGCCTTTCTCAAGTATCATTTATTGGGGGGTCCGTTTGGGTGCGTCATGACCTATGACCCGGGCCGTTTTCGTAACGCACCCAAAAAAGCGAAAATACCCTACCAGCCCCCCCCCTGTATTAGGCCCATATATCATGTTAAATATCTAAAGAGTACAAATTGTAAAGCTCTTTAAGCGCTCTCGTATAAACCCTTATTAATATAAATTGGCCAACAAACGGTAGAGTAATAAAGGGGTAAAGTTTTATATCTTTAAAAATATAGGGCTAAATATAGTAGCAGGTTATAAATATAAATATTAAAATATTAAAATATTAATAATCTTCGTTTATATAATTTATATATTTTATATAAGCTTTATACGGTCGAAAGGCTTATATTCTATATTTATATATATTATTATTAAGCGTTCTAAAAGCCCTAATAATAAAATATAAAATATATAAATATATATTTATTAACCCCTTTAAATATCTCCCCTTAATTATATTAATATAAATATATTATAATAATATATTTATTCGTATATAAGGTTATAATAACCTAATTAAAAATATTATAATTTATTAATTACCCAAAATAATAAGGTTCTTGGTTTATTTTTAAAATAATATTAAAAAAAAAAGGGAAATAATAAATTTTTAATAATTATTTAAGGAGGCTATTTGCTATTAATATAATAAATTTATAATAAATTATTAATATTCTAATCCTTTTTATAATAATAATATATATAATAATAATATAATAATATAATAAATATTAATTAAACCTTAATATATAATAGATTAGAAATCCCCTTTTTTGAAAAAGCTTCTAAATTAATATATAAAATATAGAATATTTAAGAATAAGCTTTTACGGAAGCTTAAATAAACCTTAATAATAAAATAAATATATATTTAATATATATTTTCGAATATCTAATTTAATATATTATTTGATTTATAAAAGGGGAGAATAACTTTAATAATAATTTTATAACCTTTTAATATTATTAATTTTAACTTATAATCTTTATAAATTAAAGCGGTATTAAAGGATAAACAAGCTCCTATTAAAGTTAAATATATTATATTTTCTAAGGCCCTAGCCTTAAATAACAAATAAAAATGTTAATAATAATAGAAAATATAAATAATAATTAGATCTTCGAATATTTGTTTTTATTTTATATTAAAAATAGAATTAAATTTATATATTAATAATTAAACTTTTATAAATATTTTAATAATATATTAAATTATAATAATATATTAAATTATAATAAAATATTTAAATATTTATAATATTTAATATTATAATAAAAAAAAACTTCTATCCCTTTAATCCGGAAAATAATAATTTTGAATATAATTTCGATAATAATAATAAAATATTCCTAATATTTTATAAATATAATAATATAAAATAAGGGTTTATAAATAAATAGGAAATAATTAGGAACCTTATATAATACTTTTATTATTGCTATTAATATATTTTATATAAATATTAAATATTTTATATTATCATTTTTGCTATATTAAACCAAGGTTCTATTATATAAATATATTATTATTTATTATTTAAAAAAATATTAGCTTAAAGACTTTTTAATATATTAAAAATTCTTTTAACTTTTTCTATTAGCTCCTTAATATATTTTAATATTTTTTTAAAAAAAAAAATTAATTTTTTATTTATTTGCTTTTTTTCAAAATAAACTATTATTCTTTGATAATTAGAATTGTTATATATTAGTTTTTCGTTGTTAACCTTTTATTCTATATAATTCTTAATCTTATCGATTAAGGCTTTGTATTTATAAAAGAATTGACTTTTTTTCCTAATATATTCCTTTTTCATTTATTAGGAATAATAGTATTATTTGTTTAAAGCATTTATAAATATAAGTTAATTAATAAGATTTTCTATTTATTTTCGCCAAATATTAAAGATTATTTTTATTTTATAATTTAAAATATATATTAATATAGCTATAGGTTTGCTAATTAATATATATAAAAATAATATTAACAGTATTATTGTTAACGAAAATAATAAAGGAAATATAAAAAATTATATAAGTTTATTTAAAAATATATTTAATATTTTAGGATTAATAAACTAGAATTATAATATTATTTTTATATAATTATTAATTAAATTGTCAATTTTCAAAATTAAAGTATTTATTTTAGCTATTAATACTTTAAAGCAAAACTTTATTTTCCTAAAAAGGATATTCCGAATAAAAGTTAACTTATTCGCGATATTTGGTAAGACCTTTTAAATTTATATATATAACGGATCTTCTCGAATAACTTCTGTTTAATATATTATATATATAAATAACTTTTATTCCGAATATTAGAAAATATAATATTTTTATAAAATAATTAAATTAGAATATTATTTTATTAATAATATATAATTTTAAAGCAAAATAATATAAAAATAAATTATTATATTAAGAAACCCCTTATTAACTAAGTTCTATTTATTAATATCCTTTTAAGTAAAAGATACTCTTTTATTAATACCGGAGCTATTATTAATAACCGAGGAAAAATATTTCTTATATTTAATTAATTAATTATTAAAGATTAATTATATTAAGCAAAGTAATATATCGAAAATAAGAATTTCTTACTTTAAGAAATATTAGCCTTTATTTCTTTTAAAACTAATATATATATATATAAACTTTAAAGGCAAAATAGAGAAATAAGCTTAAATAAAAATATTATTTTATTATTAATTAATATATTAAATTTATTAACGAAATTATTAATATTAAAATATAATTAATATATATTAAATAATTATAATAATATACCGGTTTATCTTAAGTTTTAATATATTTATTATATAAATCAGAAGGTAGGCCGGTATAATATAAACTTATAATAATATATATAAGTTATTAATAAACCCTTTAAATAAAATAATATATATAAAAAATTTCTAAATATTTGTTTAATTTTTTAAATTTTAATATATTTATTATATAAATTTAAAAGTAAACCGGCGTAGTATAGATTTTATAATAATATATATAAATTTCTAATAACTTAAAAATCGTATAATAACCAAAAACGGTAAAGTTTATAAAAGCCTTTATCTACCCTAAAAATATAAAAGGCGTTATACGACGATAATAATATAATAGAAACCCCTTATAATAAGCTTAATAGGGATATAATATATATTAATAAAAATTATATATTTAGATTAAAAATATAATAAGTCAAAAGTTATTATTATTAAATAAAGCAATTTTTAATATTAAGCTATTATTTAACTAATTAAGGGAAGATTTAATTTAAACTTAAATATTAATAATATTATAAAACGATAATAATATAATAAAAACGCTTTAAAAGCGGTTTAGTAAAATATTTATAATATTTAATAAAAAAAATGTAATAATATTAAAAAATAAATAAACTTATCGTTGCTATTATAAGCTAAAATTTGAAGAAAAGTATATAATAAAATAAATATAATATATTTAATCTTTAATTACCTTTAAGATTTTTAATAATTATATTACCCTTTTATATAATATATATAAGACCGACGAATTAATAATATTCGTTATATTATATAACTTATAATAATATTCGAATATTATATAATAATTAATATTATCCGTTATTTCCCTATTATTTTAGAAGAGTATAATATTATATTATATTTTATTAACTTTTAAATCGAAGAATTTTTCCCTTAAAATCTCAAAACAATAAAATATATATAAAATAATAATAGAATATATATATTAATTTACTTTTTTAGCTTTAATAGACTTTATTTAAACTAAGTAACTTTTATAATTCGTTTTCTTATTAAAAAATATTTATATTAAAGCCGGGTATAATATAAAGCTTTCGCTTTTATTTAAATTTATAATAAATATATTATAAATTTCCAAATAATAATAGTCTTTGCTTTTAATATAATAATAATAATTTAATAAAAAATCTAGCTAAATTTATAATTAATATTTTAAAGATTTTTCTTATTTTAAAAATATTATATTTAATTTAATTAATTTAATTTAATTATATTTATTTAATAAGATCCTAATAACGTAGTTTATAAATATAAACTATTTAATATAGTCTTTTTCTAAAACTTTAACTTTAAGGAAACTTATAAGGTTAGAATTATAAAAATTAAAATAAATATTAAAGTTTTAATTAACTTATTATTTATATAATATTATAATTAATAATATTTAATTAGATTCGATAATAATATTTTTTAATATAATTAACTTTTTTTATTTAATTTTATTTATTATTACCCCTAATTACTTTATTAAGAGTTTTATATTTGAGCAAAACCTAAAAGATTTTAACTGTTTATTTATTTTGTCTTCCTTTTCCTTAAGGATTTTTCAAGCGAGTTCTTTATCTTCGATATCCGTATACGGTAGGGCTAATAGAGCTAGGCGTATTTTTTTATTTTTTTTATTTTTTTGAAGCTTTTTCGCTATTCTTTTCCTTTTTATTTTTAGCTTTATTTTCTATATAAATACGATTTTCTTTAAAAAAAGGTAGACTTTGCCCTTATAAACGATCTTGCTGTCTGTAAATATAAAGGTATATTTATAATATTAATTTTATAAAATAATTAATATAATAATTAAAAATAATATAAAAATAATAATTAATTATTTATATATATTACGCTAACAAATAAATAGAAGTTATATTTTTAGCCTAATATCCGAAGCTTATAATAAAGCTTTATTATAATATAACTTATAAATATAATTAAATATTATTAGAAATTTTAATAATATAGCTTAAGGCGTTAGTTTGGCTTTAGGCTTAAACCTATTATTATTATTTTTTTTTTATTATAATAAAAAATATATAAGGAATAGAAGGCTATTTAATTAATTATATATATATAATATAAAAGGTAATAAAGGTAATAAAGTTAATAAAATAATATAAAAATATTATTTAAAAGAAATATATAAAAGTAAAAAAGGAAAAATTAAAAAAACCAATATTATAAAATTATTTATTATTAAATATAATTTATATAACGATCGCGATAACTTAAACTAATAAAAAGTATATAATTATATAATAGGGATATATTAAAATATATTAATTGCAGGTTAAAAAGTTATAACTTCCCGCCGGCAAGTCATAACTCGGGATTCTATAAATACTATTTTATAGTAAGACTATACCGCAGAATTCCCCCGTATAGCAGCAGACTTACGTCTTTTTTCCTTCTCGAGCTACCCTCCAAATTTCACCTCAAGACAATGTTGTTTCGTCTGACCGGCACTTCATAAGTCACAGTAATTATTTAGAGGCTTTCGAATACTTACAGCAATCACTGAGGATCGTAAACTCCAACTATACGCCCTGTGAATGAAACGAGTAGGTGGAAAGGGTCCATGTCCTGAGGGTCTTGCCGACATATCCTTACCTTGAGGCGAGTCGCACAATATGAAATACAATGACGAGCTCTATTCAATCTGACCACCATCTCGCTTCATACGAGTACTGTCAAGTTGTTATCTCCAAGGCCTAGCGATCAAGCCATGACCTCCTCTCAGAGCTTTCATACTGTGTTTTAAGGAACAAAAGATCTTCTGCAGTCTTTCTTCATACAGGTTCCATTTGCTAGCTGTGCTGTCGGTCGCTCGTCATTGCTGCCTCTCTGATTAGTGCTTACATTTATCTTCGAGCCTCTCGTACCCCCTTTTTTACAGAATACATTCAATATAAGCAGATCCAAAAGGGATTGGATTCAATGATTGTGTCGCTGTAGGTGTAAAGGGAGCCTCTGAAGCTTGATCGTCTGCCCTATACGTACCAACGAAGATTGCAGTATCATATCGTTGTACGCTTTGGCTACTTGAAAGTTGGAAGATGCCCGTGTCAACTTGGACTGGCTTACTGTGTTTAGCGCCGCAGCGTTCTTTTCATTGGGGCTGAAATCTGCGAATCACCTTCGTGTTCTATATGCTATCCTTGATTGTATGTGTTATATTCAGTCAAATCAATTACCTATAAGGCAACTTCAACCTTTTCCAGAATAAGAACACCATACTCGTAATCTTCTCATCTACTTATAATATCTAGCCCCGTACTTTTCACGTAGAGACAGTTCAAGACATGAGTTGTAAGCGATCTGGTATGGCTCTGATATTGGCTGAAGTTGATGCAATACAGCTCTAGAAAGCGATAGTATACGGCGCAGCAATAGTTCTGGCTTATCTATTGATCTTTTCTTGGGCTTCCAATCGTATCGCATGTTTAATCTGGACGAAGACGGGCATAACACCTCGTCCGACAGCTCCTCTGATGCCGCGAAGAAAGGATATTTGACACAAGGGTGTGATATTGCGACCACGAATTCGGGACAACCGTGTCCAGGGGCGAATCTTGATGTGGAACTCATTTCGAGTTCTAGGGCTTCAGCACAAGTTGAGTCGAACCCAGGCGAGTCATCGCCGCCAGATAACGCCTTGAGGTCTTCCGATTCAAGCGCATTATTAGCATACCTTGGGGCTTCATCAGCATTCAGTAGGCAACCAAGTATAGTATTGCAAAGCTCTCAAGTCCTTTTTACCGCAGGACCATTGCAGTCATCAGCTGTGATTGGAGTATCCCATGCAGCCTCGCCAATCTCTAGAGCTGCTGTGTTGGTGAGACAGCCGCAACCATCAAATCGAGCGGCGAAACAGGCGCAAATTTGGAGAGCGTCTCTGGCAGCACCGTCCACGATTCTGCGGGTACTATTTCCTCCACCAAGATACTGCTTATTACACTTGTAGACGATAGGCCTGATTCACAGCACGTTAATGGAAACTTCAGCTGCTTGTATCATGAGAATAACCATGATGCCGATTGCTGGACTATCGTTAACATGAATAAATGACTCCCCGCTTGAGTAAGGGTTTCCCAAAGCTGTGCGTTCAATACGTCTTACACCGAGTCGTTCTGTCAGATATACTCAGGGCTAAATCATCTGATTGATAAATAATGGTATATAGTACCCTAATATATATGATTATAAGGCCCTAGATAGGGGCAAATAAGTATTCCTAACCCTATTTTATAATAATTGCTTCGCCTAATAAGATAGAAAATAAATAATATAATAATAATATTTTGATAATATAATTAAAGGTTTAAATAACTTTAAAGAAAATAAAATAATAAAAATAAAATAATAAAGAAAAATAATAATAATAATAATTAATATACCTTTTTAAAATAATAATAATTTAATTATTATTATAATTTTATTTAATTAATAAATTTAATTATTTAATTATTTAAATTGATAAATTATAATATATAAATAAATTCTTTATATTTATTAACAAATCCGGAAAATTTCTAAATAAACTTTAATAAACTGATTTTCTAATTAGCCGCGTTTAATACAATTAATAAGATTTTGTTAAGATATTTTTTTGCTAAGTTTTTTTTAAGGTCGGGAATTAAATATTTATTTTTAAAACAATTATATCTTTACGGTTAATCAAGGTTTTAAAAAAAAAAAAAAATTTGAAAATTTTACTAAAAATAGCTTTAAATAAAATTATATTACTTATATAAATCTAGCGTATAAGCCCTGTTTAAACGGAGACTTAAAACAAAAAAAAAATTTTGGTAGTACTAAATAGTTACTAATTATGTTCTAACTTAATATATTTTATACTAAGAAATTTAATTATAAGTAGATCTGTTAATCCGGATTTTCACTATTAAATATATTAAAATAAAGTTTCCAAATTTGTTAATATTTTTAATAAAGAAAAAGTTTAATAATATTTTAATTTATTTAAAAATATATATATTCGAAAATATTATTTTATTAAATAATTTAATTTTAATATTAAATATAATAATAATAATTTATTTTAAAAAATTTAAATTAATAAAATTATTATATAATTAAAAAAAAATATTATAATTTAAAATTATATTATTAAGCTATGGACCCAAAAAGCTAATATATTAAAAGGTATTCGTACTGGTTCGTACGAATACCTTTTAATTATATATATAGGAATTAATTCCTAATAATTACCTCTTTTTCTAGGTTTTATGCCCCTGGAAAGCAAAAGCAACGCACCTGAAACGTCTTACGGTATACGTTCTTTTAGGGACCACTGCCTTGTATAATAGCCTTATTCGGCTTGAAGAAACCTCTTATAGGGTAGGAAATAGCCCAAACGGCTTGCTTCTAGGGGACTAGCCCCTTATACGACGATACGCAATAGCCTTATCGACTTGAAAAAACCCTTTAAGGTAGGACTGCCGCCCTGAAAACAGCCTATTTGGCTTGAAAAAACCCCTTTAAGGTCTACAGCCTATTTGCTTGTTATAAACATATATTTAATATAACTTAAACAATTATAGTTTTAACTGGAATTGAATATAAAACTTTAAATATACTTTTAATTATATTAACTTTAAAGGGAGTTAAACCCCAAAGTTTAATATAAATATAATTATTATAATTTAAATTTACATCATTAAGTTATAAATTCAAAAAGCTAAGATATTAAAAAGTATTTGTATTAATTTGTATAAATACTTTTTGATTATATATATAAGAATTAATTCTTAATAAAAATAATTAAATAAATTTTTCTTAATAATAAAATTATTAATTAATATAATATTTAATATTAATAAAAAATTAATATTTTATAATTAATTATTATATTTAATTATAAATATTTTAATAATAAGTAAATATATATATATATATATATATTTTTTTTTTTAATATTCGGTTTAATACTTTATATAAACTTATATAAGTTTTTAATATATATTTTTAATTTATAACTATTTTATATATAAAGTAATTATATAATATATAAATTTTATAATTACTTCCTTTTAAATAATTAATATATTTAAATTTCCTTTATCAAATAAAATTATTAAAATAAAATAAAATAATTTTATTTTACCTTTTTTAATAATATTTTTAAATTTATAATATTAATAATTTCCTTTAAACCTTTCTTTTATAACCTTTATTATTATAATATTTTCGTTATATTTATAATCCGTTATTAATATATTTATTATCTTTTTCTTATATAAAAATTTCTCAAAACTTATTTTTTTATTTTTAATTATATTAATAATATATTATATAATTTTAAACGGTTTATATATAAAACTCAATATTTAAGAAAAATAATTAAAATAATAATAAAGAAATTTTTTATTTTTTTATTTTTTTATTATTTATTTTTTTATTTTTATTTATATTTTATTTATATTAATATTATTTTTATTATAACTTTATTTGATATAAACTTTATAAATATATTATTATATATTTATTTTATGATTTTATTTATAATTTTATTTTTTAAAATTTTTATATAATTTAGAATTTAAACAAATTTTAATATAACTTTTTAAGTTTTAATTTCCTTGTAAACAATTTGTATATAATATAATTCCGCTTAATTTATTATTAAACGTAATTTTTATATTATTATTAAACTTTTTAATTTTTTATAATATATAAAAAAGATTCTTAAGTTATTTAAATATATTACTTATTCCTATTTTGAACTAATTAATTTAATTATTATATTTCTATTTCGCTTATTTCTATTTAAATAAGTTTTATAATTTAAGAATATATTATTTTTTTATTTTTATAAATAACGATTTTTAAAAGAATTATTTATAATAATATTATATAAAAAGCTATTTTTAATATTTTTTTTAATTTTAAAAATTTAATTAATTTTTTTTTTTAAGTATTTAACATTTTAATATATTTGCTTCTTTTACTTTGTTTTATTATAAATTTTTATAAAATACGCTTTATTATTACTTTTATTATATATATATTTTTTTAAATTTATATTCGATTTATTACCTTTATAAACTTATATAAAAGTTTAATATATATACTTCCTTTATAACTTATATAAAGTATTTAAGGTTTATAATTATATTCTTTTAATTCTTTTTTATATTTAAAATTCCTTTATTAATTAAAATTTTTAAACTTAAATAAAATATTTATATATCCTTTCTTTATATCTTTTATAGTATTTGCTATAAGCAAAACTTCTTTAAATTATTATTTTTAATATCTTACTATTATTGTTTTTTTTTTCTTTTTATAATTTGTTTTTTTATATATATAAAGCCTTTTGGTCCCTTTAACAGCCTTCTTATTAATAATCCTACCTTCTTTTTTTACTTTTGTTTTACTTTTACTTTTATTTATTTTATTTATTTATATTATATATAATTTTAAGTTTATTTTTTATAAATTATAAATATTTTATTTTATATATTATTTATTAATTTTATAATAGTTTTTTTTATTTTTTTACTTTTATAAGTTTAATATATTATAAATAATATTTATTCTTTTTTCCTTTATTTTCTTTAGGTTTCGGATTCTTATTTAATAAAAAGGAGTAATAACCTTACTGCCTTTCTTAATTTCTAATATTTATTCAATAAGAAGGTCCGGTAAGGGAGAACTTTTATATATTATATTATTATTATATTTATTAATAATTTAAAAGCTAGCTTCCTTAAGTTAAAAATCTTTATTTAAAAAATAATTATTTATATTTTAAAGAATATTTTAAATATTCTTTATTAATAAATTTTTATTTTATTTTATTTTATTTTATTATTATTTTTATATATTATTAATTTTCTTAAAATTACTTACTTTTCTTTATAAAAGATAAAAATTAAAATTAAAATTAAAATTAAAAGGAAATAAAAAAGTTATATATTTATTAAAAGAAGAATATAAAAGGAAAGAAAATTATTAATATATTTTATTATATATTTATTTTCTTTTTATATAATATTTTTATTATTTTTATAATATAATTTTAAATACTTTTATTATAATAATAATAATAATTTAATAATATTTCTTTTTTTTAACTTTTTTATTTATAAAAAGTTAATTTTATAATTATTT
>JAABUQ010001876.1_pt1 | contig 43475 bp, 35 predicted proteins | sample 5560001 | NCBI WGS metagenome assembly JAABUQ01 (sample SAMN10711888, study PRJNA513371) | rock metagenome | isolation source: Antarctica rocks | place: Antarctica: Victoria Land, Finger Mt nord | collected 2015-12-18 | reverse complement strand
GCGGGAATGAGACTGACCCGGTTTCCCGGACACTCTCTTAGCGCCGTTGAACGGCCGATGGAGTGTCATAACGAAACAACGACGGGTCATCAGTAGCGAGTTCAAAGCCGAAGCCGTTCGCCGCTGCAGCGAAGCAGGGTGGACACGTAGGTGCGCTCGTCATCGTTCAGCCTCAAAGCGTGGGAGAGCGACCGCAATATCCCAGGAAACGGGTCGCTTGCTGGACACCTCTGCTTGGGAGACGAAAGAAGTCTGGCGAAGCTGCTGTTTATGAGTTTCCGCTCGACGACGCGAGCCCTAAGCTCCGTCGCAACGTTTGTCCTTATCATGACGCTGCCGTCAGGAACGGCTGCTTGGCAAGATTGCGTCGCCGGATGCAAGCCGACTCGCTCCGGGCTACTCCGTAGATCCCAACGGCTGTGTTGTCGGTCCTGAGCCAGCGGCCGTTCCAGTTCTGCCGCCCGACGATCCAGCCGTACGAGTCAGCTATCAAGGGAAGCCCGGGGCGCAGGCTCGCTCTCGCGCGCAATACGCCGAGCATCGGCATGACCTCTTAAACGCAGTCGCGTTGCGGCGCCGCGAGCTTCAAAGCTCAACTGACGATGAAGTGCGAAAAGATGCAGAGATCCGTTTGCCGCTCAGCGTCGACCTCGCACGTCTCGGCAATCTCATCGGCGCGCGTCACATCTGGCGTGGTTTGCTGGCACGACGCTCCATTGGAGACGACTCCGCCTTTGATGAGATCGAGAAGCATCGATACGATGCGGGCTTACAGAAGCTAAGAAGCGATATGGGTGTCAATCCGATGTTTGAGGATAGCGGCGCTGCCGCACACTTGCAACGCGGCGTACTCTACGCGAATCAGCGCGATTTCGATCGCGCGACTCGCGAGTGGCGGCTCGCGGTTCGTTGTTCTCCAAATTTCGATTGGCCGCACCTCTTGCTCGGTATCGTGCAGCAACTTCGACACGGACCGATCGACGCGCAGGCCGAGTGGCTCTTAGTCCTTGAGGGCTGGGAGGTAACGCCCGGTCCTGCGGGTATTGACATTCCTAAATACGAGGCGCTTTCGCTGCTCACCGACTGACTGATCCTAAAAGCGGTCCCTTCCGGACGGCGTCAGGCGGCTCGCAGCGGTCAGAATGCGCGCATCCCAAAGATCTGGCGCAAAGTTGAGCTCAGGCGATGGTGGGAGCCTTGTTAACGTTTATGCTAATGCTTGCGACAACGGCAGCTAGCGCGACTACCTCGCCCGGGCCTACGGAGACGCCAGCGCTGTTTTCGTGCGGTGCCCCCGGCGCCATTGAGTCCGCTGCCGCACAGCCCTAGAATGCTACTACCTTCCCCCGGTGCAGTCGTTTCGAAAGGTCTTACGGCAATCTCTTCGCTTCATTGCCCGACCAATTCGTTCAAATGATATTGGAGGGGTCGAATGGTGACTCGCTGGGCGGAGGAGGATTAGAAGCGGTCGATTCAGTGCCGGCAGAAATTCATGCCGAGCATGTGTCTAAGGCAAGCATTCCGACGGCCCAACCCGGAGTCTCTTCCGTTCCGCCGATGCCAGTTCTCAAAGCGGGCGTACGCTATCGTGTTTTCTTTGTTCCGTATCCCAGATGTCCAGAACGCTACGAAGGTGACTCTGGATTTTTCATGGTGCGGTAGCCCAGCACCGCATGACGTACGAGAGATGTCAATTCGCCGTCGCCAGCGTGTCCGATAAGTGAAGGTTACCGGACACGTGCGGAAATCCGGCAGCAACACTTTCCATCATTAGTTGGCCGACGTTTCGAGATACGTTCAGATGCGCCGTTGAGCGTCTGCGTAGGCGGCGTCGTGTGGGCCGAGTGCTAGGACCCGAACCACGCGACGATCTTCATCGATTACGAATACTGCGCGCCACGCTACGCCATCAGAGAATCGAACCTCAGCAGCACGAGCGTCTTTGAGCTTACCGCGCTTTTTCTCGAACTGCTTGGTTGGTTTTCGAGAGCCGTGATGAGCTCGCCGATTGTTGGGCGGAATAATCCCGAGTCTACGCCGTGCTGCGTAACGATCTTCGCGACTTCGCGATGAAAGCTAACGTGATACGGGCGGTCGTCCGGCTCGGGAGTATCGCTCTTCACAGCCGGCGGCTTCGCTAACGGCGTCGAGAACTGCTCGGGCATCGATGAACTCGTCCTCGGAATCTGCGGCACGTCGAGCGAGTTCGTCATCGTCCACGCGAGCTGCGCCCGTTGGAACGAAGAGTTCGGCGATTGCGATGCCAAGCGCGCTCGCAAGTCGTTCGAGTGTTTCAACTCCGATGTCGTTGGCTGCGCCGCGTTCGATACGGGAAATTGTGGCACGTCCTACCGCGGAACGCTCAGCGAGATCTTCTTGGGAGAGAAGGGCCCTTGCTCGTCCGATGATGAGATTGACACGGATAAGCTCCAATGCCGGCGCGCGCGTCAGAGTATTAGCTTGCATAGAGACCTCCCACGTGCCGCCGATATGGGGGTGAGACTGCCCCTTGGATTTTTGGGCCAGCTACCCAACGGGAATAATTGTACCATACGTGATCCAATTATGCAACTGGCGGTTGCCTTGGCGATGGGAGCCGGATGCGTCGTCGCTCCCGGCCGTAACGAGACGATGTTGGAAGACCTCGTTCGCCGCTTCGGTACTCGCGTACGGATGGTCAAACTCAGCGGCGACGAGGACGACGATCGGGAACGAATGAAGCAGGCAGTGCCGGGACCGATCGACTGTGTTCTGGATCTGTTGCCGCCCGTTGCTAGCGCGAAGACCGTGCGCACCGCGGCGATGACGGTGCGTGAGTACGGGCGAGTCGTGCTCATGGGCGGCGTCGGCATGCTCGGCGGCGACGATCTCGCATTGCCGTATCCGTGGATTCATGAGGAATAGCATTACAATCCGCGGCCAGCGGATGTTCCCACGGGACGCGAGCGCACGACTCATCTCGCTCGTTCGATCCGGCCTCCTCGATCTGACTCAATACGAGGTCACCGATTTCAAGCTGAGCGAGGCGAACAAAGCCGTCGCGCATGCGGCCGCGAACGGAGCCCTCTTCAAGCTCACCGTGATTAGGCTTGAATGCGTGGCTGAAAGCGCCGTTGGCGAGCTCCGCGGTCAACTCCGGAGTGCGCGAATTCAGCTCAAGTGCGACAGCAAAGCCGGCCTTTTTGGGAAACAAGGGGCGAGTAATCTGTATCGAGACGCCGCGCACGGCTCGCTAAATTCTGATACATATGTATCCACGAATGGAGAGGCATGACTCCCGTCGTCCTGGTACCCGGGCTGCTCTGCTCGGCAGAAGTCTTTGCGCAACAGGCCGCCGCATTATGGCCCCATGGCCCCGTCACGATCGCGTCGACGCTGGAGGGTGAGACCATGGCGGAGATAGCCGCCGCCATCCTGGCAGCGGCTCCGCCTAAATTCGCGCTTGCCGGAATTTCTATGGGCGGCTACGTTTGCCTCGAGATCATGCGGCAAGCGCCCGAGCGCGTGATCAAGCTGGCCTTACTCGACACCTCGGCCCGTCCCGACACGCCCGAGCAGAGCGCATGGCGACGCGGTTTAGTCGCCCAGGCTCGCAGCGGTAATTTCGAGATGCTGCTGGATGAAGCGTTACGCACGATCCTTCATCCGGCGCATCAGAACGATCGGGTTCTGCGGGAACTCAGCGTCCGCATGGGTCTGACGGTCGGCATCGATGGTTTTGCACGGCAAACGGAGGCAGCGGCCGCGCGTATCGACTCTCGCCCGAGTCTTCCCGCGATAGCAGTTCCTACGCTTGTTCTTGTCGGAGACAGCGATCCTCTCACGCCACCAGACCGTTCCAAAGAGATGGCAGCGGCCATTCCGAACGCCAAGCTCGTGGTGATACCGGAATGCGGTCATGGATCGACACTCGAACAGCCAGAGGCCGTCAATCGAGCGTTGATCCAGTGGATTACTGCGTAAGTCAGCAAGTGGGTCATTGTCTTTCCAGAGCACGTTAGCGTTTTGAGAGCTAGACGCCCGACAAGCGACGGTCTTGAAGACGAACCCCTTCGGGGGCTACACGCTTATACAATAGTGAGAGGCGTTCCGGTGGCAGCGACATCCAGGCAGTCCGTCATTCGCAATTCGAAGACATTCGCCACTATGCAGCGCGGCGATTACGAAAAACTAAACCAACGTTGTTGGCCAAGCTTCATCAGCAAGGTCTACCCGTTGATGTGGCTTCGATGAAGGAGCGGCTGCCCAATTATTACGCGCTGTCGTACGGCGTTCTGCCCGGGCGCATGGGCTGCTTAGAAAAATACCGTGGCAAGCGCAAGTGACGCGAACAGCGGCGCGATGAGTAAGACGCGTATTGTTGCAGACGGCGTGCCCGAGCCGCCGCCCGGCACGTTCTCTAACGCTTTCATGGTCGATCGGACGATCTACGTGTCCGGTCAAACGGCCAGTCTCGCCAGTGGCACCGTCACGGGCGACGGCGACGTGCGGGCCCAGGCGTCGGAGGCATTCGACAATATTCGCCGGTTGCTCGACGCCGCCGGCGCGACGATGACCGACATCGTCAAGCTGACCGTCTACCTAACCGACATGTCGACGCGCGCGCAGTTCAGCGAAGCGCGGCGCGCGTTCTTTAGCGGCGATTTTCCAAGTTCGACGCTTGTCGAAGTTTCGGCGCTCGCGCATCCGGGCTTCCTCGTGGAGATCGAGGCGATCGCAGTGCGGCCGCCGTCTCCCTGATAGGTCATGGTAGAGTTCTTAGGCGCTGCGCTCGACCGCGGCACTCCACCACCAGTCGTCCATCGTGAACGCGCTATAGCAACACCGGGAATGACACCGAAGCACCGTCCGGAGGAAGCCGGACATCCCTTTGTTGTTCCCTCGGCAAATCCATCGAGAAAAGCGGTCACCTTGCGCGTTGGCAAACATTTCTCGTGCGGGCCGGCGTGCACATCAACGACGGCAAACAGAATCTCGAACTGTCTTATCTTTTCGCGTCGATAAGTAAGCGCTCACGCGCTCCGCCGACCGTTAAAGCTGATAAGCCGCGACCGGTAGGGTTTCATCACGAATCCGCCGGTTGTCGACTATGGGTCTCAAGGCGGGGATCGCTCGTAGGAACGGTGTTGCGTGAAAGGACCTACCGTCGCTGTCGATCGTGATGGCACCCTGCGCATCGGTACGAAAGATATGCGCACCGCTTCCTTCTAAAGTCGCGATGGTTGAGGGCGCGGGATGCCCGAAGAGGTTGTTGCGTCCGACGGAAATGATGGCGGCTTGTGCGCCGATCGCCCGGACGAATGACGGCGTCGTACCATATGCAGAACCATGATGGCCGACCTTCAACACTTGTGCGCGAAGGTCGTCGCCATGTTGCAATAGTCGCTCCTCCGTTTCGGCGCCGGCGTCGCCGGTAAACAGCATGCGAAAGTTCTTGTACTCCAGCCGGAAGACCAGCGAGTTGTTGTTGATGTCGTTACGCGTCCGGGCGAAGTACGGATAGGTCGGAGCGTAGAAGCGGAACGCCACGCCGTCGTCCGTGGACCACACGTCTCCGCCACGCGGTTCGAGCATTGGGACGCCTTTTGCGCGTGCCACATCGAGCGCGTCGTGATACGCATGTCCTGCGTACGACTGTCCGCTATCGGCGAACGAATCGGAACCAAGCGTTCGTAACACGGGCGCCAGGCCGCCTGCGTGGTCGCCGTGCGGATGCGATAGCAGCACCGCGTCGAGATGATGGATACCGCTGCGCACGAGAAACGGTACGACGACGCGTTCGCCGACGTCTTCAGCGCTCGACGTCCCTGATAGTTGTGCGCCACGCTCGAGCCGGCCGCCGGCATCGACGAGGAACGCGTGACCTTGCGGCGTGCGAATCAGCAGCGCATCTGCTTGGCCGACGTCGATCGCCGTTACGACGAGATCCCCAGACGCTCGGCGCGGCGGCCATAAGCATAACGCGCAGCCGCCTGCGATGAGAAGCATCGCCAATGCGCTACGCTTGGCAGAAAGCGCTGTGGCCGCGCTAAGCAGCGCCACATCGTAGACGACGAGCGTCCAAGGGGGCGGTGGCGTTGCGACAAGATGCGCGTGCGGTAAGCCACCGACGAAGCGAACGGCGCCGATGATCCAGCCGATCAAGCTGTGTTCGATGTTCGCCGTCGCAATGGCAAGGAACGGCACCGGCGAGACGGCGAGCTCGACGAAGCCGACGAGCATCGCGATACCGACGACCGGCACGACGAGAGCGTTTGCTAGCGGCGCGTACGGTGCGATCACGAGAAAGGCGGACGCGGTTAGGGGCCACGTACCGATTTGCGTGGCGAACGTGACGCCCACGAGTTCGGACACGACATCCGGCACACCGCACTGCCGCACGGAGGCGGCTATCGGTCGCGAGAATAAGAAGATCGCGGCGACGCATGAAAACGAGAGCGCAAACGACAGCGTTTCGACCGCCGCGGGGCGCAGCGCCGCAACGCAAATCGCTGCGGCGGCTAAGGCGTTCCATGAAAACGGGTCGCGCCCGCTCGCTCGCGCTACGAGCGCGAAGGATAACATCGTGGCGGCGCGCAGCGACGGGACGTGCGCGCCGCTAAAGGCTGCATAAAGCCAAACGATGGCGATGGTGCTCAGGGACGCGCCGATGCGGCCGCAGCCAAGCGCAGTGAGTAGCGCAGATGCGAGCGCAGCAACGACGCCCAGATGTAAGCCGGCCGTCACTAGCACGTGAACGGTTCCGGTGTCTTGGAACTCGGCCCGCAGATCCGGTGGTAAGGCGTTGCGCTCGCCCCAGAGTGCACCCGCGAGAATCGTTGCGTCGGGCTCACCGAGTTCCGCATGCAGACGGGAGGAGCCCCACGCACGCAGCCGGCCCAGCCACAGCGACGCGTCCTTCGGATCGGATCCGTAGCTCGCAAGAAGGGACGGCCGCGCGATACGCCACGAGAGGCCGCGTTCGGCTTCCAGTTCGCGCGGCGCCGGTTCGCCCGGATTGCGGGCGTCGTCGAAGGCAACACGACGGCCGCGCATGAGAAGGCGCGCTCCTACGTCCGGCACGGGCAGCGGTAATGCCGCACTGGCGAGGGTACCGTCGGCGAGTCGTACGGTAACGGTGTCGAGGTTACTCGAAAGCGCGCGCGTTTCGATGAGCGTGCCGGAAAGACGCGACGTGTGGGCGTCCGATAGCGGCAAAGCGCGGTGCAGCGTGCAGTGGGCTACAAACAAGCCGAGCGCGAGCGCGGCGACGGTGCTTATGCGAGTGACACGGGCGACGCCGCGAACGGCGCACGCGACGACGACGCCCGCGCAGAGCGCGACAATGAAAAAGTTATGATTGCCTGCGATGATACCTGCGATGAATGCCAGCGCTAACGGAACAAGATTTGCGCGGCCCACATGCCTTGTATCGCGACCCTCCGTCGACTTGCCAAGGCCATGTTGCCTTGAGAGGTTTCGCGCCGCTGGAGAACTGCAACCGTCAGCGCTTACGCCGAAACGTCCGCACTTGCCCCGACTTGTGACGAAGCCGAAGCCGCGATCTTAGCGATCGTCACGATAGCGGAGTACTCGATCGGGCGACCTTCGCAGTGTTGAGGTCATCATGTAAGCGCGCGGCGAAACGGCCGGAATTTCCGCTCGTCTAGGGGACGTTTCGGAGACGCGGAGACTGTAGGCTGCGGTCATATCGACAACGCAATACAGCCCATAGGTCCGAGCTATATCATCGGTCGGTCTTTACCGATGAGATGCGGCCTGAGACGTTGATCAGGATAGCCGTAGGTACGCTCGGCGCGCGGTCGCGAACTTCGCCTAGCTCTCGCGGCCCCGATCGCTCGATCGTTCGCGGCCGTGGTTAACCCCTCTCGCGTTGGCGAGACTGCCGAACCGCTGAAAAAGTAACGAAAAGTACATGAAGTCCTTCAGATCTCCCTTGTGTTACGGCAGCCGACATCGCCTTTCCTTAACGAGGTGTTCGATGGTGAGCTCGTCCCTATTTGTGCGTCGCACGAGGCTAGACTTGGCGATTTCCCCGTAATGTGTCTTCGATCGCGAAAAACAAGAAGATCATACGGCCTCGGATTCAAGCAGGCTCCAAGGGCCTAGCGGAGCCTTAAGTGGTGTGATGCGCGTCATATAAAGACCGGCAGCTGCGAATAGGTCCCTATACTCGTGCGCCGATCGCTCCCGGCCGTTCAAGACGACGAGCATATTCAAGTCCATCAATGACGACAAGCCGGGATCGTCGATTTCGCCTAGTTGAAGCTCTAGGGCTATGACGCGTCCGCCCGAACGCATGGAGCGACGACAATTCGAAAGGATCTTGACGCAGTCCGAGTCATTCCAATCGTGCAAGATCCATTTGAGGAGGTACAGATCGGCCTCCGGGACCGCCTCTAGGAAGTTACCAGCAACGACCTTCGTTCGGCGGCTTAGTCCGGCTTTTTCAGCCGCCGCGTCAGCTGCCGCGACGACGTTGGGTCGCTCAAAAACGATTCCTTTAAAATTCGCGTTTCGCGCCATCAGAGCATACAGAAACGCGCCTGATGCGCCGCCGATGTCGGCGGCAACGGTAATCGACCTGGTGTCGATCATGTCCGCGGCTTTATCGCTTATCACGTCGCTTATGCCGCCCATCCCGACCGTGAAAGCTTGCGCTTCGGCGGGAGCTTGCGCAAGGTAATCGAAATATTCTTTACCGAGGGTTGCTAGCGTCTGCCGCTGCCCCGTCCTGATCGCATCAACGAAATTACCCCATGGAAGCCATGCTCCGGGTGATCCCATGATGGTTGCCCAGCCCTTGAGTGATCCGCGCGTGTCTTGCTGCAACGTCTTGGAGAGTTGCGTGCCTGCGAACAGTCCATCTTTATCAACCGTGACAAGCCCTAAGGCCACGCCGGCACGCATTAGCCGCTTCATGGCGCCTAAGTCGGAACCCGTCGCCTCCGTAATACTGGCAGCTGACGCCGGGTGCTCTGCGATCAGATCGGCTATCGACATTTCGGCGAAGGTTCGAATAACTTGGCTGGCCAGAGAACCGGTGATTAATTCGACCATCCTGGCGATATGCGCGTCCGGCGTTTCGTGATCAGCGATGACCTTTGATTGGGACTGGCTCACTATTTTGCTCCTTTGGATCTACTCGTAGCGCTGACACGGAAGCGAACCAGGCGGCTTGCACCAGGCGATCGGCCCGCATTGCGTTGTCGTCACGATCGCACAGTACGGCCCTTGCGTCTTCCAAACGTCTCCTCGGCATAGACAAACTCTGCCGCGAAACCTCACTGACGCTCGCACCAATGCGGCGCCACAGCCGTACGTGACGATGGTGGTCCATTCGGTCGTGATGATGGGTGCCGCCCGGCTTGTGGGCTAGGGGAGAAGCTCGGGCTCGTTCGGCATCTCGTATGGGCTGCCGATATCGCCGTTGAACAGGGGCGCGAGGCATTGCCAGACGCGTTGAGTCGGCGGTTCCGGCCAACGAGCTGTCATGTCCGACGAACGACGATCCACGTGATCTACCATAAAAAGGCGCGGCTGACTGGCGCGATTCGAGTCTGCTTACGCTGCCAAGATCACCTAGGCCGCCGTACTCTAAACGGGTGCCGGAATCGCCGACGGCACGGCCGAACCATCGGCCGTGCCGTCGGAGAAGCTTGCGGTCGCACTCCTGGGTCGTGCCGAAGTACGATATGCAGGGTCGATCGTCGGCGCGAACGTCCCGCCCAAAACCTTCGCGTTGCTCGCGTATATTCTGCTGCACCCCGTGCGCCGCGTCGAGCGCGAGGCGGCGGCCTTTGCGCTTTGGCCGGACGAGCCGGAAGCGAATGCCCTCGCGAACCTGCGGCGCTATCTCTACCGTCTTACGAGAAACCTGCTGCCGTCTGTGAAGCGGCCCTGGCTTGCGACGACGGCACGTTCCATCGCCTGGCAAGACGATGCGCACGTGCAATGCGATGTGGCTGATTTTGAGACCGCGACGGCTCCGCCCGTCGACGTCGAGCGCGTCCTCGACCTTTATCGCGGAGACGTGATGGAATCGTTCGATGAGCCGTGGGTCGAACCGCTGCGCGCGCGCCTGCGCGAACGGTTCGCAGCGGCCGGCCACGCCGCGCTCGAAAGCCGCCAGGAATTGCAGGCTCGCTCCGCGATCGTGCTGGCGAAACGTCTTATCGCGCACGACCCACTGGACGAAGTTGCGGTTCGCGCGCTGCTGCAACGCCGGACGGAGATCGGCGACCGCATCGGCGCGCTGCGCGAGTTCGATGAGTTTCGAAAACTGGCGCGCGAAGAGTTCGGGGTTGAACCGAGCGAGGAGACGCACGCGCTGCAAAAGCGCATCGTCGCAGATCTGCAAACTTCCGTCGCAGCGAACGATCGCGATGCGCGCTTGTCAGGCGTCCCGCTGATTGCAACGCCGCTCTTCGGACGCGAGGCGGAACGAAACGCGGTCGGCGAATCACTAACCGCACATTCGCTCGTGACCCTCCTCGGGATCGGTGGAATTGGTAAGACGCGCCTGGCAATTGACGTTGCGACCGGCATGATCGATCTTTTTCCGGGCGGCGTCGCGTTTGTCGATGTCGCACGCGCTGAGCGCGAAGAGCGTCTTCTGCCGGTCTTTGCTGATGCACTCGGCGTTTCGACGCTCGCTAGGGTCGACGACCTGGAGACGCGTACGATCGGGGCGCTGAGTTCCGAACGCCGCGTCGTTATCGTCGATAATTGCGAGCGGCAGCCCGAAGCCGTCGCGCGCCTCTTGAATCGCATCGTGCCGCTCAGCGGCGGCTCCCGATTTATCATCACGAGCCGCGAGCAACTCGACCTCGACGCCGAACTCGTTCATCGGGTCCGGCCGCTCGATCGAAGCAGCGCCGCAGCGTTATTTGTCGATCGCGCGCGTCGCGCGCTTCACGCGGAGAAGACCTTTGCTCCGCCTACGCTCGAGCCGGACGCCGTCGATGCGATCGTTGCACGGCTGGACGGCATTCCGCTTGCGCTCGAACTCGCCGCTTCGCGCGCAGCGACGGTCGGCCTGGACGATCTTGTTGCGCGCTTAGCCCAGGCCATCGGGCTCCATACGTACCGGCGAGGACGACCGCCGCGTCGCAAGACGATGGGCGCAGTCCTCGATTGGAGCTACGATTATCTCGACGCGGAGACCGCGCGTGTCTTCCGTCATCTCTCGACCTTCGCCGGCGGATGGACGGTCGAGCGCGCCTGCGCGGCCTTCGTCGCCGACGATGAGGAACGTGTTGCGTTCGCGATCGGCGATCTCGTCGACGCGACGCTGGTGGTCGTCGACCGCTCGGACGCAGCGACCCGATATCGTTTTCTCGAACCGATTCGCGCCTACGCCGCCGCGCGTCTGAGCCAGGCAGGCGAGGCGGTAGCCGCGCGCCGTCGCCACGCCGAGGCGGTGTTATGCGCGGCCGAGAAATTCGTCGATGCCGGCCAGAGCCTCGCGATGGCAACACGCGTTGCTCGAGCAAGCGCCGAAGTGGACGACCTGCGCGCCGCGCTGCAGTGGGCGCTTGTAAACGGCAACGATCTTGAACTCGGCGCGCGTCTCGCGGCTGCCAGCATGTATTTTATTTTCGTCGCTCCGGACGAAGGGCGCTCGTATGTGCTCGAAGCACTGCGAGCCGTCGACGAGCGGTCGTCGCTTAAGACGCAGGCGAAGCTGTACCAGGCTCTCAGCCGGCATGCAAAGGAGAGCCTGCGTTTCGCCGAAGCGTACGAAGCGGCGAAGTACGCGATCGAGCTTGCGCGAAAACTCGGCGACGACGATTTGTTGTGCGCGTTCACTCTCAACGCCGTCCTAGCCGCGGTTGGGACGCAGCGTCTCGACGAAGCCGAATCGTTGGCCACCGAATGCATTGCAATTGCCGGCGCGCGCGGCCACCTGCTCTTCGAGCGGCAAGCGCGCGGATTTCTGCCAGTCGTCGTTTCTGCACGGCGCGACTATGATCGCGCGCGTTCGCTCTTCCTCGAGTTACTGGCCAGCGAGGGCTCAATGTCAAGCGAGGGCCTCACGTTTCAGACCCAGGCCGTGGAGTATCGCGTCAATTTTGCGGAGAACGAGTTCTTAGCGGGACGCGTGGAGGAAGCCATTCGGCTTGGCACCCAAGCCGTCGCAATCGCGGAGGAATGCGGCGAGTTGCCGGGTTTGCGCGCGGCAAGATCGAACCAATGCATCTTTCTGTGCGCGGCAGGTCGCTTCTCCGAGGCTCGCGCGCTCGCGCTTGCGACGATCGAAGATGCGCGGAAAGCTGGACTCGGAGCGCTCGCAACGTTCGCTCTCGGCACGCTCGCACAAGTTGTCGAAGCGCGTGGTCGCATCACGGAATCTGCCGCCATTGCGGCATACGTAAGGCGTCGGCTAGGGTCTGAAGGATTCGTGCGCCACGGAGCCCAGGAGTTACAGGCGTCCAAATTCGAGGCGCGCCTGCGCGATCGGCTCGACGAGACGGCGCTGGCGCGCGCGGCCGACGTTGCAGCGACTTGGGATGAAGGCACGGCGATCGACTTTGCACGCGCCGCAAGCGCCGACGCGTCCGAACCGGCGACCGCTACCGTCTCGAGGTCTTCGCGTACCTGAGCGGCCGGCATAGTTTTTCGCCGGCCGAGGGGATGGTTAGGAGACGCGAAGGCTTTACACTTTGAGCCCTTCGCTGGACCTCTATATTTTCGAGTGTAGCGGAAGTCGTCGAGCGAAGTGGCGCCGACATCGGCCATGCACTTTGCGGTCGCACGCTGGACGTCGTTTTCAGGGAGATCTCCATCCGCTCGTCAGGAATTCCTATCATGTGTAAGATCACGGCCGGAGGCACTTCGTAGATCGCGGTGGTGACGAGATCGGCCTCGCACAAGCGGCGAACGATCAAGCGATTTGTCGCAACTCGATCGCTTCTAGGTGGCTTCGAATGCGACGTTTCCCGCGCGCCATATACGTCTTGACCGTTCCGATCGGTAGGTCGAGCACGTCGCTAATTTCGCGATAGAGTAGGCCCCTGAGGTAGTACAAATCCAGGACCTTTCGATAGCGGCCCGGGATTGCGTCGAGCGCCGCATGCACGGCTACCGCGTCTTCGGCGCGCAGCGCAACATCTTCCGGGCCGAGTTGCGGTGCAACTACGGGCGCGGCGATCATCCTTCGCGTGCGCCGCGTTGCGTCGATCGACGCGTTTCGTGCGATCGCGAACAGCCAGCCTGCGAACGGGCGATTCGATTGCAGCGTCCGGAGTTTTGTGTACGCTCGTATGAATACGTCTTGCGCGACGTCATGAGCCTCATCGATGTCGTACGTGAAGCCGAACGCGAAGCGCACGATCGACGGGCGGTAGCGTTGGACCAGCAGGCCGAAGGCATCGCCTCGTCCGCGCAAGGTTTCTCGTACGAGTTCGGCGTCGGCCGGCACTTGCCTGAACGAGCCGAGAGATCGGGCGCTATCCGCTACGTTATATCGATCTACCATCTTCTTCAAACGTTCGTTCATGTTGAGGGGTCAAAAAAGACCGGCAAGATCGTAGCATCGCCGTCGACCTTGCGAAAGGACCAATCAGGCTCGTCCGGGCTGGACCATTTCGAAACTGGTGTGCCTGACGAAGTGCAACGTCGCCGAGCTTCGATTGCGCGTTGCCGATCGTTCCCCGCGCGTTCAGCGCTCGCGTTCGCTCGTCGCTTCGTACGAATGAAGAACGCAGGAGCCTTATCTGCCAGACACCTGAGTCGGTCCCTCGCTAACGCCGCGATTTCGCGGTAGAAGAGACTCTTGCCGGCGCGAAACCGGGCTTGCCTACGTCATGTAGATTCCGCCCTTCACACCGATCGTCTGCCCGGTGATGAAGCCATTCGTAGCCAGCATCACAGCTACGTTGGCGACTTCATCTGCTGTCCCGGGACGTTGCAGCGGAATGGTCCGTGCGCGCGTGCGAGCGACGTCGCCAAGCATCTCCGTGTCAATGAGCGCCGGCGCGATTGCGTTGACGGTGACGGAGTCTTTCGCCAGCTGCGCCGCATATGCGTGCGTTAGGCCGATGATGGCCGCCTTTGAGGCCGTATAGTGGGGACCGATTATACCGCCCGTGTGCGCCGCAACCGAGGACAGGTTGATTATCCGTCCCGAGCGTCGCGCACGCATCCCGGGCAACACGGCCTGGGTGACCAGAAATACCGAGGTCAAGTTGGCGCGCAGGGTCTCTTCCCAGTCCTCGAGGCTGATAGCATTGCTCCCCAGTCGTGCGCGCAACGTTGTTATTTGCCGTCGAGCCGTGTAGAGAGACACGGCCACTTCGTCGGCCGGGTTACGCACCGCCTCGCGAGTGTGACGCGTTCCCAGCTGATTGTGGCTCGGATGCGGACGGCGGCTGCAGGACTGTCGCCGCGATAACGCACGCTATGGCGAGAAAACAGGAACCAATACCAAACGCAAGATGGTAGCCCGCGGCCAGCGATATCGCCGTGCCGGCTCCCGAGGCGAAAACAGCGTGCGTTCGCGATGCTGATAGGGTTGCCAAGACGGCGAGGCCGAGCGCGCCGCCGACTTGCGCTGTCGTGTTGATGAGACCGGAGATCAACCCCGAGTCGTTTGCCGTAGCGCTCGACATCGCGAACATCATCACGGACGGAAACGCGGCACCCATGCCGGTGCCGAGAAGCAGCATCGCCGGCAGGATGGTGCCGGCGTAGCTGCCGTCGAGCGGCGCGAGCGCGAAGATCGCAAGTCCGGCGGTGGCGAGAGCGAGGCCGGCGACTACGACGGGGCGCGGTCCGAACCGGGCGGGCAAGCTCGCTGACCAACCCAGTGAGAGTGCGCCGATGGAAAGCGTGATCGGAAGAAACGCAAGCCCCGTCTGCACCGCATCGTAACCGAGTACGTCTCTGAGATAGAGCGAGTCCAAGAAGAAAAAGCCGAAGAGTGCGGCGACGAGCAGAAGTTGCAGCACGTTACTTCCGGCGACGTTGCGCGCCCGAAAGACGCTCAGAGGGAGCAGCGGCGCTGCGGCCGTCGCTTGGCGCGCGATGAACGCCGCGAAGAGCACGGCCGCGCCCGCTCCGAATTCGAACGTGTGCGCGGATATCGCCCCGAACGTCGGGATCTCGACGACCGTGTAGACCGCGAGCATGAGCGACGCCGTGATGAGGAATGCGCCGAGCGCGTCCGCTCCCGCATGAAGTCCGATTGCGGCGTTCGATTCGAGTAGGCGCAGCGTGAGCAGCGTGGCAACGATGCCGATCGGGACGTTGATCAGGAAGATCCAATGCCAGTTGAGCAGCTGCGTCAGCGCGCCGCCGATTAAGAGGCCAATCGAACCGCCGGCGGCGGCGGTAAAACTGAAGACGCCCATTGCCCGCGCACGCTCTGCCGGCTCTCGGAACATCGTGACGATCATGGCCAGGATGACGGAAGACGCCATGGCGCCGCCGACGCCCTGCACGAAGCGCGCCACGATCAGCGTCTCGCGGCTAAAAGCGACGCCGCAGAGAAGCGATGCGCCCGTGAATGTGATAAGGCCCGCGATGAAGACGCGCTTGCTGCCGATCAGGTCACCGAGCCGCCCGGCAAGCAGTAGCAGACCGCCGAATGCGATCATGTACGCGTTTACGACCCAGGCGAGGCCGGCCGGCGTGAATCCGAGGTCGGCTTCAATAGATGGGAGCGCGACGTTCACGACAGTATTGTCCAGGACGATCATCAGCATCCCGACGCAGAGCAAAACGAGGGATACCCAGCGCCTGTCGGCCGCAATAGACGTTTTCCCGAACGACTTCACGCCTTTCTCGCCTTTCTCGCGCGTCACGCACGTTAGTTACGTCGCTCGGTCTTGCGGAACGCACCACTCGTTCATCCGTGCGGCGGCAAGCAAAACAGTATTAGATGCGTGCGCCCGGCAACCTATGAACGATCGACGTCGTCCGGTCCGCCTCCGATCGTTAACGTGCTGACGGTAACAACGGTTTCACGAACCCGGAGGGAGCCAAAAACAATCGGAGCGATAGAGCCTTTCGTTTTCTGCTGCACGGCTCACGTGTTTTCGTACGGCTATTTTAGGACATTAATTAAGCAACTACGCGAAAAGTAATGCTGGGCAGCTAAGTCGGCTCGGTCACTTCATAAATCGTCTCTAGAGAACAATCGCAATGTAGGCCAGTCGCTCGATACGCTCAAGCCGGCCTTGCTGCGTTTCTCGACAGCATCTTCGGGTTCGCCGTTCCGAAACGCCGACCTAGCGCTTGCTTTCGTAAATAACCGTAAAGTCGCTCGGCTTTTCCAGTCTCGCCGCTCGTCGCTCGAAGGACGCTATCCTTCTTGGCTCCTCCCTCCTTGCGAGATCGAAAAATCGCTCTCGCTTTAATTACCGCTATTTACGAAAGCAAGCACTAGTCTAGCGGACGATCGTGACGAAGGATTGGCCCGTCCGGGCGCTCATTCTACGTGGTGTAATGGAACCAATCCGTTCGCTCGACGCCCTCTTTCCGGATCGCTCGTCCACGGAACCGCTTGGGCGGCAGCTCACGCGCAAGATGCGCCAAGCGATCGAGAGCGGCGAGCTGCGCGCCGCGTCGCGACTTCTACCGAGTCGCGAAATGGCGCTGCGCCTTGGGCTCGCGCGCAATACCGTCGTCGCGGCGATCGAGCAACTCGTTGCCGAAGGCTACCTCGAGTCGCGCGTCGGCGCCGGAACGTTCGTCGCTCCCAAACGAAAGGGGCGTCAGAAAACGAGCGTCCCGCCCACGCCCGCGAGTGCGCGGCGGCTACGCGAATTCGCCACTGCGCCTGTCTTTGCAGCAACCCTTCCTGCGCCGCTTCCGACACCGAACGATGCACTTCGGTCCGGAATTCCGGACGTGCGCGCGTTTCCGATCAATGCGTGGAACCGGCTGTCACGCCGCCATCTCCATCATTTGCCGGACTATCTCTCTTACGGCGATCCAAAAGGATACCGAGCGTTACGCGAAGCGATTTCGCAGCATCTGCGGCAGTTCCGTAGAGTGGCGTCCGAGAGGCGTAACGTCATCATCGTGGAGGGCACGCAAGCGGCATTGGCGCTCGTCGCCAGGGTCCTCGTAAATGCGGGCGACCGCATCCTGCTCGAGGACCCCTGTTACGGCGCAGTGCGGAGGATGTTTGCGGCTCACGGATCGCTGCTCGTGCCGCTTCCCGTTGATGAGGACGGCCTAGACGCCGACGCGGCGCCCCCGGCGCGCTTAGCGTTCGTCGCGCCCTCGCATCAATATCCCCTTGGCGGCGCGATGAGCTTAACGCGGCGCGAGGCGTTGCTGCGCTGGGCCGCGCGGCACGATGCTTACGTTCTCGAAGACGACTACGACAGCGAATTTTCGTATGCGGCTCGTCCGTTACCGGCGCTCCAGTCGCTCGATCGTGCAGAACGCGTGATCTACATCGGAACCTTCAGCAAGACGCTGGCTCCCGGTCTGCGGGTGGGGTATCTGATCGTGCCGGAGCATCTGCGCGAATGTTTTGCGATCGCGCGCTCGCTGGAAAGTCACGGGTGCGCGACGCTCGACCAGGCGATTCTTGCGGAATTTGTCGCGCAGGGCCATTTCGCAAGACACGTACGACGAATGACGGGGCTCTACGCTCGGCGGCGCGAGCGTCTGCTGCAGCGGGTCACGGGCTCCTTACCCCACGGTTTCACCCTCGGGCCCTCGAAGACCGGATTGCACGTCGCCTTGCGGGCCCCGAGCGGGTTCGACGATGCTTCGGTGGTCGCGCAAGCCGCTCGCGAGGGTCTTCATCTGGAGCCCTTATCGACGTTGTGTGTCGCGCGCCAAGACTGCTCCGGCTTTGTTCTCGGCTATGCTTCGCGCGATATCGACGACCTCACCGCGGCGACCGAGCACGCACTGCGTCTGATCGCGAGCGCTTCTTTGTAGGTCGTCCGGCCGTGGTCCAATGCGCCCCGGCCAACGGGAATCCCGACCGCCCCGCGGATGGCTTTACGGTCGCGGAGCGTGCGAATAGCGTCGCGGCTGCCGACCCGCTCCTTGCCAGTTCTTCCGATTTTTCGAGCGCCGCGAAATGACCGCCCGACGAGAAGTGACTGTATCGAACAAGATGATATCCGCGTTCGATCCACTCGCTGGCGGGGTTCACAGGGCCTTCGGCAGCTGCACGTATGCCAGCGGGGACGCAAGGCTTCGCCTCGATCGAACCATAGCGGTCGCGTATCAGCCTGTTTCAGCCCATCGTTGCCCGCGCGGTCCGCAATCTCGCCGGGCCAACAACTTTTGCGCAAGCGTGAGTTAAGATCCTCGAGCGAATCCTCGTAGATCCCAATAACGTATTTGCGAGGTTCAGCATGTACGAAAATGAGCCGAATCGGCCAACGCGGATCGCGACAATAATAGGGTCGCGGCAAGCGAAAAGAGCGCAAGCATCGGACTCTTAGGAGCGTATCTTAGGTTAAGGCAAAGGGCAACGTCCGCTTCCGAGCCCGCGTTCTGGTCCAATTTCGCCTTACGTAGATTACACAACACGGTCGCCGCTTCGAACGCGATTGATCACGCAAGACCCGGCTGAACGAGTTGAGAATTGGCCCATTCGATTTGCGCCGAATTGGGGCAAGACGCGTGTCGGCGTTTCGGCTAGCATCGTTCTTGACGCTTGGCTGTACGCGGACGCTTGACAAGACTTGCCCGTACGTTCAATGCGTCCCGATCGAAAGCGACATACCGATTCCCGAGCTTCGCCGACTTCCACCAACGTGCACGATCCGGCGCAGCCGAGGGTTGCACTACTCAGCGCAGCTGACTCACCCTCGTTAGGACGGCATCATGTTCGTGCCACGCGTAATCATCGCTAGAGTCGCAGCGTTCTCGGCTCGTCGCATGCGCGTTCTCGTTGCAGCGATTGTAGCGCTGAGCGGCGTTTCGACGTGTTTTCCGGCGACGATCGTATTGGCGGCGCAGACGACCGGAAGCCTTACCGGCACGGTGCTCGACGCGAAGAACGTTCCGATTGCAGGCGCGGCGATCAGCGCCGTCAGCCCGTCCGCAAACGCGACGGCGACGAGCGATGCTCGAGGTCAATTTCGATTCCTCTCGCTCGCGCCGGACGCGTACACCGTGTCCATGCAGAAGCAGGGCTTCGAACCAATATTCCTCACCGGCGTCAACGTTTTTGCAGAACAGGAAGCGACGGTGACGTTACGCTCCCAACCACGCTTGCGCACGATCGGTACGGTAACCGCGCGGGCCGCTTCGGATCTCGTCAATAGTGGCGCTACGACCAACGTCTACACCGTCACGCCCGCAACCTCCGCTGCCGCATCGACGCTCGGTGGCGGCGGTTCGCTCAACCAAGCTTACTCCGGGTTGGCATCGGTTCCCGGGGTCTATATTCCGCAGGGTCAGAGCGGCATCTACCAAACGGTTTTCATCCGCGGCGGCGATTACACGCAGCTCGGCTATCAGTTCGACGGCGTTCCGATTCAGCGTGCGTTCGATCAGTATCCCTCGACTGCGCTCTCCTCACTCGGGCAGCAGAACCTTCAAGTATACGCAGGTTCGGCGCCGCTCGATCAGCAGAGCACGGGGCTCGCGGGCTCGATCAACCAGGTGATCAAGACCGGCACGTACCCCGGCTTCATCCTCGCCGATCTAGGACTCGGCTCACCGACTTTCTATCATCACGCGAGCATCGAGGTCGGGGGTGCGGCGAAGAACCGAAACTTCTCTTACTATTTGGCGACAGCCGGGTACAACCAAGAATTTCGCTATTTTTCTCAGCAGAACGGCGCGCAACTGGATCACTACGCCGGAACCCCGTATAACCTCGTTAGATCAGGCTGCGCCGGCATCGATGCGACCGTCGGCTGCTACACGAATTCACTCGGCGTTTTCGGCTCCAATCCCACCGGTCCGAGCGGCTACGCGCTCGGACCCAGCTACGGCCTGCAAAATCAGATCGCCGACCGCGAGTCTATCGTGAATCTGCATTTTGGATTACCGCACAAGGACGGCAGCCGGGACGACGTCCAGCTGTTGTTCAACAACTCGCTGCTGCACACCGATTTTCAGACGAGCCAAAACGACTGGACCTATGCCGCAGCCAACGTCATCTCCGGCACGTCGGCGTATAACGGCGCACGTTATCCGTCGTGTACGACACTCGCCGATCCGACGACGGCGGGTCTAAGCAACCCGTGCGGCCTATGGGCCCTCACGCCAAGCGTACCTCGACCATTCGATCTACACGGGTCCCGTCGGCGTGCCGCTAACCGCGAATCTCGCCGGGAACGTCCGGCAGTATTATTTTCCGAACTCACCGCTCGCGAGAACGGTCGGCGCGCCGATTGGTTTCGACATTCGCGATAGCTACGACAATCGCGCGTCGATCGAAAAACTCCAGTTTACGAAGACCCTCGGCTCCAATGCCTTCGCGCGCGTGTATGGCTACGAATTCTACTCCGACTGGTTGCAGAACGGGCCCAACAGTACGGTCGATAATCTTGCCGGAAACGTGGTGGGGGATTACGAAATCGCGACCCACACGCGGGGCCTCGCGCTTTCGGTATCGGATCAAGTGAATCGGCAAAACCTGCTCAACTTCGGCGCCGGCTACACCTACGCCGGCACGGTGCGCTGGAATAACGGTACGCCCTCATCTTCGGCGAACGTCGCATATGCGGTTAGCTCGGCGAATCCAATGAGCGGCGCCTGCTATGGGGCCGCGGGTGCAGTGAAATGCGGTGCGGACGCGTGGCGGTATGAACTGCCGCCGGTCGATAGCATCGCGGCGCCGCTCGCGCCTTCCGACGGTGCGCCCAGCTTGAGTGCGATCGGCGCGCAGCGTTGCGGCGGCGCTCCATGCGAGTATTTCGTTGTAGACAACGGCCTCTCGGGCTCGTACAGTACCGTCGCGCCGCGCTTCTCGAACCTTTCGTTCGAAGATCGTTTCAAGCCGACCGACAGACTTCTGTTATCGCTCGGTATTCACTACGATGATTTTCGATACGACTTGGCGGACACGACCGTTCCGGGCGGCCCGCAACCGAACAGTGCGACGACGCTGCAACGGGCGTTCTGGGTCAACTCGTTCATCGCGTCGAATTGTCAGAACGTACAAACGTTGGTGCTGGTCCCGAGAAAGAGCATCAATGGGCCGTGCCCCACGAACGCAGTTCCGGTCGCGTTCACCGATCAAAGCTCGAGCGTCAGCGACCATCATGCGTTTGAGCCTCGTTTCGCAGCTACGTATACCGTCGATCCACTAAGCGTTATTCGCGCCGCATACAGCAAGGTCGAGCAACCCGCGAGCTCCTCGTTTCAGCAGTACAACGGGGCGCAGGGCTCGTTACCGGATCAGGCGCAGTTCTACCCAGTCGGCTTTCGAAGCCCAGCTCACACGATCTATCCCGAAGAGTCTTACAACACGGACTTCTCGTTCGAACACCGCTTCAAGGGTAGCGACGCTTCGTTCTCGCTCTCGCCTTTTTATCGGACGACCAACCGGCAAATTTTCAGTGTCCTGCTCGATCCCAAGACGAATTTCAGCTCGGGAGTCAACGTCGGAAAGAGTTACATCGAAGGCGCCGAGTTGGAACTGCGCAAGGGCGATTCGCTCGCAACGGGCTCGCCGCGCAGTTGAGTTATACCTATACGTATGGACGCGTGCACTACGACACGCTGCCCAACGGTCATACGGTAATCGAACCGATCAACGCCGGAATCAGACAGTATAACTCGTACACGTCCTATTGTGCGACTCACGCTCGCGACTTGCGCTGCGCCGGGGGCACACCCGGTGGCGTACCCGCGGCACCGTGCTACACGCCGGTAACCGCGAGCGGCGGCGGTACGGCAGAGTCGACATGCGTGCCGGGCGACGTGGCAAACCCCTATTGGAATGCACCCGTGCAGAGTCTTTTCGATCCGAATGCTTTTTACTCGCCGTTCAACCAAACCGTGGGCGCAACCGCGGGTGACGCAGGGACGCCGGTCGTAAGCAGCTTCATCGTCCCGCACGTTGCGACGCTACTGCTTCAATACAAGCACGGACCGTTCACCATCACGCCGACTGTCCAATTCACCGCGGGTGGTAAATACGGCAGCCCGTCCACCGCCTACGGCATCGATCCCGCAACCTGCGGCGGCACGCTCGGCGTCGCCGGAGTCGCGAGAGATCCGCGCTATACGGCCGGCCTTCCCGCAAGCTCGACTCCCGCCAATGAGTATCTCGCGCAGACATGCTCGGGAGCGCTGTTCACGCCGAACGCTTACACGGGTTCGTTCGACCGCTTCGGCGAGTACACCGAACCGTCGAATTTGGCCGGCAATCTTCAGCTCACGTACCAGGCGACGAAGCGCGTATCATTTCGTGCGCAACTCGTGAACGTGGTCAATCAATGTTTCGGCGGCAGTAACGTACCGTGGGCGAACCAGGGCTCGAAAATCGGCTGCTGGTATGCGGTGTCATCGCCGCTGCTTCCGTATGCCGGCAACTTCTACAATCCGGGCAATTCGTTTCAAGGCTCCACGGGGCAGCCCTACGGCCCAACCTTCGGAAACACTTTTCAGCAGGCATATGGCGGACAAACGAACCCGTTCCAAGCTTTCTTCTCGGTCGATCTGTCGCTGTAATACTTGATGCAGGACGACGACGCCGAGCGGCACTACAGGGTACATCGTCGGCATCGGTTTTCGCCCGGAACACGTTAAAACACCGGAACGCGTCCACGTATAGTCTTATTCGGCCGCCCTCTTGTCGAACGTCCGACGCACCGCCGGTTCACCTGTGTCCTTGACGACCCCGAACGGCAACGTCGTGATGCGACCGAATGATGCCTCGAGCGCGATATCGGCGTCGCTTTCCGCGATTGCGGGAAGAACGAGCGTTCGCCGGATCGGAAGCCGTTGAAAGCGGCGATTCGTGCCCCAGGGCTACAACGTGGCGAGCGGCATATCTTCCGGTTCCGGCGAGCAGCACGTGCCGCGGCTGCTCAGCGCGAAAGGATACACATTGCCGCGCATTATGGTGTCGGTGCGTCTCCTATGTCGATTTTGTATCGCCTAGCTCGACGCGTGAGTAGCAAAAAGTCAACCTCAAAAGTGGAAGGGGTTCAGAATGCGATTCATGATGTTGATGATTCCAAGCGGTTACGAGGATGCCAAGCCTGGCACCATGCCAGACGCCGAAGGCGTCGCCCGGATGATGAAGTACAATGAGGACCTGCAAAAGGCAGGCGTGTTGCTCGCGCTCGACGGGCTGCATCCGCCGTCGATGGGCGCTCGAGTTACGTTCCGCGCAGGGAAGCCAAAGGTGACCGACGGCCCATTCGCCGAGGCGAAAGAAGTCGTTGGCGGCTATTGGATGATCCAGGCGAAGTCGCGTGAGGAAGCGATCGAGTGGGCGTCGCGCTGCCCCGCCGGCGAAAACGAAACGATCGAAGTTCGGCAGGTTCAAGATTTTGGCGATTTCCCCGCCGACGTGCAGGAAGCCGCAGCGAGTTTTTCCGATCTGCAAGCGCGCGCAGGAGAGAACCTAGGCCCATGACGGCAACCAGTGCACACCGCGCGATCGATACGGTCTGGCGGATCGAGTCGCCGCGGCTGATCGCCGGTCTTGCGCGCATGGTGCGCGACGTCGGAGTCGCCGAAGATCTCGCGCAGGATGCGCTGGTGGCTGCGCTCGAGCAGTGGCCGCAGTCGGGCGTCCCCGGAAATCCGGGCGCCTGGCTCATGGCTATCGCCAAGCGCCGCGCGATAGACCGTTTCCGGCGCGAGGAGCTAAGCGAACGCAAGTTCAAGGAAGTCGGGTTCGCGCTCCAGGTTCGCGAGGACGCGTCCGCGGCGCAGGTTGACGACGCGCTCGACGACGACATCGGCGACGATTTGTTGCGTCTCGTCTTCATCGCGTGCCATCCGTTGCTTGCAGCGGCCGGGCGCGTTGCGCTCACCCTCCGTCTGCTCGGCGGTCTGACGACCGCGAGATCGCGCGAGCGTTCTTCGTCCCGGAGGCGACGGTCGCGCAGCGAATCGTGCGCGCGAAGCGTACGCTCACCGCAGTACGCGTTCCGTTCGAAGTGCCACATGGACCCGACCGCGCGGCGCGACTCGCGTCGGTGCTCGAGGTTCTCTACCTCATTTTCAACGAGGGATACTGCGCCTCGGCTGGAGAGGACTGGCTGCGCCCCGCGCTCTGCGAGGACGCCCTTCGCATGGGCCGCGTCGTTGCCGAGCTGATGCCGAACGAATCCGAAGTCCTCGGTCTGGTCGGCCTCATGGAGATCCAAGCGTCGCGAATAGCGGCACGGACCGGGCCAGGAGGCGATCCGGTGCTGCTCCTCGATCAGGACCGCTCGCGCTGGAACCACGTCCTGATTCGCCGCGGGCTTGCCGCGCTGGAGCGGGCCGAACGCCTCGACGGCAGCCTCGGGCCGTACGCGCTGCAGGCTGCAATCGCTTCCTGTCATGGGCGCGCGCGAACGGCTGAGGAAACCGACTGGCTCCGGATTGTCGCTCTCTACGATGCGCTGTTGCAACTCCTCCCGTCACCGGTTGTCGCGCTAAACCGCGCCGTCGCCGTGGGCATCGCGTACGGCCCCGCGGCCGGCCTCGAAGCCGTCGAAGAACTCCGCTCCGAGCCGACTCTCCGGGGCTACTACCTCCTGTCGAGCGTCCGCGGCGATCTGCTCGTGAGGCTGGGACGCCATAGCGATGGTTGTGCCGAATTCCAACGAGCCGCACATCTCACGAACAATGCACGCGAGCGTTCGCTGCTGCTCGCCCGTGCCGCTTCACCACCATACAGCGGCTCGCACCAACCGTGACGCAAAGTGCGCTGGTTTGAAAGTCGTGTCGATTTAGGCATTCGTCGTTCGACGCCATAGTAGAGTCTCGAATAGCGGAGCATTAGGGAGAAATTTTATGAAGATTCTTTCGATCATGACGATGGATCCGACAGCGATTCAAACTCCCAGTCCGGGGGAGATGGAGCGGATGGGCAATCTCATCGAAGAGATGAAGCGCAACGGGGCGCTCATCGATACTGGGGGCGCCATGCCGGGCTCGCTCGAAATGACAGTCGCGCGCAAGAACGGCAGCTATTCGATCACCGATGGACCATTTGCTGAGGCGAAGGAAGTCATCGGCGGTTTCGCGCTGCTCGAGGTTTCAGGCCGCGAAGAAGCGATCGCGTTTACGCGTCAGTTCCTCGACCTCGTCGGCGACGCAACGTGTCATCTCCACGAAGTGACGCCGCCCTAAGATTGCAGTCTAGCACTAAATCCCGTGCCGATTCGAATAGTCGCATCGCGCGAATTGTGCTCGGCCTGCTGGGAACACGACCCTCGCACAAGGCGGAGATGTGTCGACACGTCCCATCGGCATCGTTCTGCGTCTTTTCTAGCGCGTACGTGTCGATAATCGTGCTGATGTTGCTCCACCTCGTATAGACACGATCTTTTCAACTCAAGCGCAATTCGACTTCAGATAATCAATTTGCGTAGCGTATCTCGCGTAAGAAGAGGAGAAGCATGAACTTAGCCTTTCCAGGTGAGTCAGCAGAATACCGAGCGGCGCGCGACCGGCTGCTCGAGCGCGAGATCGCGCTGCGCCGCCTCACCGAGGACGTAGCTGTCGCGCGGCGTGAACTCCCGCCCGGCGGAGTCGTTCCGGCGAACTACGTATTTCAGGGCGCAGATGCGAACGGCAACCCGACCGACGTTCGCATGTCGGACCTCTTCGCGTCCGGCAAAGATTCGCTCGCGATCTACAGCATGATGTTCCCGCGTGACTCCAGCGATGAGCGGCCGGGCCCTTCCGCCGGCGAGACGGCGCGCCTGCCTTTCGCCCAGGGTCCGTGTCCATCGTGCACGGCCCTGCTCGACCAACTCGATGGTGCCGCACAGCACATCTCCGAGCGCGTCAACTTCGTGATCGTCGCGAGGGCCCCGCTGGCGCACCTCCTCACCTTCGCGAGGGAGCGCGGCTGGCGGCGGCTGCGCCTGCTGTCCTCGGCCGGCAACACCTACAACCGCGACTATCTTGCCGAAACCGCCGACGGATCGCAGAGGCCTATTCTGAACGTGTTCCACCGCACCGGCGAGACGATCCGCCACTTCTGGGCCTCGGAGTTGCTCTACGCGCCGAGCGATCCCGGACAGGATCCCCGACATACCGGCACGATCGAGCCGCTTTGGAACATGTTCGACCTCACACCAGAAGGGCGCGCGCCCGATTGGGACGAGCAACTGAGCTACCAATAATCGCGATCTCCGGCTGGATTGCATTGAACAAACGTCATCAAGCCGGTCACGCGGATCTCTTCAGCGTGCCGTCAGGACGAAGGGATCCCGCTATAAGCGGTCCAGTGATCAACTGAAGACGGGCGCCGAATCATCCCAAAAACTACGCTTTCTTGGACGGCTCGTCGGGTCACGCTTTTTTGGGAGCTTATCTGCGTGCGGGGGTACCGGAAAGCTCGAGGGTCCAACTCTGACCCGCGAGGTCGCGACCAAAGCTATGGTGAGGCTCTTCCGCGACCAGATGAAAACCAGCTCCTTCGTAGATCCGGCGTGCCGCGTGTAACACGTCATTGATCTACAATGTGATCGTCTTGGTTGGCTCGCCGCGCAAAAGCGATGCACTCGTTAACGAGACGTTGCCCGATGCCAAGCCCGCGCGCTGACGGCTCGACAAGCAGCAGCCGCAACTGCGCGACATCGAAGGTCGGGTAACCGGACCCGCTAGCTTCGGCCCAATACGCGTCACGACATAGCCTACTCCGCGAGAACCGATGTGTTATCTTCAAAGTCGAGGATCGCGCCGGTAACGCGACGGGTAGCATGCTCTTACGAAGCGCGTTGAATGTGAGGCGTGAAGCGCCGCGCCTATTTTTGCGCGGATTGTTTGAGCAGCAGCACGGCAATTTTCGGCATTGCGGCGGACACGAGCCCCGGCCGAAATCAGATCGAAGGCGAGTCGAAGCCGCATGAGTTGCCGCCGGCTCGCGCTGCGTTTAAACTGAGGAACAGTCCCTGACGGCAGCCAACGATGCACGAGTCAGGAGTTGTCTATGGCCGGTTTCGGAGACTACCAAAACGAAGTTTACTTTGCAGGCTTGAGCGGCCGTCAGCCTCACTTGCCGATCCGTTTTGAAGAGCTGGAAGCGAAAGCACATGCGGCTCTTCCGAGCAGTCTCGTCTCCTACGTCGCGGGCGGGTGTGGCAACGAACGCACGCAAGATGCCAACGTCGCCGCGTTCGACCGCTGGGGTTTCGTGCCGCGGATGTTTGTCGGCGCCTCACGACGAGATCTTTCGATCGATCTTTTCGGCATGAAATTGCCCACACCGTTGTTCATGAGTCCGATCGGTGTGATCGGCCTGTGCGCTCAGGACGGGCACGGCGACGTCGCGACGGCCCGCGCTGCGGCGCGGACCGGCGTACCGATGGTTGCGTCGACGTTGACCGTCGACCCGCTCGAGGATGTCGCGAGAGAGTTCGGCGCGACTCCCGGGTTCTTCCAACTCTACACACCTACAGACCGCGATCTCGCTGAAAGTTTCGTTCGACGTGCGGAGTTAGCCGGTTTTAAAGCGATTGTTGTTACGCTCGATACGTGGCTAACGGGTTGGCGTCCGCGGGACCTTACGACGGCCAACTTTCCGCAACTGCGCGGCTTGTGTCTGGCCAATTACTTTACGGACGCGCGTTTCGTAGGCATGCTGTCGAAGCCTCCAGCGGACGACTTGCCCACCGCGGTCATGCAGTGGGCTAAAGTCTTCGGCAACCCGCTGACATGGAATGACCTTCCGTGGCTGCGTTCGCTAACAAAGCTTCCATTGCTCGTAAAGGGTATCTGTCATCCCGATGACGCGCGGCGCGCCATCGACGGCGGTGTTGACGGGATCTATTGTTCCAACCACGGCGGCCGTCAAGCCAACGGCGGCATTGCTGCCCTCGACATGTTGCCGGCCGTTGTTAAGGCTGCGGGGAAAACGCCGGTGTTATTTGATTCCGGCGTCCGTACCGGTATCGACGTCATCAAGGCGCTGGCCATGGGTGCCACGGCAGTGGGCGTCGGCCGCCCTTACGCTTACGGCCTCGCTCTAGGCGGGGTCGAGGGAATCGTGCATGTGCTGCGCTGTCTGCTCGCCGAGGCCGACCTCTATATGGCTGTCGACGGGTACCCGAGAATCGCCGATCTCAGGCCGGGGGTGCTGCAGCGCATCGAGCGCTAGCGTTTACCCTCGCGCGAACGAGCAACGGCAGCGAACGCTTTGTCCGGCGCGTACTATGCCGTTAAGCATGCGATAACGGCTTCGGATACGCGTTGCGTTTCTTGCGGATCCCGCACCGCAATACACACTACCCCCGTTTCTCGCGCCGGATAATCGTTGCCGCCCGGGAACAGCGCATCGCCGACGTATAACATCTCGCGGATTGCGATGCGGAGGATATCGCGCAATTTTCTAATCCCGTACGCCTTATCGATTCCCGGCAGGGTAACGTCGATAGACGTCGCCCCTCCCATTCGAACGGAGAACTCCGGCAACGTAAGATCGAGCAAAGTCTTGATCTTTTTACGCTTAGTGAAGTCCGGATCCCATTGCTTCTTTTCGTTCAGCGGAGCTTGCTGACCGAGCGCCGAGTAGGTGATCTGACTCCCCCGGTCTTCAACGGTATCGCCCCACGTTGTATTCGCTTGAAAACCGGACGAAGCGACAGCCGCGTTGAGCGAACTGATGATTTTGTTTTTCTGCGCGTCACTGAGATCTTCGGAATAGAGCTCGTGCCAACCGTCACCGAACTGAAGAAACTTCGTACCGCACGTCGGCAGGAGTGATAGATCTTTAAAGTTTCCACCGGTCGGCAAATTAGCCAAGACTTGCTTCTGAAACTGAGGCAGATCGCCGCCGGAAATGATCGCCACTTTGGCAACGTCGAGTAGCGCGCAGAGTACGGCCGCCATCTGCGGTTCGATAGCAGACTTGCTTTCAGCCAGAGTGCCGTCGAGATCGAAAATAATGAGTTTCTTCACGCTACTGCACTTGCGAAACCACTAGCGACGATGATAACGTCCGCGCGCCGTGCCGTGGCGCAGCCGGAAGCGGCGGCCATGCCGTCGTCAACAATGCTCGATCGGGCTTGGCGGCGGTTTTCACGTTGCCGACGATAGCATCGGGGCAGCACCGAAGTCAATATTCCTGTCGGGAGATTCGGCTTGCGCCGCCACGATCGTCGGAAACTCCCCGGCCCAACCGCGCGATCGGTGCGAACGCTCGAAAAATCGATTCGCTCGGGCGAGGTTCGGCAGGCGATGCGCGCGTGCAAATACGGAAGGCCGGTCGCGAGCCGAGCGGCGCGGAATGTTCGCGAAACCGGGCAATACCGGCGCGAACCGAACTCGGACGCCGGTCATACGAAACGGGACGACCGAGAGCCACGCGTCGCCGTCGGAGCGATCCAACACGACGCCGGCGGGCAGCAGCGCCGTCAAAACGGCGGCATCCGCGCGCCAGTGCGCCGCCAGGATATCGCGCCAGCACATGGAGAGCAGGGCGGGACCGTTCACAAGAAGCGGCCGCGCATCTCCGCTGTCGGCAACGCGCACCGGTCGCTCCTTCCGAACAACCGGTAGCGATTCTTCCCGATCCAGGCATAGATGCGGTCGCGCAGATCGCGCGGCACCGCAAAGAGCGCGCCGAGCAAAGGCCAGGGCCAGCGCAGGCCGCAGGCGATTCGCAGCGCCGCGTCGCTGCGTTCGAACAGCGTATCGGACTCGATGAGCACGATGCTTTCGAACGACATCGGCCTGCGATCGAACGGGGCGAGCGCGACGCACGCCGCTTCCGATTCCAGCGCCGCGAATTGAAAACGGCCGCCCGGATCGTTCGCGACGATCGTGCGGACGCCGGCGTTGCAAAGATTGCAGATGCCGTCGAAGAGGATGGTCGCAGGCTGTTGCACGTCCCTACGAACCTGCGGCGCACGCGCTCGTTTCGCGGTCCGGCCAGGAGCGCTTTCGGCGTCCCTTGCATCTTGCGAGGAACCGGGCCCGCTTTGCGGAGCCGTGCAGCGAACCCGGCATAGGTGCGAATCCGTCAGTTCGTCGATGTAACGTAAGGAACACTATGGGAAATCATCCGATGCTGAAAGCCGGGGACCGCGTGATCATCGACGGTGGTCCGCTCGCCGGGACGGTCAAAGACGTGCATCCACATGAGGCAACCGTCGAGGTCGATGCCCGCGGCGGCCGCGAAGCGCGCCGCTTCGCCCTGGAGTCGCTGCGGCGAGATCCGACGCTGAGCGAGGCCTCGGACTTCCGCGACCACTAAACGCTCGGCGGTCGCGCCGCAGCTAGCTGACAGTCGTGCGTTGCCGCGTTGGATAGTCGGGAAAAGGCTGCGCAAAAGGAGACGCAATGGCAAGTCGTAGCGAGAAGCTCTTCCTTCCGTTCCTAGTCAACACCGATTCGTCTTCGTCTGCGGCCTCACAGGCGTCGCCGCCGGCGGTCGTCGCTGCAGCGACCGGCGGCGATGCGGCACATGGGAAGACGATTTTCACTGCTAATTGCGCGAGCTGCCATGGAGCCGCAGGCGCGGGCGGCAGCATCGGGCCGACATTGAAAGGTGAGAAGTCGCGCAAGAATCAGGCTGCGGCCGTCGCGTGGATCAAGAATCCGAAGCCGCCGATGCCCAAGCTCTATCCGTCGCCGCTCGGCGAAAAGGACGTTGCCGACGTCGCATCCTACGTCGAGTCTCTCTAGAGGTTACGACGCGGAGCCCCGGGCGTAAGCCCAGAACAACGCCGCAGCCGTGCCCGGTAATGCTTCGGGCTTCGGTTGACGATACTGCTCTCGTACGACCTGGGCGAGATGCCGTGCGGCACGAAGGAGAATCATGCGAATCTTGGTCACGGGCGGGGCGGGCTTCATCGGGTCGCATATCGTCGACGGATATCTTGCCGCCGGGCATGAGGTGGCGGTGGTCGACAACCTCTGGTCGCACGGCGGCGGCCGGCGCGCAAACGTCGATGCTCGGGCCTCTTTCCTCGAAGCGGACATCCGCGACGCTTCGCTCGAACGGCTCTTCGAAGATTTTCAACCGGATATCGTCAGCCATCATGCAGCGCAGCACAGCGTCGCGATCAGTTCGCGCGATCCGCAATTCGATGCGCAAATAAACGTGATCGGGCTTCTCAACGTGCTCGAAAATAGCGTGAAGAACGGCGTTAAAAAGGTGCTGTTCGCCTCGAGCGGTGCGACGTTCGGAGAACCGGAGCGCCTACCGATCACCGACGCGACGCCGCAACATCCCGAATCACCGTATGCGATCACCAAGATGGTCAGCGAGCACTACCTGCGTTTTTATCGCGCGCAGCACGGGCTCGATTTCACGGCGCTGCGTTACGGAAATGTGTACGGACCGCGCCAGGATCCTAACGGCGAAGCGGGCGTTATATCGATTTTCATCGGACGCTTCCTCGCCGAGCAGGGCCTCAAAATTTTCTGGGATGGGGAGCAAACGCGCGATTACATCTACGTCGGCGACGTCGTCAGCGCAAATCTACGCGCGCTCGAACGCGGTAGCGGCATGTGTTACGTGATTGGAACGGGGAAGAAGACGAGCGTGAACGAGATCTATCGCGCACTCGTCGAAGTGACGGGTTTCCGAGCTCCGGTCGAGTATCTTCCGCGCCGGCCGGGCGACGTGAGAGACGCGCAATTCGATGCTTCGCTGGCGGTGCGGGAACTCGACTGGCAACCGGAGACGACGCTCGTGGACGGCATGCGCAAAACCTACGAATATTTTCGCGAGCGACAGCCGGCGTAATGGCGGCGACCTTCGTCGATCTTGCCGGGCGCGTCAGCATCGTAACGGGCGGCAGCCGCGGCATCGGGGCGGCTGCTGCGCTTGAACTGGCGCGTGCCGGTTCCGCCGTCGCGCTCTTCGACCTCGACGGCGACGAAGCGAGCCACACGGCGGCCGGCATCGAACGCGAAACGGGCTCGAAAGCGCGCGGCTATGCGGTCGACGTTCGCAAATCCGAAGTGCTCAAGCAAATGTGCGATGCGGTCGCGCATGATTTCGGATCGCTCGATCACCTGGTAAATAACGCGGGCGTGCAATTTATCGCTCCGGTGGCGGAGTTTCCCGATGACAAGTGGGATTTTGTGACCAGCATCAATCTCGACGGCGTCTTCTATGCGACCAAAGCCGTCTGGCCGCACATGGTTTCGCGCGGCCGCGGCCGGATCGTCAATGTCGCGAGCGTTCACGGCCTCGTAGCGTCGGCGTATAAGGCCGCGTACGTCGCCGCAAAGCACGGCGTGGTCGGCCTAACGCGCGCGACGGCTCTCGAAGGCGTCGCAGCCGGCATTACCGTCAATGCAGTCTGCCCTGGCGCGGTCATGACCGATCTCATTCGCAATCAAGCCCCGCAGCTCGTCGCCCAATACGGCGGCGGGTTGAGCGAAGACGAGGCGCTCGCGCGCGCTTTTCTGGAAGCGATGCCGAGCAACGCGTTCATCGATCCGCAAGAGGTCGGCCAACTGTGTGCGTTTTTGTGTTCCGATGCGGCGCGTTCGATCACGGGCTCGCCGATTTCGATCGACGGTGGTTGGGCCGCGCATTAAGGCGACGATCGCTCGCCCGCGCGCGAATGGCGACCGCCCTTAGTGGTCGGGAGTAACGGCCGCATCGGGGCGCGTCTCGCGCGTGATGCTTTGCGCATGGAGCGTGTGCGTGGCATCCGAGTAACCGTTCACGAGGATGAGTTTTCCAACGAAGAGTGGCGCCGAAAACATGCCGCTGCGTATCGCGTCGCTCGCATCGACACTTTGCGAGCGGCCGTTACGCGCGCGCACGAGTAGGATGTTGCCATGGATAGCGTCGATCGATCCGTAGAGCACGCGCTCGTTCTTGCGCGTCGTGGCCATCGTTTGAGCGCGCGCGTGGTCCGCGTGATCTGTATGATCCGTGAGTCCGCGTGAAAGCACGTGCTGCGGCGCGGGCCGGGCTGCGGCGCCGCCACCGGGGGCGAGAGTCGCGATGGCACACGCCGCCGCGACGAACATGGGAGCGATGCGCTGTATCACTTGAGATGCGTCCTTACTGGAAGACGGTGAAGGGTGGCCATGTTGGCGGCAGTGCCCGTGAGCCCGAAGACCGCGACGCCACCGTCGGTCGGTACGTAAACTTTACCATTAGCGACGAGCGGAGAGATGAGCGCGCCCGCGATCGAGCCCACGGCATTGCCCGGATACCAGCCGCCGGCCCCTCCGCTATAGAGCACTTTCATCGTCAGAGCATCGAAAGCGAAGAGCGATAGTGCGCCTCCGGCTCCGCGCGGCGTCTGCAGTGCCCAAACGATCGCGCTGCCGGGGTTCGTTCCATTCGAAGAGACGACCGGCTGCGAGCCGCCGTCGCGGCATTCGAGGCAGCCGCCGCTCACGTACGCGGAACTCGCGATCGAGAGCGACGACGATGCGGGATTGAACGCGTACGTCGAAAGTGGAGAGCCGCTGCCGTAGATGACGTACGACGTGCCGTTGGTATCTTGGAAGAACGCCGGGCCGCCCCACTCACCGCCGCCGGTGTTGGCGTGCCACAGAGCGCCCGCGTCGTTTGTCTGCTTGCCTCCGAGATTGTCGCGGTTGAGGATGTACTTCTCGCCCGTCTTACCGCCTTGCACGAGCAAATGCGGGTACTTCGGCGATAGTCCGTCGGGCAAGAGCATCACGCCGCCGGAACCGAGATCTTCATCGTTGCTCGATTCGTTGAACTCGTCGGCCGGCGTAAAATATGAGCCGTTACCGATATTCAAATTTCCCGGTACTTTGACATCGGACATCGAGAAGTTGTTGACGCCGTCCCAGGGACCGTTGCCGGTGGCGAAATAGACATTTCCGTTACTATCGGCGGCCGGTCCGTAACCGGCCATCCAAGACGCGCCGAGATAGTAGCCGTTTTGGGCGTTCGTCATATTGATGACGCTGCCGGCCGGCGCGAGCGATGCCGCGTCGAAGGCGAGGACCCACCCGTGTGTCTTCGCGGCTTGGTAGTCGCAATGCGAGCCGAGCGAGACGTAGATGCTGCCGTTGGCTTCGAGCAGCGCGCTGCGATTGAAGTTCCACTCCGCGCTGGTACTCGCGGCGCCGGTATTTCCGGCCAGCATCACGGACGCGCTGACTTCGGGCGCGTTGACGACATCGTTACCATTTTGCAGCGAAAGCGCGTGGAGCCGTATGTGGAACGTCCCGTTTTCCTTGGTCGGGACGACGACGTACAGGCGGTCCTTGGCCCGATCGATGACGGGCGTGCCCGTGATGCCGATATCGGGATTGACGTCGCGACACTGGGTATCGGTCCAGCTTTGCTGCGTGATACCGGCCAGCGGATTCGTAAAGCTGCGCTGCCAAACGACGGCGAGCGTCCGATCGTCGTAGGCGATGACTTGATCCGTGGCGGTCGAGACGATAACGAGATTGTGCGTGGTACCGCCGACCGACTCGTTGCTCGCAAAGAGCGGTTGCGCGTAGACTTTGCCGTACCCGCTGCCGGTCAAGTAATTTATTTTTCCGAATAAATTTGCGTTGACGTTGGTCGTCGTCAAGGCCGTTTCGGATTGATTCCAACCCTGCCGGGCAGCGTTGTTGTGGAAGGTATCGTTGTCCGCCGCGTTAGCCGTTGAAGCGGAGTTGACCGAAACGGAGACGATCTGCGTATTTCTTGCGGAGTCCGCTACCGTCAGGGAACAAGAACCTACCGTCTGCGGGGCTACGCTTAGCGTCGAACCGCTGATGGAATCGGCTGTGATGTTTTGGCAACCCGTAACGGCGTAGGGCGGTGTTCCACCGGCAAGCGTGGCGGTCTGCGGCGCGGCGCCGGTCGAGGCGAAGGCGAGCGAATTCGGCGCGACGGAGATGGCCGAAGCCGTACCCATGACGCTAATGGCGAGACTCGCCGTGAGTCCGCTCGCGTCGGCGACGGTCAGCACGCAGCTGCCGGAACCCGCCGGCGTAACCGTAACGGCCGCACCCGTGACGCTTGCGTTCGCGACGTTCGCACAACCGCTGACGCTAAAGGGAGCTTGACCGCCCGTCACGGTGACCGTCTGTGCGGCCGCACCCGGCCCGGCAAACGAGAGGCCTTGGGCGGGCGCACTCGTCGTGAGCGGCGGTGCCGTGCCGATGCGGATTTTTGCCATCATGCCCATGTCCTCGTGCGAAAGGATGTGGCAGTGCAGCAGAAACGTGCCGATGATGGCCGGATCCGTGAAGTCCATGATGAGCGTGACCGAACCCGGTCCGTTCGGCGTCGCGGCGGGAACGTTGATGTTGTCGAGCTCTTGGCCGACGTTGCTCTGCTCGATCGGCGTGCCACCGACGATCGACTGCACTAAGAAGTGCGTCTGGTGGATATGAAAGGTGTGGACTTGACTCGACGCGTTGACGATCTGCCATTGCTCCATGGTCCCGCTCTGCGCGTAGAACTGCGGCGGAGCGGCCGGATCGTACGATTGCCCGTTGATTTGATCTTGGCTGCTGTAGGTAAGCGTTTGCGTCCGTGCGATCGCACGGGCTGCAACGAACGAGCGGATGTAGGCGGCGGTGTGCGTCCGGATGAGCGCCGTATGTGGCCGCAGCAGCATGGCATGCAGCGTCGCTGCAGTTCGAACCCGTTCGCGGTGTTTGAACAGGTCGGTCAGCGACGTCGTCGCGTTGATCGTCGCGAGCGTGGCGCCCGGCATGGCGAGCCCGGTCGTGCCCGCGTCGAAGCAATTGGTCCGCAGATACGCGGTCGTTCCGGCGGGCGGTCCCGTCACGATAAATTCGATGCGGCTGGCGGGTGGGACGACGTAATGGCTGACGGTCATCGGCCTGTTGCCGACGCTTGCGAGCGGAACGCCGTCGAGGCCGACGATCTGCATCTGCGTGTTGTCGACGGCGATATCGAGATAGGTATCCGAACCGGCGTTGACGAGGCGCCAAAACTGTTGTTCGCCCGGCCGGATGCCGATGCTCGGCTGCGTCTGACCGTTGAGGGTCCAATTGCGCGAGGCCGCCTCCGGGCTGCCGGCGAGACAATGCGAACTCGCGGCCGGACGTACGAAGGCTTGAAATTTCGGATTAACGACGACATAGGGATTACGCGTCTTCGCCGTCGTGTTGCCGCGCACGGCGCTATCCATCGACATGCCCTGCATTCTCATGCCGTGCGAAGCCGGAATACTTTTGGTAGCCGCTGCTCTGCCATGGCGCATCGCCCACTGCATCGCGTTGACTTGCCGGCGGTCGGCGGCGGGCAGAACTTGACCGGACGGTACCGTGTCGCGGACCACGAGGATGCGTTCCGGCAGGTTCGCAACTTGCGGCGCATACTGCGCGATGCCGTCGATGACGAGTGCGCCCGACATGCCGGCGAGATTTTGTCGCTCGGCTTCGCCGTGCGCGTGCGAATGGTACCAGTATAGGCCGCTCGGATGATTGGCCGGAATCGCGATCTGATAGTGTAGCGCTTGACCCGGCATTGCCATCATGTCGATCGAGTCGTCACCGGGTGCGCTCGGACTTACGTGCAGCCCGTGGTAGTGCAGGTTCGTATCGTTGAGATACCCTGCGCCCGCCGGCGGGACCGGTAGATTATTCGTCAGGTTGACGATGAGCGTGTCGCCGGGTTGGAGGCGCAGCGTCGGCGGTACCGCCGAGCCGTTGTAGACGAATTGCGGAGTGCCGTTGCTCGCTTGCGAAGCGACGACGTTGAAGACGAGCTGACCGTTCTGGCTGCGGACCTGCTGCGGGTCTTGCAACGCGCCCGCGACCGGCCCCGGCAATGGCAGCGAAGCGTAGGTTCCGCCTTGCGGGCACAGGTTGCGATATGGATGGTTCGCGGGCAGGCGGTTCTGCAGCCCCCATTTGCACGCGAGATAACCCTCGACTTGCGTCGTCTCGGTTGCGGAAAGCGCCCGATTGAAAACGAGCATCTCACCGAGCTGCCCGGCGTATTGGTACGAGAGTTTGCCACCGCCGGCGGTCGCGCCGATCGAGAGCGGATAACTGCCGCCCGCGGTTTGGCCCGACGTCGTGCCGCTCGAAAGCGTGTTACCGTCTTTGCGCACGAACTGCGCTTTCGTGCTGATACTGCCGCCTGCGGTCCAGATTGCAGGACCGTTCGGGACATCCACGGGCGATAGCCGCCCCGTCCCTAAGCCGTTGAAGTCGAAATTCGTGACGCCTTTTTCCGACAGTCGCAAGTTCCAGCGCGGGTTGCTTAGGTAGGCGCCGGACCACGCTACCGAACTAGCTTGCGTGCCGTTGCTTTGATTGGAGACGACGAAGACCGTCGACTCGTTGAAGAGATTCGTTGAGAAGGCAGGATTCGCACCCAGTAGATCGTTTCTGCCGTTGAACGTCAGGCTGCCGAGATTGTTGATGCCGCTCGCGGCAAAGGCGGGCTGCAAAGCGGGCGTCGTCTGCCAGACGGAATTGTTGTTGCCGCTGAGATCGTTCCAGGCGCTGACCGCACCGGCGCTCTGTGTAACGCCGGCCGCCTGCGACGGATCGAACCAGGCTCGCAAATTCGGAATTTGCTTCGGCGTAAAGCCTTGCGAAACAGGCGCCGGAGTCGGAGTTGGAGTTGAAGCTGAAGCCCGAGCCGTGCCGTTGGCTACGGAGAAGCCCGTAATCTGGTGACGGTTGAAGGAACCACCGGTCGACGCGGTCAGGCCGACGTAGACGTTCGCCGGGACGGCGGGCTGTCCGCTCAGTCCGACGATCGTTTGTGAATAGTACGGTAACGAACCGTTTCCGTCATGACGATCGATCGCGACGCTAAGCGCTCCCGCTGCCGTAAGCGTTGCGGTAATGGTCGGGGCGTTTGCCGGCCGTGTCGTCGCGGCCGGCTGATCGAAGGCGAACGGCAGGCTCGCGGCCACGCCCGTTGCGCTCGCCGCACCTCCGAGGTATTGGTAGCCCGACGACGCGGCGCCGCGAACGGCGATCGTCTCCGGGATCTGACCCGGGCCGCCGACGCGACCCTGCGTCGGGTTGCTGTAATTTCCGTATTCGTCGAATGCAATACCGACGTATCCGTTGGCAAGTCCGGGCGCGACACCGCCGTTCGCGGCGTTGTAGTTGCCGTTGGCATAGCCGAGCGACCCACCGAGATTACCGAGCGCGGCCGGCATCGCCGCGGACGCGTCGGACAGAAATAGCGTGATGCCGTCGGCGCCGGGCGCCGTCCCGTTGAATGAGGCATCGGTGAAACTGACCTGTAAGCCGCCGGAGGTTGCAATCGGAGTCCGGTAAACGACCATTCCGCTGTCGTTCATCGTTCCGGCGGTAAGCGCGAGCGCTCCGCCGCCGGGCGGATCGATTGTCGCGCTTGCATTGCAAGCCGGAATCGACGTCGCGGGCGTGGCCGCGGTACCGGCCGTCAAACAAGAGCTTCCAACGGCCAACCATGCGTTTGCGGGAGATGAACTTTCCGTGAACGGATCGCCGGCGACGGTCGTACCGGTCGCTGCGAAGGCGGCTTTGCCTACGCGGCTCGCAAGCGGCCGCGCGACGTTGCGCGTAACTCGCGCCTGCGCCGCAGCGTGCGGCGCCGCAGGCGTTCCGTTTGCGGACACGCCGCTTACGTTCGATGCAACGAATGCGAGCAATGTCAGCGTGCCGAGCGTCGCTCTATACTTGTGGCTTTTCATCGACGAGTTGCTCCTGAGTCGGCGATCCGGCCGAACGGTACGAAAAACGGGCGACGAAAAAAACCAGCACCGTTTATAACGTCGATGCACGGTAAGATACGCGGGGTTTGTGCGGCGAAACGGCGTCAGGTAACGAAGGAAACGCCCGCTTTGCCGATCGTAGGAACGATCTGAGCTTTGCCCGACTCAATCCTACGACAATGCGCGTGGTCTGTAAGTATCCGAACGAGTGTTTACGATAGGTCAAGAGCCCCGGACAAACCAAGTAGCACTTAACGCACGACCGTCCTTACTTTCAAGGAGCTCTATGGCCGCACACGTTCTCGCGCTTTACAATGCGCCGCTCGATCCGACGCATTTCGAGCAGTATTATTTCGGTACTCACGTGCCGCTCGCGAAGCGCTTACCCGGATTGCTTTCGTACACGGTAAATAAAGGCGCGCTCGTAGCGCCGGACGGTGCGCCACCATACTATTTCGTTGCAGTGCTCGAATTCGCTTCGATGGCGGCGATTCAAAGCGCGCTCGCGTCGCCCGAAGGTCAAGTTACGGTTGCGGACGTGCCGAATTTTGCGACGGGCGGCGCCTCGCTCATCATGTACCAGACGCAAACGATGTAAAGCGGTCGGTGGCCTGTAACGCCACTAAGCGACGACGAGGTTGACGAGCTTGTCTTGCACGTAGATGCGCTTGCGGATCTGTTTGCCGTCGACGTACGCGATCACATTCGCGTCCGCAGCCGCCAGGGCGAAAGCGTCTTCCTCGCCGAGCCCGGGTGCTGCTGCCAAGCGCGCGCGAATCTTTCCATTGACCTGAACGACGAGTTCGATGCTCTCGACTGCGAGCGCTGCGGGATCGAAGGCAAGCCAGCGTTCGAGATGCACCGAGCGCTCGAAGCCCATCCGGTGCCAAAGTTCTTCGGCGATATGCGGCGCGAACGGTGCGAGAATGAGCGGTAATATCTTTACCGCGTAGAGCATCGCCGGATCGTCCTGCGGCACGTCGACCGACGCGAGGCGCGTCATGGCATTGACGAGTTCGTCGAGCCGAGCGAGGGTCGTGTTGTAATGGAAACGCCGTGTAAGCGTCTCATCCGAGCCGGAGCGTAGTGCTGCGTGTACGCCGCGCACGACTTCGCGTTGCAGCTCGCCACGAACCTCCGGCAACGAGTCCGTCGCGGCCGTACCCGCTACAGCGCAGTAAGGTTCGCACGCGCGCCAAACCCGATCGAGAAAGCGCACGCGGCCCGCGATGCCGTCATCGGTCCATTCCATCGTGTCTTCGGGCGGCGTCGCTTTGAAGAGAAAGAGCCGCATCGCATCGACGCCCGTGCGCTCGGCCGTTTCGTCGACCCCGACGACGTTGCCGCGGCTCTTCGACATCTTCTCGCCGTTGCGCAGTACCATGCCTTGATTGAACAACCGCGCGAACGGTTCGTCCGGGCCGTTTACCCAGCCCTTGTCATGAAAGTATTTATAGAAGAAACGCGCGTAGAGCAAGTGCAGGACCGCATGTTCCGCCCCACCGATATATTGGTCTACGTTGAGCCACGGATCGACGCGCGCCGTGTCGAAGGGGGCGCGCTCGTCGCGCGGATCGAGATAGCGCACGTAGTACCACGACGATTCGAAAAACGTATCCATCGTATCGCTCTCGCGCCGCGCGGGACCGCCGCAGATCGGACACGTCGTTTGCATGAAAGCGGCGTCGCGCCCGAGCGGTGAGCCTTCGCCCGTTATCGGCACGTTCGCCGGCAGCAGCACCGGTAAGGCGTCATCCGGTAGCGCGACTTCGCCGTGCTCGGCGCAATAGACGATCGGGATCGGAGTTCCCCAATAGCGTTGACGTGAAATCAGCCAATCCCGAATACGATAGTTGACGGTCCGCGTGCCGCGGCCGAGCGCTTCGAGCCGCTCGCCGATCGCGGCGCGCGCGCGCGCGGATGTCATGCTCGTAAAGTCCCCGCTCGCCACGAGCCGTCCGTCTGCAGTGCATGCTTCGTTAAGCGGTCCGCTCGAGGGCGCGTGCGGATCATCGACGACGCGCACGATCGGCAAGCCCATCTTCTGCGCGAACTCGTAGTCGCGCTCGTCGTGACCCGGAACGCCCATGACGGCGCCGGTCCCGTATTCAGCAAGTACGTAGTTCGTCACCCAGATCGGAATGCGCTCGTTCGAGAGCGGGTTGCGGGCGTACGCGCCCGTAAAGACGCCGTCTTTGGCCATCAGACTCGTGCGTTCGAGTTCCGATTTATTCTTAACGCTTGCGGCGAAGCTCGCGATCGCCTCGCCGTGCTTGGGATGGCGCAGGGCTAACCGTTCTACGAGCGGGTGTTCGGGCGCGAGCGCGAGATACGTTACGCCGAAGAGCGTGTCGATGCGCGTCGTGTAGACGGAAATCGGGTCGTGCGCCTCTTCGACATCGAATGAGAACGTGACGCCTTCGCTGCGACCGATCCAGTTGCGCTGCATGAGGCGAATTTTTTCGGGCCAACCTTGAAGTCCGTCGATCGCTTCGAGCAGCCGGTCGGCGAAAGCGGTAATCTTTAAAAACCACTGCGAGAGATTGCGGCGTTCCACGAGCGTGCCGCAACGCCAGCAGCGCCCGTCTTCGACCTGTTCGTTGGCGAGAACGGTTTGATCTTTCGGGCACCAGTTGACCGGCGCTTCGCGTTTATAGGCCAGGCCGTCTTCGTAGAGGCGTAGGAAGAGCCACTGATTCCAGCGATAATACGCCGGCTCGCACGTTGCGAATTCGCGCGACCAGTCGTAACCCGTGCCCATCAACCGCAGTTGGCGTTCCATGTTCGCGATGTTCTGACGCGTCCAGGCGTTCGGATCGATGCCGCGTTCGATCGCGGCATTTTCGGCCGGCAGTCCGAACGCGTCGAAGCCCATCGGATGGAGGACGTTGTAGCCGTGCATCCGCATCATGCGCGCGAACGCGTCGCCGAGCGTATAGTTTTTCGCATGTCCGACGTGCAGATCGCCCGACGGGTAGGGCAGCATTTCGAGCACGTAGTATTTCTCGCCCGGAGCGTCGTCGTTCGCACGGTAGAGCGCGTCGCGTTCCCACAGGTCTTGCCAATATTTTTCGATGTTGCGAAAATCGTATGTTTGCGGAGCGCGTTCGTCGACCATACGGTTTTCTTCCTCAGGCCGCACCCCGACGACCTCGCGCACCTATGCTGCAGCGGCTGGATCGAGCGGCGCCGCTCCTGATTACAGCTGAATCTCCATGCCGTCCCACGCGACGAAGGCGCCGGCTGCCGCGACTTGGCCGGCGGCCGCCGACTGCGGATCCAAGAGCGGCGTCGAGTTATTGAGGTGGACGTAGCCGACGCATTTCTGCTTCGGTAGCGAGCGCAACGCCGAAAGCGACCCGGCTTCGCCGCCGACGGGCAAATGGCCGAGACTCTGCGCCGCTTTCGGCACGCCGAGTTCGCCGAGTTCGTCATCGGACCAAAACGAGCCGTCCAGCAAGGCGACGTCCGAACGCAAGATTGCCGCGCGCAACGGCTCTTCCATTGCAGCGAATACGGGGGCGAACAGTACGACTTTCCGGCTCGTCTCGTCGCTCACTTCGTACGCGACGACGGCGTCCGCGACGGAGCGGCGTCCGTCGTAGCCGGGAGTCAGCCCGGCAACCGGAACGACCCGCACGTGGAGATGCTCGCCGAGCCGGAACGACTCGCCGCTTGCGACTGCGTGCCAACGGTGCGGGGCCGCCCTAAAAGGCGCGAATGCCGGTTGCGTTCGCGCGATATCGCTCACGGCGGAACTCGAATAGAGTTCGAAGTGGTGGGCGCCGTCCTGGCGCAGCACCGCAAGTCCGCCGAGATGGTCGACATTCGCATCGGTCGCGAGCATGCCCGCGATCGGCGTCCCTCGCAGCCCGCTCGGCTGCAACGGAGCGTAGGCCTCGATCTGAAGCGCGATGTCGGGCGAGACGTTGACGAGCCAGAAGCGCTTGCCGTCCTCCGAGAATGCGAACGAAGATTGGGTGCGGCGCGGACGGTCGCCGCGCCGGGCTGCGGCGCAATTCGCGCAGCCGCAGTTCCACTGCGGGACGCCTCCGCCCGCAGCGGAACCGAGGACCCGGACGATCATCGCGCGCCGGCAGGCTCCGGACGGCGCGGCGTAAACGCGGGTTCGGGTGCCGCGTCGCGCAATGCGACGATCGCATCGTGGTGCGGGCTGAGCACGCACGCCGGATCGGTAAGCCCGGCGTCGCCGGCCAGCAAAAACGCCTGGCAGCGGCAGCCGCCATGGTCGATTTCGCGCCGGTCGCACGAACGGCAAGGCTCCGGCATCCAGGCGGTGCCGCGATAGGCCATGAATGCGGGGCTCGTGCGCCATGCATCCCCGACGGACTGTACCGCGACATTCGGAAACGTCAGCGTCTTGATCGTCGCGGCGGCAGGACACGGTAACATGCGTCCGTCCGGCGTGACCGTCAGCGCAACTTCGCCCCAGCCGTGCATGCACGGCTTCGGCAGTTCTTCGAAATAATCGGGCAACACGTACGTTATTTCCATGCTGTCGCCGAGGCGCGCTTTGGCGGCGGCGACGATATCCGCGCCCCGCGCGACCTGCTCGCGGGACGGCAGTAACGCACCGCGATTACGGTAGGCCCAGCCGTAGAACTGGACGTTCGCGAGTTCGAGCCGGCGAATGCCCTCACGCTCGGCGAAAGCGATGACGGCCTCGAGGGTGTGATGGTTGAGCCGGTGCAGCACGTAGTTGAACGTCAGCGCGACGTCGCGTCGTGCGACGCTGCGTAAGGCGCTCAACTT
>JAABUQ010001875.1_pt1 | contig 43494 bp, 44 predicted proteins | sample 5560001 | NCBI WGS metagenome assembly JAABUQ01 (sample SAMN10711888, study PRJNA513371) | rock metagenome | isolation source: Antarctica rocks | place: Antarctica: Victoria Land, Finger Mt nord | collected 2015-12-18 | reverse complement strand
GGCGAGCGTTTTGGCGCCTCGCATCACGAGCCACGCATCGAACGGTCCGGGCACCCCACCGGCCGCGTTCTGATAAAATTTCAGCTCTTGCGCGAGCTTCGGATCGTTGGTGAGCGCGGCGCCTCCGACGGCGTCGCTGTGTCCCCCGATGTATTTCGTCGTGGAGTGCACGACGACGTCGGCGCCGAGCGCCAGCGGCGATTGAAGGTACGGGGTCGCAAAGGTGTTGTCGACGACCAGTACGGCCAATGCCGGGCGCAACGCGGCGAGCGCCGCAATGTCGACCAGACGCAGCAGCGGATTGGTCGGCGTCTCTGCCCAGATCATTTTCGTGTTGGGGCGCAGTGCCGCTCGAGCCGTCGCGAGGTCGGTCAAGTCGACGAAATCAAACGCTATCCCGTAGCGCGCGAAGACCTTGGAGAAGACGCGATACGTTCCGCCGTAGAGATCCTCACCGACGACGACATGATCGCCGCTCGACAGCGCGCCGACGACCGCCGACGTGGCTGCCATTCCGCTGGCAAACGCGCTGCAAAACTGGGATTCTTCAAGGGCAGCAAGCTGTGCCTCGAGCGCACTGCGGGTCGGATTCGCCGTCCGGCTGTAATCGAACCCGCGGTGCTTCCCGACGGCCGTCTGCGTATACGTGGAGGTTTGGTAGATCGGAACGGTCGTGGCGCCCGTCGTCGCTTCGGCTTCCTGTCCCGCGTGAATGGCTCGCGTGCTGAATTTCATCGCTTAGAGAGCCGCCGACGTACTTGAGGACAGGTACGAGATGATGTCTTGCCGCGTCAGCACGCCGCAGGGGTGGCCGCCGTCGGTGACCACGATCGCTGAGTTCGCCAGCGTCAGCAGTTTGTAGGCCCGATCGATCTCGGCGTCGGTTTCGAGGGCGGGGAAGGGGCGGCCCATCACTTCTCGGACCGGTTTATGCAGCAAGTCCGCGCGGTCGAACACGGCCTGCATGATGCCGACGTCGTTGACGCTACCGACGATCGTTTCGCCGCGTACGACGGGCAGCTGCGAGATCTCGTAACTGCGTAACTTGTCGAGCGCATCCTTGACGACGTCGTCATCCTTGACGACGATCATGGGCGGCAGCGGCTGCTTACTGCGCAGGACGTCGCCGACGGTCGCGGTGCGCTTGCCTTCAGCCATGAAGCCGTTCGCAATCATCCAGTCATCGTTGAAGATCTTCGACATGTAGCCGCGCCCCGAGTCGGGAAATACGACGACGAGGATTGCGTCGGACGGCAGCGTCTTGGCGAGTTTCACGGCCGCGACCGCCGCGGTGCCCGACGAACCGCCGACGAGCAGTCCTTCTTCGCGCGTGATGCGGCGCGCCATCAAAAACGACTCGCGATCCGACACGCGCGTCATCTCATCGATGACCTTCAAGTCGACCGTCTCCGGCAGATACGACATACCGATACCTTCGACGGCGTACGATTTCGGCGTGTCGCCGGAGTAAATCGATCCCTCCGGGTCGGCGCCGACGACGCGGATATTCGGGTTGCGTTCCTTCAAATAGCGCGCCGTGCCGGAGATCGTCCCGCCGGTCCCGATGCCGGAGACGAAGTGCGTGATCGTGCCGCCGGTCTGCTCCCAAATCTCCGGACCCGTCGAATAATAATGGGCGTCGGGATTGGAGTGGTTGTGCCATTGGTTGGGCATGAAGGCGCCGGGAATCTCGTTGACCAGCCGCGTTGCGACGCCGTAATAGGACTCGGGCGAATCGGACGGCACGTTGGTCGGCGTGATGACGACCTCGGCGCCGTACGCACGCAAAAGATCGATCTTTTCTTTCGACATCTTGTCGGGCATGACCAGGATGCAACGATAACCACCGATCGCTGCCGCCATCGCGAGTCCCGTGCCGGTATTGCCGCTCGTCGCCTCGACGATCGTCGACCCGCGGCGCAACCAGCCGCGCTCCTCGGCTTCGCGCATCATCGCGACCGCGGGCCGGTCTTTCACGCTGCCGCCCGGGTTGACGTACTCGATCTTGGCCAGCACGAGGCATCTGGCACCGTCGACGACCCGGCGCAGCCGGATGAGCGGCGTTCGCCCGACGGCATCAAGCGCGCTCTCGAAGTAGCTCAGCCCATGCGGTCGTTCGGTAATCATCGGCGCGTCTCCATCGCGTCCTTCCTTCGGCGTGGCGGGTTAATTGTCTTAGCCAGGGTAACCCTATGCCATGGCAACGGACTTTCGCAGCGGCAGCGATTTCCCGCGGCGCGGCCGTGAGGAATTCGGCGGCTACCGGTGGCTCTTACGCCTTTTTGACAAGGCGCGCGCGGCGGCAACCGGGACGATTCACGATTATATTTATCCATGTCCAATGGACGAAGGCGTCATGGAGCGGTGGGGCATCACGGCCGCCGATTTCGACGCTGCGGTACGCACGCACGCCGATGATGATGCAATCCTCGGGTGGCTGCGCGAACGGGTCGATGCCGCGCACCGCGCTGCCGCCAACCGCTGGCTCGTCGAGGAAAAATCGGCGAACCTCGATCGGCAAGATGCCGAAGAGGGCGTCGCCGCGTCGTCCGAAAACGTTGCCCGATGAAGATTGCGCGCTGTACGTTCCTGGTCGCGATCGTGACGCTGCCCCTGGTTGGCTGCGGTTTGGGTTTACCGCCCGCGGGCGATTACGCCACGGTGTACGGGCAAGTCACCGATGCGGTCACGGGGAAACCGGTGCAAGGCGCGAGCGTCTTAGTCAACGGCGTCTTACCGGCGACGACCGATGCCGCCGGAAACTTCAACGTCACGCCGGTTCCGACGGGCGCGTGGTCGTACACCGTCACCGCGCCGAAGCATAAAAAGGCCGCCAGTACGAATCCGCCGCCGCTGACGCCCGGAGAAAAACGAGACTTTCCGATTCGGCTCGCGCCCGGTTAAGCTCGCAGCGTTTCTTAGGAAACCTTGGCGGTGGCCGTTTCGCTCGTCCGCGGACGCGGTGGAAGCGGTTGCGAGCGCACGAACGAAGCGCGGCGAGCTACGTGTTCATCGATCATTTTGAGCACCACGTCGGCAAGGCGCTGAGAATCGTGACGCACCGTTTGCGTTTCGCTGATCACGCTGGCCCCGATCACCCGTACGCCGAGGGCTTCGATGGCGGAACGATCGGCATCGACGGGGATCTGCCCCTCTTCGGCATACGCTTCCAGCAGGCGGCGCGGCGGTTCTTCGTTGAGAATCACATAGTCGCAAACGCGTTCGCCGGACTGCTCCAAAAGCGTACGAACGTGCGCCGAAGCGGTAAACTCATCGGTTTCGCCTGGCTGCGTCATGACGTTGCAGACATACATCTTGAGCGCGCTCGAATCGGCGACGGCGCGAGCGATACCTTCCACCAGCACGTTGGGCAGCACGGAGGTGTAGAGGCTGCCGGGTCCCAGTACGATGGCGTCGGCGTCACGGATCGCATCGAGCACTTCGCGTAGCGGCCGAGCGCCGCCGGGTTCGAGCGACAAGCGCGCGATGCGCCGGTGCGACGCCGAGATGTTCGTCTCACCACGCAGGAAAGTGCCGTCGACCAACTCCGCACACAGCCGGACCGTTTCCAGCGTCGCCGGCAGCACGCGCCCTTTGATTTTGAGGACCCGACTCGACTCTTTGATCGCACGATCGAAGTTGCCGGTGATGCCGGTCATCGCCGCGAGAAACAGATTGCCGAACGAATGTCCCGTCAGGCCTTCGCCTTCCGCGAACCGGTATTTGAAGAGATCGGTAACCATCGCTTCGTCGTCGGATAACGCCACCAAACAGTTGCGAATATCGCCCGGCGGGAGGATTCCGAGTTCGTTGCGCAGGCGCCCCGAACTGCCGCCGTCATCGGTAACCGTCACGACCGCGGTCAAGTTCGATGTCGAACGCTTGAGGCCGCGCAGCAACGTCGATAGTCCGGTGCCCCCGCCGATCGCGACGATTTTATAACCGCCGCGCAAACGGCGATCGAGCAGGGCGTCGATGATCATTCCTTTGGCCGCGGGATCGATGGCGCTCACGATCGCGCGCATCCATTGCCGCATTCCGAAAAAGACGCACAACAGACCGACGATGATGAAGGCATACGAGAGCATGCCGAGCTGCACGCCGACATCGGCGAACGCCGAGTCGATCGTCTCGTTGATCGGCATTTGCGAACCTTCGGCGACGAACCAGCGCGTAATGCCGTTGACGAGCAGCGCGCACCCGAAGGCAGCCAGCACGAGCCAGCGCTTGACGCCTAGACCCGGATAGAACCAGCGCATGAAGCGCACCCGGCTTCTCATGCTTCGACGAGCAATTCGCGCAGGTCGCGCACGACCGTGACGCCGTGGGCGTCGAGATGGTCGGCCAACCGCTGCGCCACGTAAACCGAACGGTGCCGACCGCCGGTGCAACCGATCGCGATCGTGAGCCGCGACTTGCCTTCGCGGCGGAACAGCGGGACGAGGAAATCGACGAGTCCGGTGATGCGGGCCAGGAAGGGTTGCGTCTCCGAGAGCGCATCCATGTACGCGATCACTTCGGGGTCGAGACCCGTCAGCTCTTTGAGGCCGGGTTCGTAGTTGGGATTCGGAAAGAAGCGCACGTCGAACACCATGTCGGCGTCGAGCGGAACGCCGTATTTATATCCGAAGGCGACGATGTGCACGGCGAGATGCGCCCCGGCGGCCGCACCGCCGTAAACCACCAACAGCCGCCGCTTAAGATCGTGCGGACTGTAATCGGTCGTGTCCCAAACTTGGGTCGCGCGGTCGCGTAGGGGCCCCAGCGCCCGGCGTTCGCGGTCGACGGCCGTCGTGAGGCTTTCACCGTCGGCTGCCGGATGGCGGCGGCGCGTCTCGCTATAGCGTCGCACGATCGTCTCATCCGCGGCGTCGAGAAAAAGGAGATCGAATGCCACCCCGCGCTGCTCGAACGCCGCCAAGGCGCCGAGCGCCTCGCCGTAGGCACCCCCGGTGCTCACGTCGAGTGAGAGGGCCAGTCGCGCGGTGCCTTGCTGCTGTGCAAGCGAGACTAAATCGTCGGCAAGGGCGGGCGGTAAGTTATCAACGCACGCGTACCCGGCGTCTTCAAGCGACTTCATCGCCTGGCTCTTCCCGGCGCCGGAACACCCCGTCACCACCACGAAACGCGCCAACATCACGACCGACGTTCGCCGGAGTCCGTCCTCATGAGTTTCTTTTCGCCCGAAAAGGTCGACGATCTGATACCGGTCTTGACGCCGCTGATCGAACGACTATGGGAATTTCGGCGCCGCCTTGCGATCATGCTTTTGGAGGACGATCCGCTTCTGCGTCGCGGGCGCGGCGCACCCCGCGCACGGGCCACGGAGCACCGCGCGGCAGGTGAGCGGGCAGCGAGCCTCCACGCCGAATTGATCCGCATGATCGGGCGCATCGAAGCGTACGGGTGCGTCGTCAAAGACCTCGATCTCGGGTTGCTGGATTTTCCAGCGCTGCGCGGCGGCAGGCCCGTCTTTCTCTGCTGGAAAGCCGGCGAAGCGGCCGTCACGCACTGGCACGGCACCGACGAATCGTTCGCGGAGCGCAAGTTGCTGTAAGCAACTTGCGTTGGATCCATAGCGCTGCTCAGGCCGTGGCTACGGCGGGTTCGACCTTGATGAAGTCTTCGGCCAGACCTTGCAATCGCACCTCGCCGAACTCGACGGTATAGGCGCCCGCTTCCAAACTCTTCACGTCGCCGATTTCCGGAACGTTGGTGAGTTGCGGAATCTTCGAGCGGATTTCGTCGGGGAGACGCACCTTGTCACCGACGTCGAGACCGCCGGCGGCGAACAGTTTCTCCAGTTCGTCCATCAGCATCGGCAACGGAATCCCGTAACCTTCGCTCACCTGCTCGATCGTTTCCGTCTCACTGATCGCACAGTGGGAACAGCCGCCGAGATGGAATTTTGCGAACACACGCCGTGCACCGGCATGCGTTTTGAAAGCTTGCTCGACCGTCAGGTCTTTGCTGAAATGGGCACTCATTGCGTTTCTCCCGGAGTTCGCGACCGCGGCAACGGTCCGCGCGCACGTTATTGGCTACGACCGCGGGCGGCGCCTCGCAGTTGCGCCGGCGGACGCACCAGGCCGGCGAGCAGACCGCATGCATAGCCGGCGTGTACGAGCGGGAAGAAGAGGAGCGTTCCGGCCGTAACCGTGGCGCGTTCACCGCGGCGCCGCGCGAGTACCGTGGCGAGCGCATACGTCAGGTACAGCGGCACGAGCCACGCGCGCGCCCGCGAAAGTGCGAGCACGGAGGCGACGGCGAGCGCCGCCGGCGGGGCGACGTGGCGCATGCGCACGGCCCGCGGATAACGGCGGAATGTTTGCATGCGCCAGAACCCGTAGCGCGTCCACTGGCGCACCATTCCCGCGGGCCCGCGCGTTGCGATTCGCCCCATTCGCACCGGCACGCGAAAAACACGGCCGCCGTTCTCGCGAATCCGCTCCGTCAGCTCGACGTCCTCGTTTGCGGCCCAACGCTCGTCGAAGCCGTGCAGCCGAGTCAGGACGCCCGGCCGGTACGCCCCAAGATAGACCGTTGTTACTTCACGCGCGGCGGCGACGTCGCGGCGAAAATCTGCTGGTCCCAGTCCCAGTGGATTGGAGTACAGCGCGATACCGAGCGCGTGACCGTAATCGTGTGCCTGAGGATACGGCGTCGGCGCGCCGCCCACGCACCACACGTCCGGCGGCAGCGCAGCGAACGCAGCATCGATCGTGGCCAGATAGTCTGGTTCGTAGATCGTGTGCGCATCGAGCCGTACGATTAGATCATCATCTGCCGTCTGGGCCAGCCCAGCGTTGAGGGCGCGCGGAATCGAGCGCATCTTCTCATGGACGAGTTGCCCGGCAATCCCATTGTGGGAAAGCCACGTCGCAAACAGCGTGTCGCTGCCGTCGCTGGAACCGTTGTCGACGCCCACGATGAAGAGCCTGTTGCGTGGCACCGTCTGCTCCTGAAGCGATGCCAGAACCGCCGGCAGATGCCGAGCTTCGTTGAGGAACGGCATGATGCAAGCCATACGCGAAGCCGTCATGTTCATTTACTTCGGCGTTTTACGAAGCCGCCAGAGCTTCTTTCTCATCGGGTGCCCACGGCACCCGATGGGAAAGCGAAGGCCGCCTGTAAGCCGGATTCTGTACCGCTTGCGCGGCGGCAGCCATCTCTCTGGGGCGCGCCTCACGGTGCGCCTCGATGCGACCTGACTCGTACGGACGGGTCGTCCGGCAGAACGGTTCGAAAACCGCGCCTGCACGTCGAGCTGTCTTGCTTCGCGTGGGGTTTACCCGAGCCCACGTCACCGTGAAGCTCCGGGAGCTCTTGCCTCCCGATTTCACCCTTGACGCGAACTGGCGAACCAGTTCGGCCGGTATGTTTCTGTGGCACTTTCCTTCGGGTTGCCCCGACAGGACGTTATCCTGCACGCTGCCCTGTGAAGCCCGGACTTTCCTCACGTCGAAGACGCGCGACTGCCCGGCGGCCTTCGCCCACCTACTGTACCACCGCTGCGCAACGCTTCCGGCACCCGAGCCGATACGATGATCAGGATGACTTCAGGCAGGACGGACTTGGGAAGATCGACCGATCGCCTTACCACCGCGACGTGGCTGATGGCCGGCATGGCGATCGTGCTCGGCATCGTCTTCCGGTTCGCAAACCTTGGTGCGCCGCTCTTCTGGCAGGACGAAGCCTACACCGCGCTGCGCGTGACGGGCCACACCAATGCAGCGTACCGACGCATCTTCGACGGCCGCGTGCACTCGGTCGCGCAAGTGCGCTCGTTCGTAACGCTCGATCCCAAGCGCGGGGTCGGGGACGTCGCGCGAGCGCTTGCCGCCGAAGAGCCGCAGCACCCTCCGGCATTTTACGTCCTCGACCGGCTGTGGATCGGTGCCTTCGGTTCGACGCCCGCCGGCTTCCGCGGCCTCTCCGCGCTGCTGGGGATCGTCGGGATCGCGCTCGCCTTTGCGCTCGGCGTAACGCTGGGCGGGGACAGACGTGCAGGGGCGTTGTTCGCGGGCCTGTTTGCGCTCTCGCCGCTCTTGGTTCTGTATTCGCGCCAAGCCCGCGAATACGGGTTCTTCGCCGATGCGACGCTGCTCGGTACGCTGATTTTCACGCTCGCACTGCGGTCGCGGCGCCCGGGTGCGTGGGCTGCGTACGCGGCCACGGTCGCGCTCGGCGCCTACGTCGATCCAATCTACGTGCTCGTCGCACTTGCGCACGGTATCTGTACGCTCTTCGAACCGCAGCGCGTCCGCGCGCTTTTGGCCTGGACGCTTGCCTGCGCGGTGGCTGCGCTTTCATTTCTGCCCTGGCTCCTGGCGGCGATGCGCGGTCGCGAAGACGTGGCGACGCAACTCGACTGGGCGCGGACCGCGTATCCCCTGCGCGAACTCGCGCTCAAGTGGGTCTTCAACCTCGCGGCGCTCGGCTTCGACGGCGAGTTTCGCGTGCTGGCGCTGGCCCCGCTGGCGGCGCTCGTCATACTCATCATCGCGGCCGCGGTGGCCGTCAGCATGTGGATGCCGCAGCGGCGGGGTGCTCGGCTCGCGCTCATCGTGGGCGCGGTGACGTTGGTGTTCTTCGTTGCGCGCGACGCGTTGAACGGCGCTCATTATGAGACGATTCCGCGGTATTTGATGCCGCTTTGGATCGGGTTATTGCTGTCCGCTGCGCTCGGCTTCGCGCATCTCTTGCGAAGTGAAAAAGCCGTGTTGCGGGCAGCCGCGTTTACCGCGTGGGCGCTCGTTCTGGGAGCCGGCACTGCCGCAGCGCTCATTCGCGGAAGTAGCCAGAACTGGTGGGACAATAACGATCAGATCGCGTTCCAACAGGTCGCCAGCCGCATCGATCGCGCGCCGCGGCCGCTCGTCATCAGCGAAGGACACTGGCATGTGCCGCTCGTGCTCGGACGCTACGTGCGCAGCGACGGTCAATTCTTGCTGTTTGCGGGACGGCTGCCGCCCATACCGGCCGGCCGCAACGCATTCGTCCTGACGCCCACGCCCGACGTTCTTCGCGCGCTGCTGGCACGCACGCGTGGGTCCTATTCCGCCGACAACGTCTCGCCGGGGGCCACGAACGTCATCGCGACCTTCCACCGCAGCTTGATGCGCGATCAGCCCGCGCTCGAGCGCGGCAATTCACCGACATTCGTGCCGCACAACGCGCTCTATCAACTGCGGCCCAATGCTGCGGCCCGAACGGCGCCCGAACGTCGCTGAACCGAGCGGGGCTGCGTTATCCGAACGCCGGAACGTGCGAGCGCAGCGGCGTACGGGCGACCGCGTCGGCGTGCACGCCGACCGGAACGACATCGAACAGCGTGCGATAGATGTCAAGCGCGCCTTCGAGCACGGCGAGCTTTTTGGCGCGCGGAACGTTCATCGCGGGAAAGAACGCCAATGTGGCAACGTCCTCACCATCGAGGAAGTCGAGCGGATGCAGCAGCAGCGACGGCGCGATGCGCAGCGCCCGACACGCGAGCAGCGCCGCGCGGAAGTACGGCAGCGCGAGCGGCGGCGCAATGGTCGCGATGTACAGTATGTAACTGAAATGAATTGGAATCTTCAGCAGCGGGAAGGTCGTCACGGGGATTTCGATCAGCGAGTGGCCGCCCGCGAGATCCCAGCGGTAGGTTCGTAGTGGACGCAGGCCGTCGGCGAACGTTCCGAAGAGCGCTTTGCGCCGCGCGCGCTCCTCGGGCGTGAGCTTTGCCGTCATGAAATAGTACGCGCGCGCGAGCGGCCCGATATACGTGGGGAAGGTCGAGCAGTCATAGCGGAAACCGTGCGCCGCTAGAATCTCGAGCGTTTCTCGGGAGAGGCTGAATCCCGGGCCGCGGAAGCCGACCGGGCGCACCCCCGTCGCGGCTTCGATGGCAGCGTTCGCAGAGACGATCTCGTCTTCGATTTGTGCGTCGGTATACCGTCCGAGCCACGGTTCGTGATGAAACGAATGATTGCCGATTTCATGGCCCGACGCCGCCAACATGCCCAGCGCCGAGCGATTCTTTTCAAGCGCGGCATCCTGACCGACGACGAAAACGGTGATGCGCTGGCGCGCGCGCGCGAGGATGTCGAGAAAGCGCGGCACGACGACGTCCAAATACGACGGGAACGACTCCCAGGCCGGATCCCCGTGCGTTTTCAGATATGCCCACTCATTATCGAGGTCGAGCGACAGGCTGCCTAACGGTTTCATGCTCCTCCTGATCGGCTTGCAACGGGGCGCGGCAGCGCGTCGAGCGCCGCTAGGCCGCGATCGACCAGGCCGAGCGTTTCGTTGACGTTGAGCGTTCCGTTGACGATGTGCGCCGAGTCCAGCAGCACGAGGCCCGGCACGGACGTCGTGACCGGCGGCAGCTGCTGCGAATAGCGCAAGGTTGCGATCGGAAAGACGTGGCGGACGCGCGAGATGCGAAAAGCCCGCACCGCTTCGCGTGAAAAGCCCGGATACATCCGTTCGAGTGCGCGAAGAAAACGCGCTTCGATCGCCGCGTCCTCCTCTTCGAAGATCGGATCGTCGGGGCGCACGTACTTGGGCAGATAGACCAGGGCTTGACCGTTCCATTGCGCGCGGTCCACGACGTTGGACATGTCGATGACCGCCGAAAAAGGAACCCATGCGTCGGTGAGATTGGTCACGTAATACGGCCCGAGCGGTTGGTCGAGCAACAGCGACGCGCACACGATGCCGCCGTATACTTTCGAGGTTAAGCGTTCGCGTTCGTCCGCGCTCAGATCTGGGGCCAGCCGCGCCGCAACGGGAGCGGCCGTGGTCAGGACGGCGCGCTCGAACGTGCGCGCCACGCCGTCGGCCAGCGCGACCGTAATGCCATCGCTGCGCGACTCGGGCCGGACGCTCGTGACGTCGGTGTCGGCGCACAGTTCCACGCCGCGCACGCGCAGGAGCGCTTCCAACGTTGCCAAGATCCGTGCGTAGCCGCCGGGTACGTAACCGAAGCGCTCGGCGCCCAGCCCCGCGCGGCGGGCGGCATAGAGTCGTACGATGATGGCCCAGATGAAGGCGGCCGACGCATCGTGGTAGCGCTCGCCCAACTTCGCGAGCAGCAGCGGCCGCCAGATCTTTTCAAACGTTTTGCGCCCGCAGCGGCGCACGAGCCAGTTCTCAACCGAGATCTCTTCGAGCGCGGTGCCGTCCCCGATACGCGATGCGCTTGCGATCGTGTAACCCAGCCGCAGCTTGTCGAGCGGGCCGAGCGGCGGAAAACGCAGGAAGTCGACGGCGCTGTTCATCGGATAGAACCGGCCGTCGGTGTAAAAGCCGGTTCCGACGGTCGTCCAGCGCATCTCGTGTTCCAAGCCGAGATCGCGCAGCAGCGCGCGGGTATGCGCGTCGGAGAAAAGGGTGACGTGATAGTGCCGGTCCCAAGTGACACCACCGAGTGTCCAAGCCGAAGCGAGGCCGCCGAACTGAGCCGCCCGTTCAAAGACGGTCACCCGTTCGCCCCGTTCCGCCAGCCGTAACGCCAAGGTCAGTCCGAGCATCCCGCCGCCGACGATTGCCGTAGAGCTTTCGAAACCGCCGAGAGGACGAGACACGACCTGCATCATTATCGTTTCGGCCGTTCGCGCCGCCTTCGTTAAGAACGCTGTTGGGCTTTTGCCCAACGGTGTTCTTATAGTCGCCTTACAAAGGACGCGACAATGCCGAGGCACTGGTCTCAACGTGCCGATGACCGGAAGGTGGTGCGCGACGAAGGTGCGGCGGATGCCGCTGCGAATCAGAGGGGCCGGTCAGACGGGGGCATAGCTCAGTTGGTAGAGCATCACGCTGGCAGCGTGAGGGTCAGGAGTTCGAGTCTCCTTGCCTCCACCACATTCGCGCGCGGACGCCTGGGCATCCTGACGGCGATCCTCGGGGCGGCGCTGGCGTTGCGCTTGGCGCTCGTCGTGCTGTTACGGCACCGCCTGACTCACGACGTGCGCATTTTCATCAGTTGGGCGCATCTGCTCATGCAGTACGGCTCGCACGGCCTGTACGCGCACGTCGACACGATCGACGGCTATCCGGTGAACTATCCTCCCGGCTACAGCTTGATCCTCGGCGCCGTGACCGTGGCGTACCGGGCGCTCGTGGCGGCACCGCGCGAAAACGATGTGCTGCTTGGGATGCTGCTCAAAGCGCCGGCCGTTGCTGCGGACCTCGTGCTGTGCGTTCTCGCGTATTGGATCGTCCGGCGCTGGTTCGGTGTTCGGGCGGCGCTGTGGGCGGCGGCCATTGCGGCGTTGAGTCCTGCCACGTGGCCTATCTCGGCGGTGTGGGGCCAGGTCGACTCGTTGTGCGCGATGTTCATGGTGCTGGCCCTGGCATGCTCGCTTGGACGCCGGCATACGTGGGCATGGATCGCGCTCGCGCTCGCCGTTCTCATCAAGCCGCTGCCGATCGTCGTCGCGCCGCTGCTGTTGGCGGCGCAGCTACGCGACGAGCGACGCTGGTGGATGCTAACGGTCGGACCAGCCGCGGGCGTGGTCGTGGCGTACGGCGCATCGCTCGCGTTCGCACCGACCGTGGCGCCCATCGGCGTCGCGCGATGGTTGGCCGAGCGCTACATCGCGGGGCAGTCATTGACGACGCAGACGTCGGTCAATGCATATAATCTCTGGACTCTGCTCGGGCCGCCCGTCTCCGACACCGTGCGCGCATTCGGTGTTCCACTGCACGTGTGGGGGTGGGCGGCGTTCGGCGCGCTCGGGGCCGCCGTCCTCATTGTGTACGTGCGGCTTGGACGCGCCCACAGCGACCGCCCCAGGTGGGAACGCTTAACGACGCGCGCGTGGTTCATCGTCCTTGCCGGTGCCTTCTGTTCGATCACGCGCATGCACGAGCGCTACATTCTGTTCGCGCTCGCCCTCGTGCCGCTCGTCTGGTTCTGCGGCAAGATCGAACGGAGAGCGGCCCTAACGCTACTCGCCGCTTTTGTGATCTGCGTGATCCTCGTCCTCGGCTTCTACGAACACCACGTTTTCGCCGAGCTGTCCGCCGCCACGCGCCTCCTCTCGCTCGTCAACCTCGTCGCGCTGGGAGCGCTCGTCTTCTCATTCTTCCGCGCTCGCCCGCACATGGTGAACGAGACGTAGAACGGGAGCAGCCTGCTTAGACTATTCCGGCGCGGATGGCATGGACCGCGGCCTGCGTCCGCGCCGAGATGTTCAACTTCGAAAAGATGCGCGAGACGTGATTCTTGACCGTCTTTTCGGAAAGGTGCAGCCGTGCGCTGATTTGCTTGTTCGCTAAACCTTCGGCGATCAATTTGAGCACTTCCGCTTCGCGCGCGGAGAGTTCCATGATGTCGGGTTTCCCGTTGCTCTGGCTACGGCGGCGCAGCAGACCGCCGGCGACGCGCGGATCGACGTAGGATTGCCCTTCGGCAACCGTCTTGATGGCACGCAGCAACTCGGGCGGCGAGATGTCCTTGACGATATAGGCCTCGGCGCCGGCGGTCAGGCAGCGCTGCATCATCTCGGGCGAGAGGTGCATCGACAGGGCGCACACGCGCGACTTCGGCGCGGCCTCGAGACACGTCCCGAGGGTTCTGGCGACGTCCACGGGCTGACCGTCGAGGTCGATCACCACGAGATCGGGTTCGGCCAGGCCCAGCGTCTCGATGGCGGGCGTGCGATAGTCGCCGACGACCACGAACGCATCATCGTCGGCAAAAATGCCGCACAGCGCCTTGGCGAACAGAACTTGCGATTCAACGACCGCAACGCGTATACCGACGGAAGCCACTACAGTTTTCATCCCCGTACTCCGGTAAACGACCGTGGCCCGCTAGACTTGAGCGCCGGGTGAGACATTCGACGGCGAAATGCGTCAACCGGGTCGAATGGAGACGGGGTTTGTAAAGAAAAGAAGACGATTCCTACGCCGCCAGCGCCGCCAGCAGATCCGGTTCGTCGGCCCGCGGTCCCATCACGACGTCGGCTCCGACGCCGCGGGCCAGCAACGGCCACGCCTCGTCGGCAAGCGGGGCGTACACGACCAGGTGGGCGTCGGGAAGACGGGCGCGCAAGGCGCGCACGGTGCGCAGCGGCGCCGCCAGGTGCCCCGCGTCGAGAACGACGATATCGGGACGCAGCCGCCGCAACGTCCGCGCCCGCGGCGACGCATCCACGCCGACGACCTCGAATCCGATCGTAGCGATCGTGTCCGCGAAGTACGGGGCAAAAAGCGCCTGCGGTTCGATAATCAGCACCCGCTTGCGGGTCGGCCAGTCGGCGGTAGACAACATCTCTTCGCACTGTAGCAGTCAGCCGGCCGCCGGTTGTAGTGCGCGAAGGCACACTCTCCTGACGATCATAGAGGTCGTGAACCTGCTTTCTTTCGACCTCTTCTACGCAAAACGGCGCCGAGTCGTCTCGCTGGGCGACCACATCTTGCGAACTTCATGGGCAAACCGCATCGTGTTCGCCGCTGCCGTGGCGGCGCTGGCGTGCGGCATTTTCCTGCGCTTCGATGGTTTGGGCCATAAGCTGTATACCAACGACGAGGCGACGACGTCGGTTCACGTGAGCGGCCATACAATCGCAGACTATCTGATTGCGGCGCACCAAGGCCGCATCGCGAGCACCGGAGCAGCCCTTGCGTACCAGCACATCGATCCGGCGACGAGCACGGTCGACGTCGTCCGTTCGCTCGCGCTCGAAGACCCGCAGCATCCCCCGCTCTTCTACGTTCTCGAGCGCGGCTGGGAGACGCTGGCCGGAACATCGGTGCCGGCGCGCCGTGCCCTGCCGGCCCTCTTCGGCGTGCTCGCGCTGCTGGCCGCGTATACTTTCGGCTGTCGGCTCTTGGCAGCGCGGCGCTTCGGGCTGGTGTTGGCGGCGCTGGTCGCCGTCTCACCGTTCCAGATTCTGTACGCGCAGCAGGCGCGCGAATACAGCCTGTGGGCGGTGTTCGTCTTTGCGACCAGCGCGGCGCTCCTTGGGGCGCTCGAGCGGCCGCAAAACGTCTGGCGCTGGACCGCCTTTACCGCGCTGACGATCGCCGGACTGTACACCGACGTTCTCTATCTGTACACGCTGGCGGCGCAAGCGCTGTACGTGGGCGTCGTCCATCGCAATGCGCTGCGCTCATGCGCGCTGCCCTTTGGTCTCGCCGCCGGGGGAGCGCTGGTCGCCTTCTCGCCGTGGCTGGCCCTGCTCGTGGCCCACGCCGCCACGGTCACCAACAACGCCTACTTGGGCGCGCCGCTGCCGGGCACGCTGTTCGCACTCAAATGGCTTTTCAACGCCGGCGCGGTCTTCTTCGATCTCGACTACGTCTGGCATGCGACCGCCCTCTTGGTGCCCCTGATCCTGGCGTTTGCGGCGTTCGGCGCAGCGGCGCTGCGTCGTCGGCCGGCCGCCGGAATCTACGTGCTCGTGCTCGGTGCGGTGCCGGTCGCGGCGTTGCTGCTCCCCGACTTGGTGCATCACGAAAGCCGCTCGACGGCCGCGCGGTATCTCGTCCCGGCCTGGATCGCGCTCGAAACCACCGTCGCCTTCGGCATCTGGACGCTTCTGCACGAAGCCTCCGCTCGCACACGAAACGTCGCCGCCGCGGTGTTTGTCGGCTTGGTCGGCTGCGGCGTCGCCTCGGGTGCGGTCGCCGCGACCCGCGACGTATGGTGGGGCGATGGTAGCGTGGCGCCGATCGGGCCGCTGGCGCGCATCATACGTGGCGCCCGGCCGCCGGTAACCGTCATCTTTCGTGACGATCAGCCGATCTGGAACTTTGATCCCATGGAGCTTGCCAACGAAGTGCCACCCGACACACGACTGATGCTTTTGACGGGCGATGCGTTGCCCGCGCGGATGCCGTCGCTCGGAACCGTGCTGCTGCTCGACCCGAGCGCACGGCTACGAGCAGCGCTCGCAACGCGGGGAGTGCGGCTTACGAGGCTCTATGCCGACGATCCGAGGGGAAGCGACGACCTCCGTGCGCAGCGGCGTGAAGCGTCACGGGCGCGCGCACAGCGCGGCTTCGTGGAGCTTTCGTCTTCCCTCTGGTCGGTCACGCCGGCGAAAGGTCTGTGATGAAACTGAGCGGCGGCTTCGGTGAAGGCGTCCTGGCGGCGACGACGCGCTGGGTCGGTTGTCGGCAGTACGATTACGACGACAACGATCCGTACACGACTTCCCGCCTGCGGCAGTATTTCGGCAAAGCGACGCTGCACGGCTTGGCGGGGAAACGCGTCGTCGATTTCGGGTGCGGCTATGGCGCCGACGTGGTCGCCGTTGCGCTCGAAGGCGCCGCCGCCGTTGTCGGCGTCGATGTTCAAGAGCCGCGGCTGGAAGCCGCCCGCCGCTGCGCTAAGGATCATGGCGTCGGGGAGCGTTGCCGCTTCGTCAACGCTACGGCCGATAGGGAGGGCTACGCGGCGCTCGGCGAGTTTGATGCGGCGATCTCGATCGACGCCTTCGAGCATTTCGCCGATCCGGCGGCCGTGCTGGCTGAAATGCGGCGGCTACTGCGCCCCGGCGGCCGGGTCCTCATCTCGTTTGGGCCGCCGTGGAAACATCCGTACGGCGCGCACCTCGACCATTTCAATCGCATGCCCTGGATCCATTTCATTTTTGCGGACGCGACCATCATGGCCGTGCGCCAGCGCTACTTCGACGACGGGGCGACACGTTTGGAAGACGTCGCGGGCGGCCTCAACCGCATGACGGTCGCCCGCTTCGAGGAAATCGTCGAACGAAGCGGCTTTCGCGTGGTCACGCTCGAGCCGGTTCCGATCCGCAAGCTGCGGCCGCTGGCCCGGCACCGCGCGCTGCGCGAATACGTTACGAGCGTGGTCCACGCCGAACTCGAAAAATGTTGAAGGGGCAGCTCGGCTACCCCCGTCGAAAGACCCTATTGCACGGGAGCGGATGGGTCTCGTTGGAAGCAGCTCCCGACCGTACGCTAGGAGTGAGCCTCCCTATGCGCTGTATTTTTTCTCGGACGGTCCTATCCGTTCTCATCGCTTCATCCCTGTGCTGCTTCGTCGCGGTGCCTGCGGGCGCAACGTCGACGGAGTACCGCATTCGGCCCGGCGACGTCCTCGACGTCACCGTTTTCGGTGAGCCGACCCTCACGCAGCCGCAACTCAAGGTGCTGCCCGGCGGCACGATCGTCGAACCGCTCGTCGGTTCGGTCGCCGTCGGCGGTCTGACGACCGCGCAGGCAGGCTCCGCGGTCGGTCGAGCGCTCACGCACTACCTGCGCCACCCCAAAGTGACCGTTGCGGTCGAACAGGTCGGTCCGGTCGACGTCTACGTCCTGGGGAACGTCAAATTGCCGGGCAAATACACGCTGCAACCCGAGAGCCGCATCATGGATGCCCTCGCGGCCGCCGGAGGCCTCGGACCGACGGACGGCGATTTGCCCGACGCCCGCGTGTCGGTCGACGGCGACGTCACGAATGTGTCGCTCGAGAAGTTGTTGCATCAAGGTGATCTGTCGCTCAACGAGCGCGTTGCCAACGACATGGCGGTCTACGTCGTCTCGCCCAACACATTCAACGTTCAGGTATTCGGGGCGGTCGACAAGCCGGGCGACGTGACGATGCACGAAGGCGACCGTCTGCTGCAAGCGATTGCGCGGGCCGGCGAAGGCGCCAATACCAATGCCGATCTCAATCGCGTCGTGCTGCGGCGTATGGGCCCCGACGGAAAGGTGTCGAGCGAAACGCTCAACTTGTACTCGATTTACGGCAAAAACGGCGATCCGTCCAAGGACGTTGCCCTTGCGAAAGGCGACACGATCTACGTTCCACAAGGCGTGGGCCGGCGCGACACGGTCTCACCGCTGACGGGGCTGCTCTACACGCTGTTGCACTTTTAGCCGATTGCTGTAGCAATGCTCAATCGACAAAACGGTCTCGTCCCTGCCTCCACCTCCGGCAGCGCCCTCATGCCCAGCGGCGAACTGCCGCATGAAACGCTGGCTCACGAAGTCGACGTCGGCCGCTGGTGGCAAGCGCTCGTACGTCGCCGTCTTCTCTTCGCCGCCATCTTCGGCGGCTTTGTCCTTTTCGTGGCGATCTTGACGCTCGCGCAGCCCAAGACGTATACGACGTCGACCAAGCTGATCGCCGGCAGCTCCAATGCCGACGGCTCCACGCAGCCGGCGGGCGCGGGCAGCGACCTTCCCGCCCTCAATGCACTCAACGGAACCAACGGCGTGCAGACGGCCGAGACCTACGCCGAGTTGATCCAAGAACCAGCGGTCGCTCAGCAAGTCGCGCGGGATCTGAAGATCGATGATCCCAATGCTCTCGCCGGTGGCGTGTCGGTCAAACCGGTGACCGATACCACGATCTTGACGATCTTCGCAACATGGCGCAATCCGACGCTGTCCGCACAGATCGCCAACGACTTTGCGCGGGTCTTCGTCGCGCATGAGCGCGCGCTCGTCGCGCAACAAGCCGATGCCGCGCTCGCATTCCTGCAAGATCAACTTCCGCAAGCCGAACAGAACATGCGCTCGGCGCAGGAAGCGCTCTCCGACTATCAAGCGCAGGTCGGCATCGCGGACCTGCCGACGCAGACGCAGAACGACATTGCCAGCGCCGCCGCGCTCGACGCCAAAGCGCAAGCTGTCGAACTCGACGGACGGCAAGCTGCCGCGCAACTCCAGGCCGATCAAACGCAACTCGCGCGTACGCCGGCAACGATCGTCACCTCGCAAAATCAAGCGGCCAATCCCGTCTCGGGGCAACTCGACACGCAGATCGCGACCTTGAAGTCGCAGCTCAGCGCCGCACGTCAACAGTATACCGACGACTATCCGACCGTCGTATCGCTCAAAGCGCAGCTCACGCAGGCCGAGCGCGCCGTCAAAACAGAGCCGCGACAAGTGATCGCCGGCGTGCAGACCGGCCCCAATCCCGTCTATCAGGCGCTCACCCAGCAGGCGGCAACGCTCGAAGGGCAGATCGCTTCCGCTCAATCGCAAGCGACGGCGGTCGCCGGTCAGCGCCGCTCGATGCAGCCGAGGCTCGATCGTCTGCCCGAAGAAACGCGTCGCATCGGCGAGCTGCAGCGCTCGGCGAAGAGTGCGCAGGACGTCTACGATGCGCTGCAGCGCAAATATCAAGACGCCACGATCTCCAAGAACACCGCGCTCAGCGACGTCACGATCACGCAGGCAGCCGATCCGACGGTCTACACGTCGAAGCCGAGCATCGGTCTGAATTTGGCGATCGGCATTCTGGTCGGCCTTGCGCTCGCGCTCGGAACCGTGTTCACCGTCGAGTTCTTCGACGACCGCTTCCGGACCGAAAACGATGTCATCAGTCGTTTGGGTCTCCCCGTGCTCGCAGCGATTCCGAACTTGGACGACCGCGCGATGCTCAAGAACGCCGATTGGGTGAAGCCGCTTTCGGCCGAGGCGTTCTACCAACTCGTGGCGGCGCTACGCTATTCGTCCAGTACGCCGCCGCGCGTCATTACCTTCACCAGCCCCGATCAAGGTGACGGCAAATCGACGGTCGCCGTCAATACGGCCATCAGCCTCGCGCTTATGAAAGCGCGCGTGCTCGTGATCGATGCCGACCTGCGGCGTCCGAGCGTGCACACGAAGCTGGCGATTCCAAACGAAAGCGGTCTCTCCGACGTGCTCGTCGGCGTGACGCGACTCGAAGACGCGATCAAGCCCACCGACCACGCGGGCGTCTCGGTCCTGACCAGCGGCCACTCGGCCCCCAATCCCGTCGGACTGCTGCAGAGCTCAGGGTTCGATACATTGCTCGAACGCGTGCGCGCAGACTACGATTTCGTCGTCGTCGACGGGCCGGCACTGCGCTCGATCGTGGACGGCGTCGTGCTCGGCATCAAAACCGACGGTACCGTCCTGGTCATCAACTCGCAAAAATCGGACAGCCGCGCCGTGCAAAGTGCTCTGTCGAAACTTCGCAGCGTCGGTTCGGTCAATCTCATCGGGGTCGTCCTCAACGGGACTCGCCCCGATGCACGGGAACACAACGATTACTATTTAGGAGCCGGACAATCGATATCGCTTCCGATGAACTCGGGCGGCTGACGTCCCCGGCGCGGTGGTCCTTAGGGCCGCGCCGGATCGTTCGCGTCGTCCTGGTCGAACGTCTCCCGCTCGTCGTCAAGGCGCTGCGGCACGTCCTTGCGGCCGACGCGTTCATCGATGTCGTCGCCGACGTTAACGAGCCGACCGATCCCATTCTGGCCACTGCCCGGCCCGACATCGTGTTGCTCGATATCGACGAGCTTTCGGTCCCGATCGAAGATGCGATTGCGGCGTGCGAGCGCGCAACGCCGCAAAGCCGTGTGTGCGCGCTGTCGACGGCGCACCGTCCACGGGTCATGCAGCGTGCGCTGGCAGCCAAGGCCGACGCGTACATCGCCAAGGACACCGCCCCCGCAATGCTGATCGAAATCGTGCATTCGGTGGCCGCCGGAGAGTCATACGCCGATCCGCGGATCGCCGGGACGCTGCTGCGGCGTCGTTCCACCCGCACGCAAGACGTCAGCGAATTGTCGACCCGCGAATATGAGATCGTGCGCCTTATCGCCGAAGGTCTCTCCAACCGAGAAATCGGGCGGCGACTGACGCTCTCGGAGAAGACCGTCAAGAACCACGTCAGCCACATCCTCGCGAAGTTGAAGGTCAATGCCCGCTCGGGCGTAGCGGTCTACGCCGTCCGGCACGGGCTGGTGACGTAATCGTATGCGCACGTATTTGATCGAGCCTCAGACCGTCTTCGTCCCGTTTCTCACGCGGCTACTGGCCGATGCGGGAATGAGCGTGATAGCGACGCGGGACGACATCGATGGGCGAGACATCGCCTCCCACGATCCCGACGCAATTTTCGTGGACGTCGATTTTTTCAGCCGCGGGGCGCCCAATGCACTCTGCCGCATCCGTCAAGTGGCGCGCGATGCGGCCGTGATTGCTTTTTCGGAAACCGAGGATTCCACGTTCGAAGCCGCCTGCGTCATTTCGGGCGCAACCGCAGTCGTCTCCAAGCGCAGCGGCATGGACGGAATGCTCAGAAGCGTGCGGAGTTTGCTCGGACCACCGCCGGCGCGCGCGGCAACGGCCTAACGGGCAATCGTAATCGCGGCGCCCAAAGATTGCGCGGGGCGATGGCGTTGGATGTCATGGCGGCGACCATGAAGGCCAGCCACAAGTATTTGAACCACAGCATGTCGAGGGTCAGTGCCGTGATGAACAGACCGGCGCACGCCGCTTCCGCACCATAGGCGATCGGCGCGAGCGGATGGTCGCGGCGCACGTTCCATGTTTGGCGGAGCGACAGAAACCACGCGAGCAAGACCAGTCCCAGTCCGATGATTCCGAGCTCGACGGACGTGCCGACGATAAGACTGTGGCTCGGTCGGTCCCAGCCGGCGAACTGCCGTTGGTACGACTGCAGCAAGAACAGGCTATACACGTAGTCGTAGGTGGCAAAGCCCGAACCGCCCAGCCAATAGTGCGGGAAGGCGTGCAGGCCGACGGTCCAAATATCGGTGCGTCCGCTTGCACCGCCCTGAGTGGGATCGGCAAAACGCTGCCACGTATTTGGTACGGCGAAGCTTATTCCGAGGAACAGCGCCGACATGGCGGCCGTCGCTCGAACGTTACGCGTGCGGATCGCCAGATATACGAAGGTGCATGCAACTCCGAAAAACACGCCGCGCGAACCCGTGAAAAAGACGTTGATCGCACAGAATGCAAACGCCGCCGCGCTCGCATAGCGAACGATACGGCGCCGATCCGTCAAGTATCTCGCAGCTAGCAATGCCATGGGGATGATGAAGAAGGCGCCGTAATGATTGGGGTCGATCTGCAAGTTGCCCTCGGAGAGTGACAGCCGCGCTCCCCCGTTGAGCCGCTGACCCGTGAAATACGCGTAGAAGCCGTAGCCGGCCACGAGAACGCCGGCTGCTTCGATCACGCGGCGCAGCCGTAGGGCATCGACGGGTGTCATCGGATAGATTGCGCTGATCGTGTACAGCGAAAAAAGTTGTAGCACAATGGTCACCGTGCTCAAGGTCTGGCCCTCATAGACGGACCACACTGCGGAAGCGAGCGCAAAAAAGACGAAGGCAGCCCACGCGAACCAGGGACGCGGCGGAACGAGGGCACGGCGCGCGATAACGATCCGCGCGATGAACGCCAACCCAACCGCGAACGAGGCGAACTTGGTCAGCGTGGCACCGGAGTTGCCGCCCGTTCGCAGCAGCGCTTCAACAGGGACGAGCACGGCATAGAGGGCGAACGGAAAGTAGACCGGCCAACGCAGGCTAACGTAGATCGCTATCGGGATCAGGCCGAAAGCGCCGATCAGTACTGCATGGAGCGGAGAGCCGACGGCGACGAACGCCGCGAAGCTGAACAGAACGTAGACCGCCACGCCGATTGCGATGCAACGAGCCAGGAGACGGTAAGGCAGTCGGGGTGCGGCCAGCACGGTCATAGTATAAGACATCGGCAGAGCGGCGTCTGCAGCCAAGGCCGGCGGCCACCGGACTCGAAGCCGACAGCAATGCCGGATCCCCTCCCGATCTCGGTCGTCATCCCGGCGTACAATGCCGGCGCGCATCTCGCGGAAGCGCTGGACAGCGTGGCCGCACAGCGGCGTCCAGCCGCCGAGACGGTCGTCGTTGACGACGGCTCGAGTGACGACTCCGCTTCGATTGCGCGCCGCTATGGTGTGCGCGTGATCACACAACCGAATCGCGGTGTCGCGCAGGCACGCAATGCCGGCATCACGGCAGCGACGATGCCGTGGATCGCTTTTCTCGATGCGGACGATCGCTGGCATCCCGAGCGCCTTGCCATGCAGTGGCGGGCGCTCGAATGCAGTCTGAACGTGCTGATCGCGGCGAGCGATTACCGCATCTTCCGCGGTACCGAGATACTGGAGTCAAGTGCGCTGGCGCGCTTTGCCGGTTACGGGCGTTCGTCGAGAGTGCCCCTGGGAGACGGCGCCGTACTGCTCGAGCGTTCAGCCGTCGTCGAGGCGCTGGTCGGCGGTTATTTTCTTCAGCCCTCGACGTTGCTCGTAGCGCGCCGACTTTTCGTTGAGATGAACGTATGGTTCACGCCCCGCGAAGAGCTGCCGGCCACGCCGGATTTCCATATCGGCGAAGACTTCGAGTTGATGTTGCGCTTGTTGCGCTATTCGGACGTCGTAGTCGTCGAACGCGCGCTCGTCGATTATCGCGTATCTGCGACGAGTCTTTCAGCCGATGCGGTTCGTATGCGGGCCGGCGACCTCGTACTGGGCGAGTACGTGTGCGCTGCTGCTGAGCGGTACGCCGCCGGAGCCGCACAGGCGTTTGAACGGATCCGGCCGTTCAAACTACGCGACACGGGCTGGCGGTATCTGGCCAGCGGTGACGTCGTTCGCGCGCACGAAATGTTCAAGCGCGCAGCGGCGGAACACGACCGCGTCGCCCTTCCGTTCGCGGCGTTGACCCGGCCGTACACGTCGCCGTCCGGACTCGCGGCCTTCGGCACCCTCTGGCGAATCTGGCGGCGATGGGTGCGGCCGTGGGTGCATCGCGCGCGAGGCGCCGTCTGACCAGCGCCCCCGCGGTGCGACGCGCGGCCATTGCGCACTACGCCCCGACGGTCCTGATCATCGGCGTGCAGTTCGCCGCGATGACGGCGCTCGCCATGATCTTAGGGACGTGGCAGGACGAAGAGTATACCCTGTCCACAACGGCGCATGGCGTGTTCTACGCGATCCATCGCGCGATCTCGTATGAACTCCAAGCGCCCCTGTATTTTACGCTCATCGCCCTGTTGCGCGAGATCGCACCGTCGGCACTGGCGGCTCGCATGTTTTCGGTCGTATGCGCGCTCGGCGTGACCCTGTCGTGCGTCGCCATCGCTCGGCGCCTGTGGCCCGGCATCGACCCGTGGCCGGTCGCAGCCTTGGCGGCTTTCAACCCGTTCGTCGTTTTCGCCGCCCTCGAAATCCGCGTGTACGCCTTAGCGCTGCTCGTTTCGGCGTTACTCTGGCTGACGTTCTATGACGGGTTCTTCCGCGCAGAACGTCGCAGTGCCCGTATCACGTTTATCGTGCTGGCGATCGCAGCGCTGTACCTCGAATACTTTCTCGCCTTCGAGCTGGTGGGCTTCGCCGTTGCGCTCGTGGTTTCGGGCCGTCTGCGAGCGCTTTTGGCTTATGCCCTCGCCGGCGTGATATGCGCGCTCGCATTCGTCCCGATGCTGTTCGTCTTGCACGGGCAAATCCACGCCGCGTTTGCGGTTCCCGAAAGCAAGCCGCTGCCGTTTTACAACGTCTTTTTTCATCCGCTCGTCGATTTTGTGATTCCCCATGCGTACGGCAGCGGTGTGGCGACCCGCGCCCTCAACGCTGTCGTCGTTTTGGCCATTGTGGCGGCGATCGTCATCGGCCGCCCGCGCGCCGATCGTGCAATGCTCGCGCTCGGCGCCGCCGCCGCGACGGTCGAAGCGATCTACTTCATGCTGGTCGACGTTCTGCACGAGCAGCTCGTCGTGCCGCGTCACTTCGTCGCATTGTTCATTCCCGAGACGGCGTTTGCGTATGCCGTGCTGGCGGCATTTCGCAATCGACGCAGCGCGAACGCGGCACGACGCACGATTGCGGCTCTGGTTGCGCTCGTCACGATACTGTCGCTCGTTGCGACGTATCACGCGCTGGCCAAACTGGGCGATTGGAAACGGGTCGCGGCGTGGCTCCAAACGCATGCCCGCGCGGGCGATACGATCGCTATTGCGGAACCCGATGCGGTTGCGGCCTTCGAGCGTTACTATCATGGCACAGCCGACGTGGCGGCCTACCCGCGGCCGGTCGATCCCAACGTGTACTCGGTCGAGCGCATGATGGTGCATTCGAAATCGGAAGCGCTCCGCGCTTTCTCAGCACTTCCGCAGCATGGCCGTCTGTGGTTCGTGGCCTTCGAAGGGTGCGACACGAGGGACCGGCTAGGCTGTCTCGAGGTCGCGGCCGCAGAGCGCGAACGGTATCGGGTCGTGAAACACCGTGCCTTTTACTCGACGACGGTTGACCGCCTCGTGCCCAAACGCAGCGTCGGCGGCAGATCGTCGAGTCGCGGCCACAAAACGTCGCGCGGTCTCAGACCGGCCACGCGAGTGAAGTAGCGTAGTTTCACCGCGAAGGCGATCAAGAACGTCGCGGTCGCCGCGGCGGCGGCCCCGACGAGTCCGAAGGGATGCACGGCGATGGCGGTGGAGCCGGCGCACAGCGCCAGCGTACCGAGTTCGAAGGCGAATTGCATGCCGGGTCGACCCGCTCGCACCGAAATGAAGTATGAGACGACGCCATCGACGCTGTACACGACGACGCGCGCCAGCACGATGCGCAACAGAAGCCCGGCTCCGTCGAAACGTTGACCATAGAGCAGATGGATCGCATATGGGCCGGCGACAAAGACGACGGCGGCTGCAGCCGTCTGCCCGGCCAGCAAAAGCCGGATTACCTTGGCCGTGAGCAGCGCGGCTGCGGCGCGCGGCCCCGTCGAGATGCGGCCCGTCGTGGCCCAGGTGACTGAACGGCTCAAGGTCGTCAACAGTTCGGCCAGCGCCAGCGCCGTCGTATAGATGCCGAGCGAGCTCTTGGTGAGGGTCGACCCGACGATGATGATGTCGACGCGCAATGCAAGTAAGGTAACGACGGCCGACAAGCCGCCCTTGAGCGAAAAGCGCGCCTGTTCCGACCACAACTTCGGGTTGGATCGTTCCTGCGGCGGATCGTCGGCGCTCCGCCGCAGCAGACCCGGCAGACCCGCCGCGGCCCAGAGCGACGCTGCGACGTAACCGCCTGCCCAGATGGCGAGCACGACCACGATGGAAGCGTGAAAGATCAGAACGGCGATGAGCGTGGCGAGTGAACTGCCCGCGCCGACCGTCCACGCGTTCTGCGTGTTCATCCGTTCGACGGCATGCCGTACCAGATAAACGATGTTGACCGTCTGCAGAAACGCCGCGAACGGGAACGCGATCGCGACGAACAGGAACGCGAGTTGCGAGCGATCGTGCAACCAAAGCGCCAGAAACGCGAGTGATCCGGCGGGCGCGAGGAGCGCGAGCGTCGCGAGCGCGGTACGCCAAACCCGAGCTAGCGCATGTCCTTCGGTGCCAAACTGAAAGGCGATCGCGTTGCGCAAACCCTCGGCGCCCGCCACGCCGAACATCGCGAAGAGCCCGGCATAACTGATGATGCCCTTGCCGGCGGGGCCGAAGGCGCGAGCGGTCGCAATGCCGGCCGCGATTTGCGCACCTTGTCCGACGACGATCGTCGCGAACGTGTGCAGGATCGATGCGGCGAGGCTACGCTTCGGGATGGAAGCGATCGGGGATCACACCGCGGAGTGAAAGAGAAATTCGAACGCGGTCTTACACACGATGAAGATGTCCATGAAGACCGACCAATGCTCGAGATAGAAAAGGTCGTAACTGAGCCGCTCACCGATGGCCGAGGTATCGACGTTGCGGTGCATGTGAATGTGGGACCAGCCGGTGACGCCGGGACAGACCAGATGGCGCTCATCGTAACGGGGCAGCATCTTGCGGAACTGCTCGACGTAGAACGGGCGCTCCGGACGCGGGCCGACGATCGACATGTCGCCGCGCACGACGTTGAACAGCTGCGGAAATTCGTCGAAACTCATACGGCGCAGGAAGCGGCCGAAGCGGGTGACGCGTGCCTCCCCCGTCCGCGCCCAGATCGGCCCCGTGCCTGCCTCGGCATCGAGGGGCATCGTGCGGAATTTGATCATGCGAAAGGGGCGGCCGTGCTTCCCGACGCGCGTCTGCAAATAGAAGATCGGCGCCCCGAGATCGAGGGCGACGCCGGCGGCAATTGCAGCCATAAGGGGCGAGAGCAGGAAAATAGCCGGCAGCGCGATTGCAAGATCGGTCATTCGGCGCAACAACTCGGCGCCGGGCGTGCAGATCGCCAAGCTTTGCGGATAGAGCAGCGCGAGGCCACCGTCGCGCCGCACCTGAAAGTCGCAGGCGTGGGGACGAATGCGCATCGGCGCAAAGGCCAGCCGAAGCCCGCGCGCTTCGGTCATGCGTAGGAGCGCCGGCATCATTTCAGGTGGCAGGGCTTCGGTCACGATTAATTCGGTGCAGCCATGTTCGAGCGCTAACTCGAGCCAATCGAGCTTCGTAACGTCGCCGCCGCTCGAGGCCACCTCATCATCGAAGTCGTCGATTGGCAAGCGCAGGATGTCGTCCGCTTTCGTCAGCGACAGGTCTTGCGGCACGGCGGCGACGCGATCGGGCGTTCCCACGACGGCGATGCGACGGCCCCGCGCAGGAGCCACACGGGCTTTGACCGCGTACGCCACAAAGCGTGTTGCCGAGACAAAGAGGACGGCGAGCAACGTCGTCCCGATCAAAAGATGCCGGTACGGCAGCAGCGAGGGCAGAAGCAAGAAGATCGCAAGCGTGGGAAGGACGCCCATCGTTGAGGCTGCGAGCGCCGCATAGACCTCGTCACGCGCATTGACCGCGAAGCTACGGCGGTACATGCCGATGCGCTCGAACAGCATGATCCACAGCAAGACGCCGAAGACCACGGCCTGCAGCGCACCTTCCTCCCGCCCGAGAAGTGCGAGCGGCGTGCGGGTGAAGGTGGCGGCGACCAGCGCCGCCACGTACGTCACGATCAGGTCGGAAACAAACAGCACCAGCCCCCAGTAGCGGCCGAAGCGAGCGGGCTGAGGTCGGGGCGTGAGTCGAGCCGCAGTTCCAAGGCTTGTCTCCAAGCCGGTCTGCGTAGTGGTCGTCATCTCGATTGCATCGTACCAGGATGGAGGGTGCACTGAGAGGTCAAAGGGGACTGCGTTCGGACCGGCCTTGGGCCTTCCGGCCCTCGGCGTTGCGCTTGGGTGCGGTCGGACACTTGTGCTATCGGTATCGGAGGAGGGTCTTGTGAGCCTTTCCGGCATTTCGGTCGTCGTGCCGGCCTTCAATGAAGGAAGCGCCCTCGGCGATACGCTGGAGGCACTCGACGCCGGCTTGGCTTCGTTACGGTCCCGTTATGCGGTCGAACTGCTCGTCGTCGACGATGGCAGCACCGATGAAACGCCGCAAACACTCGCAAGGTTCACCGCAGCCCGCGGTGAGAGCGTGCGGATCATCGTGCATGAGGCCAATCGCGGGCTGACCGAAGCGATGAAAACAGGCGCTCGGGCGGCCAGAGGACGGATCACCGTTTTTATGGATGCGGATCTCAGCTATGCGCCGCCCATCGTCGAACGGCTGGTTGCCGCACTGGAACAACGCGGCGCGGCGGCGGCCCTGGCTTCGCCCTACATGCGCGGCGGGCGCGTCGGGAACGTTCCGTTCGACCGGCTCATTGCCAGCCGCGGCGCAAATCTGCTGCTGGCGGCGTGCGTCGGCTTCCGCTTGCACACGTTCACGGGGATGGTGCGAGCCTACGATACTGCCGTGCTCGCTCAGATTATCGAACGGCCGGTGCGGGGCGAGTTCAATGCTTGGGTCGTAGCGGAGCTGCTGCGTGCCGGCCGGACCGTCATCGAAATTCCGGCGGCACTCGTCTGGCCACCGGCTCGCACGCAGGCGCCCTCGCGGATGAGTGCGGCCAAACTGCGGGCCCGCACCGGCCTCGTGGTCCAGACGATTGCGGTCCTGCTGGCGGCCCGTCGGAAGGCACTATTCCGCTCGACCGCATAATCGGGACCTTAGTCCCGGTTAGGGGCTCTCCAAGACTCTATCGAACTTGCCTCGGCTGTGAGACACTGCTTCTAAGAACTCCGTTAGAACTTTGGGACTCGTCCGTTTATCGGAAAGGGCAGCGATGATCGTTAACCTCTATGTCGACCATATGATGTCGACGCCTCCGGCTTCCGCCGAGGAGGTTTGGAACGAAACGCGTGAACACGCGAAACTCTTTTCCGATGCAGCGAACCGCATCGGACTCACGCCGGCCGAATACCGTGAGTTCCGGCTCGCTCTGCTCGATGGTCGGGTGCGTTACGTAACGTTGCCGCGCCGCCTCGATGCGATGTCGGGGAACCGGCACGGTTCGGTGTACGCCGTCAAGAATGCGTACATGACCTCGACGATTCAAGGCTGGCGTGTAGCGCTGGCCGACGGCAACGTGGTGTATGTTCCGAAGGTGTGCGGCAACATCTCCCTGTTGCGGCACGCAGCGATCGCGCAGCATGTTGTACGCCCGCCGAAGCCCGTCGCCTACGTTCATCACCATAAGCCGCGCTTCGTGCCGGCGATCGGAAGCGCGAACGCAACGCCGGTAACGCCGGTCGCCGTCGCTCCGCCGGCGGCCGTCGCCGTAGCACCCGTTGCCGCCGCAGCCGTGCCGGCCGCCGCGGCGCACGGTGTGAGCCCCTTCCTATTCTTCATCCCCGCGATTATCGGGGGAATCATCGGCAGCCAACCGCATCACACGCCGCCGCCTTGTAACCACGGGTCCAACTCAATGGGCGTCTGCACGAAGTAGAAATTGTTTTCGAGTTAACGATGGGTGAGGCCGTCCGCAAGGACGGCCTTTTTCATGGTCAGTTGGTCCGGAGGAACCGTTTCCTTGCAACGCCGACATACGTTCGGGTGCACACGCCAGAACCGCTGCCAGTCGTCCATTTCCTCGAGGCGTTCACGCACGCCGGGGAAGGTTTGTGGGGCAAGGAACGGCTGATCGAGTCATTGATGCTCGCGCAGCGTGAAAGCGGCACGGTCGCGCCTCGCATGGTGGTATTCGAAGCGAGTTCGATCGCCGATGTGATGCGTGGCCACGGTTTTGCGGTCAGCGTTCTCGAATCGCGCCATCGCCGTCTCCCGACACGCGCTCTTCCGGCGTTCGTGCGCGAGTTGCAGCGTGGTCCGCGTGCCGTCGTCCACACGCACGAGTACAAAGCCAACGTCGTCGGGCGAGCCGCACGATTCCTCGGTGCGCCGATGCGTGGGCTCGTGGCGACGTGTCACGGCTGGACCGACGAAAGCGCGGCGACGCGCTTTTACAATGCTCTCGACCGACAGACCGCGTTCTTGAGCGACGTTACGACCGCGCCCGACGCGAAGATGTTCGAGCACTTTCCGGCGCGCGGCCGCCGAGTGGCCGTTGCCAACGCGCTGCCCGCTGGGAAACGGCCGTCCGAGGCCGAGCGAGTCGCAGCGCGGGCTCACTTTGACTTCCCAAGCGATCGAACCGTGATCGGGTTCCTCGCGCGCACGAGCGCTCCGAAAGGGATTCTAGAGCTGCTCGAAGCTGCCCGCCGCGTTGCAGATGCGCCGGTGCTGTGGGCGATCGCCGGCACCGGTGAACTCGACCAGTATATCGTCGATATGGCGCTGCCCAATGTCCGGTTTTTAGGTTTCGTCGCTGAAACGGCACGGTTTCGCGCTGCCCTTGACGTCTTTGTACAAGCCTCACACCGTGAAGGGTTGAGTTTGTCATTGCTGGAGGCTATGCGCGACGGTCTGCCGATCATCGCCACCGATGTCGGTTCGACGACGCTTGCCGTGCGCAACGGGGTCGAGGCCGTTATCGTGCCGCCGCGTGATGCGCCAGCCCTAGCGGCTTCGGCGCGTGCATTAGTGCGCGATCCCGATACCGCGGCTCGGCTCGGCATGGCAGCGCAGGAGCGCTTTGCGCAAGCGTTTCGCATCGACCGGCAACACCATGATTTCCTCGAACTCTATCGTTCCTGCTTACGCTCGTGACCGTTTCACGCATCGTTTTGATCGCGTTGCTTTACGCGCCAACGCGCCGAACCGATGCTCGCCGGCCCGGGTACGGAATTCGGAACGCTACGAAGCGCGCTCGCCGCCAAGCCGGCGAAGGGCGTTGCACACAGATGGCCGAGCAGCACGGAACGGTGCCCAATGTCGCGCAGCCGGCTAAAGCGGCGAAGTAGCGTACGGGCTTCCCTCCAGTGGCCCCAGAAGCCGAGCATGCATGCCGTTTTCCCCGCGCGGATGGAAAGAAGTCTATCGAGTACGCTGCGCAGGTGCGGCGGACAAACCGCGTAAAGCGGCTCCGGGTCGCTCAGCATGGGTTCGATAGGCCGAGCACCCGCAACGTTCCGGCTTAGATTCGACGCCTCATCATGCCAATGCACAAGGGGTTCCAGGTTGACCAAGACGTTTTCATTCAACAGGACCTTGAGGAAAAGGTAACTGTCTTCTCCATAGAGGCAATGGCGCTCGTAGAATCCCCCGTAGTGCTCCACCGTTGCGCGGCGAATCACGGTCGACCATGAATTCATGTAGCGCAAAAACGTAGCGAGCCGTACCGCGCTAGTCGTACTGGACAGCCGGAAAACCTCGGCGCGAAGGCGCTGGCGGCGCCAGAAATCCTGCGTATTTTGCGCCGCCGGACCTACAACATAGCCGGACGTGACCGATGCGGTCGAACGACCGGCGTGCTCCAGCATCGCGACGCTTCGTTCCAAAAAGTTCGGTAGCCATTCATCATCCGCGTCGAGGAAAGCAAGTAACGATCCGCGCGCCTCGGCGATACCGCGATTTCGTGCGGCCCCAGGACCGGCGTTCGGTTGACGCACGACACGGAGTCGATCGTCCGTGAATCGGTCGGCGAAGTCGGCGCTTGCGTCGGAGGACCCGTCGTCGATGACGATCGTTTCGTGATTACCAAAGGTTTGGTTGCGAATCGATTGCAGCGCGCGAGCAATGGTGGAAGCCTTGTTGTAGAGGGGCACAACCACGGTGACCAGCGGAGCAGTCATCGACATCCTTGCAATATCGGGCGCTTGCGGCACGCGTCGTACCACGTCGGCTGCCCAAATGTCGACGACCTGCCATAGGGTGAGATTCGCGTTCGTCGAAGCGGGCGGTCGGATAAGGCCATGTCGTTCACCATCAGAACTGTTGCACTCGTTTTAGGTGTGTTCGGCTTGATGCACGCCGTCACGTATAGGCGCGATGTCGCATTTTTCATGGGGCAAAGGCACGCTTCTGCGCCGTTCTCTTCATCGAGATCGCGATCCGCGGCTCATGGCCGAGCTAAAAAGCCGCGTAGCGCCAAGAGGAGAACGCTCGCCGCTGACGGCCAGCCGATCGGCACGACCTTCTTTCGGAGAAGCGCACTAGCCCGCCGGATAAAGGCGACGTCACCCCCGCTCGATGCCGACAGCCGTGCCATGATCGAAGCCGTCAGCTCCGGCGGTCTGGGCCGACTCCAGTTCGATCGCGCAGGCAACGGTGGGACGGCCGTCTCTACGGGGCATCGCTTCGACCAAAGTTATACACCGCAATGCCTCGCACACTACGGGCCGCCCGGCAACCCGTACGGCTGTGCCGTTTCGGCGACACACGTCCGAGCGGGCGCGACCGACGGCGTGCCGACGGACTATCACTCCGCGTTTCTAGATGCCTCGAACAACGGTGAAACCGATGCATGGCTGACGTGCGCCACCGAGAAGGGCGGCAATCTCCAGGGAAATCCGTGCACCTTTCCTTTGCCGGGGCCGCTACGGATTGGATGGGGAGCGAGCGGCTCTCGCTCGGGCGACGGGACAGGCTTCGGCGGGACGGCGGCAAGCATCGCACTCACTCCGGGCCTCGTTCGAGCGGAAGATCTCCTGGCGGGAGTGGACACGCACGGCTTTCTTGTAGCCGTACAATGCGGCGCGCCCCAGGCCCATGTCTATCCAGCACAAGGAACCGACGCGCTGGGGGCATCGACCTGTACCGGCGCAACCGCGGAGCCCAGGTACGGGCAGATTCTCTGGTTGGATGCTGCCGGCGAGTCCGAGATGCTGACGATGAATCCCGGTGTTTTGCGTCCGTACATACGAGCATGGCACGATTTCGGCGCCTATATTGGCGACAAAAACGAAGCCGGTACCGTGTCCGCCGGAAGTGACGCCATCACGGTCGAGCTGGAGAACAGCCCGGCGTGGTTGCGTGTCATCTCATCAATCCGGTGCGATCGGCATCCGCTGGACACGACCGTCGCCAACGGATCGTTCCACATCAACCCCAGAGTGCCGCGTGACTTCCTGTCGCATCTTCACGTCTTATCGACGTCGTGCTCCACAGCCGGTTGCTGAAAGGCACATCGCGCGACCCCCGTCACGCAGCGGAAGGTGTGGACTATGACGCTGCGTCGCTTTGCTCAAGCCTAACCACGTGTTTGATAGGCCCTTTGACCCATAAGCGAGGCAGTGAGCTTTATGGCCGGGGACGAAAGAGGACGATGAAACGTTCGCTTGCCTGAAGGGTGCGACCGCAATCGCTGAAAGCAGGGCTTATTATGGAAACGTGTATAGAGCGGGTCACTATTGTCATTGGTCCGCGCGAATCGTTCGTACATTCGAAACGGTCGCTCGAAAGTTTGTACGCGACGACCCGCGTCCCGTTCAAGCTGCTTTACATGGATGCCGGATCTCCTATCTGGATCAAGGCGTATTTGCAGCGCGAAGCAACGCGCAAAGGCTTTCGGCTAATCCGCTCTTCTCGCTTCGAGGCGCCCAATGCGATAAGGAACCGAGCTCTTTCCGACGTTGACACGGAGTTCGTCGTTTTTGCCGACAACGACGTACTGTTCGCCGAGAACTGGCTCGAGGCGCTCTTGGCCTGCGCCGACGAAGAAAATGCGCCGATCGTGGTGCCGCTCATAACGATCGGCGACAAGCCGTTCACCGTGATCCATTCCTCGGGCGGCTTCGGTGGGATTGAAGCGACGCCGACGGGCCGTTCGTATAAAGGACACCAGCGCCACATCAACGTCCCGCTGTCCCAGGTAACCGATACGCTGCGACGGGAGCCGGTCACCAATGTCGAGTTTCACTGTTTTCTGGCGCGCACCAGCGTGCTGCGCAATCTTCCTGCGTTCGATGAAGCATTGACGACGACGCTCGAACTCGACGACTTTGGACTTACGGCTTCACAAGCAGGCACGAAGATGCTCTTCGAGCCGCGCGCCATGGTCAATCAGTTCTTGCCGCTGGCTTTGCCGCGTGGCTTCGGAGACACGCCGTTTCTCTTACAACGGTGGGACCATAAAAAGAGCGTTGCAAGCGTAACGCACTTCGCGCGCAAATGGAACGTTAGCACCGATGACGAGATTCTGAAAATGAAGCTCTATTGGACGGGCTACCGGCGACGCCAATTCTTGTTCGGTGATCCGCTGTGCCGCCTGATGCGGCATACGAAAGGGCTCGTTACGTCGCTTCCCATGCCGCGCCGGCGGCCGCCGCTCGATAAAGGGCCGTTACCGGCCGCTACGGGCTCAACGCCCGGCGCCGTACCGCTCCCGTAACGTTGGATTCTTGTGGATTCCATGAAATGCAGCAATTGAACAGCGTTGCGGCGTCTAGCCAGGCGGTACCGTTACTCCGCGCGCAGGAACGCCGTTCAACGGCGCGTGCGGCGTTGCCGGAGGTTCACCTGATCAATCCGCTGTGGGATTGCAGCGGCGGAAGCGAGTGGCGCACTCTTAGCCTCTACCAAGAATTGGCGTCCCACTGCCGCCCGTATCTGTGGAGCGGTTGCAGCCCTGATCCTGAACTGGCAAAGCGATACGACATACGGAGGATCTCCCTGCCCGCGCTGAACTTTCCCCGGACCGGTACGTTCGTTTTCGTGGGCGTCTACTTCCGGTACGGAAAGTGGATTTACCTGACCCGCCCGCAACGCATCATCATCGTCTACAACACGTTTTCCCCCGAGCTTTTCGCACTTCACTTGCGGCGGCTCTCGGTGCCGGGTTGGCCACGCGTCGAGGTCGTTTACGCCTCAGAAGATGCCAAGCAATCCGTAAAGTATCCCGGTGTCGTTGAGCCGTCGCCGATCGACCTCGACGCGTTCGCACCCGACTATGTTCGCAAGGCGCAGGATGTAAGGCGACCGTTCACGATCGGCCGGTTGAGTCGCGACGTGATCGAAAAGCATCACCCGAGCGATCCCGCTCTGTACCGGCATTTGGCCGGCATAGGCTGTCGCATCCGGATCATGGGCGGCACGTGCTTGGAACCATCACTCGAAGGCGCGCCGTCGATCTCGCTGCTCCACACATTTGAGGAAGACGCGCCCCGGTTCTTGCGGAGCCTCGATTGCTTCTACTATCACACCTCGGAACAGTGGCTGGAAACCTTCGGGCGAGTCGTCGTGGAAGCAATGGCCTGCGGCCTGCCCGTCGTCTGTCACCGCGCCGGCGGCTATGCGCGATTCATCGAGCACGGCCGCAACGGGTTCCTATTCGAAAACGAAGCAGAAGCGCGTGAAATACTGCTGCGGCTGAAGGACGACCGCGAACTGCGCGAGACCATCGGCAAAGCGGCTCGGCGTACGGTAGAAGCGCTGTACTCCCCGGCCCGCCGCAAGAAGACGCTCGAGTTCTACCTGCAGCGCACATCGTAGGTACTTTGGTGGAGATGAGGAGGCTCGAACTCCTGACATCCAACTTGCAAAGCTGGCGCTCTACCAACTGAGCTACATCCCCGAAGGAGCCGCAAGTTCTGCATTGCCGGGGACGAGCCTTTCCAAGCCGTTCCGGGATCATCGTATAATGACGCTGACGGATCACGTCATGAAAGAAAGCATCCCGAGCCACATTCGGTGAACATGGCGACAATGGAATCATTAGACCTGCGGAGGGCCCCGCCCAGGAGCCCGTACGTTCAGATAGGCGGCCTCTACATGCTGGCGCGCACCATCGATAAACTGCGCGCCACGCTGCCGGGCGGCAATCTCGGCTTGTATCGCATCGCGGGATTCAGCGCGCAGTTGCTGGAGAAGCTCGGTATCTCGGAGGATGCGTTACGCGATGTCGTCGGCCGCGAAAGCAGCGACGCTGCCGTCGTCGCGTGGGTACGAGAACACTCGAACCCAACCGACTACGATGCGATCAACGCCAAGCAAGCCGACCAGATCGTCGGCGACCGGGTGAACCGTCCAGACTTCGTCGAGCGATACCCGTTCGTCACGACGTTACCGCCGCAAACGACGCTCTTTCAGATGCTCGATATCGATGACGGCGAGATGTTCGCCGAGCAGAACGACAGCTAACGTTCGAGCGCGGTAATGCGCTGATCGAAGCTCCGCAGACCGCCTTCGATGCCTCGACTCGTGTCTCGAGATGACCGAGCCGTCGTTCAACCCGTTCAGAGTCCGTGCGCGTCTCTTTCCGGAACTCGATCATCTCGTGCCAATGCTGCGTCGTTTCCTTCCGGTGTTCTGCCCTTAAACCGATAGCGTTTCAAGAAGCTGCAAAAATGCGCTGCTGCGTGTCATCCATCACGAAACCAATCGACGCATGGCGCCTCGCTCTCGTCGCGATTGTTGCAGTGTCTGAAGGACCATTAAAGCCGTAGGGGCTTCGAATGTCATGGGCCATCCTGGTCTCGAACCAGGGACCTCATGCTTATCAAGCATGCGCTCTAACCAACTGAGCTAATGGCCCGGCATCGCCTGGCTTGCGCGCGTTCCATACGTCAGGGGAACGCCCCTCTCACCTACGGCCTAACCATCAGATCATCGCGATGTACTTCTTGAGGACCTCGTCGTCTTGCTTGGCTTGCGCGAGCGCCATGTCGCGTAGCGCGTTCATTTCGCGGAGTTGTTCGGTTCGTTCTTCCTGCGTCGCGTTGAAGCTGTCTTTCATGCGATCGATCTGCAATTGCATCGTCTGCTGCTGCGATTGCTGCGCCAGCAGCAAAACTTCGGCGCGCCGCGCGAAGGCTTGAGCCAAGGTTGCTGCCGTGTCGGGAACGGTTTCGGCCGTATCGTCAAGCGCCCGCTTCGGTTCGGGAGACGATAACGGTGATGTCTGCACGCGCGTCTGTACCGGTACGGCGGGCGGTCGGCTTTCGGACGGGACGCCGGGCGCAGAGGTCACGCTGAGGTCGCTTACAGGCACGGCACTTACTGACCGCCGGCCGTTTTGATGAATTCCTGAACGATCTTGTCGTCGGCTTCGCGCTGCTTCATCGCAACGGTGCGCAGCGTGTTCATCTCACGCATCTCCTCGGATTTTTCATCCTCGACGTCGTTGAACTGCTGCGATTGCACCTGCATCTGATACTGATGCCGTAGCTCTTCGGCTTGTAAGCCGAGATTTGCGGCTTCGTAAGCCTTATCCATACCTTGCGCGGCCGGCACCGTCCAATCGGTGCCGCCCTGGATGTTACCGGCGCCGCTGGGGCCGCCGGCGCCCATGACGAGTCCGCCAATGCCGCCGGCTGCCGCGCCGGCCGGGCCGCCCTCGAGAAATCCCGTCGCCGCCCCCTCGAGTCCGCCCATGATCGTGCCAAGAAAGTTCCCCATGTCGTGCGCCTCCGTATCCGTAAAGCTCGTTGTCCAAAGTGAAGTTGTTCGTTGATCACGCCATCGCGCGTGCGCCGCTAGGCCGGCGCATCCGAATCATCGGTGGCGCTTTCCGCGATGAGATCGGCGAGAACGCGATCCGCGTCTTGAGCGGGATCGCTTGCGCCTGCGTTGAGGCTGCTCCACGAACGCCATTGCGTGTCCGTTGGGGTCGAGGGCGGCGGCGCAGGTAAGGGAGCTTGCATTGAAGCCTGCACCGGCGCATCCGGAGAGAAGCCCTGCGGACCGTGCGCCGCGGCGCAGGCGGACTGCGATTGCATGGCTCCGTAACGGCGCGCGAGTGCATTGACGCCGACACTCGTATCGCGGTTATCGGCCACGAGTTGGTCGCGCGCGTCGCCGCCGAGTTCGGCATAATGACGCAACACCGAATCGGCGTAGCCGAGCGTTCGACCGTCACCCCAAGTCGTCACGGTGCCCGTCGCCATCGGCGAGCCGGAATTGTACGCGGACAGCGCTTTGCGGACGTCGCCTCCGTAGCGGCCGAGATTGTCGGCCAGAATCGAGGCTGCCTTGTCGGCGTTCTGCGCCGGATCCATGGCAGCCGCGCTACGGGCGAAGGCCCAACTGCGGTCATCAATCTGAAAGAGCCCGTGGCCATGGCCGTGGTCGCCAATGACATTGTTGCCCGACGACGCGCCGGGACCGCCGGTTTCCTGCGCGGCGACCGCTGCCAGCAATTTCGGGTCGATGCCGTGCGCGCGCGCTGCCACGGCGATTTGCGTCCCGAACCGAATTCCGCTCAATTCCTGCATGTGCATCCCTCCGTAATCAGATGTCACGCGAGGAAGCGCGTTGACAAGGGGCGAGGACGACCCTATTATCGGGAGGTTGTCCTCGGGGGACTCGGACCACGGCACACCGCACCAAACGTTCGCGAACGTCCGTCGATGTCGGCGGCGTACTCCTTACCGGATGCGAACTCCAGGTTCGGGAGGCGATTCCTCTGCCCGACTTCGCGGACTTTCGGTTTCCGCTTCCCGCTGACGTCGCTCTTCGGATTCGGCGTGCCGCAGGAGGTCTGGAACTGAAGGGAACGGTCGACGGAGGAGCCGCGGGCGAATGTGCCCGGTGTCTCGAACCGGTGGAACTTCCGCTCCACCTCGAACTGGAGGAACGGTTCGATCCGGGCCTCGGGCGCGACGACCCGTTCGGCCAAAACAACGTCCTGCACGGCGACGAACTCGACGTGGCGGACCTCATCCGGCAACTGATCGATTCGGCGCTTCCCTTGATGCTCGCGTGCAATGAAAATTGCCCGGGCCTCTGCCCGGAGTGCGGCCGCAAACGCGATGGAACATGCCGCTGCCCGCACCCGGAGTAACACACGATGGCAAATCCCAAATGGAAAACCCCGCGCTCGAAAACGCGTAGCCGCCGAGCCGCTAACTGGAAGCTCGGCGCGGTAACCGCCGTTGCGTGCCCGCAGTGTCACGAGCCCAAGCGGCCGCACTTCGTGTGCGGACATTGCGGCTTCTACGATGGCCGTCAAGTGATCAAACCTAAGGACAAGCAGGCCGGCCACACCCATTAGCAGAGTCGGTCCGCAGTCCGTTCGTCACGCTTTCGGCGCGCGGATCAGCGGCGTCGGGCATTACGTGCCCGACCGCGTGATGAGCAACGCCGACCTCGAACGGATTCTTGAGACCTCGGACAACTGGATCGTCACGCGCACCGGCATGCGCGAACGCCGCTATGCCGCGCCGGGGGAGGCTTCCAGCGACTTGAGCACCGAGGCCGCGCAGCACGCCCTCGACCGCGCCGGTCTGCGTCCCGAGGACATCGATTGCTATGTCGTCGCCACCGTCACGCCGGATTTTCAATTTCCCGCAACGGCATGCATCGTCGCGTCCAACTTGGGGGCCGTCGGCAAGGCGGCATTCGATATCGAGATCGCTTGCAGCGGTTTCATCTACGCGCTTCCGATCGCCGCCAGCTTCATTCGGGCCGCCGTCTTTCGGCGCGTCATGATCATCGGCGTCGAAACGCTTTCGCGCATCACGAACATGACGGACCGGGGAACCTGCATCCTTTTCGGCGACGGCGCGGGCGCCGCGATCGTCGAGCGCACGGACGCCGAGCGAGACTGTTTCTTGAGCTGCGAACTCGGAGCGGACGGAAAGATGCCCGAACTGCTCTACGTGCACGGCGGCGGTTCACGCAATCCCATGACGCCCGAACTGCTGAGTCAGCAGAAGGACAAGGTGGAGATGAGCGGGCGCGAGATCTACAAGTACGCCGTCAACAAGATGGTCGAGACGTCGAAAAACGTCCTCGTGGCCGCCGGCTACTCGACGGCCGACGTCGACTGGATCATCCCGCACCAAGCCAATCTGCGCATCATCGAAGCGGCCGCCAAGCGGCTCGAGGTACCGCGCGAGAAGATCGTCGTCAACATCGAACGTTACGGAAATACGTCGTCGGCCTCGATTCCGATCGCACTCTCCGAAACGATCGAACGCGGCGATCTGCACGACGGCGATTTGATCGTGTTCACCGGTTTCGGCGGCGGACTCTCGTGGGGTTCGATCGCGTGGAAGTGGACGCAGTGACGCGCGTCGGGGTCGTCTTTCCGGGACAAGGTTCGCAAAGCGTCGGTATGGGGGGCGCGCTCGCCGAGCGGTTTCCCATAGCGGCGGATCTCTTTGCGCGCGCGCGCCGCGTGCTCGGGTACGACCTGAGCGCGGTCGTGCGCAACGGTCCCGACGAAGCGCTGCGTGAAACGCGGTATAGCCAGCCGGCGATTTTCGTCGTCAATTATGCGCTCGCCGCCGCGACCGGCGATGCGCTTGCAGCCGTGGCGAGCGCCGGCCATTCCTTCGGTGAATATTGCAGCCTGACGCTCGCGGGAGCGCTACGGTTCGAAGATGCGCTCGCGCTCGTGCAGGAGCGGGCGTTAGCCATGCAAGCGGCGGCCGAAAGCGCTCCGGGCGCGATGGCGGCGATTCTCGGTCTCGACGTCGCGCGCATCCGCGAGGCCGTTGCCCAGGCGGGTGACGCGGGACGCGTGCAACTCGCAAACTTCAACGCGCCGGCGCAGATCGTGGTCAGCGGCGATCGCGATGCCGTCGCGCGCGCCGGAGAGCTGGCATTGGCAGCCGGTGCCAAGCGCGTGGTGCCGCTCAACGTGTCGGGCGCATGGCACAGCGCTTTGATGGCGCCGGCCCGTGAACGCTTCGCGCCGTTCGTCGAACGCGCTACGATCGCGCTGCCCACGTTTACCGTCATCTCCAACGTCGACGCGCAGCCGTATCGCGAGGTCGCGTCCATTCGCCGCAACCTCGTGCGCTCGGTCACTGAAGAAGTGCTGTGGCATGCCGCGTCGGAGCGCTTGCTGGAAGAACATCTCGATCTCATCGTCGAGTTCGGTGGTTCGCCCGTGCTCGGTCCGCTGATGAAACGTCTGCCCAATGCTCCGTCCACGTTGCACGTCGGCGATGACAAGGGCGTCGTCGCGCTCCTGCAGCGGCTGGGCGAGGGTGCCGCGTGAACGAGTCGTTGGCCGGCAGCGTGGCGCTGGTGACCGGGGCCAGCCGGGGCATCGGCCGCGCCATTGCGGTCGATCTGGCGCGGCACGGAGCGGACGTTGCGCTCGTCGGCCGAAACGTGGAGAGCCTCGCGGAGACGATGGAGGCCGTGCGCGCCGCGCGTGCCGCAGCACGCGCATTGCCGCTCGTCGCCGATGTCGGCGACGCCCAGGCGGTCGAAGGCGCCGTCGCGACGGCGTTGCGTGAGTTCGGCCGCCTTGACCATGCAATCGCCAACGCCGGTCAGGCCGTCGACGCGCTGTTGTTGCGCACGAAGCCGGCCGACCTCGACCGCATGCTGGACGTCAACCTCAAGTCGGCGTTCTACTTAGCGAGTGCGGCGGCGCGTCCGATGATGAAGCAGCGCAGCGGCTCGATCGTCTTGCTTTCGAGCATCGTAGGGCTGGCGGGCAATGCGGGACAGGCCGCCTACGCCGCCTCGAAGGCGGGCTTACTCGGTTTGGCAAAGTCGGTAGCAAAGGAATTGGGCTCGCGGAACGTAAGAGTCAACGCCGTCGCGCCGGGCTACATTGAAACCGCAATGACGCAGTCGATATCCGAGCAAGCGCGAGCGCATTATCTGGCAACGATCCCGCTCGGACGTGCGGGGACCCCCCAAGACGTAAGCGGAGTCGTCACGTTCTTGTGTTCCGATGCCGCCCGATACGTCACCGGCCAGACCATCGTGGTCGACGGCGGATTTTTGATGTGATTCGCGCCCGGCGCGCGTAGGAGAGGCATGGCGGAAGCGACTGGCACGACCTTCGACAAGGTCAAGAAAATCATCGTCGATCAGCTGGGGGTCGATGAAGCCGAGGTGACGCCCGAGGCGTCCATTACCGACGACCTCGGCGCGGATTCGCTCGATCAGGTCGAACTCGTGATGGCCTTCGAGACCGAGTTCAACATCGACATCCCCGACGAAGAGGCCGAAACGATCAAGACCGTGGGCGACGCCGTCAAAAAGATCGACAAGACCGCCCCCAAGGCGTAACCCTTGCTCGAAGCACTGGGGGAACGGCTCGGCGCGATCTTTGCGCGGCTGGGGAATCGCGGGCGGCTGACGGAAGCGGACGTCAACGAAGTCGCGCGCGAAGTTCGCGTTGCGCTGCTCGAAGCCGACGTCAACCTTTCGGTCGCTAAAGAGTTCGTCAACGCCGTCAAAGAGAAGGCCGTCGGCGCGGACGTGCTCGCCTCGCTCACGCCCGCGCAATCGGTCGTCAAGATCGTCCACGATGAACTCGTAGCGCTCATGGGGGGGGGCGAAGCGCGCGTGCAGTTTGCGCCTGCTCCCCCCACGGTGATCATGCTCGTGGGATTGCAAGGTTCGGGCAAGACGACCCACGCCGGCAAACTCGGGCTACGGTTCAAAGAACAAGGCCGCCGCAGTCTACTCGCCGCTGCCGACGTCTACCGGCCGGCTGCCATCGAACAGTTGCAGACGCTCGGCAAACAGATCGATCTGCCGGTTTACGCCGAGACCTCACGCGATCCCGTGGCGATCGCCGCCCACGCCGTCGAGGAAGCAAAGCGCTTGGGCATACCGACCGTCATCATCGATACGGCGGGTCGCTTGCAGATCGACGACGCGCTGATGGACGAGCTCGAGCGCATCAAAGCTGCCACCGGGCCGAGCGAGATTCTGTTCGTCGCCGACGCGATGACGGGCCAGGAGGCAACCAACGTTGCCAAGGGTTTCAACGCGCGTCTCGGCATCACGGGCATCATTCTCACGAAGATGGACGGCGACGCGCGCGGCGGTGCGGCGCTGTCGATCTACCGGATAACGGGCGCGCCGATCAAGTTCGTCGGCGTCGGCGAGAAGCTCTCGGCCCTCGAAGCGTTCTATCCCGATCGGCTTGCGTCGCGCATCCTCGGCATGGGCGACGTGCTCACCCTGATCGAAAAAACGCAGAACGTCTACTCGCTCGAGCAAGCCAAAGAACTCGAGCAGAAATTCCGTAAGAACGAATTTACGCTCGACGATTTCTTAGGTCAGTTGCGGCAAGTGCGCAAGATGGGTTCGATGACGGATCTCATGAAAATGATTCCGGGCATGTCGAAGCTCGTGCCCAAAGATTTCGAGGTCGACGAGAAAGACGTCAACCGCATCGAGGCGATCATCTGCTCGATGAACCGCCAGGAGCGCCGCCGTCCCGAGATTCTCAATGCATCGCGGCGCCGGCGCATCGCGCGCGGAAGCGGAACCAACGTCGCCGACATCAATCGTCTGGTCAAACAGTTCGAATCATCGCGCACGATGATGAAACAGCTCGGCGGTGGTGGGAAACGCGGCCGCTTACCAGCACTAGGCGGCGGTAAGCGTCGCCGCTAACGATATCCGTCGCCGACCTCGGCGAACGGTGCACTGCAGCAAACACGAAAGAGATTTAATCCGATGGTCAAGATTCGACTGCGCCGGATGGGCGCCAAGAAACAGCCAACGTACCGCTTCGTCGTCACCGACGCGCGCTCGCCGCGCGATGGCCGCTTCATCGAGATCGTCGGCCACTACAATCCACGCAGCGATCCCAAAACGGTCGTGCTCGAAGAGGACAAGATCAAAGGTTGGTTGTCCAAGGGCGCGCAGCCGTCGGATCCCGTGCGGCGATTGCTCGCCGAGCGCGGGCTC
>JAABUQ010001874.1_pt1 | contig 43495 bp, 39 predicted proteins | sample 5560001 | NCBI WGS metagenome assembly JAABUQ01 (sample SAMN10711888, study PRJNA513371) | rock metagenome | isolation source: Antarctica rocks | place: Antarctica: Victoria Land, Finger Mt nord | collected 2015-12-18 | reverse complement strand
GGTAGTGGCTCAAATTGGTCTGAGCGGGTAAGATGAGCCTATGCTTACCCCAACCCTACAGTGCGCCCACTGCGGCAGTGAACATCTTGTCAGCAACGGCCATGCCAAAAACGGCAAACTACGCTTCCAGTGTCGTGCTTGCCACAAGTATGGACGCCAAGACCCAGGCAGTGCCTCTTACGATGAAAAGACCAAAGCCGTGATCCTAGCCGCCTACCACGAGCGTACCTCGATCCGAGGGCTGCGGCGTATCTTCGGCGTGTCCCGCAACACGGTCGCGGCTTGGCTTAAAAAAAGCCAATGATCTACCTCTGCTGACGACGACGCTGAACGCGGCCAGGTGCGAGGACGTGCTGGAACTCGATGAACTCTGGTCGTTCGTTAAGAAGCGCAAAGACAAACGGTGGGTCTGGCTGGCTCAATGCCGCCGCACGCGCCAGATTGTGGCTTATGTGATCGGCAGTCGGGGCGAGGAGTCGTGCCGCCTGCTCTGGGAGCGCATTCCTAATAGCTATCAAGGGGGCCTGCTCTACACGGACTTTTGGGCTGCCTACGCTGAGGTGCTGCCCAAAGAGCAGCACCGGGCGACAGGCAAGGGTGCGGGCCAGACCTGTCATATTGAGCGGTTTAACAACATCCTGCGTCAGCGCCTAGCCCGCTTCGTCCGCAGGACGCTCTCGTTCTCGAAGACGGACGTAATGCATGACAATTGCTTGCGACTGTTCCTGCACGAGTATAACCAACCGACCAAACAGCAACCGAGAAGGCTCAGACTGAAATGAGCCACTACCGAAGATTTGTCAGACAACTGTCGTGGCTTCGGCTTTTATGTTCAGCCTCGCCCTTCCTATGCTTGCTCAGTCTCCCCCAGCGGCGCTGCCGGCCAGCAAGGTGGTTTTGCCGGAAGGCACCGAAGTCAAGCTTACGCTTGAAAAGAGCCTGAAGTCCGGCGCTGAGAAGGTCGGCGAAGAAGTCCCCTTTGAAGTTGCTCGCGATGTTTACACGCCGTTTCCGGCTCACCTTTTGTTAATTCCAACGGGGACGCCTGCTTTCGGCAAGGTCACCCGCTCTTCACGCCGAGGCATGCTGGGCAAGGGCGGCAAGCTGGAGTTTACCTGCGACTACGTCCGAGCGCTGGACGGGACACATGTTCCTCTGCGTTCGGACAAAACGACGGCCAGCGGCCGCAGCAACTCAGGAGCAAATGTCGCGGCAGTTCTCCTATTCGCCCCCGGCTACCTGCTTATCAATGGGCGAGACATCACTGTAGACAAAGGCAAAGAACTAACCGCCTTCGTTGATCAGGAAACCCTGCTAACCGACCCTCATGACCGCCCAGCAGGGGCATTGTTTTCTTCAATCGCTGTGCCGCCGGTTTCTCCTTCTTCTCAGTCGCTCTCGGCGCAGACGCTTTTCACGCTTAAAGACGGCTCGCAGATCGTGGGCAGTTTGGTGAGTTTCGATGGCGTGAGCTACCTTGTTGCAACGCCTTCGGGCAGCCAGACCATCAGTGCCGCGAATGTTGCTTCCATGCATGCCTTGACCGCAAGCCCATCCACGCAACGTGAACCTAATGCAATTCCAGCCGCCACTGAGTCCGCTCGCGCAGTAGGCGTGACTGCTGCTCCGGCAGTGCCGCCTGCCGCCCACCTTCCGGCCATCAAGACATTCCCACAGCGTGTGCGTATCGAGACAAATGACGGCAACAGCTACTTCGGCACCGTGACAGCTCTTGACAGCACAGGCTACAGCGTGACCACCAGCGGGGGTATACTAAAGGTTAAACAGGCCGATATTAAAACACTGGAACGGCTTTGTTGCATAAATCATCGTTGTTAGTTGCGGATGCAGCAAGAGCGGTGTTCTTTCTGTGTGAACAACAAAAATACCGCACGCTCCAGCGGCTCGCCAAAGCCGAAGAAGCGCCTCTTGCGCTGCAAAGGACAAAAATCCAAAAAGAAGCGCAAGTACCGCATCCGCAACTGGCATGATTATAACACAGCCCTCGTTCAAAGAGGAAGCCTTACCCTCTGGCTGAACCAAGACGTGCTGCAAAACTGGCATAATCAAGAACGCACAGGCAAGCGTGGCAAACCGCGCTTCTACAGTGAGCAGGCCATTCTTTGCGCCCTGCGGCTGCGCGAAGTTTATCGCCTTCCTTTGCGGGCAACCGAAGGCTTGCTGCGTTCGCTTGTCGCTTTGCTAGGGGCGGACATCGCCGTGCCTTGTTACAGCACCCTCTGCCGCAGACAGGCAGGGCTTGCCGTCGACTTATTTAAGCCGACGGCGGAGCCGCTGCATCTGGTCATTGATGGTACGGGCCTCAAAGTGTTCGGTGACGGCGAATGGAAAGCACGTCAGCACGGCATCTCTAATCAGCACGGCGTTTCCAAGCGACGCACTTGGCGCAAAGTGCATCTGGCTGTAGACCAGAAGACAGGGCAGGTTCAAGCGGCAGCGACGACCACCAACAGCATCAGCGACGGCGAAATGCTGCCCAAGCTGCTCGAACAAGTGCCCCAGCCCGTTGACCAGGTGTCTGCCGATGGCGGTTATGATCGGCGCACCTGCTACGAAGCCATTGCCGCGCGTGGGGCTAAAGCCGCCATCCCGCCCAGGCGCGGGGCCAAAATCTGGCAGCATGGCAACAGTAAACAGGGGCGGCTGGCCCGCGATGAGAACCTGCGGCGCATTCGTCAGGTGGGCCGCGCCAAGTGGAAGAGGGAGAGCAGCTACCATCGGCGCAGCCTGGCGGAAACGGCGGTGTTCCGCCTGAAAACGATCTTTGGCAGTGTGCTTCGTGCCAGAACAAACGCGGCTCAGGACACGGAAACCAAACTGCGCCTCAGTGCGCTCAACCAGATGACAGCATTAGGAATGCCTAACGCTTACTTGCTATGATTTATGCAACAAAGCCCACTGGAACTACTTTAACGCAAGTCCCTAGCCTGAATGTCCGGCAACAGAGAAAGAACTTCCAATGAAACTTCGCCCAATCGTTGTCGGCTCTGTCCTGGCAGCTGCCCTCCTTGCGCCGCTTGCCGCGCATGCCCAAACGACGCACACCTATACCGGCAACGGCGCGACCGGCTTCAGCGGCTATCTGGGCAAAGGCAGCCTTACCGTCACCCGCGATGCAAAAGGCGACCTGACCTTCTCGCTCGCCCCTCACGGCGGCAACCTCGGCGGCGTGGGCGTCGCGAACGGCGTTGCCTTGTACATCGACTCCGTGCCGGGAGGCTTTGCGGATACGTCCCAGTTTAGCGACAACGGCGATCCGGGCCACGAGATTATCTCCGGGGCCAACACGGGCACCAACAGCAAGATCAATGGCAAAAACCCGGCCTCCCGCAGCCTGGTCAAGTTCGCGCCAGGCTTCAAAGCCGACTATGCCCTTTCGTTTGAGGGCGGCTATGTGGGGCTGTTTAAGCTGGCCGCCGGCAAGGACAACTCGCTCGTTTATCTCTACGGGGCGGGCCAAACCACGGCGCCGTATAAGATCACGTTTCCAGGGTCTAAGATTGGGGTCAAGCCCGGCCAAAGCTTCAAGTTTGTCGGCACGCTCATCAGCGCCGCCAATGCTTATCGTTCCAACGAGACATTGGGGCCGACTGCGCAGGGCAGTGTGGGGGCGGTTCCCGGCTTTAATGGCCGCGTGACGTTCACCGGCTTTGATACGTTCCCCACGGCTGCGCATTAGGGGCAGCACTGGTGGGGAATAGCAACTTGTGAAGAACATCTTGGTTGAAGAACATCGCAAATAGCGCGTGAGTCTCCTGGCTGGGCTGATTACCGGAGCGAATTATGGTAATTCCTGCTCGCAAATGCGAAGGTTGTCAGTGCTGCTACACCCAAAAAGTATTGTTTTGACTGCGGGATTAACACACGGTTGTTTTCGCCATTGTAAGCACTGGAATAACAGCAAGGTTACTGCTCAGAAAGCAGGAAGGCCTAAAAGATGCTTGACAAGAACTTCTTTGATCGTTCTACCGAAGCCTCCCGTCTCAAAGCACGCATCGTTACGAAATACTTCTACGGATGGGCTACAGCGCTCAAAAAGCATGTCCGAACTCGGGAAAACAAGCTTGCGTATTTTGACCTTTTTGCTGGGCCAGGTCATTACAAAGAAGATGGTGTTATGTCGACGCCTTTGTTAGTCTTGGAAAGCATTATCCGGCACGAAGACCTTAGAGAAATCGTTGTGCCTATCTTCAACGACGGGAGTAAAACGAATGTAACAGCACTTCGTTCCGCTATCAAAGATTTACCCGGCATCGATAGCTTGCGTTACTACCCCAAGGTCACCAACAATACCGTCGATCAAGACTTCGCAGACTATTTCATGAAAACCAATATGGTTCCGACGCTTCTCTTTGTTGATCCTTGGGGGGTACAAAGGGTTGTCTCTGGGATTGATCTGGTCTGTTCTGCGAAACTGGGGATCTGACTGCATTTTCTTTTTTAATTATCGTCGTGTTAATGCTGGTCTCCCTAATCCGTTTCTAAATGAACCTATTGATGCATTGTTCTCTCCGGGCCAGGCCGATGATCTGCGAGAAGCCATTAAGGATTTATCAGTTGAGGAGCGTGAGACAACGATATTCCAAGCAATTACGGCAGCACTTAATCAAAAAGGAGGCAAGCACGTTCTAGGGTTTCGCTTCCGAGACGAGCATGGCACGCGAACCAGCCACTTTCTTATCTTCGTGACGAAAAACCCGCTAGGCCTCAAAATTATGAAAGAGATCATGGCAGCTGAAAGCAAAGAAGGCTCCGAAGTCGCTTCGTTCGAGTTCAACCCCGCGAAAAAAGAACTTGTGACTTCCAGCCCACAGATGGACCTCAATGACGACCTTTTCGGCCCAAAACTAGTATCAGACCCTATTGCTGATTTGGCTGAAGAACTGAGAAGCGTATTTGCAGGAAAAACCATGAGAGAAGGCAAAGTTTATCAAGAGCATCACGAAGGACGACCTTTCATCTCAGCCAACTACAGAAATGCTTTGTTGCAACTGGAAGAGCATGGAAAGATCATTTGTACTCCACCTGCAAAAGACCGTGTTCACCGCAATGGCAAACCTACTCTCGCAGAGGACGTAATCATAGAGTTCCCCCAAAAACAATCGGAAAAATAATGCCACAAGGAAATAAGAACAATGGCTTCAACTTCACACATTGAATGGACGGAAATGACATGGAACCCAGTCCGCGGTTGTTCGCGGGTAAGTGAGGGTTGCCGCCACTGTTATGCCGAGCGAATTGCCTCGCGCTTCAACCGAGAGGGTCAAGCTTATGAAGGTCTTGCCGTCATCAGTCCAGCAGGCCCGCGTTGGACAAACCGCGTACGGATGTTACCTGAGCTGCTAAACCAGCCTCTACGTTGGCGACAACCACGCGTGATTTTTGTAAACTCAATGAGTGACTTATTTCACCCCGACGTAACCTTGCACTTTATCAAACAGGTATTTGATGTTATGGTACGTTGCCCACAGCACACTTTCCAAGTGCTGACAAAAAGGGCAGAGCGAATGCGCGAGTTAGCTCCTGAACTTCCTTGGCCAGATAATGTCTGGATGGGTGTGAGCGTCGAGGACGAGCGCGTGATTGATCGTGTGCATGATCTCCAGCAGGTGCCCGCTACTGTTCGGTTCCTTTCAGTCGAGCCGTTAATTGGGCCATTAGATACACTGCCGCTTGGAGGTATCCACTGGGTCATTGTTGGGGGCGAGTCAGGGCCAGGCGCCCGCTTGATGAACGAGGAATGGGTGCTATCTATCCAGGCTCAGTGCGAACAGGCTGAGGCTGCCTTTTTCTTCAAGCAGTGGGGGGGGGTTCAGAAAGGCAGGACGGGCCGCTTGCTAAATGGCCGTACCTATGACGATATGCCTGTTGCACGGCGAACCATAGATGCGGATGAACCTCAAGAAGTTTTTGCTCTTTGATTTTTAGCCGAACATATGTGCCGCAACAAAAGTAGATGGCGGTGCAACTGCGTTTAGGTGCGTATTCTGAGTGGGACGCACAAAGACAGAAGCCATGAAGCGTCAGCAAGACGATGTTCAGAAACTGCGCAACAAAGCCTTGACCAAGTGCCAAAAACCTTGACTTGCCCCCCGCCTATCGTCTATAATAGTTTCTGGTGGGTCGGTAGCTCAGCGGTAGAGCATCTTACTTTTAATGAGAGGGTCCTGGGTTCGAGACCCAGCCGACCCACACCCTCTTTCGCGGCGGTCACGCCGCTTTCAAGCCAGGCCTTCCAGCCCCCGCATGTGGGGCCGGGAGGCTTGCTTGCTTTTCGCCCAACCCCGCCCTCTGAGGAACCTAATGCTCGAAGACATCGTTAAAGAACTAGAAAGCGTGCAGGCGCGACTGCAAACCCTCAGCGGGCCTCTGCACTTTGAAGCCAAGCGCGCCGAGATTGCCGACCTGGAAGCGCAGGCAGGAGAAACCGGCTTTTGGGATGATCCCACGTCTGCCCAAAAGCAAATGCAGCGGCTCAATACGCTCAAAGAAGGGCTGGCCCCGTGGCAGGCGGCCCAGAAGAAGCTGGACGATGCCCGTATCCTCGCCGAGCTTGCGCAGGGCGAAGAGGATGCTGAGGGCTATGCTGATGAAGTCGCCACCGACATCGGAACAGTCAGCGCATCCCTGGACACGCTGGAGATTGAAACCCTGCTGTCCGGCCCGCACGATACCTCACCAGCCTTTATAGAGATCAACGCTGGGGCGGGCGGCACCGATGCCAACGACTGGGCATCCATGCTCCAGCGCATGTACCTGCGCTGGGCGGACAGGCACGGCTACAAAGCCGAGATTGTGGACGAAGTGGAAGGCGATGTGGCGGGGCTGAAAAGCACCACGCTGCGCATTGAAGGCAAGAACACCTACGGGCAGTTGTACGGCGAAGGCGGAGTGCATCGGCTGGTGCGCATCTCGCCGTTTAACAGCGGCGGCACGCGCGAAACGTCATTTGCCGGGGTTGGCGTCACGCCTGAAGTGTCCGAAGTATCCAATGTAGAGATACCCGACAAAGACCTGCGCCGCGACACCTACCGGGCTTCGGGCGCGGGCGGCCAGCATGTCAACAAGACCAGCAGCGCGGTAAGATTAACCCACCTTCCCACTGGCTTGGTGGCCTCGTGCCAGAACGAGCGCTCGCAGAGCCAGAACGAAGCATTCGCCCTCAACGTGCTGAAGTCCAAACTGCTGGAACTCGCCCGCCAGGAGCAGAAGTCCAGTATTGACGAGCTTCGGGGCGAGCGCAAGAACATCGAGTTTGGGTCGCAAATACGCAACTATGTCTTTGCCCCATACACTCTCGTGAAAGACACGCGCACCGGGCATGACACGGGCGATGTCAGCCGGGTGATGAACGGCGAAATAGATGACTTCTTGGATGCGTTCCTGCGCTGGCAGCACGCACAGAAAGCAGCGGAATAACGATGCAGCGTATCCTACTCTTGGCCCTTCTGTTCAGCATGACGGCTTCGACGCATGCTTATGCCACCCCGAAAGACGTTGTGCAAGTGCAAAGCGCACTGGACGGCAACGGCTCTTCCATCAAAGAGACCAGCGCGGGAGACTTGCTGGCCGATGCTCTTCGCGAAGCAGGAAGCGCTCAAATTGGCCTTGTCCCTGCCGATGATATTGCCGATACGACTATCGCCCCCGGCAGCATCCCCGTTGCACAACTTACCTCTTTCTTGCGTCGTCCCAACGATCCCGGCGATACCGTTGTCGTGTTGAATCTCACAGGCACGCAGGTGCTGCACGCCTTAGAGATCGGTGTTGGACACGCTCCGCAGCCATTTGCAGGCTTTTGGCAGGTGTCGGGCTTGCAGGTGCGGTATGATGCGTCCCAGCCTGAGGGCAAGCGCGTGTCTCTTGCCGGAACGGGCGGCAGCGAGATCAATGCATCATCTACATACTCGGTTGCCATGACACGCTCAGAAGCGCTGGGAGACCTCGGCTACTTCCGTGTGTGGAGCAAGAAAGACATTGCGCAGGATATGGGTATTTCGCTTGCGCAAAGCCTTCTCAATTATGCGAGCACGCATAAGACGCTTGCTAGCACCGGCGACGCTCGCATTACCGCCGCTCATTGACTCTTCCATGAAACGAATTGCCGCATCTGCTCTGCCCGCTGCATTGGCTGCTGCCGCGCTTTTGCTGTCCGGCTGCCGCGCCCAGACTTCCCCCTCCCCACTGCCTGTGTCCCCGGCACCCACTGCTCAGGCGGCCCCTGTCGGGACCGGTGGCCCTGCCTTTGATGGCGCGCGGGCCTTCGGCATGCTCCGGGCGCAGTGCGCCTTCGGGCCGCGCAAGCCGGGCACTTTGCCCCATGAGCAGTGCAAGTCTTATTTGTTGGCCCAGCTCACGCCGTATGTGGATAAAGTTGTTACCCAGCGCTGGACATACCATGACGCGGCTCGCCATGTCACTCTGCCCTTGACCAATATACTAGGCATCATTAATCCCCAAGCCAAGAAGAAGATTATGCTGCTGACGCATTGGGATACACGCCCCACGGCTGACCAGGAGCTGGATGCCGCGAACAAGCAAAAGCCTATTCTTGGGGCGGACGATGGCGCGTCGGGAACAGCTGTGCTGCTGGAACTGGCCCGCACCCTGCACGCGCAGAAGCCGCAGATTGGCATTGAGTTGCTGTTCGTGGACGGCGAAGATTGGGGGCCGGGTGAAGATAAGATGTACCTGGGGGCCATCCACTTTGCTTCCGAGCCAGGTGCCTATCGGCCCGACTCAGCGATCCTGTTGGATATGATTGGCGACAAGGGCTTGACTGTGTATCGCGAAAAGTCGTCGCAGATGCTGAACCCGTCTCTCAACGATACGGTATGGGCGGATGCTGGACTGCTTGGGTATCGTGCGCAGTTCCCGGATGCGGCCAAGTGGCAGATTTCCGATGACCATGATACGTTTAATGCGCACGGCATTCCTACGATTGACTTGATTGACTTTGATTATGCGTATTGGCATACGCTGGGCGATACGCCGGATAAGTGCAGCCCGCAAAGCCTCAAAGTGGTGGGCGATGTGGTGGAGAAAGTGATCTATGATGCGCGCTGATTGATGTAACAGTTACGCAAAGAAGGGCGAGTGCTTTACGCACTCGCCTTTTTTGCGTTTTTGCCGACTGGCTCAGACGGCTTGGGCGAGGTGAGGGGCCGTGCCGTGGCTGACTTTGTATTGCTTGGGGTCTTCCAAAGCGTCGGGGCCGACTTCCACGCGCCGGACGCTTTTGTCGCCGCTGTGGTCGTAGCGCGCCTGGCTGGTCATGCCTTTGACTAAAGATCGCAGGGCACGCACGCCGGTCTTCATGGCGCTTGCTTTTTCCACCACGGCGTTGAGGGCGTCGTCGGTGATGACAAGCTCAATGCCGTCGCGGGCAAACAGTTCTATTTGCTGGCGCACGACGGAGTTCTTGGGCTGTGTTAAAGCAAGCCGCATTTGCTCTTTGTTCAGCGGCGCGAGCGGGACGATAATGGGCAGGCGTCCGGCAAGTTCGGGGACGAAGCCGTAGTCTATCAGGCTTTCTATCAGTATCTCCATCGGGGCTTCCGAGAGGATTTCGTAGTCGCGCTGTGGGTCTCCGGCGATCATGGAAGGAAGGGCGCGCAGGCCCATTGTGCGCTCCGTGTTGCGCTTCATTTTGCGGGCGACTATCTCAGGCAGGCCCTCAAAGGCCCCGCCGCCGATAAACAAAATCTTGCTGGTATCAATATATTCGGGCGGGGCGTCAGGGTGCTTCCGTCCTGAGGCGCCCAAAGGAAGCTGGGCTTTGGTGCCTTCAATCAACTTCAGCAGGGCGTGCTGCACGCTTTCGCCGCTCACGTCGCGGGTGATGGACGGGTTGGCCTGCGACTTGCGGGCGATCTTGTCTATCTCATCCAGAAAGACGATGCCGCGCCCGGCCCACTCTAAATCTTCGTTGGCGTCTAGGTACAGGGGCGTCAGCACACTTTCCACGTCGTTGCCGGTGTAGCCCGTGGGCGACAGGCTGGTGGCGTCGGCAGACGCGAAGGGCACTTCCAGGGAACGAGCGAGGGTGCGGGCGATCAATGTCTTGCCGCTGCCGGACGGCCCGACCAGCAGGATGTTGGCTTTTTCCAGGTCTACATCGGGGACTGTGCCGGCTTCTTTGTCCTGCAAGTCGCTCTGGTGGATGCGGTGGTGGTCGTACAAGCCGACCGCGACATCGCGCTTGGCGCGCTCCTGGCCGATGACATATTCGTCCAACTTGGCAACGATGTCCCGCGGGCTGAGGTCAAACTCGGTGAGAGCCTTTTGTGCGAGGGCGCGCTGCTCGGCGTTGACTTCTTCATGGACGCCCATCTCGGCTTCCTGGACACGCTTTTGCAGCTCCACGCCTGCGTTGAAGCCGGGCCAGTCGCGTTTGCAGATGTAGTGAGGCAGGCTGTCTATTTCAATGACTTGCCCCCGGTCACGCTCAATGTCAAATGCTTCGTCGCACACCATGCACTTTGCTTTCAACGCCTGTTCTCCTTGCAAAACACAAGGGACGCATGCAGGATGCGTCCCTTGCGGGGTCTTGATGGTCGGGGCGACAGGATTCGAACCTGCGACATCACGCTCCCAAAGCGTGCACTCTACCAAGCTGAGCTACGCCCCGTTCCTGCGAGATTATACCCGTTCCGCTGTCAAAAGCGTGTGCTTGGCTAAGTGTGGCTTCGCCATTCCAGAGGCAGAGCGGCCTGCGTTATTCGCAAAAATGCCCTCGCTTGTTTTCTGAGGCGAGGGACTGGGGTTTGGCCTGGGGAAATAAACACGGTTACTGGAGCAGGGGTCGGCACAGGAGGGCAAGCAGAACGTGTCAGGTAATTTGGGAAGCCGCGGGTTCGGCAAAGTCTCTGTGGGCATAGACCTCCGTGATGGACAGCTCGCAGCCCACGGAAGATAAAGCGATGTGGCCTTGGGGCGCATTAAACTCCGAGAGCACCCACCGCTCCCCCTGGCGCACGTAATGCTCTACGCGCATCTTGTCCTGCGAGACGAGAACGTAGTCCGACAAAGACTCAATACGCCGGGAGTGGGCGAACTTCTCGCCCCGGTCGTAGGTTTCGGTAGACTCGGACAGCGCTTCCACAAGAACGGTGGGGTTGGTGAGCGTATCCAGGCGGTCGTCGGTGAACTCAGGCTCGCCGCAGACTACTACGACATCTGGGTAGGTGTTCAATCCCGTAGGCTTCACCTGAACGCGCTGGTCACTTGCCACCGGCAGGCAGGAACCTTGCCGCAGACGCGCTCCGAGTTCCCGCATGATGTTGGCGACCAGAACATTGTGGCGGAAGCTGGCCCCCGCCATTGCAAAGATTTCGCCGCCGAGGAACTCGCTTTTGTGGTCGGCGCGTCGTTCCAGGGCCAGGTATTCTTCCAGCGTGAACCGTGGCCTGGCTAACGACGACATACGCGCCTCCTTAAGTGTTTTGGCTTTGCTTTGCGCGGCAGGCTGTCAACGGTGCGGCAGCGGGTGGTGCTGGTGCGGTACGTGTTAGGCTGAGTCGGAACCATCTTTCGTCTTCTGGCACGAGCGCTTCTTTGCCCACCAAACTGTCAAACAAATACCCCAAAACGTGCTGTTAATCAAGGAAGCCGACCAGAAAAGCAACTCCTGCCACCAACGGTCTCCGTAAAGCAAGCGTTGTCCCCAAGCATAATTGGTTGACCTTATCAGCGGCGAGTAGAAAGGCAAGCCAAACAAGTTAAACAGCACGGTAGAGACCTTTCCCCAAATCTGTGCATCTGCGGGTGCCTCTCCGTGTTCTATATCCGGTAGACCCATTAAAGAAAGCCATAGCAACGTCATAGTGAAAACACTATAACAGGCTATGAACGCTATCAAGAATAGCACTTGACTACGCGTGAAGTGCTTCAATCCGAAGGTTTTGTTCATCATTGCCCCCGTCAAAGCCTAGCAGAACGCAGCAACAACGTCCGTGACTGCGTCTATTCTAACGCGGAGTTGGTGCAAAAGCAAGCAGGGAGCGTATAATGGAAGCATGAGTAATACCACCCAAAGAGAGCAAATTCTATCTTTGTCGCCCGATGTCATGGGAGGCGCTCCCGTCTTTGCCGGGACGCGGGTTCCCGTGCAGACTTTACTGGACTACATTGAGGCGGGCGACACCATCCACGACTTCTTGGAAGGCTTTCCTTCGGTGCGGCGGGAGCAGGTGATTGGGTTTCTGGAAGAAGCCAAAGAGCGCATGATTGCGCAGGCTGCCGCTCAATGACCATTTTACTGGACGAGTGCATTGACCGGCGTTTTGCATTTGCGCTGTGCCGCAAAGATAATCAGGCGGATTGCGCTCTTGCTGTCAGCGCGTGATATAGGATTTGCGCTGGGTTTGTAAAGGCTTACCAACGACGGAACGATTTGTTCCGTCGTCGGTACAGGCTTGCATCGCGCTTGCTGCGCCTGGGCTGCACGCTTGGCATGCGCTTTTGGGGCTTATGCGAGGCAGCCTCCGCTCCGTGTCAAGGCTTGGGGGCAGCAGTGATGGGCGAGACGATGGCGGTCAGCAGGTCAGGCCTTGTGGTGCTGCGCACGAGGTGGGGGTATTGCGCGCCGCCGTGATAACCCAGGGTGTAGGTCTTGAAGCGGTCGCCGTTTTGCACCAGCAGGGTGATGGGCGCGGCGGCGGCGGGGCTGTCCTTGACGGCGGCTTTGAGAACGGCGGATGTGTAGCGGCGTCCGTTGACGGCGATGATCTTCATGCCCGGCGCGAGGTCTGCCTGTGCGCCGGGCGAAGCCGCCACGATGTCGCCAATCTGACCTGTCTTGCCCAGGGTGATGCCCAGGGAATACAGCAGAGAAACGCCGCCGCGCTGGGCCTCGTTCGCTTTGTCTAGTGGGCCTTGAGTGTCGGTGTAGACCAGGGTCCAGCCGCTGCCGGCAATGCCACCTAAAGGGGCGCGCGGCGTGATGGTGTAGATGCGGTCTTGGAGGAACTTCTTCCAGTCGTAAGGGGTGACGGCATTAAGTGTTTTTGTGATGTCGTCCAGGGTGTAGGTGACGACGAGGGGCGGGCCGGACTGCCCGCCGCCGAACAAACGGGCGAAGTCGTCCAGGGACTTTTGGCCGTGGGTTTGGGTGCGGATGAGGGTGTCGGCTTCCAGCCAGATGAGCACCATCTCGGTGTAGTAATCCTGGGCGCGCCGGGTCAGCCGCCATTCCCGGCTGGCCCGCAGGTTCTGCGAGGACACGGCGGTATCGGACAGGGGACGCCAGGCGCGGCCTGATTCGTGGTCCAGGTAGGCGGCGATGTTTGCGACTTCATCGCGGTAGTCTTCCGGCGTCCACAGGCCGGAGCGGGCGGTGAGGGCGAGGCCGTAATACTCGGTCATGCCTTCGTAAACCCACAGCAGGTCGTCGCGCATAGGTGTCTGGTAGTCGGGGGTGAACAGGTCGGCGGGGCGTCGGTACTTGCCGTTCCACGAGTGGGTGTACTCGTGGGCCAAGAGGTCGCCCGACCCGCGCTTGGGCTGATCGGAGAACGTATCGGCCCCCACCGTGTCCTGAGACGACTCGTGGTGCTCCAGGCCCTCGCCGTGGACAAGGTCGCTGAGCGTGTACAAAAAATGGTAGTTGCGGTAGTGGCGCGCGCCCCACAGCAGCCCGGCCTGCGTGACGAGGTTCTTGTACGCGGTGATCTGGCTGTCCGGCATCTCTAAGGAGTCCGGGCTGTCGGCGACCATGTCTATTTCCACAGGCGCGGGATCGCCGGGCGCAGAGAGGGGAATGACTTTCGCATACGCACCGGCAATCAGCGGCGAGTCTAAAAACGTGGACAATGGGGCAGGCTGAAACGTGGCGGTGTCGCCGGATTGACCGCTGATGGGCAAGGCCGTGGCGAACTTCCAGCCTGCGGGCAGGCGCAGGCTGGCCGCAACGTTCACCGTGTCCGCTGTCCTGCCCTGTGGGTACAGCACAAGCGAAGTCCACGCGATGTCGGCCAGGGTGTCGGCTGTGGTCGCCTGCGCAGGGTCGGACGCTGTCAGCAGGTCAAACGCGGCATGCACACTCTTCGCCCCGTTGGGGACTTTGAGATGAAACGCATACATATCCACAAGGTCGCGGTTCCACAGCAAAGTCTGCCCATTGGCCGTAAAAACAACGCCGGACAAGTTGGCGATAGGGCCGTTGGGGGCATGCTCGCCCGGCAGCCATTTGGGGTACACCAACGTGAGAGCGCCTGCCGAGGCGGGAATGTCCATTTGGACGTGCAGAATGTGCCGTCCGGCTTCCGTGGCATCCACAGCAAGCATCATAGTCGGGTTTTGGGCGGAAGCGACGGGGCTGTCGGGCGGGGCAGCGTGCGTGAGTGTGGGCAGGCCCAAAGAAAGCACAAGGGGCAGCAGCGAGGCGCGCTTTGCGTAACGGGTCATCAAACAAGTCCTTTGCAGGGGGTGAATGCCGGGGGCGAAGGGTTGTCCCCCGGCACGAGTGACACGGCGGCTTACTGCTTCGCGGGAGGCGTGGCGGCGACAACGGGGGCGGGAACCACGCGGGGCGTGATAATCTTGGTGAGCAGGTCGGGCTTGGACGGGTCACGCACGAGGTGAGGATATTGAAGGCCGCCGCGATAAGGGAGGTCAAAGGTCTGGAAGAACTCACCGTTCTCTGCGATAATTTCTAAGGGGGCGGTGCTGGTTTTGGAGGCAGTGATAGCGGCTTGCAGGCGGTCGGCTGAATAGGCGCGTCCGTTGACGGCGATGAGTTTTAGGCCCGGCGCAAGCCCCGCTTGTGCGGCAGGCATGCCGGGAAAGACATCGCCGACCTGTCCTTCATCATTGACAGTCATGCCGAGCGAGAAGTTGAGCAGTTTGCCTTTGTAGTCACCTTCAATCGCTTTGGTAAAGGCGCTGGGCGCGTCGGTATAGATAATCTTCCAGCCGCTGTTCGTGATGCCGCCAAGAGGCGCACGCGTGCCGGTGCGGGTCAGTCGCTCGGTCAAAAAGCCGTGCCAGTCGTAGGGAGTGACCGCATTCAGCCCATGCACAACATCGGCAAACGTGTACGGCTTCACCAGGGGCATTCCCGTCGGGCCGCCGTGGAACGCGCGGCAGAAGTTGTCCAGAGACTTTGCGCCCCCTGTGCGGGTGCGGATGAGCGTGTCGGCTTCCAGCCAGACCAGCACCATTTCATCGTAAAAGTCCACTCCGCGCCGGTAGTTGGCCCAGCTGCCGGGCGAGTTGTAAGCATTCTGCGCATCGTCGGCGGTGTCCTGCAAGGGACGCCACGACCGGCCCGACTCGTGGTCCAGTTGGGCCGCAAGGCCCGCCAATTGGTCCTGGAAGTCCTGGGGCGTCCACAACCCCGCGCGGGCGGTCAAGACTTTGCCATAGTACTGGGTGAGGCCCTCATAGACCCACAGCAGGTCGTCCTGCATCGGCTTCTGGTAATCGGGCGTGTACAGATCGTAGGGGCGCCGGTACTTGCCGTTCCATGAGTGGACAAACTCATGCGGCAGCAGGTCGGCGGCGAGCAAAGTTTTGTCGGGGTCGAGCAGCGTGCGCTCCCCTACCCGGTCGTCACTCGACTCATGGTGCTCCAGGCCGAACGATGCCACATGGTTGCTGAGCGTATACAAGAAATGGTAATCCCGGTAGTGGCGCGCGCCGAACAGCGGGCCGGTTTCGGCCACCAGGTTCTTGTAGTGCTGGATTTGCGCCTCCGGCATGGCGAGAGCCGCCGCGCTGTCGCTCACCATGTCGATCTCATGGGACGGAGTCACGCCGGGATTGGTGAGGGGGATGGACTTGAAATACTTGCCCGCAAGCACCGGCGAATCGACCAAAGTCACCAGCGGCGCGGGCAGAAACGAAACCGTATCGCCCTGCGCGGCCTTGACGGGCAGAGCCGTGCCGTACTGCCAGCCCGCAGGCAGGCGCAGGCTGGCGGTGACCGAGACGTTGTCTGCAGTGCGCCCCAGTGGGTACAGCACCAGTTGGTTCCAGTTGATGTTGACCAAGTTTGGCGTGGTCAGGCCCGAAGCGGAAAAGCCCGTCGTGTCGCCGGACAGCAGAAAATCATAGCGGGCCGTGAGTGTGCGAACCCCGGACGGAACAGTCAAGTGGAATGTATACATGTCCTGAAGGTCGCGCCGCCAGGGGATGGTCTTGCCGCTGGCCGAGAACACCAGCCCAGCGATGTTATCCACAGGCCCGGTCGGGCCGTGCTCGCCGGGTATCCACTTCGGGTACGCCAAAGCAAGTGCGCCGGGATGGACAGGAATGCTCATCTGCGCATGCAGCATCTTTTGAGCAATCTGTGATGCATCTACGGAGAGTGAAAGAGGCAGGTTTTGCGGCGCGGCGACGGGACTGTCGGGAGGCAGGCAGTACGCTGCTAGAACGGGACTGAAGAGAAGGCCCAGGGAAAGCGCGAGGGAGGGTAAGGGGCGGGGGAAGTAAATCAATCTGGCAACCTTTTCCGGCGGGGATAAGAGCCGACTATACCCCAGTGGGCCAGGTAAGTCAACTTGCTTGACAAAAGCCCCCGTCCCGCGCATAATGACAGATACGCTTATGGCAACCACAGGCACACCCAGACGACCAGAAACACCCGGCGGGCGCGGGCCGACCGCCCCTCCAACGCGGCAGGGCAAGCGACGCCCCACGCGGCGCAAACGCTCGCCGTTTTGGCAGGGCGTGGTAACTTTGTTCCAAGCGCTGACTTTGCTGGTGCTGGTTGCCCTCATCACGTTTATGGTCTGCTTCGGCCTGCAATTGCGCAATGCCCCGTCGTCCATAGACATCACGTTTGACCCGCCCGGGCGCACACTTATCTACTCGTCCGACGGCACCTTGCTTGCCAAGATGTATGTGGAAAACCGTCAAGTGGTGCCCATAGCTCAAATCCCCAAAGACCTTCAGAATGCCACCATTGCCTTTGAAGACAAGCGCTTTTACACGCACTCAGGCGTGGACTTCCAGGGCATTCTGCGCGCGCTGGGCCGCAACATCAAAAGCCGCGACCTGCACGGCGAAGGCGGCAGCACCATCACCCAGCAATTGGCCCGCAACATGGGCATCGAGGGATTAGGGCGGGAAAAGACGCTGGGGCGCAAGCTGCACGAGATGCTTGTCGCCGCCCAAATAGAAAAGAACTACACCAAACAAGACATCCTGGAGATGTACCTCAACCAGGTCAACTACGGCAGCGGCGCGTATGGCGTCCAGGCCGCCGCCCAGACATACTTCGGCAAGGACGTGAAGGCCCTTGACCTGGCACAGTGCGCTCTGCTGGCGGGCCTGCCCAACCGCCCCCGCGACGTTTCGCCCTACAAAGACAAAGACGCCGCCGAGGCCCAGCGCAACCGCGTCCTGGACAACATGGTTGAGCAGCACTATATCACCCCGCAGCAGTGGACACAGGCCAAGGCCGAATACATTCACCTCGCCGCGCCGCACCCACCCAAGCAGGGCAGCCAGGTTTATCACGCGCCGTACTTTGTCAACTATGTCGCCGACCAATTGCAGCACAAGTACGGCAAAGACTATCTGGAGCGCGGCAACCTGCGCGTCTACACCACGCTCAACTGGCCCATGCAGCAGATCGCCGAAGACGCCCTGCGTCAGGGCATCGCCAACGTCAGCGGGCGCGGCCCCAATCAAGGCTGCCTGGTCGCACTGAACCCTAAGACCGGCGAAATCAAAGCGATGGTGGGCGGCACCGATTATACCAAGAACCAGTTCAACATTGTGACGCAGGCCCGGCGGCAGCCCGGCTCATCGTTCAAGGCTGTTGTGTACTCAGCGGCCATTGACAGCCACATCGTCAGCGAGAACACAACCGTGCTGGATGCGCCCGTCACCTACCGAACAGGCGGCAAGGCCTACACGCCCCGTGATGACAATGGCTACAGCTACCGGCGGCGCACCCTGCGCGACGCGATGGCGCAGTCGGTCAACGTTCCCGCCGTCAAGGTGCTCAAAGAAGTCGGCGCGCAGGCTGTCGTGCGCTATGCCCGCGTGATGGGGGTCGACTCGCCCCTAGACCCCGTGCTGTCTCTTGCTCTTGGGTCGAGCGGGGTCACGCCATTGGAAATGGCCGATGTGTACGCGACTATCGCAAATGGCGGCAACCATCCCGTGCCCACGCCGTTCACCCGGCTGGCCGACTCCCATGACCACACGATTGAAGACATTCCGCCCGCCATTGAAACCCACGTGCTCCAGCCCGACACGGTGCGCCAGGTAGACGATATGCTCCGCGCCGTGGTCACGGATGGCACGGGCAAAGTGGTCGGCAGCGTGCCGGATGCGCGGGGCAAGACCGGCACCACGCAGGGACACAAAGATGTCTGGTTTGTCGGCTACGATAAAAACTTGGTGTGTGCCGTTTGGGCCGGACACCCACTGCACAATGCCAAAACAGGGCAGGACTCGTATGGCGCAGAGATGCAGGGCAACGCGTGGGGGTCGACCGTCTGCGCTCCCATCTGGCAAGCTTTCATGCTGAAGGCCGTGCCTGTCTTCCAGGCAGCCCAGGCCAAAGAAGCCGCCCGCAGCCATCCCAAAGCAAAGCCGGTCGCTGTTGTCCCCGCCCCTGCGGCTCCGCCCTCGCCGGCGGACCCGTTTCGCACCACGCGCTCCGAGCGCAGGCGGCGGCGCGCCGAGCAGCGTGCCCAGTACAACAGCACTGCCGACAGCACGCCCGCGGGCAGCGCCCCTGCTGATACAAGCGCCCCGACAGACACAAACACGGGAGCCGATACAGGGACGTCCGACACTTCCGCTGCCGACACTTCCAGCGGCATGAGCACGCCCATCAGCGCGCCGTCGGCAGACAACACGCCTGCCGCGCCCGCTCCCCGCACGCGGCGCGACCCGTCTTCCGACGCTCCCAACTCATCCAATGGGGCCTCGGATTCTTCTTCCTCACCCGCTCCACGCCGACATGCCCGCGCCCGCCCAAGCACGGATTACGTGACCGTGCGCATCAACCCGGAAGACGGCCTGCGCGCCACCAAGTGGACCCCGGAAGTGGTGGAAAAGACTTATGCCAAAGGTTCGGAGCCGCACCGCTACAGCCACATGTACGCTCCCCCGCCCGGAGAGCATTAGCACCCGCTTCCCATGATCATGCCGCCCCGCACTCCTTCGCCCTCGCCCGCCCCGTCGTCTTTCGACGATGAGCGGGCTTTTGTCGTGCGGACATGGCTGTTTGGCGGGCTGATCGCGCTGCTGTTTGGCTGCCTGGTCGTGCGCTTGTGGTTTCTGCAAATCGCCCACGGCGATGATTTCCGCGCGCTGGCCGATGCCAACCAGGCGCGGCACATTCGGTCGCGCGCGCCGCGCGGCATTATCGTAGACCGGACAGGGGCGCTGCTGGCCGCCAACCGCTCGCGCTTTGCCGTTTACGCCACCCCTGATGTCCTGAAAAACCCCGCTGTGCTGGGACGGCTGGCCGCGCTGATCCGGGAAACCCCCGACGACATCCGCCAGTCGCTCCAGGAAAGCCGCCAAAATCCCTCTGATCCGCAGCGCGTCGCCGGTGACGTTTCCATGACCGTGGTGACGCAGATTGAAGAAAACCGTCCTTTTCTACCCGGCGTCAGCACCAGCCCCGAACCCGTGCGCTGGTATCCGCACAAATCCCTGGCGGCACAACTGCTCGGCACCATGGGCCGCGTCAACACCGATGATTGGAAGCGTCTCAAGGCGCAGGGCAAAGCCCCGGACTATTTCACCGACGACTTCCTGGGCAAGACAGGATTGGAGCGCCAGTACGAAGCGTTTCTGCATGGCGCGCCCGGCGGCACCGATGTGCAGATTGATGCGCGGGGACGGCGCGTGCGCACCCTGAACACAGCCTCGGCTTTGCCCGGCGGCACGGTCACCCTGGCCCTGGATGCCCGCATGCAGGCGTCGGCGGAAGCCATTCTGCGCCGCCGCCACTTCACTGGGGCGGCGGTCGCCATCAACCCGCAGACCGGGGCCATTCTTGCGATGGCGTCGGCCCCAACATTTGATCCGGGCCTCTTTGCCACCGGCATCAACACTCAGGACTGGGCATTTCTCAGCGCCAATCCAGACCACCCGCTCCTGGATCGCAGCGTGGATGCCCTGTACCCGCCCGGCTCCACTTTCAAGCCCATCGTCGCGGCGGCGGGCCTGCAAACCGGCGCGATCACCACCCATTCCGCCGTAGACTGCACCGGTTCGTACCATCTGGGCCGGGCGCGCTTCGGCTGCTGGCAGACACACGGCAGTACCGACTTTTACAAAGCCATTGCGGTTTCCTGCGATGTGTTCTTCTATGTGGCGGGACAGAAAATAGGGCCGGATGCCATCTCCGACTATTCCAAAGCGTTTGGGCTGGCCGAGAAAACAGGGATTGATCTGCCCTCCGAAGACATCGGCTCCATTCCGTCCCCCCTGTGGAAAGCCAAACGCTTTGCGCGCAGCGGCCCTGCCCTGGCCCAATGGTTCGGCGGCGACACGCTGCACATGTCCATCGGGCAGGGGGATGTTCTGACCACCCCGCTGCAAATGGCCCGCGTCGCCGCCACGCTCGCCAACGGCGGCGATGTTTTGCGCCCCTTTGTCGTCCAAAAGATCACCGCGGGCAATACCAATCAGGTCTTGTTCGCCGGCACGCGCACCCTGGTGCGCCATGTCCCTGTCAGCCCCGAAAACATGGAAAACGTCCGGCGCGGCATGCGCTTGACCGTGACGCGCGGGACGGGCAAAGTGGTGAACTTTTCTCAGGTCGCCGTCGCCGCCAAGACAGGTTCCGCCCAGGTGCACGGCGCCGCCAAAACGCACGGCTGGTTTATCTGCTTCGCCCCCTACAACCACCCCACCATCGCCATCGCCGCCGTCGTGGAGCACGGCGGGCACGGCGCGGACACCGCAGGCAAGGTAGCCCAGGCCATGCTGCAAACTTACTTTCATCTGCCCACGCGCGAAGGCGGCGCAGCCAAAAGCGATTAGCGCCATGTTTCTCGCTCCTCCCGCGCATGGCGCCTTTGTTCCTTCGGCTGATCTTCGGCACTGCCACGGCGTACCAACGACGGAACAGTTTCTTCCGTCGTCGGTACGCCGTTGACCAGCCGCTGGAGCGCCCTAGCAATGCCTAAAGTGCGGGTTGACAAGTGCCCGGCTTTGGGGCTACAATGCCCCTGAAAATCAATCTCGTGACTGCTGTCGGTGCGCCGCGATCAACGCGCGCATAATTGGGGAAGTCCGGTGCGTTTCTTTTCGGAGAAACAATTCCGGCGCTGTGCCGCAACTGTGATGAGGCTTTGCCTCTCAGCCAGAATGCCACCCGATAGCCTGGATGACGCTTTGTGCGTTGTCCTTCTGCACTGCCTGCGCGCGACAGGCGGAAAGGAACCTTTGTTTTGCCCTGCCTGCTTTGGCATGCCCCGCCCTCGGCGGCGCATTGCCGTCTTTCTCCCCCCTCCCGCACGCGCGGGTTTCGCCCACTCTGTTTTGGGTTTACCCTGATTGAACTGCTTGTCGTGGTCGCGATTATCGCGCTGCTGGCCGCTGTTCTTTTTCCCGTGTTTGCACAAGCACGAGAAAAGGCACGCCAGACTGCGTGTGCCTCCAACCTCAAGCAATTAGGCTTGGCCTGGCTGATGTACGCGCAGGATTACGATGAGACCGCCTGCCCATCGTACTATTTCGCCGACCGGTCTTTCCGCACGGAACTGGGCTGGGACTTCATCCTAGGCCCGGCAAGAGGACAGGTGCGGCCCGGTTTGCTGAGCGCGTATGCCAACAGCGGCGCGATCCATCAGTGCCCGGACTTTACCGGCGCGGCGTTTGGTCGTCCCTACACAGGCTATGCGTACAATGCGACGTATCTGGGGGGCGACGACTACCGCTTCGGGGGCGATGGACGGATGTGGCCTGCCTGCAAATTGGCGCAGATCGGGCTGCCCGCAGTCACCGCCGCCTTTGCAGACGGGGGATGGGGAACCGTCAAGCCCCAAGCGGAGAATTACCTGCGCGCACCCTCAGACACAGGCCTGATTTCAGCCGGGCTGGTGGACTTCCGGCACACCCTGACCGCCAATGTCGCCTATGCCGACGGGCATGTGCGTGCCGTGCATTCGGCATTCGCCTTCCATTCCAATTACCCTGAGTTCGGCGAACTTTCGCGGGATGATTCGGCCTATGGGCCGGACATGAAGCCCGCACAGACCTATGCCTTTTAGTTCATTGACAGATTGAAGAGAAAGAGAAACCATACCATGAACACACGTTTTGCGCCGGGCCTTGTGGCCGCGCTTTTGCTTCTCGGCGGCGCGCACGCCGCCCGCAGCCAGTCGTTTGCCAATGGCTACGACCCCAAAGGCACGTATGATTTAAGTTCCAACGCGAACTATAATGACCCCACCAACGCTGTCGGCCAGCCTACCACGCTGGACAATGACGGCTTCGGCGACCCTGTTTACCACGCTTCGCTGGTGCAGCCCGCGTTCGGACAGGATGCGAACACGGGCAAAAACCTGCTCGCCGCGCTGAACAGCGACGGGAATGGCGCGCTGACTTTGACGTTCAGCACCCCGATTGTCCACAGCGATGCGCATTATTTCGGGCAGGACTTTATCGTTTACACCAATTCGTTCTTTACGGGAAACAACCCCACCACGGGGAAGGGCTATGTCAGCGAGGGTGACGACCTGAGCCAGTACATTCTGAACGGCGGGTCGTTCGGGAGCGTGCCCACCGTTAGCGTCAGCGCGGACGGCATTAACTTTGTCACGGTGCAGTCGCAGGACACGCTGACGTTTGCCGAGAACCCCTACCACTGGGATGGGATTTCGAGCGGCAACACATCCGGCTTTGGGGCCTTGCAGGACTTCAGCAAACCCGTCAACCCGAACCTGACGGCAGCGAACTTCACCAATGTTTCGGCAGCCGACGCGATCAACCGACTGTACGACGGCTCGGCGGGCGGCGTGTCTTTCTCCATTGCCGGGACGGGCTTGAGCCAAGTGAACTATGTGCGGTTCACGGGCAAGGGCAACATTGACGGCGTATCGCTGGTCGGGCTTGCCGCCGCGCCGGAGCCTGGGGCGTGGATGATCTTTGCAGTGGGCGCTGCCGGATTGTGCTTTCTGCGTCGCCGCCGCGCTCAGGTCTGAGTGGCGAACTGAGCATGGACGCCGCCGGGGACACAAACTCCGGCGGCAGTTGACTGAGGCGCGGCGAGATTGTTTGCGGCGCGCTTGCAAAAACACTCGCCGTGTGCTATACTCTTCTTGCAAACGGGGTGTGGCTCAGCTTGGTAGAGCGTTCGGTTCGGGACTGAAAGGTCGTAGGTTCGAATCCTATCACCCCGACCATAGAAAACAGAGGGCGAAAACATGGTGTTTCCGCCCTCTTTTCATGTCTCGCCTTGACATTGCGCCCTTCTCGTGTTAGAATGCGGCTCAGCACCGTCTTTATACCAGGACTTTTCGGCACCCAAGAGCGACTTTATGCACCATCGTTTTCTGCCTTGCGCCCTGCTGCTGGCCTTTGCAGCCCCGGCTGCACACGCATCCCCTGCCCCGCCGCCGCTGCGGATTGGGCTTGCCAAGTGGTTTGACCATGCCTCCGCCCTGCTGCTGACCAGCGACAACGCCTACACCATTCAGGATGCCGCCTCCAACAAGCCCTTGCTGCAAGTCGCCGCCCATGCGGTTTACAAGGTGACGCCGACCGCGTCCGGCATCACCTTGACCCGAACCACTTTGGCGGGCGGCGCTCCTGCCATGCAAAGCCAGTCGCCTGTCAGCGCTGCTCCCGCGGGCACGGACTTTGTGCAAATCGCGCGCATCGACCCGAAAAGCCCTAGTTTGGCCGTGCATTGGCATCGGTATCGCGGCATTCTGACCGTGCGCCGCGACCCGGACAGCACCCTGCGCGTCATCAACACCGTGGGTCTGGAGCCGTATCTGTACGGCGTCATCCCCGCCGAGATCGGCACCAAAGTGCCGCTGGAGGCCATGCGCGCGCAGGCGGTCGCCGCCCGCACGTATGCACTGAGAAACCGGGGCAAGTTCGGCAGCGAGGGATTTGACCTGGATGACACCACGCGCAGCGAGGGTTATTTGGGCGTGGACGGCGAAACCGCGCTGTCCAATGCCGCCGTGGACAGCACGCGCGGCCAGGTGCTGACCTGGCATGGAAAACTGATCGACGCGCCGTATTCCACCGACAGCGGCGGCATGACCGCGTGCGACCTGAGCGGCGACTGCCCCTATTTGCAGGCCGTGCGCGATGCCCCCAGCGGCAGCAGCCCGGATTACGCCCATGACGGCAAGTACCATACGTGGATGAAAGTCTTCCCCGCCGCCGCCATTGCCGCCAAGCTCAGCAGCGATCCCCGCACCCGTGTCAGCCAATTCACATCCCTGACGCTTGACGGCGTGGACGCGTCAGGCCGCATCACCACGGCGACCGTAGCCGGGGCGGACGGCACAATGCGTACCGTGACAGGCCCGCAATTGCGCCAGATTTTGGGGTACGACAGCCTGCGCAGCACCCGCGTATCTCTCACAATTACGCCGTCGGGAGACTATCAATTTGACGGCAAAGGCTGGGGGCATGGCCTGGGCATGTCCCAGGACGGCGCGGTGGCGATGGCTTCGCGCCCGTACAACAAGTCCTGCCGGGACATCTTGAAGCACTACTATGTGGGGACGGCCCTGACCGACATCAGCCAGGTGAATTGGAATGTGAGCACGGCCAAGCGGCTGCCGTAGCGTCTGTTCGCCCCATCCAAACTACGAAAGCGCCCTGGGGTTCCAGGGCGCTTTTGTTTTGTTCAGTTGTCGATGGCTTAGTGGGGCTGCTCGGCCTGCTGCTTGACGGCTTCCAGCAGGCGCTGCGTGTTGTCCTGCATCAGCCTTGCCACCACCTTTTTGAGCAATGGCCCAATCAGAGGAATGTCCAGTTCGTAGTCCAGGGCGGACGCGAACTTGGTCTGGCCGCCGCCTTCGTCGGTGAATGTCCACAGGCCGCCGTACTGCGAGTAGTCGCCTTTCACCAGCGAAAAGCGGCACGTGCGGGCGGCATCATCCCAGATGTCCTGCTCGGTCCAGCGCACTTTCAACTTGAAGTCGGACGCGACGCCCACCCAGTCCGTCACCAGGCGCAGGCCGTCCGCACTGCGCTCTTTCACCTGGATACTCTCCACGTCAGGCATGAATGTCGGGAACGACTCCACGTCTTTCGCCAGGGCATACACTGTCTCAAGCGGCGCGTTCACCAGCACCTGGTTCTCAATATGGGGCATGCGTCTTCCCTCGGCGTTTATGCTAAACGGCGCACCAGGCCGACCACTTTGCCGACAATCTCCACATCGTCAAAGTACATCGGCTTCATGCGCTTGTTGGCGGGCTGCAGGCGGAACTGCTTTTTCTCTTTAAAGAACCGCTTGACCGTGGCTTCATTGTCAATCATGGCGACGACTGTCTCGCCGTTTTCCGCCGTCTTTTGGGCGCGGACAACCACAAAGTCATTCTCGTGAATGCCGTCTTCAATCATGCTGTCGCCCTTGACGCGCAGCATGAACCCGTCTCCCGAAATGAAGTCGTGCGGCAGGGGAAACATTTCCTCCACTTCCTGCACGGCCAGCCGCGGCGAGCCTGCCGCGACTGTGCCGAGCAAGGGCACTTGAACAACCGGGCGAACCAGGCCGGCATTGGCCGGAGACTGGCCCGGCATCACTTTGATGGCGCGCGTCAGCACAGCCTCGCGCTGGATGTGGCCGTGCTCTTCCAGCGTTTTGAGATGGGCGTGGACCGTGGACGATGACGACAGGTTGACGGCCAGTCCGATTTCGCGCACGGTGGGGGGGTAGCCATGCAAAGCCACATGCTGCGTGATGCAGGACAGGATTTGCTCTTGACGCTTGGACAATGGTTTCGGCATGGGTCATGCTCCTTTCGGCGGTGATGCTTTGTCGGAGCGCATGAGCATGCAAACCAACAAATGTTCGCCTTGTGCTCTCAGTATAGCAGGAAAACACGCAAAAGGCAACTGCTGCCGTGTGCAGAAAGCGCTGCCGCGGCTTTCTACGCTCGTTTCCAGCGTGTTCCGACGACGGAAGAAACTGTTCCGTCGTTGGTACACCGGGGAAAAGCCAGGGAAACGAGTGCGCAATGCCGGGAAAACGGCATCAATTGAGGGGCAGCGAGCAGTCCCAAGCCGGGCGAAAATGGAGATTCACTTGGTGCAGCCCGCGTGAAGTGTGCTATAATTAACCTACGCACGATGCGCCCTCTTCTTTTCACACTGCTGGTCTTCTTGTTCGCTGTGCCCCTGCATGCCGATGGCCCGGTCGCCCCGCGTGAGGTGCCTCCCCTGCTCGCGCCTGTCGCTGTGCTGGAAACCCATCGCATTCGCGTTGTCAACGCCGTAGATGGGGCCGTGCAGGTCTCGCTGGACAAGGGGCAGACATGGCAGCTGGTTGGGCGCGTCACGGCACCGGCCACCGAAAGTCTGCCGGGCTATCTGGCAACGGGATACTCTCAGGTCGGCACCATTGCGGCAGCGGCGGTGCATGGCCTGCGCATTCGGGTCGGCGATACATCCCATGCCTACGCGTCGCTCATCAATATTCTGCCGCGTGAGTTCTCGCAAACGCCGGTGCGTTTCGGCGGGCATGTCTCCGGGCTGTCCGGCATTTACACCAATATCCCCACGGGCACGGCGATTTTCCGCGACCTGGCCCCCTTTGCGGGCAGCGCAGTGTTTCTGGAAGGCGGGTACGGACGCTTGTCTGCGCTGCCCCTAAACTACGTGCCGCAGGAGGGCGATGCGCTGGTTGTCGTCGTGGAACGGCCCTTGAACCCCCTGCGCCAGGTTGTCTTTGAGAACCGCGCGGGGGGCGATGTCACGGCGACCTATGCCGACGGCACACGCCGCGTCGTCACCCATGTGCTCAAGGCTGTGACGGGTGTCGGGCGCTTTGACGGCACATCGTATACGGGCGTCGGGGCGATCAACACCAACCACAGCGGCGTGGTCACCGTGTCCACATCGCCGATCACCACGTCCACCCTGCTGGAAGGAGCGGGGACGGAGCGGCGCGGCGGCTTCCAAATTGAGCCTGCGTACCATAACTCCCAGACCGATGAAGCCGGGGCGCCGTCTATTCTGGTCGTCGGCAGCATGGACAAAAAGCGCGTGCCCGACCAGGAAGGCACGCCGCCCCTGTTTCACGGCGAAATCGGCCTGGCCTGGGATGTCAACGACCTCAAGCACTCCTGGGTGGCGCAGATTCAGCGCGGCGGCAGCGGTTCGCCCTGGCTGCCGATGCCCGCGCTCGTCGGCAATCAGCCGCTGGCTCTGCTGGGCGTCTCCGCCATTCGCCTGATCCAAGCCGAGGGCGACAGCAGCGCGTGGCGCGAGGCCCATCTTGCCCAGGCCGTGCAAATGTACCAAACACAGGCCCGCGCCCTGGCCCGGCTGGGCAAAACACATGTCGTGCGCGGGCACATCACCTTGAACGCCACCACGACCGACCGGCGCACGCAGTTTGCGCAGTTCTATGTGGACGGCGCGTTCAAGGCCATGAGCAACACCCGCCCCTTCGCGTTCTCCTGGGACACGGACACCGTCCCCGACGGCGAATACGTGGTGGAAACCCGCGCCGAGGACGGCAACGCCAACCCGATCACCACGTCCCGCACCAAGATATGGGTGGATAACTCCCAGCGCCTGATAGGCCGCACGCCATGACTTTGCAGGAAAAAGTCGGGCAGATGCTCGTGTGCGGCTGGTCGGACGTGCAGCCCGGCGACAGTGCCGGCCTGAACGCCCACGCCGCCGCTTTGATTGACGACCTGCGCGTGGGCGGCATCATCCTCATGGGCCGCAACATCAGCCCGCCTGAGCAGCTGCGCGCGCTGGTGGACAATCTGCAAACGCGCGCCCAGGCCACCAATCTGCCCCCGCTGTTTGTCGCCACGGATCAGGAAGGCGGACGTGTTCAGCGCCTCGCTCCGCCTTTCTACTCTGCCCGGCCTAGCGCCCACGAACTTGGGCTGACGGGCGATGCCGACGCCGTGCGCCGCGCGGCGGCATCGCTGGGCCGCGAGCTGGCTTCCGTAGGCATCAACTGGAACTTCGCGCCCATCCTGGATGTCAACAACAACCCCCACAACCCGGTTATCGGCACGCGCTCCTATGGCACCGAGGCAAACTTAGCGGCACAGATGGGCGCTGCCGCCGTGCAGGGCCTGCAAACTGACGCCCGCATCCTGGCCTGCGGCAAGCACTTTCCCGGCCACGGCGACACAGACACCGACTCGCACTTTGCCCTGCCCCGCATCCCCCACCCGCGCGCCCGCCTGGATGCCGTGGAGATTGTCCCCTTCCGCGCCGCCGTCGCCGCTGATATTGCGTCCATGATGACTGCGCATATCCTCTTTCCCGCATTAGATAACGCCCTGCCCGCCACGCTGTCCCCGGCCATCCTGACAGGCCTGCTGCGCGAAGAATTGGGCTTTAACGGCCTGATCGTCACCGATGACCTGGAAATGCAAGGCGTCGCCGACCGTTGGGGCGCGGCGGAAGCGGCGGTTTTAGCCGTAGAAGCGGGCGCGGACATGCTGCTGTGCTGCCACACGCACGCGACCCAATGCGCCGTTCGTGACGCTCTGATACACGCCGTGCGCACCGGCCGCCTCGCTGAAGCGCGGCTGGATATGAGCCTCGCGCACATTGCACGGGCCAAGACGCAGTGGCTGGGGGGCGTGTAATGCCCGCCAAAGTCTGCCCGCGCTGCGGCGAGCAATACGAACACCTGCACTCCACGACCTGCCCTTCGTGCTTCGCCAAACTGGTGATTGTAGACGATGCCACCGCGGAAGCCTTCGCGGAAGCCCGTGCTCAGGTGGTGCAGACGCCGGAGTTTCAAGCCGCCAAGACCGTGGACGACGAGCGCTTTCGCGAGCAGTCGTTTGGCGCGTGCCTGGGCGTGCTGGCGATATTCCTCATCACGGCTATCGCCGCCACGGTTCTTCTCGTCCATGCCGCCCATGACAAGACGCGCCGTGTCCAGCCGCCCGCCGTGGGTTCTGTCGCCACGGCCCCCCTCAACCCCGCCGCGGCGCTCCCTGCCCTGCCTGTCGCCGCCGCCACCCTGAATGATGTTATGCCCGCCGCCGTCGGCAGCTTTCTGCGCCTCCATAACGACCAGGCGGTCAGCATTCCCGGCACGCTCACCCCCATCTTTCATGCACAGTACGGCCCTGCCACCGCCCCTTTGGACGCCTACGCCGTCCCTGCCGACCGCCCCACCCCAGAAATCAACGCCTTTCATCTCGGCCTCACACTGGCCTCGCAGACGGGCGCGCGCCGCCCTGTCGCCCCGCCGCTCTTTTTTGCCACCGAACATTGGCGTTATGCCGTGCTGGGCAGCCCGCCCGCTTCGCCCGACACGTTCCGCGCACAACTCATCGCGCAGTTCGCCGCGCGCAGCCGCTAGATGTGCGAATACGAACAACAACGGCTTTGCTGCACAACAGCCCCCAGGTTGCTGCCTACTCGGAAGATTAAGTTGTCAAAGAGCATTGGGAATGCCGATATTGGCATTCGCGGATAAACTGTCGGATGCAAGGCAAACGAAGCAGTTGCTGCCGCTGTGCCATTATAGCACATATGTTCGCTGTAATCAACCCAATTTCATTGTGGGTTAATAGAAAAGGCTGCTGGTTCTGTTCTTTAGAATAACGGCACGTAACTTTTATTAGGTTACGTGTCATTGCGTCTTTGTTTTTATGTTCAACTCTGCCCGGCAGCCGCCGCAAGGCGATGACCCCACTCACCAAGATAGGCCATCGCGCGCTCCTGTGCTGGAGTGTAGGTGCTGTACTTGGTATCGTACACCACCCGGCCATTGACAATGCGTTGAGTGACGGTACCTCTGATGCCGCCGTTTTCTGAGCGTATGCCGCCAACGATGTACCGCAGAGCGCGCAGCTTCGCCGGAGACATTTTAGGAAGAGGCGGCTGAGGCGCGGCCCAATCGCTGCTTTTTGCGGTCAGGTACTCATGGTAGACAGTGCTGCCCCCAAACTGCTTGAGCATCGCTTCGTACAGGCCAAGATCGCTGCCGCCAGGGAGACTCAGTTTGATGTAAGCAGCAGCATCCGCAACTAGGAAGCCCACAACAGGGTCTTGAGCGCGGTCAAGGGCGCTTTGCAGGTTGGCGGCGGCAATGGTTTTGAGTCGCAGCACTTCGGGCTGCTTCGCCGTTTCCGCTTGGCCGTGCTGCCGCCGCGCCCCGAACATATAAAAGGCGAGCACCCCAAGCTTGAAGTGAGCCGCCGGTGAATGGCTGGCGGCCTCCTCCTGCAGGTAGAGGGCGAGGAGCGCATCCCGATGGCTGCGTGCCGCTTGCAGGTAGCCAATGACAGCAGCCATGTCACCGGGGCGGTGGCGCATTTCTTCCGCGAACGCTTTCTCGGCAGAGGCAAGGTCTCCGTTTTGCAAAGCCGCGCAAGCGGGACGAAGCGACTGCGGCACGAAGGCTGCAAGGGAGACGCCGCCGACAGCAGCATACCCTGGAAAGTAAACCTCGTCAGTTGCGACTCCGTTTTGAGCTTGCGCGGCTTGCCCAAGCGCTAATGACAGAAGAACAACCGCAACTGTTGAGCATAAAATGCGTTGTAAATACATCAAATTCCCCCTTTATTGTGAACGCGGCGGTTTACTGAAGCTCGTCCAAGCAACGGTCGCGTTTCCATTTGAGTCAAGGGACGCTGCGTGTCCGTTCCAGGGAGAAATACCTTGGTAGCCGTTCGTTCCCCACACGTCACAGGTTCCGGCACGGTCTGTCGATGACACGCCATAATAGACATAAGTAGTGTAACCGGCGGGGTTTTGGGCCGTGTATGTTTCTGTGCTTGATGTGGACTTAGCAGTGGAAAAGGTCATGCTCTCATTGGTTTGGAATGCCTGAGAAACATCGTCTGCGCTCAAAGTAGAGGTCTGTGAGCCACCGATGGTGCCACCCACCGTGTCAGTCACGGACGTACCTAATGCGCAACTTACGATGCTTGGTGGGGTCCCTGATGGATTGTTGTTAGAGGCAGTCGTGTACAGCTTCCATTCACCTATATTGTTGGGATCGGGCGGCCCACCGACCGGCAACGGATGGTAGATCATTGTGTTCCTGACCCACCCGCTCACGGGATTATGGAAGGTAATCCAGTAGTTTGCTGTGGCACTTGCCGCTTCCGGGTTGCTGTCTGTGAGCCGAATGAAAGCATGCTCCCGTGCGCCATCTTTGACGATGCTGCCTCCTGAATAGTTATCGCCGGTTGGATAAATCGAGGCAGGATTGAATGTGCCGGAATTGCTGATGCTGTCCAATGCCAAGTTCCAATTGTACTGACTGCCACTGCTCCAGCCTCCAATAGGATTTGCACCGTATGTGACACCGAGCCTGTTGAAGAAAGTTCCAGGCACTTTGGTATCGTCCTGCAAGGTACCGTCGGAGCCGGGTTTGTTGAGGGCAGGCTTTCCATCTGCGCCTTTGCTATACGTCTGTCCCAGGCTGGAACTGATCGTCACCGCTCGCGAGTCTTGGGCAGCCGTGTAGATAAGGTTGAACCGGCCGCCTGGAGAGATACTGACCGACAGCGTTCGCGTGAGCGTCACCATCCCCGACCCGCTCTGCTGACTGAGGTGCGTGCCGCTAGAAGTACCGTTTTCCCGGTATCTCTGTGGATCGTTCGTGAGAATGATCTGATCCCCTAGGCCATCGTCAGCGGTGCCCGTAGGCACAGGCTGGGAAGGGGAGTAGCTCGCGTCCCAGAGAGATTTGACTGTCTCCTTGACATAGAGCGGTGTGGGCGGGTCGCTCTGAGCAGTCTGGCCCGTCGAAGGCACCCAGGTAAAATGAGCGGTGAATACAGCAGTGCCGCTCGTGCCAGCTGCACCCTCGGTGGCGTAGTAGAGGTCAGTTCTTGTGTGGGTACCGTAATAGTCAGTCCAGGTCAATTGTGTCGCGTCGTAGCTCGGCCCGCTCCAGGAGCCGGCCTGTGCAGGTAGTGCCGCTAGGGGCAGCAGCACGAGCAGGCCAATAGGGGCGAACGCCTTTCTTTAAGAAAGGCGTGGCAACAACGAGGAGCGCATCAAAGAGTACATCGGCATTCGCTTTCTCCCGCCCTACACTGCCGGCGGGAACTTGATGGAAATGAATAGGCCAGAAAGTGGCGCAGTCGCTACTGTTGCCGTATTCTATCACACATCCGGTGCGCTGTCAAATCTCTAGTTTTGTTTTTCGCAACATCGCTGTGTTCGCAACATCGCTGTGAATGATTTGCCGCCCAAACATGGAATAAGCATTGCGGAAAATACTCGTACAGGAAACCGGCGCCCTCGCTTTCGCCTGCCACGCCATTCTGGTCTCGCTGCAACTGACGTTGCCTCCCTCTCAGCGGAAATCATGCCGCCTCTCTCTTCCACGGCATGAAGCAGACGCAGTTTGAGCGAACGCCTCTACATCGCATGTCTGTGTGGGAGACTCCCAAGCAGGTGCGGCTGCCCTCAATACCAACGTCAATTCGGGGCCTTCTCTCCATCCTGCTTCCCTCTGGCTCCCCAAACTTGAGGCGGGGCGGGCCTCTTACTCGCCCAACGTGGGTATACTGCCTCATCTGACAACCAGGAGCATTTCCATGAACAAACCCCTCAAAACTTTGCTTTGGGCCGGGGCGGGCGCGGCAGCCATTGCCGCCGCGGGCAATGCCGTCTTTGCCAACGCCGAAGCCCTCACCAACACACTCGGCGGCGAAGGCCGCTTTTGGCCTGGCCCTTACGGCGATGTCTTCTACGCGCGCCAGGGCAAAGGCGCGCCGATTGTCCTGCTGCACGGCATTTACGCCGGGGCGAGCGGCTGGGAATGGCGCAAGAACTTTGACGCTCTGTCCGAGCATTACCAGGTGTACGCACCCGACTGGCTCGGCTTTGGCCTGTCCGACAAGCCGCGCATCCGCTACACCGCAGACAAGTACCTGGAGCAGTTGTCCCAGTTCTTGCAGGACGTGGTCGGGCAGCCCGCGACCCTGGTCGCATCGTCCCTGGCCGGTGCGTATGCCGTACAGGTCGCCCAGGAAAAGCCGCACTTAGTCAATGGCCTGGTTTTGGTCTGCCCGACCGGCCTGCGCGAACTTTCTTCCCCGCCCGATTTGGCGACCGAAGCCGCCTACCAAACCCTGCACGCGCCTCTGCTTGGCACGCTGCTTTACAACAGCCTCGCATCCCAGGCCAGCCTGCGCTGGTATCTGTCCAATAGGGCTTACTTTGACCCGACACTGGTGGACGATGCCATGATTGCCCATTACTCCGCCGCCACCCACCAGTACGGCAGCCAAAATGCCCTGCCGTCCTTTATGAGCGGCCTGCTGAACCACAGCGTCGCCGACGCCTTTCCCAAGCTGACCCGTCTGCCTCTGCGCCTGATCTGGGGCCGCGAGTCGCGCGTCACCCCGCTCAGCGATGCCGAACCGTTTCTGGCCGCCAACCCCCATGCCGAACTGTCCGTGCTGGATCGCAGCGGCGGCGTCCCGCACGACGAGCAGGCGCAGGCCTTCAACAAGCTCGTGGTGGATGCCGTGTCCCAGGCTTCGGCCGCCGCCGCGCCCAATCCTCTCTGACCCTCAACACTCTCAACGCAAAGGAACTCTGTTATGGCACGCAACGACAACGGCAATGCTCAGCGCAAGCCTGCAATCCCCCTGACCCTGGTCAACGACCCCACCGACACCGGCGATGACGACGATGTTTATATCGTCTACGGCGAGGCGGGCGAAGACCTCGCCTTTGAAATCTGCGAGGATTTAGAACTGGCCCTGGAAGTGCGCGACTCTATGCTGGAAGACGGCTTCAAAGTGCGCCTCTTTCAGGCCAATGAAGTGGAAGTCGTCACCGACGACGAGCCATCCCCCGGCCCCGGCGGTCAGGTGGCGTAATCAACCCGGTTCGCAGGCATATCCAGGACGTTTCCACGGATGATCCACGGCGTACCGACGACGGACGAAATTGTTCCGTCGTTGGTACGCCGTTGCTGCGCCGTCACTCTCCCTCTGGTATGGCTTCGCAGCGCCGCCCTAGCAGCATGACTCTATGAAATATTTCACCGAACAATGGCTCAACGACGAGATGGATAATGAGGCTCAGTTGGCGGTCGTCAAAGATTACCAGCGGCATCTCGCAGCTCTGATGCCGCGTCTGCCGCCCGATGTCCAGACGCTCGCGGCCAGTATCAGCCTGCATGATGGTCTGCTATCGCGGGCCGTGGTAGACACAGAACAAGCCACTTTGCGGCTAACTCTGCGATGTGGCGACTTGCAAGTCGGCTACTTTGATCTTGATCTGCACTATCTCCAGGTGCTTTTCACGCCGGAAGCAATAGAAAATTTAGCGGGATTGATCGCGAATCCGAGCCTTGAAGACTTGCACAACATGTACCGGTGCAGCGAGGCGTTGTACGATGAACTGGACATGGAGGGTGAGATATTTGTTCACCGTATTCTGTTTCTGCGCGGGGATGACTGGCATGAGCTGACGGTTCGGTTTGGGCAGATGCATCTGCGGACAACGCCACGAGAGTTTCGCCACGACGTGGAGATTTGGCCCAGGCCCTCTTATGACGACGAGGAGTGAGTAGGTGCTGTAGAAGGCAGAGAGTCAACAGCCAAGTGTTTGCCGGGGGCAAAGGCCGCGCAAGGGTGTTTGCGGAGCGCGAGGCAGGAAGGGCTTCCTGAAGCGTTTGCCGTTTGCCCCCGGCGGCCTCTGCTTGAGGCAAAGGCCGAGCGGCGGGCGAAAGTGACGTGAAGAGATTAGGGGCGCTGCGGCTCCGGCGCGACGACCGGCAGGTGCGCGGAGGGGACGAATGGCTGGCAGGAAGTTCTGAGCACAATCGGCGCGGGAAGGATGACCTGCTGATAACTTTGAGGCGCTCCCGGACCAGCCGCCAGACGCTTGAGCATGAGGCGGGCGGCGGCCCGTCCCATCATCTCGAAGGGCTGCTCTACGCTGGTCAGAAACCCCTGCGGCGCATAGCGGTCGATATTGCCGTGGCCGATAACGCTGAGATCGCGGGGAACCCGAATGCCGTTTGCCTCAGCGACTTTGATGAACTCGTGGGCGATAAAGTCGTTGCTGGTAAACAGGGCTGTCGGCGGATCGGGCAGCGAGAACAAGTAATCGCAGGCCATCTCCATCCGGTTGGCGTTCCAGTTCAGATGCACGATCCTTTCTTCGGAAACCGGCAGGCCGCGGGCCAGGTGAGCGGCTCGGTAGCCTTGCGCCCGTCCCAGGATTGTTGAATAGTCGCCGGGGTCCATCAGGTGAGCGATGCGCGTGTGCCCCAGATCAAGGAGGTAATCCACGGCGGTTTGGGAAGTTTCAACGTCATCAATCCCAACAAAGTCGCAGTGCAGGCCCTCCGGGTGACGGTCAATAAAGACAATCGGCAGGTCGGGGTTCCGGCGCATGATCTCCTGCACCGTGTCTTCGCGGCTGTAGTACCACCAGATCAGGCCGACCGCTCCGCTGTCAAGGGCGGAGTTGATGGCCTGGGTTTCGCGCCGGAGAACTTCGGGCCTGTCCTTGTGAAAGGTGTCCAGGAACGTGAGGCGGTGCGCGCTTTCCGTGTCCGCCAGGACTTTGTGGATGCCGGACACGATGGACAGGCCTCCCGGAAACGTGGGGTTGGAAGGCAGCACCGAGGCGATTGTTTGTACGGCCTGCGTGGTTTTTCTGGGGGGAGCTTCTTGGGAATGGACGCCCACAGGCTGTTTATCCGAAAACGCCACAAAGGGCCTCCGGTAGTGCGATTTCTCCAGCAGGCCCTGATCAATCAGCTTGACATAGGCCATACGGGCGAAGCGACGGCTGACGCCAAACTCTTCCGACAAAGCGCGCTCCGTCGGCATGCGGCTTCCGGGCGCATAAACGCCGTTTTTGATGCGTCCTTCAATGACCGCCGCCACGGCGTCTTCGGAGAAATTGGCTGCTGGGAAACTGGCTGTCGCTTTGTGTGTCATGTTTGAACCGTGGTGAGCGCTTGAACCGAAACGAGGCTGGCCGCATGGGGGATGTGAGCAGAAAGGGCATGCTCACAGTCCGCTTTCCAGAGGCACACGGATATATCTCTATATTAGCATACTTCTGAGTTTGTGTGCGGACGCTTTCCATCCGTTGCTCTTTCCGTGCGGGTATCTTGCAGTGCCTCGGTCTATATTTTATCAAAAATGGTCCGAGTTGTCAACAGCAAGAACACCCTGTTTCTTGTGCCGGTTTTATTGAACCTTTTCTTAAACCGAAGAAATAAGATGTTGACAAAACTATCGCCTTGTGTTACAATCTTCCCAATAGTTACGAAGTTCCACAAATGGTCTGTTTTTTACGCCCCGCCTGCTGAGAATTGAGGCTGGGGGCAAAGGAACAGCATTCCAGCGCAGGAACACTTTTCCATTGCCGGGTCACCATGAAAGAAAGAGGATACAAGTGAAAAACACACAGAAAAAAGGGTTCACGCTGATCGAATTGCTTGTCGTCATCGCCATTATCGCCATTCTTGCCGCTATTCTGTTCCCCGTGTTTGCCAAAGCACGCGAGAAGGCCCGGCAGGTCTCCTGCCTTTCCAACATGAAGCAGATTGGCCTGGGCTTCACTCAATACAACCAAGACTATGACGAGAAGTTCACCGGTAGCGGCTTCTACGGCCAGGGATGGGCGGAAGAGATTTACCCTTACGTCAAGTCGACTCAAGTTTATCAGTGCCCGGATGATCCTCGTACGCCTGGTGCAAACGAAACTGCATACTATCCCAATAAGCTCTCGTATGTTGGGAACAGTCAAATCTTGGATACGACTAATGCCCAGAACCCGGCAACACCCGCAAGTCTGGCACAGCTCGTCGCCCCGTCCACAACAGTGCTCCTCTATGAAGGTCAGCAGGCTTGGAAACCTTATGCGGGACCTGGAAGCCCGTCAGATTATAAACAAGGGGTTGGTAATTGGACTCGGCTGTTTCCGACACCGGCCTTTCCCACTCTAGACGACCAAAGTCTGGTTGGTGATGGTAGCGGGAATGCCTACAGTGTTCCAGTCCAAGTCGACCGCCACCAAGCCGACAACGCGGATAGTGGAGGCATTACACATAGTGGTCGCCTCAACTTTCTCGCGGCGGACGGTCATGTGAAGAACATGGATGCGGCCTGGGATAACAAGGGGGGCAGTGTCTCGGTCGGCGCCGTACCAATTCCTGTCATCAACCCAAGTCCGACCTATGCATCTGTGGGGCAGAACAGCCTCACCAAGAGTGCGAACGGCGTTGCGGATTACGCGATGTCCTTCAACCCCAATCCTTAAGATGCAGTAGATTAGGAAAAGGCAAACAATGTTTGGAACAAAATACCAGCGACGGGCCGTCGCCTATATAGCAGCCGTTCTGGTCGCCCCCCTTTCCGTTCTTTCCGGCTGCTCCCACTCCGCACAGCCCCCCGCCTCAGGCTCCGCAGCAGCGCCGAGAGCGGCGGGGGCGGCGGGAGCGCCGCATTCGGCGGCGGAAATCCAGTCTAACATGGACAAGATCAAATCTGACTCTAGCCTGTCCAGCGCACAGAAGCAGATCATGCTTAACGAGATGCAGCATGCCATGCCGGGGACAGCTGGCGCAAAGTAGTGGCTGGGGCAACCTCTTGTTATTCAGCAAAACGCAGCGATGCCGGGCGCGGCATCCGGGAACTCTTTTCCCATGCCTGCCGTCCAAATTCCGTTCGGCAGAAAGCAACGGGGGCAACAACACTTATGACTAAATCTTTTCGCATAGCCGCAGCGCTGCTGGCTCTCACAACATTGTTCGGCATGACCCGCCCTGCGGCGGCAGCAAGCCCCGTCGTGCCGCCGTGGCCCGCAGACTCGGTGATCTACACCATCTACCCCAGTATCTTCTCTCCCCAAGGCAACTTCGCGGGCATAACTGCCCAGTTAGGGCGCTTGAAGAACCTCGGCATCACGGACATTTGGATTATGCCCGTCACGCCCATCGGCAAAGCAGTCAACGGCCACCCCTCTGTGAACAGCCCTTATGCCGTGCACGATTACTTCGCCATCAATCCGTCCTATGGGACGGTCGGCGATCTGCGGACGCTGGTCTCCACGGCGCACAAGCTGGGCATGAAGGTCATTCTGGACGAAGTGCTCAACCACACCGCGTGGGACAATGCGCTGATCACCCAGCACTCGGACTATTATGTGCACAGCGACGGCAACCCGAATAACCCTGCCTCCGTTCAGCAGGCGTTCAACTTCAGCGATGTCGCTCAGCTCAACTACGCCAACCCAAATCTGCGAACCTACATCATCCACATGCTGCAATCCTGGATCACCCAGTACGGCGTGGACGGCTTCCGCTTTGATACCGCCAACGATCCCGACGGGCCAAAGCGCATGATCCCTGCGGACTTCTGGCAGGAACTGGGCGTGCAGCTGCGCCAGACCAAACCTGATGTCCTGCTGCTTGGCGAGGAAGCATCACCTGACCTGGCGCTGAAGCCGTTTGCGCTGGATTATGGCTGGCCGATGGTTGGCCCGGTGAAAGATGCCTCCAACGGCGGCGATGCTTCCCAGGTGCGGGAGACGTGGATGCGCCAGGTGAGCGATTTCCCCGCAGGCATGAAGCACATGTCCATCTCGGACAACTGGGACTACCCGCGCGACGTGAACACATATGGCGGCCCGGCGGGCGCGCTGGCTGCCGAAGTCTTTTATCTCACCGAGACCGGTGTGCCGCTCATCTACAACGGCATGGAGATAGGCAATTCCGCCGAAGCGACCAACCCGCATGCGCCCATCACATGGAGCATGGTGAACCCGGAGTTCCCCAAGTTCTACCGCCAGATGCTCGCCCTGCGCCACAAATATCCTGCGTTCCAGCAAGGAACGATGACGTGGCTTGACAATTCAGTGCCAAAGCAGGTATTGACTTATGTGCGCATCGGCGGCGGCAGGCAGTTCCTGGTGGAGGTAAACCTGTCATCGTCTCCCGCCGCGGGCACTGTCACTGCCCCCGCAGGTTCCAAATGGATGCCGGTGCCGATTGCCGGTGTCCAGACGGCAGGATCGCGGGTTGCGCCTCCGAAGATCACTCTCCAGCCGAAGGGCTTTGCGATCTTCCAGCGCGCAATGCCGGGCAAGTAGCGCCGCGCCTCTCGCTTCTCATACAAAGGATAAACCATGGCGACCGTAACAAGCAGTGAAACGCCTGCCTCGCTTGAAGCAGGCCAGCCGCGACCGCTCACGTTCCCGCAGCTTTGGGACATGAACTTTGGATACTTAGGCATCCAGTTCGGCTGGGGGCTGCAAATGGCGAACATGGCCGCCATCTACACCAAGCTGGGCGCGCACGCCGACAACATCCCCATCCTCGGATTGGCAGGCCCCATCACGGGCCTGCTGATCCAGCCGATGATCGGGGCGATGAGCGACCGCACCTGGAGTCCGCGCTTTGGGCGGCGGCGGCCCTACTTCACCATTGGGGCGCTGGTGGCGTCCGTGGTTCTGTTCTTTATGCCCACGTCGCCTGCTCTCTGGGTGGCGGCAACGCTGCTGTGGATATTGGACGCGGGCGTCAATGTCAGCATGGAGCCGTTCCGCGCCTTTGTGGCCGACAAGCTGCCCATCAGCCAGCGTGCTACGGGCTTTTTGATGCAGAGCTTCTTTATTGGGCTGGGGTCAACGCTGGCAACGATCCTGCCCTGGGTGCTGAACCACGCCGGAGTGCAGGGAGAGGCCGCCAATGGCGTGCCGCTGACGGTGTTTTACTCGTTCCGTGCTGGGGCCGCCGTGTTTTTTCTTGCCGTGCTGTGGACGGTGCTGCGGACACCGGAGAACCCGCCCCGTGACATGGCGGCGTTTGAGCAGCACCGGCGCGAAACAAAAGGCCTGGCGGCGGGCGCGCAGGAAATTATCCATGCTGTGCGCGTGATGCCTGTGACCATGAAACAATTGTTCTGGGTGCAGTTCTTCACCTGGTTTGGCTTGTCGTGCTTCTGGGGGCTGTTTACTCTGGCTGTCGCCAATCACGTTTTCGGCGTCACCGACACCCACTCGCCCGTGTTTGACCGGGCGACCGAGTGGGCCGGCGTGTGCATGTCGGCAAACTCCGTCGTCTGCTTTCTCGTTGCGCCGCTGATGCCGTCGGTCTCGGCACGTCTGGGGCGGCCCCGGCTGCACGCGCTGTCGCTGGTGTTCGGCGGGGGCGCGCTGCTGAGCGTTGCCCTGATCCACACCCCGCTGCTGCTGCTGCTGCCGATGGTGGCTTTTGGCATCGCGTGGGCGTCTATCCTCGCCATGCCGTATGCCATCCTGTCCGTGGCTCTGCCGCCGGAGCGGGTCGGCGTTTACATGGGCATCTTTAACTTCTTCATCGTTCTGCCGCAGACGGTGTATGCGCTGGGCATGTCGCCGGTCATCAAGTACGCCTTCCACGGCCAGGCGATCCCAACAACGACGGTGGGCGGCATTTGCTTCCTGATTGCCGCTGTCTTCGCCACGCGCGTCAAGGAAGTCACGCCGGTGAGCGCGCTGGAGCCGGCGACTTCCTAGCCCCGCACCTTGCGACTTCCTTGCCCCGCACCTTGATGATTTGGCACACGGCTTAAACACAAAAGCCGCCTTCGCATACTGCGAAGGCGGCTTTTGCTTTGGCAAGCGCACGCTGTTCCAGGCGCTGAACCCGCGCCAAGCCACATCAGTGGAAGCGCGTTTCCACGGTATACTCAGGGCGCAGCTAACGCGTATTCCAGGTGTACCGACGACGGAACAGTTTCTTCCGTCGTTGGTACGCGCTGGCAACGCGCTAGGTAAAGTTTGGGAATGCCTATGTAACACTGCCTCAGCAAAACCAATACTTCTTCCTTCTATTGAAGGTTTGCGCTTGAAGGCTTGCGACTGCCGATGGGTCAATACGCATTATGAATGTTGTTTGGCGCATTGTTATCACGGTGGCACCGCTGGCGCTTTGTTACGTGAACATCAGCGCGAGCTGTGACCCGCCCCCGATTTTGCCGCTCCCTCCCATCACTGCTGCTACCCCAGCCTGGCCGCTTGCCCTTTCACATCCACTGAAGCGGCCGGCAGCAACCCGCAAACGACATTTGCGCACCGTTCGGTATCGCATCACATCGTTAGGCGCGACTTTGGACAATGACGACTCTGCCTTCGTGAACAACAGCGGCGACCTGCTTGTTGAAAATGAAGCATGGCGGAACGGCAGAAAAGAAACGCTGCAAAACACGTTCAAGGACAAAGAGTACCGTGCCACCGAAGCGGTCGGAATGAACGATCAAGGCGTTGTGGCAGGCAATGTCACAGGAGAGGCGGATGGCGCCTACCTGGTTGAGTTCAGCCGGGCCGTTGTTTGGCGGCGCGGCAAAATGACGCCGCTGCCTTTGATGAGAAACATGGAGACGGTGGCGGCAGGCATCAACAACAAAGGGGAAATCGCCGGTTACGGGTTTGAGCAGACCAACGATGCCTTAGCCGACACAGCCTGGGCATTTCTGTTTCGCAAAGGCAAGATCACCAAAATTGGTCACGGCAGGGCTGTTTGCCTCAACGACCACGGCCAAGTTCTTGTGCAGTGGAGCGATCCAAGCGCTTTTCGGCTTTACGCCAAAGAGTTGGGCCAGACGATAGGCACCCCTGTAAGTGATACGTATTTATGGCACAACGGCACAAAGCGTCCGATTACCATCCCGCAAGGCTATGGCAGCTTTGAGACATTTGCCGGCATCAACAATCGCGGCGAGTTTGCCGGGCAAATCAGCACCGGTCATCTTAGCCGTTATTACGGCGCAGACACAATTGACCGCGCTTTTGTTTGGCGGCTCGGCAAGACGCGGGTACTGGGGACACTGGGCGGCGAGGCCAGCAAAGCCCTCGGCATCAACAACAGGGGCCAGGTTGTCGGCAAAGCGGACGTGGGGCCTCCTGATGCGCATGGGGATGAGGATACGCACGCCTTTCTCTGGCAGAATGGACATATGCACGATCTCAACGGCTTTGTCTCGGCGCATTCCGGCTGGGTACTTTACTCGGCAAACGGCATCAACGATAAAGGCTGGATTGTGGGGACAGGCAGCAAGGGGACGTTTTTGCTGAAGCCAATCTGTGCGAAAATGCCTTGAGATGGCGTGCAAAAAAGTAACGAGTTGCCGTCGCATTCCGTGAACAAAGGCAAGGCTTGGTGAACCATGAAGTTTCTACCGAAATGCATTCTCGGCATCTTGGGGCTGCTTGCCGTCGGATTAGACCAACGAGCGGCGGCAGCACCCTCTGTTTGTTACGGGTTAACGCCGCTGCCGGGCCTCAGCGTAGACGACGACGGCGCATCCATCAACAACCGGGGACAGGTGGCAAGCGGCGGCGTCCGGTGGTATAGGGGGCACCGGCGCACATTGTCCGTTCCTCTGCCGCACTCGCCGCCTGAGAGCGCACAGGCGCATGGCATCAATGAAGCAGGCACAGTTGTTGGGGAAGCAAGCGGGAGCGCTGACGGCGCGTGGCTGGTAAACTATGGACAGGCCATTGTCTGGCACAGCGCAAAAGGGCAAGGATTGCCTGTGCGCGTCTCCATGAGTACAGTTGCCAATGCAATCAACAATGCGGGTGTTGTTGTCGGCACAGCCTATGAACCTATGCCCGACCAAGACCAAAGCATTTACGAAGCCTTTTTGCTGCGGCACGGCAGAACAGTGTTCTTGAGAGCACGCAAGGCAATCGGCATCAACAACCGAGGGCAGATTCTCGTGCAATCGGGTTTCTCCCGCATGTCTCTTTCCTCCTATGTGCCTGCCCATTTCCTGCTGCTATCACATGGGAAAAGAGTGCAAATTAAGGACGCGCGCACCGGTGCGGGGTTGGATGACGCCGTAGCTATGAACGACGCTGGCGTCGTGGTCGGTTCCATTGGAAACACGGCATGCTTGTGGCGGCAGGGCCATGTCACAAAACTTGGCAGGCTGAGCGGTGAGCAAGTTGACCCTGCCGCCATCAATAACCGAGAACAGATTGTAGGCAAGGCGGAGATAGAACCGCTCAAGCCGCTTGAACAATACGACTCGCCGGAAACGCATGCTTTTCTATGGCAGCACGGGCGCATGACCGACCTAAACCATCTGCTGGCGCGCAAGTCTGGCTGGGTGCTGTACGAGGCGGACGCCATCAACGACCGAGGCCAAATTGTCTGCTGGGGCAGCAAAGGCGCGTGCCTGCTGACGCCCATGCCTATCACTGCCAAGCGGCGCTGAGACGGGGTGCAAAGAAGGAATCAGGGGCAGGCGCGGCGAACATCACCCTGCGCAGGTAGTACAAAGGGTTGCTTCCACCCCTCCCTCTACCATACTGCCTTTTTCACTGGTGTCATTTGCAAAAGCCGCCTGTATTCACTGTGCTGGTGCATAATGTCAGCAAGGGA